>Ga0209507_1000833_pt1 | contig 28459 bp, 28 predicted proteins | sample AD_UKC028_MetaG_FD_184414 | JGI IMG/M metagenome (GOLD analysis project Ga0209507, IMG submission 184414) | Active sludge microbial communities of municipal wastewater-treating anaerobic digesters from USA - AD_UKC028_MetaG (SPAdes) (version 2) | ecosystem: Engineered > Bioreactor > Anaerobic >...
AAGATGAAGACAACCCTCTACCAAGTTAAAAACAACCTCTGGAGTGAGTATTTACGTCATGAGTTACGTAATCCGCGTATTCCAGTGTATCAACCCGCTTGATCGAGAAGATTGAGCGAAAGTCCTGTCCATAAAGGTGTGCTTTCGACCCAAAAATAAGCTCCTAACGTAGAGTTGAGCGGCTGGAAACAGCTTGGGCCGCGAGGCGCACGATTAGCCACGGTACCTCATAGCCCAAGCTGCTGGAGGTCCGCTCCAACGCCAAGTTAGCCATCCCGTTCACCATCATGGATGCGCGGACTGGCTGTACTGGTGCCTGCCCCTCTGTGTGCCCGTAAGCGTAAACGCCAGGGCTTCGTAATCTCCCCGGCAAGCTCCTTTGCACTAACAAGTAGTCCGCGGGGCGTCCACGGGTCGCAGGCAATAAGTCCAACACGCTGCCGGCGGTTTGTCATGTAGGCCGTTTTATACGTGTCATCACCGGTTAGGTAATCGATCTCGACAACACGATCTTCGTCTAGCGCGTATTTGAGCATATGCGCCGAAAGAACAGTGCCGGCGGAAAGCTTTGCGTGCTCTTCGTCGTAGGCGAGTTTGAATATAAAGGCACGGCTATGCATTGTGAACCAAAACTGCGCGGCTACTGGCGTATCACCCAGCCACGCAAGCCCCAAGCGAAGCCACCCTTTCTGGGCACAGACAAGGGCCCAATTGCGGACAAAGTCTCTGTAGGGTTCTGGCTTCTTCCAGCTCTTGGCGTAGATGGCGTCATAGGCATCCATGGCTGACGCCACCTTCGCAGGATCAACGACAATCTCCAGGCGAGTCCCGCTCGATGCTGTCTGCTCGAATTTCTTTCGCTTCCTGGTCCATGTGTTTAAGAGTTTCGAGCTGCGTCCCTTTATGTACTCATCGAACGACATGTTTGCACACGGCAAGTACCAGTTCCCAAAGCACTCGTACTTCTTCGTATACCAGCCCAAAGCAGAAATCGACTGCTGCAAGCTCGCGGTCTCTGTGGAGTCGCTTAGGGGCGAGAGATCTATATAAGAACACCTTGGGCGTAGTTTGAGTAGCTGCTGAACAAGTTTCGTGATCGCAACGGCTCGTTCTTCTGGTGATTCTAGAGAACTGATAAGTGGCGAATACAGTGATGTGTAATAGTTGGCGACTGCAGATCTGCGGTATGGGGATTTGACATCGCTATATAGGAGCATCAAGCTTTCGCCGCCCACCAGATACTCCGGTATGGTGAATGTCCATGACTCCTCTGCGACCTGTTCAAGGAAGTGTAGGGTCCAGGCACCCCCGGCAAATGGGTTAGTCTTTTCGGCGGCGTCGAACAGGTCAAGGCGTTCGCGTACGAACTCAAGCATTTGTGATTTGGATAGGAAGTGCATGGGGCTGGCTCGTAAGTACCTTTGGGACGGCTAACGGGGCGGCGGATAAGCCGCGAGGGCGGAAAAGCCGAAGGCTTTGACGGCCGATGTCGGCTTCATCCGCGTGGTTGTGCGGCCCTTCGCGCCGCCCCGTTGTCGCGGGCGCGAAGCGTCCGCGACAACTAATGATTATGTAGTTTCCGCCCATCTACCACAATTTACAATTTTGAAAATAGTTACCTGATTTTGCTAGATTTTCCAGCCGTATAACACTCATTACAGCCCTACCGCTCGGGAAGTCCCGATATGCTCGTCGTCGCCCAGAGTTTACTCGTCACTACGAGGCGCGATTGGCTCAGCAGAATCTATGATTGGTTCTCTCCCGCGCTATCCGCAACCAGACCCTCAATAGCTCTGCAATCTGAAAAAATTTCCCGCACAGCACATGCTTTGTTTAGTCAATGTTCAGAATCTCTCCCCCCAGCACCCTTCCACCGGGAGGAGAAATGAACGTTCCTGTTGCCAATCAGCCGGATTGCTGACTCAGCAGATACTCCTGCGCGTCGACCGCCGCAATCGCGGTCATGTTGATGATCCGCCGCGCGCTCGCCGAACGGGTCAGGATATGGGCTGGTTTGGCCAAACCGAGGGTGATCGGCCCCACCGAAACGCTGTGGGTCACTTCCTGCAGCAGGTTGTGGGAGATGTTGGCGGCTTCGGCATTGGGCATAATCAACAGGTTGGCCGCCCCCTTCAACGGGGAATGCAGGAACACCCGACGGCGCAATTCTTCAGATAAAGCCGCGTCGCCGCGCATCTCGCCGTCCACTTCCAGATGGGGTGCGCGTTGGCGGATCAACTGCAACGCCTCGGCCATCTTGCGCGCCTGTTGCGACTTGTGCGAACCGAAGCTGGAGTGAGACAACAGGGCGACTTTCGGCGGCACGAAGCGGCTGACTTCCTCCGCCGCCAGCAAGGTGATGTCGGCGATCTCTTCGGCGGTCGGGTCCGCATTGATGTCAGTGTCGCAGAAGAACAGCGGGCCACGCGAACTGATCAGCATGTTCATCGCCGCCGGAGTCCGGACCCCTTCCCGCAAACCGATGATGTCCAGCACGTATTCAACGTGATCAGGATAGCCGCCAATCAACCCGCAGAGCAGGGCGTCACCGTAGCCTAAATGCAGCAGCAGCGCGCCAATGACCGTGGCGCGCGTATTGACCCGGACGCGAGCTTTGTTGGGATCAACCCCAAAGCGTCCGCGCAACCGATGGTATTCCTGCCAGCATTCCTCATAGTGAGGATTGTTCTGGGGATCAATCACGGCAAAATCCTGCTCAGGACGGATGCGCAGGCCCAATTCGGCGATGCGTTGTTCGATCCGCCAACGCCGGCCAATGAGGATCGGCCTGGCTAAACCCTGGTCGATGACGCTTTGCACCGCCCAGAGTACCCGTTCTTCTTCAGCCTGGGCGTAAATCACCCGCTTGGGATCGGCCTTGGCCCGGTCGAACACGGGCCGCATGATCAGACCGGAGCGGTAGACCCGCTGGCTCAGTTGGGCGTGATAGGCGGCAAAGTCCTCAATCGGGCGGGTCGCGACGCCACTGTCCATCGCGGCCTTGGCGACGGCCAACGGCAGGGTGAGCAACAGGCGCGATTCGAATGGTTTGGGAATCAGGTATTCCGGCCCAAAGTTGATCGGCTGGTCGCTGTAAGCGGCGGTTTCCTCTTGGGAATGCGGCTCACAGGCGAGTTCCGCCAGGGCGCGGACGCAGGCTAGTTGCATCTCCTGATTGATTGTCGTCGCGCCCACGTCCAGCGCGCCCCGAAAGATATAGGGAAAACAGAGGACGTTGTTGACCTGATTGGGATAATCCGAGCGACCGGTGGCGATGATGGCGTCGGGCCGTGCCGCCTTGGCTTCTTCCGGCATGATTTCCGGGACGGGGTTGGCCAACGCCAGAATCAGCGGCCGGTTGGCCATGGTTTTGACCATTTCTCCGGTCAGCACCCCGGCCTTGGACAACCCCAGAAAGATGTCCGCGCCCACAATCGCCTCCGCAAGAGTGCGCGCTGGAGTATCCGCGGCATAGGCGGCTTTCTCCGGGTCCAGCGGCCCCCGGCCTTGATAGATCACCCCTCGGCTATCGCAAACGATGACGTTTTTGCGATTCAGCCCCAGCCCGACCAGCAGATCGAGGCAGGCAATGCCCGCCGCGCCAGCGCCGGAGGTAACCACTTTGACCTGGCCCATCTCCTTGCCGATCAGCAACAGGCCGTTGAGTACAGCGGCTGCGGTAATGATGGCGGTGCCGTGTTGATCGTCGTGAAACACCGGAATTTTCATCCGCTCGCGCAACTGGCGCTCAACCTGGAAGCATTCCGGAGCCTTGATGTCTTCCAGGTTGATGCCGCCAAAGGTAGGTTCCAGACTGGCGATGATCTCGACCAGTTTGTCGGGGTCGCGCTCATTGACTTCAATGTCGAACACGTCGATGCCAGCGAATTTTTTGAACAGTACGCCCTTGCCTTCCATCACCGGTTTGGACGCCAGCGGGCCGATATCGCCCAGACCGAGTACGGCAGTGCCGTTGGTAATGACTGCCACCAGATTGCCGCGTGCGGTGACGGTAGACACTTCACGGGGATCGTCGACAATCGCTTCACAAGCCGCAGCAACGCCCGGGGAATAGGCCAGCGCCAGATCAAACTGGTTAGCCAGCGGCTTGGTCGGAGTGACTTCGATCTTGCCGTAGGGGGCCATGCGATGGTAGCGCAGGGCGCGTTCGTTGAAATCGTCAGCCATGGTTCAGGGGACTCTTGGTGGAGTGATGGCGGGGAATTCCGCCGGTGGCGGTTAAGTACCAAAATACTTTTTGCCGATTAAAATCACATTAAATATTATTTATTTTACATCAATTTTAAATTATAGTAAGTGAACTTCTCTCTTTTTAAGACAAACAACCATGATCACCGCGGCCCAGTTGAAAGCGGCGCGAGCGTTGTTGGGCATTGACCAGCGCGCCCTCGCGGAAGCCGCCGATTTATCCGTACCCACCATCCAGCGCATGGAAGGCAGCGATGGTGATATCCGTGGCAACATCGATTCTCTGGTCAAGCTCATCGCTGCGCTTGAGACCGCCGGCGTGGATTTGATCAGCGAAGGCGCTGTCAGTGAAGGCGGCGGACGCGGGGTCCGGCTGAAACACTGAATCGTCATCCGCTTATTGTCAACCCATTGAATTTAAATGACATGCCGTTGCCACTACTCTTAAGTTTATCCATGGCCCTGCTCACCGTCGGCATTTACGCGATAGCAACAGCGCGCCACGCGAGTTGTAGCCGCCGGGTTTACAGCGTTGCTCTGGCCATTAGCGGAGTCGCTCTGATCCTGGTACTGACGCATTTGCTGACGGCTTCTGCGCCAGCGACGCTCACCTTGCCCCTTAGCCTGCCCTGGCTGGGCGCACATTTTCGCCTGGACGCGCTATCGGCTTTTTTCCTGATCGTGGTCAATCTGGGCGGGGCCGTCGCCAGCCTGTTCGCCTTGGGCTACGGTCAGCACGAGCGTGCGCCGGAGCGGGTGCTGCCGTTCTTCCCGGCGTTTCTGGCGGGGATGAACCTGGTGCTGTTGGCCGACGACGCCTTCACCTTCCTGTTCGCCTGGGAATTCATGTCGCTGACCTCGTGGGCGCTGGTCATGGCCCATCATCAGGAATCAGCCAATGCCCGCGCCGGTTATCTCTATCTAGTCATGGCCTGTTTCGGCACGCTCACGCTGTTGCTGGCTTTCGGCATGATGGCCGGCCCGAATGGCGGTTACGACTTTGCGGCGATCCGTGCTGGCGAAATGACGCCGGGACTGGCGGCGGTGGTGCTGATTCTCGCCTTGCTGGGCGCGGGTTCCAAAGCCGGGCTGGTGCCGCTGCATGTCTGGCTGCCGCTGGCCCATCCCGCCGCGCCCAGCCATGTGTCCGCGCTGATGAGCGGGGTGATGACCAAGGTTGCGGTCTATGGCTTCATCCGCATCGTCTTCGATCTGCTCGGCGAACCGATGGCATGGTGGTGGGGTGGGCTGGTGTTGGCGTTAGGGGGAATCACTGCGGTACTCGGTGTGTTGTATGCGCTGATGCAACATGATTTAAAACGGTTGCTGGCTTATCACACGGTCGAAAATATCGGCATTATCTTCATCGGCCTGGGACTGGCTTTGGCTTTCCAAGCGAATCATATGTACGCCAGCGCCGCGCTGGCGCTGACTGCCGCCCTGTTTCATATCCTCAATCACTCGCTGTTCAAAAGCCTGCTGTTTCTGGGAACCGGTGCGGTGTTGACCGCCACGGGTGAGCGCGATATGGAACGGCTGGGCGGGTTGATTCACCCGATGCCGTGGACGGCGCTGGCTTTCCTGATGGGTGCGGCGGCGATTTCGGCATTGCCGCCACTGAACGGCTTTGTCTCGGAATGGCTGACCTTCCAGGCGATTCTGCTCACCCCGGAATTGCCGCAATGGCTGCTCAAGTTCCTGGCTCCGGCGGTCGGCGCACTGTTGGCGTTGTCCGCCGCCCTCGCCGCCGCCTGCTTCGTCAAAGCGTTCGGCATCACCTTTCTGGGTCGCCCACGTTCCCCCGCTGCAACTCAGGCGCAGGAAACCGACCGTTATTCGCTGGTCGCCATGTTCACGCTGGCCGCGCTCTGTCTGCTGGCGGGCATCCTGCCGGGTTTGGTAGTGGATAGCTTGGCTCCGGTCGTCGGCCTGCTCAACGGCGGCGCACAGTTGGCGACCCAGCACACCCAACCCTGGTTGACCCTGGCACCGATTGTCGATGCGAAAAGCGCTTATAACGGCTTGCTGGTCTTGCTGTTCATGGCGCTGTCAGGAACGGCTGCGGCTCTCCTGATTCATCGGTTCGCTTCCAGCGCCTCGCGGCGCGGTCCGGCCTGGGATTGCGGCTTTCCCGACGCCAGCCCGGCGACCCAGTACACCGCAGGCAGCTTTGCCCAGCCAATCCGCCGGGTGTTTGGCAGTATCGTCTTTCAAGCCCGGGAACGGGTGACGATGCCGCCACCGGGTGATGGGCGTCCGGCCAGGCTGGAAGTGCAGTTGCGCGATCCGGTCTGGGATTATGGCTATGCTCCGATCACCATGGCAGTGATTGCCGCGTCCACCCGCGCCAATCACTTGCAATATTTGACCATTCGCCGCTACCTGAGCCTGGTGTTTGGCGCATTGGTCGTGCTGCTGCTGGGGATGGCGTTATGGCGTTGATCACGGATTTCCTGGTGCAGGGTGGCCAAATGCTGCTGATCCTGCTGCTGGCTCCACTGCTGACCGGCTGGGTGCGCACCCTCAAGGCGCAACTACTGCGCCGGCGCGGGCCGTCCCTGCTGCAACCCTACCGCGACCTGCTCAAGCTGCTGCGTAAGGAAGTCGTGCTGGCCGAATCGGCATCCTGGCTGTTTCGCGTCGCGCCTTATCTGATTTTCGCTGCTATCTGGGTGGCGGCGGCGCTGGTGCCGACCTTCGCCAGCGGCCTGATGTTCAACTGGACGGCGGATCTCATCGCTATCGTCGCGCTACTCGGCACGGCCCGCTTTTTCCTGGCGCTGGCCGGTCTCGATGTCGGCACCAGCTTTGGCGGTATCGGCTCCAGCCGCGAAATGATGATTGCCTCACTGGCGGAACCAGCGATGTTGATGATGGTGTTCACCCTGTCGCTGCTGGCCGGCGCTACGGAATTGACCACGGTCGCCCGCTTCATGCTCGCCGCCGATGTGGGTCTGCGGGTGTCGCTGGCGCTGGCGCTGCTGGCCTTGTTGATAGTGGCGATTGCCGAGAACGCCCGCATTCCGGTGGACAACCCGGCGACCCATCTGGAATTGACCATGGTGCATGAAGCCATGGTGCTGGAATATTCCGGTCGCCATCTGGCGCTGATCGAACTGGCCGCTTCGCTGAAACTGCTGCTGTATATCTCGCTGATCGGCTGTATTTTCGCGCCGTGGGGCATGGCCACCGCTGGCGCGGGGTTGCCGGCGTATTTCATCGGCGTCGCGGCGTATCTGGGCAAGCTGGCGCTGGGCGGTTTCCTGCTGGCGCTGTTTGAAACCAGCATCGCCAAAATGCGGGTGTTCCGCGTCGACCAATTCCTGGGCGTGGCGTTGATGCTGGGACTGCTCGGCGCTTTGTTGCTGTTCGTATCGCGGAGTCTGTAATGCACGGTCTGGAATTCGATATCGCCCATTTTCTGGCCGGCAGCATGGTGGTGATCAGCCTGTTGTTGCTGTATCAGGATCGACTGTATGCGCTGATCAATGTGTTTGCCGGACACTCGCTGACGCTGGCGCTGGCCGTCGGTTGGCAGGCGTATATTCAGGAAGCTCACCATCTGTACGTTACGGCGGGCATTGCCCTGGTGTTCAAGGCGATTTTTATTCCGGTCGCGCTCCATCGCATCATTCGCAAGTTGGGCATTCATCGCACCCTGGAAGTCGTGGGGGGCGTCGGGCGCGACATGCTGGCCGGCGCGGCGCTGGTAGCGCTGGCGATTCTGGTGATGTTGCCGGTAACGGCTGGCGCGGATGCACTGGCGCGGGAAGATTTAGCCTTTGCCTTGGCGGTGGTGTTGCTGGGCCTGTTGCTGATGATCAGCCGGCATAACGCTGTCAGCCTGGTAATCGGGTTCATGTCGCTGGAAAACGGGCTGGTGCTGGCCGCTGCCGGAGCGCGGGGAATGCCGCTGGCGGTGGAAATCAGCGTGGCTTTTTCCGTGTTGATCGCGCTGATCGTAATCGGCATTTTCCTGTTCCGCATCCGCGAACGGTTTGACAGCGTGGATATGCAGGCCATGGATGCGTTTCGCGGGGAGCGGCGGCGATGAGCAACTTTTTAGGATTGATCGCGATAACCCTCTTGCTGGTCATTCCGGCGGGTGCGGCGGTGGTGTTGGCCTTGCGCTCCAGCTACCGAATTGGCGCCAGAATCAACGTCGGCGCAGCGCTGGTCTGCCTGCTGTCCGCCGTGATCCTGTTAGGGGCGCGCCCGGAGGCCAATCTCTACCTGCGGGTCGACGACTTCAATATTTATCTGATCCTTTTGAACAACTTGGTCAGTTTCACCACCAGCGTGTTCAGCGCCGGCTATATCGCTCACGAACTGGAAACCGGGCGACTCACGCCAAAGTATTTGCGCTTCTATCACGCCATGTATCAGGCGTTGATCTTCGCCATGAACCTGGCGTTTCTCGCCAATAACATTGGGTTGTTGTGGGTGGCGATTGAATTGGCGACGCTGGTGACGGTGCTGATGGTCGGTATTTACCGCACCCGCGCTGCGCTGGAAGCCGCCTGGAAGTATTTCATTCTGGGCAGTCTGGGCATTGCCCTGGCGCTGTTTGGGACGATCCTGGTGTATCTGGCGGCGCAGCCGGTTATGGGCGAGGGCTTGCCGGCGATGGCCTGGGATCAACTGCTGGTTCATGCTCATACCTTTGATCCGGCGTTGCTCAACCTGGCGTTCATCTTCCTGCTGCTCGGTTACGGCACCAAGGCCGGCCTGGTTCCGCTGCACGCCTGGTTGCCGGACGCCCATGCCGAAGGCCCGACGCCGATTTCCGCCGTGCTGTCCGGCCTGTTGCTGAATGTGGCGTTGTATGCGGTGCTGCGCTTCAAAATGTTGATGAGCGCCAATCCGAACGCTTTAGCGCCGGGACCGCTGATGGTGGCTCTGGGCTTGCTGTCGCTGCTGTTTGCCGGATTCATGTTCTATCGGCGCGGCGACATTAAACGCCTGTTTGCCTACTCGTCGATTGAACATATGGGCATCATCACCTTCGCCTTCGGCATGGGCGGGCCGCTGGCCAATTTCGCCGGTCTGCTGCACATGACGATGCACAGCCTGACCAAATCGGCGATTTTCTTCGCGGTCGGTCATATCTCCCAGGTCAAGGGCACACAGCGGATTTCCACCATTCGCGGCCTGACCGCCACTCATCCGCTACTCGGATGGGGATTAGTCGCAGGTGTGATCGCCATTGCCGGAATGCCGCCTTTTGGGGTGTTCATGAGCGAGTTTCTGGTGGTCAGTTCCACTTTTGCCCGTGAACCGTGGCTGGCGCTGCCGCTGGTCATCGGTTTGCTGCTGGGATTTGGCACACTACTCTGGCGGTTGCATGGTCTGGCGTTCGGCGAGTCGCACGGCGTACAGGCGCCGGGGCCAACGCCGGTCAGCGCCCTGCCGATGATGGCGCATCTAGCCTTGGTGTTCATCGCCGGATTCTGGTTGCCGGGGCCGCTGGTGACCTGGTTCCAGCATGTCGCCGCGTTGCTCGGTTGAGGGGAAAACGATGAACGCAACTTTGCCATTGCAAACCCTTCTGGAGTCAGGTCAGCCGGTCGCTGAACACCGCCCTTGGCCTCGGATCGTGGTGACTCCCGAAATCTGGAAACCCCTGAGCGAAGGTTTAGCCAACGGCTCCTGGACGTTGTTAGGGTTGTGGGGCGAAATCGGGATGGTGCATCTGGCGGTGTGGGAAGCGCTGGAGGGATTTTACATCGCCAGTCTGCCCTGCCCGAATGGAACATTCCCATCGGTCGGTCGGCTGCACCCGCCCGCACAACGCCTGGAACGCACCATCGCCGATTTGGTGGGGTTACGACCGGTGGACGCGCTTGATAGCCGCCCGTGGTTGGACCATGGGCGTTGGCCGGTGCGTCATCCGCTGGGGTCGGCGACTGCGCCGACTTCACCCTCGCCGCCTTACCGGTTCCTGCCGGCGGAAGGCGAGAGCCTGCATCAGATTCCCGTCGGGCCGGTTCACGCCGGCATCATTGAACCCGGCCATTTCCGTTTCACCGCGAACGGTGAGGCGGTAGTTCGATTGGAAGAACGGCTCGGCTACGTCCACAAGGGCATTGAAAACCTGTTGCAGGGCGCATCTCTGGAACAGGCGGCGCGACTGGTCGGACGGGTGTCCGGCGACAGCACCGTGGCTTATGCGCTGGCCTTCGCTCGCGCCGTGGAAGCTGCGACCGAAACGGAAATTCCCGCCCGCGCTCACTGGTTGCGGGCTTTGATGGCGGAACTGGAGCGGCTGGCGAATCATTGCGGCGACATCGGCGCGATCTGCAACGACGCCGCTTTTGCCCTGATGCTGGCGCATTGCGCGGTGTTGCGTGAAGAGGTGTTACGCGCCAGCGCTGCCTGTTTCGGCCACCGCCTGTTGATGGACTGCATTGTTCCCGGCGGCGTAGCGACCGATTTGTCGGCGGAAGGCGCAACGGTTTTGCAGACGTTGTTGGCCGAGTTCCGCCGCCAGTTTCCGCCGCTGGTCGAGTTGTATGACAACACCGCCTCGCTGCAAGAACGCACCGTGGACACTGGCTTCGTCAAGCCGGTGCTGATTCAGCAATTCGGCAGTGGCGGGATTGTCGGGCGGGCGGGCGGACGCGCTTTTGACGCTCGCCGCCAACCCGGTTATCCGCCTTACGATGAACTGAAATTTGAGGTTCCGCTGCGAACCGACAGTGATGTCAATGGTCGAGTGTGGCTGCGCATCAGCGAGGTGAGGCAGAGTCTGGCGCTGATCGGACAAATCCTGGAACGGCTACCGTCCGGTATCGTGCGTGCACCGTTGAATCTTCCGAACCAAACCGGTGAAGGCGTGGCGCTGGTCGAAGGCTTTCGCGGCGATATTCTGGTCTGGTTGCGATTGAATGCGGACGGCACAGTGGCGCGTTGCCATCCCCGCGATCCGTCCTGGTTTCAATGGCCCTTGCTGGAGGCCGCGATTGAAAACAACATCGTGGCGGATTTCCCGTTATGCAATAAATCCTTCAACGGCTCATATTCGGGCCATGATCTGTAGGCCAGGCCGCTATGCGTAAGTTGTTATTCCAGAATTTGTTACAGTCGCCGTTGACGATGCCTGCTCCGGCGCCTTCGGGGCAGGCGCTGGCTGAACTGGGCGCGAAAGTGGATCAGACAGCCCGGCAACGACTGGGCCGCAGCCTGGCGATTCGTCAAGTCGATGCCGGTTCCTGCAATGGCTGTGAACTGGAAATTCACGCGCTCAACAATGCCTTTTACGACCTGGAACGCTTCGGTTTCCATTTCGTTGCCTCGCCGCGCCATGCCGATGTGCTGCTGGTGACCGGACCAGTGACCGCCAATATGCGCGAGGCGCTGGAACGCACTTACACCGCGACGCCGGCTCCCAAGTGGGTGGTGGCCGTCGGTGATTGTGGACGGGATGGCGGCATTTTCGCCGGGAGCTACGCCTGTGTCGGCGGAGTCGGCGCGGTGATTCCGGTCGATTTGCATATTCCCGGCTGCCCGCCGAATCCAGTGCAGTTGTTGGAAGGTTTGTTGGCGCTGTTGCAGATGCTGACCGACACGATCACTTGAACAGGAACACACGCCCATGCTGATGTTGCCGGACGACTTTCATCCCGCCATCCTGCCACCGACTGCGATTGCTGAATCGCCGGCCTGGTGGTTTATATTGGCCAACGGTCAACTGCTGGTTCGTCCGGGGGATGAGGGCTTGGAACTACCGCTGGCGTCGATCTGGCCGTTCGCTAAATGGCCGACCGCTCGGCGGCTGTATCTGGGAACGTTGTGGGGCCAGCCCTGTTACGCCGTGGAAACGGCCACCGGCGAGCCGCCGCCTGGCTGGACCTTCGAGAGTCTGCGCGGGTTGTGGACCCGGATGGACGAGGAGCGGCTGGGCGTGGCCGGTCAGGCGCTGCAACTCATCGAATGGGATCGCAACCATCAATTTTGCGGACAATGCGGAACGGCCACTCAACCACGAGCGGATGAGCGCGCCCGCCGCTGCCCCGCCTGTGAGTTAATTGCCTATCCGCGTCTGTCGCCGGTGGTAATGGTGCGAGTGGTCCATGCGGGCCGAATCCTGTTGGCGCGGGCGCCGCGCTTTGCCGCCGGTGTGTATAGTGTACTGGCCGGGTTTGTGGAAGCCGGTGAAACACTCGAACAGGCGATTCACCGGGAAGTCGCGGAAGAGGTCGGTATCCAGGTGCAAAACCTGCGCTATTTCGCCAGCCAGTCCTGGCCGTTTCCCCATTCGCTGATGATGGCCTTCACAGCGGATTATGCCGGGGGCCAGTTGCAGGCGGATGGACAGGAGATTGTCGACGCCCGCTGGTTTACGCCAGATGAGATGCCAGGCTTGCCCAGTCCGATGAGCATGGCCTGGCGCTTGATTCAGGACTACTTGACACCTCATGATGGACGTTCCTCGCGCGCGGAGGGAGAAGGGCGAGGATCATTCGCAAGTTGACCCGGGAGGCGTGTCATGTTGGAACGATCAGCCTTATCCAACAGTTTCACCGTGCCATTGGATGGGCAGAACGCATTAAAAGCGCGCTTCGTGGCTTTATGGGCGCGTTGTTTGGACAGTAGCGAAAGGGAAGGGGCAGGCGTATTGACCCGATTAGTCAATCTCTACGCAGAACCACATCGTCACTATCATACCTTGGGTCATATCCGGCACTGTTTGAACGAATTCGACCGGGCTTCAGCGTTCATGAATCATCCCGACGCGGTTGAATTAGCATTGTGGTTCCATGACGCGATTTATGTATCGGGTGCGAAAGACAATGAGCGACGTAGCGCTGATCTGTTTCGGGAATATTCAGGCAGGCTGGCGGACGCCATTTTTCAGCAACGAATTGACGATTTGATCATGGCCACCACGCATAGCGGACTGCCACGCCAACACGATGAGCAGTTCATCGTGGATATTGATCTATCCAGTTTTGGGTTGCCCTGGGAAGCTTTCATGCGGGATGGTTTGCGAATTCGCGCCGAATTCCCCCATGTGAAAGATGACGACTATTATCCGGGGCACTTACGCTTTCTGCGGGGGCTATGTAATCGCCCCGCCTTCTTTTTTACTGACTGCTTCCGGCAACGTTACGAACGCACTGCGCGCGAAAATATTCGGCGACTTGTCGCTGATCTGTTCATACGCGGTTATGATTGAATCCAACCATTATTGCGCCCGTGGGGATCCGGGAGATGAAACAGAAACTGAGTGAATTGGCGTCCACGTCGAGCAAGCCAGCGACGGCGCGCCAGCAAGATCAGGCCACCCTGCTGTTTGCCGATATTTGTGGTAGCACTGGCTTGTTTGAAAGATACGGCGATCTGCGCGCCCGACAGATCGAAACCCTGGTACTGGATTTGCTGGCCGCCCGCACCATCGCTCATCAGGGGACGGTGGTCAAAACCATCGGCGACGAGATCATGAGCCGTTTTCCTGACGCTGAAACGGGCATCAGCGCCGCCTGTGAAATGCAGCAGGGGATCAAAGACGATCCGGTGCTGGCCGAGCTAAGCATCGCCATCCGTATCGGTCTCCACTATGGACCCGTGCTGGTTGAAAATAATGACGTGTTTGGTGATGCGGTGAATGTGGCGGCGCGTATGGTCACCTTGGCCAAGGCGGATCAGATTATCACCACGCGGGAGACCGTCAGCCACCTATCAGCAGATTCTCGGCAAATAACTCGGGGCCTGGGTCGCTCATGGGTTCGCGGCAAACAGAATGAAATGGAAATTGCCGAGGTGATCTGGTACGAATCTGGCAGTTTGACGCAGATGTCCGATGGAGAGACTCAGAAGATTCTGCGCAATCAGTTATATGCCCGGCTCATGCTGGACTATCGTGACCGGAATATCTCACTCGCGCCTTCTACCCAAGCGTTTACTATCGGTCGCGGCCCCAAAAATGACTTGGTCGTGGAGCGCGAGCTGGTCTCTCGCAGCCACGCCGCCATCGAATTTCGGCAGGGCAAGTTCATTCTCAAGGACAACAGCACCAACGGAACGTACCTGCTCATGGAAAATGGTGCACGCTTTTTCGTGCGACGCGAGGAATTCACCCTGCATGAACGGGGGGTGATTTGCCTGGGGCAGGCAGCTTTTGAGCAAAATCCAGACATTATCCGCTATGAGTGCCAATACGCCGCCTGACCTGGCGTGTGGTCAGTAGCGCGCCTGTGCCTAAAGCACCTGCTTCAAAAACGCCTGCGCCCTCGGCTCATTCGGCGCGGTGAAAAAGCGGGCCGGTGGCGCATCTTCCAGCACCTTGCCGGCGTCCATGAACAATACCCGGTGCGCCACTTCGCGGGCGAACCCCATCTCGTGCGTGACCACCGCCATCGTCATGCCTTCCCGGGCCAATTGCTTCATCACATCCAGCACCTCGCCGACCATTTCCGGGTCCAGGGCGCTGGTCGGTTCGTCAAACAGCATCACTTTCGGGTCCATGGCCAGGGCGCGGGCAATAGCGACCCGTTGTTGTTGACCGCCGGATAACCGGGACGGGTATTCATTGGCTTTTTCGGCGATGCCGACCTTGGTCAGCAGCGCCATCGCCTTCTCGTTCGCCTCCGCAGCCTTGCGCTTGCGCACCACCCGCTGCGCCAGGGTCACGTTCTCCAGCACCGTTTTATGCGGGAACAGGTTGAAGTGCTGAAATACCATCCCCACCTCGCGACGCACCGCATTGAGATTGGTCTTGCTGCCAGCGATGTCGATGCCGTCAATGATCACCTGCCCGTCGTCAAATTCTTCCAGCCCGTTCAGGCAGCGCAGGAAGGTGGATTTGCCGGAGCCGGAGGGACCAATGATCACCACCACCTCGCCCTTGGCGATCCGGGTGGACACATCGTCCACCGCCCGCACGACATAGTCGCGACCTTCGAAAATCTTGATTAGTCGGTTGACTTCAATCACTGCGGGCAAACCTCCGTTCCAGCCAGAAGAGCAGTTGCGACAGCACCGAGGTGACGACCAGGTAAAGCAGGGCGACGGTGAACCAGATTTCAAACGTCGCAAAACTGGAGGTGATAATCTCCCGGCCGCTCTTGGTCAAATCGGTGATGGCGATGACCGACACCAGCGAGGAGTCCTTGATCAGGCTGATGAATTGCCCGGCCAATGGCGGCAAGACCCGTTTGAACGCCTGCGGCAACACGATGTGAATCATGGTTTCGGCGGCGCTCATCCCCAGCGAGCGGGCGGCTTCAGATTGCCCTTTGGGAATGGATTGAATCCCGGCGCGGATAATCTCGGCGGTGTACGCGCCGACAAAGAGCGAGAGCGCACCAATGCCAGCCACGATCCGGTCCAAGTGCAGCACCGTACCGATAAAGAAATAGAAAATGAAGATTTGCACCAGCAGGGGCGTACCGCGAATTAGTTCGATATACAGCACCGCCAGCCCGCGCAGGGTGAGGTTTTTTGAGATGCGGCACAGGCCGGTGATCAGCCCGATGATCATCCCAATCAAGCCGGAAACGAAGGAAATCCAGATAGTGACCCATAAGCCCTGGGTCAGCGGGCCGATTCGCCAGTCGCCCCGCAGGACGCCGATTTCGTCGTCCTCGCTGACCTGGGCGCCATCCGCAACTTTGAGCGTGGCGGTTTTGACCGTGACGGTCACGGGTTGTACACCACTTTCCGGCTGAATCGTGACTTGGCTGGCATCGCCAGCGGGACTGATTTTGATGACGGTCCCAGCAAATGGCGCAGTTTGGGGTTCTTCCTCCTGATAGGCGAAATACTGCGGAACCCGTGCCCAGCGCCATTCGTAATGAACCTGCTTGGTAGCGATCCACAGCCCGATCGCCAGTCCCAGCAGGATAACGACCAGCAGCCCTTGCCAAGGCCACTGGGCGGACTGTCGTTTGAAGGCCACGGCTTACTGCACGTCTTTCAGCCAGTCCGTATTCTTGAACCACTTCTGGTGTAACTTGTCGTGTGAACCGTCTTTTTTGACCTTGACCAGAAATGCGTTAATCGCCTTGAGGAATTCGGGATCACCCTGAGCAATCGCCCAGCCAATCGGTTCATCGGTAAATGGCTTATCCAGGAATACCAGTTTGCCTTCGCCGCGCTGGACGTTAGCGACCAGGTTGTAGGGAGCGTCGTAGATGAAGGCGTCGACCTTGCCATTGACGACTTCCATGACGCCTTCAGCTTCGGTCTCATAAGAGAAGTACTGGGCTTTGGGGATGTGTTTCTTGGCGGCGATTTCGCCTGTGGTACCCAGTTTGGAAGCGATCTTGTATTTCTTGTTATTCAGATCCTTATAGGATTTTACCTGATCAGCCAGCTCTTCGCGGAGCAGCACCGTTTGGCCGATCAACATGTACGGCTCGGAGAAATCCACTTTCTGCTTGCGCTCATCGGTGATGGTCATGCCGCTCATGATGATGTCGCATTTGTTGGTGATCAGCGCCGGGATGATGCCGTCCCAGGCGGTGCTGACCAGATCCAGCTTGGGCGCGCCCAGATCCTTGGCCATCAGCGCCGCCAGATCAGGATCGAAGCCGATGATTTCGCCGCGTTTGTTGGTGAGTTCAAACGGCATGTAGGCCGGCTCCAGACAGACCCGCAGGCCGTCCTTTTGGATTTGCTCCAGCTTGCCGGCCCAGGCGGGCGACAGGTTCAGACTGAACGCGGCGAGGGCGGCGAGGGCAACCAGACGGGTTTTCATGCGGGAATTCTCCTCAAAGGGGGTTATCGCTGTTTGAGTATTGATTTTCGCCTCCCTGCTCCCTAGTGAGAGAACGCTGGGGCGAAACGACTTTTCCATGATATTACAATTTCATTTTTGCGAAGGATAGCTTGACCCGGAAAAGCCTTAGGTCGATTTGCCTTCGTCCAGCAACTCCTTGATCACCATTGCCGCGCCGCAATCGGGACAGCGCGGCATCTGCTCGATGGGAATGTAGATGATTTCAGTGTGGCGGCATCGCGGACACTCGACTTGCACGGGTTCGGCTCTATCGCGTTGCATGGTCCAACTCCTGACAAAAACGCCCCTCGCCCGCTGGCGGCAAAGGGTCGGGGGTGAGGGCGTTTTTAAGCAAGCAAGCCAGCAATCGCCCGCTCGAAACGATTCAAACCTTCCTCGATCACTTCATCGGGGATGATCAGCGATGGAGCCAGCCGGATCACGTCCGGCCCGGCGACCAGAATCAGCAATCCTTCGTCCAGCGCCGCCCTGATGAAATCCCGGCTGCGGCCCTGCCAGGCTTCCGCCAACTCGCAGCCGAGCAGCAGGCCCATGCCGCGCAGCTCGCGGAAGAGGCCAAACCGTTTATTGATCCGGCGCAGACCAGTCATAAATACCTCATGCCTGTGGCGCACCCCAGCCAATATTTCGGGGTCGCTGAGCAGATCCAACGCCGCACCGGCGACCGCACAGCCCAATGGATTGCCACCATAGGTCGTGCCGTGACTGCCGACATTGAGGCTTTCGGCAATGGCAGCGGTGGTCAGCATGGCGCTGATCGGGAAACCGCCGCCGAGACCTTTAGCCGTCGTGAGGATATCCGGGGTAACGCCATAGCCCATATAGGCGTAGAGATGGCTGCTGCGCCCGTTGCCGCATTGCACTTCATCGAAGATCAGCAAGGCTTGATGGCGGTCGCACAATTCACGCAGCCCCTGGAGAAATTCCGGCGTCGCTGGCGTGACGCCGCCTTCGCCTTGGACGGGTTCCACGATCACCGCGCAGGTGCGTTCGGAGATGGCGGCGGTAAACGCGGCCAGGTCGTTGAACGGGACATGGGTGACGCCGGGCGGCAGCGGTTCGAAACCCTGAGTGTACTTGGGCTGGCCGCCGACGGTCACGGTGAACAGAGTGCGCCCGTGGAACGACTGGTGAAAAGCGATGATTTCGCGCTTGTCCGGGGCGAAATGATCAGTGGCGTATTTGCGGGCCAGCTTGAGCGCGGCTTCATTAGCTTCCGCGCCGGAGTTGGCGAAGAACACCCGCTCGGCAAAGGTCAGTTCGCACAGCCGGCGGGCCAGCTTCAGCGCCGGTTCGTTGGTCAGCACATTGCTGACATGCCAGAGTTTTTGCGCCTGTTCGGTCAGCGCCGCGACCAAGTGGGGATGGGCATGGCCGAGACCGGTGACCGCGATGCCGCCAGCGAAGTCGATGTATTCTCGCCCCTCCTGATCCCACAGGCGGGAACCTTCGCCGCGCACCGGGATGATCGCCGCCGGGGCGTAATTGGGAACCATGAAGGCGTCAAACAGATCGCGGGTGACGGGGGAGCAGCTCATCGGAAGAATCCTGAATCGGGGTTGAACATGAAAGTGAACAGGCCAATAGCATACCGGGTTTATGGTGGTTTCGGGTGAAACAAACCCACCGTTGGGCAACGGGAGCCTGAACTCAATCCTTAAACATGCGTGGAATCAGTCCTGCAAAGCGTATCAGACCGCGCAAGCGGATGCTGAACTCGCGGCCATGCAGGAAATTCAATGCGCCCTTCAGCCCCTCGTAAAGTGGCTCGTCATAGGGATGCCAGAACAGGTTGCGCTTGGCGAAATGTAGCAGTTCCGTGGTCACCACCTGTGGCTGGGTCATTTCGTCAAAGCCCAGTTCTCCATGACTGCGACCAATGCCGGACTCCTTGACCCCGCCCCAGGGCGTTTCAGCCATACCATGGGTCAGCAGATGATCGTTGATAGTGATGACTCCGGCATGAATGCGCCGGCCCAGCGCCACCGCCTCGCGGGTCTTGCGCGACCACACCGAACCGGTCAGGCCGAGACTGGAGTCATTCGCCAATTCAATCGCCTGCTCCATATCCCGCACTTTCATCACGCCCAGCACCGGCCCGAAGGTCTCTTCGCGCATCAGTTCCATGGTGTGATCAACGTTCGTGAGCACCGTGACCGGGTAAAAATTGGCGCGGGTGTGGGCGGAATCGACAGTGACTTGCGCGAGAAGGGTTGCGCCCTTGGCCAGCGCATCATCCACCTGCCGCTGAATGGTCTTGATTTGCCGTTCGGTACACATCGCGCCGATGTCCACATTGTGATGGGTATTCGGCCCCTGCCGCAGCGCTTCCACCCGCTGTTTGAGAAGCTGAATAAACGGTTCATACACGTCCTGATGGACGTAGACGCGCTCCACGCCGCCGCAGGACTGGCCGCTGTTCTGTAAGCCGGCCCACATCGCGCCATTGACCGCCCGCGCCAGATGCGCGTCCGGGCAGACCAGCATCGGGTCATTGCCGCCCAGTTCCAGGGAAACCGGCGTCAGACTCTCCGCTGCCTTGGCCATGAGCGTTTTGCCGACCGGGACTGAGCCAGTGAAGAACAGCTTGTCTACATGATGGTCTGGTTCCAGCAAAATCTGGCCGATGATGGCGCCGGGAATGTTGAGATGGGTAAAAACATCAGCCGGCAGTCCGGCGGCTTGGATCATCTCCTCGATCTTGCGCCCGACCATCTGGGTTTCCGGAGCAGTTTTGAAGATCACCGTATTGCCCGCTAACAGCGCTGGAACGATCTCGTGCATCGGGATACCGAGCGGATAATTCCACGGCGCGATGATGCCGATGACGCCAAAGGGGATGCGGAAAATGCGGCTGCGCTTGTTCAGGAACAGCAGCGAGCCGGCGCGCACCTTGCGCGGCTGGAGGAAGCGCCGGGCGTTTTTGGCGTAATAATCCGTCGCCATGGCGCTGGGCAATACCTCGGTCGCCAGCGCCTCAACCCGGGTTTTACCGACATCCTTGGAAATAGTGGCGCTGACGTCGTCGACGTGATCGACCAGGTAATCGCGGAGGCGCAGCATATAGCGCACCCGTTCCTCCAGCGGCAGTGCGGCCCAGGCGGGTTGCGCAGCGCGGGCGCGGCGGACGGCTTCGCGGGCTTCCTCGGGAGTATTCATCTGCGAATAGCCGACGATGTCGCCAGTGGCCGGATTGACGCAGACGGTTTTTTGCAGATCAAAGGTCTGGGAAGTGCTCATCGGGATGTTCCTCGGGCAGGGGGATGTTTCCCGATATAGCCTGTTTGTCGCGATTTTAGCTTGTAACAGATGGTTTTGTTGACGCGAGCATGCGGTATAAGCTGTACGAATCAATGAGAACCGGAGGCAATGATGGAAACTGCAGCGTGGTGGGAAATTCTGTTGGGCGGCGTGGCAGCGTTGTTGGTGATTCTGTGGTTCCGGCCCGGTATCAAGGCAGCGATGGAGCGCAGCAAGACAGCGAAAAAGGATTGGCCAGCAGCGCTCATCCCGATTGGTCTAGTGGTGCTGTTTATCCTGCTGCTGATTCAGATTGTGCGCAGTTAACCAGCGCGTGGATATCAAAGCTCCCGCTGTCGCAGGCGTTCATGCGCTGATTGCGTCGGCGAATCGGTCGGCCAGTTTGAACACCACCGTGCGCAAGGTCGCTTGTGGCGCAGCAGAAATCGTGCATGAGAAGGATACCTTCCTACCTCCCCTAGCTGTAGCTGTTTGACCAATATCAATACCGGGTCATCTCCAGATAACCCCGACCGTTGATCGACTGTTCCCCGGCGCGGCCAGTGACTGCCACCGTGCCTTCCCAATAACGCACCGTTAGCCGCATTTCCTGATCCGCCACTTTCGGCGTCACGGTCAACTCCAGTTTCTCGCCGGGCAGGCGCAATCGCCAACCGGCGGGATAGCGGTCGCCAGTTCGGGGACTGGTCCATTCGCCGACCAGTTGCAAATCCACCTCCTCCCGGTGCAAAACCCGTGCTTGACCTTGCGCATCGACCAGAACACCCTTGCTGAACGCATCCATACCGCCGTTTTTGTGGCGCAAGCGGTAGAACATTAAATCCCGCCCATCGTCCAGTTGCAGGGCGAACCAGTCCCAACCGCTTTGTTCTGGCCCCAGGGCACTGGTGCTCCATTCCCGATCCAGCCAACTGGAGCCTTGCACGGTGAAGGTCCGCCCGTTCAGGTCAACCATCCCCTGCGTCGGCAATCGGGTGTGCGAGTAGTAGTATGAAGCGTTGCCCGGCTCGGCGCTTTTCTGGCTCAAGCCCCGGTCGCCCTGCAACACAACCGGCTTGCCGGGCTGAAGCGTCAAATCAACCGCAACGCCGCCTTCCCGCGCCCGCAAACGCATCGGAAAAGCGTCCGCAGCGGCTCCCGACAGTTCCCAATCCTCCAGCCACACCCGAAAAGGCGTCGCCTGCGCGCCAGCCAGCCCCACTGCGCCCCGGCTGAAGCGCTCGAAGCCATGATGCTTTTCACCGTTCACGTCGGTCAGCGCGAAGTGCCCCATATAGACCTGATTCGTCCGCCAGGCAGAATCGGTGGCCGGCTGATCAGGACTCAGGGCAATGCGAAACAGGGTCAACTGATAGCCGAACTGCCGGCCAGCAGCATCGGCCAGGTTGCCGGTCACATACCACCACTCGTTGCGAAACTCGGGATGGGGGCCGTGATCAGCAGGGAAGTGAAACGGGCGCGGTTGATGAGCGCGTTGATAGCCCGCATGGTCGCCGCCGCCCAGCGCCGCGCCGACCGTGACGTTCTCCGCCGGTTTGGGTGGAGTACCGATGATCAGGAAGGTCAACGCTACGCTCAGCCCGAGGGCCAGCAGACCGTACCATGGCCAGAAACGACGGATGTTCATACGGTTGCTGGCGTCATTTCGGGCGCGCACCCACCGGCTGCCAAATGATCCCCACGCTGATATCGTCGCCGCTGCCTTGTTGCGATGCTTCGTTCAGCCAGTCCTGCAAATACGGTTTTACCGCTCCATCGCCTTCATCGCGCAACAGCGTCCAATAATCCCGCGCTACTTGTTGAAAGCTAGCGTCGTCACGGTAGGCATTGGCGTAACCATCGGTCGCCGCCAGGATGAACGCCGGCGGCGCGCCAGCCAGAGTTTGGAAATACACCTGCACCTCATTCCAGGCTTTAGCGGAACACAGCGAAGTGGTTTCGTTGGCGATGAGCCGGGCGTCCTTGGGGATCGGGCGTTCCACGTCGCCCTGTGCCGAAACGGTCAGGATGTCGCCATCGCCGAGTTGCAGGTAGAGGATGAAGTTCGCCGCAATCACCACGGTCAGCAGCGTCGTACCGTAGGCCAGCGCGGGCAGCGCCTCGACCTGCCGCCGCGCCGCCGCGTCAAGCGGTTCCAGTTCTTGCGGGGTGAAGGGCTGGCGTTGCAGCGCTTGCGCCACTTGCGCTTGCCAGTGGCGCACCAGGGCCAGCGGCAATTGTTCCTCCGCCCAGCGTTTGATCTGGGAAGGGTTGCCGAGCTGGAACAGATGGCCACAGACTTTTTGCGCGACCACCACGGCCAGCCGGGCGCCGCGCCGACTGCGAAAGCTCTTGGCGCTGCCGTGTCCATCGGCCAGAGCCACGATTAGCGGCATGTCATCCCGGTGTCGGGCGACGCGCACCGCATCCTGGCTGGGTAAACCAGCCCGCACATGGGCCGCGCCGCGCACACTGGCTTTGAGGGTCCGCCAGGCGGTCATGGCGGCGGCTACCACACATCGCCGGCTGAACCCGGTTTGGCGAGAGCGACGGGTGGGGCGGGAATCGGGACATTCAGACCCGCCGGAATCGCGCCCGTCGCTTGACTGGCCGGGGATGAGGCGGATTTCAGCACAGCGGTTGACACCCATTTGATGGAGCGCACCAGCGCCTCGGGGTTGTTGGCCTGCAACGGTTTTAACTCCGGGTGACCGATGAACTTCTGCAAGACCGTGGTATCGGCGTCTTCGCCAATGGCGATGGCGATGCGCACGGCCTTTTTGCCCCACGGCTCGTCCAGCAGGGCTTGTAAGCCTCTGGTAAAGTCATCGGTCGGGCAGCCATCGGAAATCAGCACCAGCACCGGCGGCAAGGCGCGGTCGGTCATCGGCGGGATGCGGAGTTGTTCCGCCAGCATGGACAGCGCCCGACCCAGGTCAGTCACGCCTTCGGTTTGCAAGTCCACCATTTGAAAATCAGCGACCGGGGTGGGTTGGGAGACATGCCATTGCGCGCCGGTGGAGAACTTGAGCGCCCGCACCAGCACCTCGGCGTTGGGATTTTCGTCGGCGACGGTGCGCATGTGCGGCAAGGCTTCGCGGATGGCGTTATTCAGCGCCTGAATCTTGCCGTCGATGGACATGGAGCCGGAACAGTCGGCGATCCAGATGAAATGCAACGGGCGGGTCGCCAGTTCGCCGCCGGGGCGTTTGGCCATGTGGGACTCCTTGAAGTAAAATATAAATTGGATTTAAAGAGGGGCAAAGGAAAGCAAAAAGTCCAACTACTGTCCGCCGCGCGCGAGACGCACATGGTGGTGGCTGGACGCCTTAAAGAGGGCGTTCACGAAGCCATCGTAGAAGCCGACGTACCACGCGTAGTCCGGAAGGTCGGCATAGACCGAGGAGGACCAGTACCACCAGTCTGGCGTATTCGGGAAAACCGGTTGATAAATAGTTGGTCGTTCATAATCGCCTTCGCATAATTCACCTGTATCGTTCCAGGTCTTAGGCAAGCCGCTGGAGGAATAGATCAAGGTTTGCAGTTCTTCCTTCGTTGGTACTCGCCAGTCCCGGTAACCGGCGTAGCCGCCCTGGCGATTTAACTTTTTGGCGGCATCCAGCGCTTTTTGCCAAGTGTACTCCTTAGCCTCACCAGTGCAGGTTCCACCTTCCCACGCCTGCCCTAACGAAAATCGCATCCATTGCAGTCCGGTCTGAATATCGGTCACCGTGCCATTGCCGTTATCCCGGTAGCGACCGGCCATCAAGGTTTCAGCCACAGGAGGTAGCGTAGTGGGCGCGACCTTAGCAACAGTCGGAGACGGCGAGGGCGGCGATACTGGGGGCTTGATTACGGGCACTGGCTGATTAATGACATTTAGCGCCAGCGCCCACGATTCCACCGCCCAATGCGCCGCCTCGGCGGTCATCGCCAATTCTTCCTCCAGTCGCTTATGCAATCGCGCCAGCAAAATGGACTGCGGAACGCTGGCAGAGGTCTTCAGTAAATCGTCAGCCACGCGGTTCTTGAGGGCGCTAACCAGTACGAAAATTTCCCGCTTGTGCTGTCCGCAATAGTCCTTGAGCAACGCCTCACAGCGGCGCGGGTCATCGCAGAGCGAACGACCGTATTCGATAATCAGTTCGCGGAGTTTCTGGCGGGGTAGGTCATTCATAAAGAAATCCTGATGGCATCGATTTCAAATTAACCAAGATAATCGAAACCTAATTTTAGGCTAATTCGAGCATTTTATTGGCGTAATCTCTGCCTGATGTAACCATAGGCAACGGCTTACTATCCTGCTGATACAGCATAATTATTTCTTCTACGATATCGCATAATTCAGCGAAAACTTGCTTTTCATCCTGCCCGTGACAACCTCCATAAAATAATCCAGGGCAACTGCCAATAAAACACTGGTCTTCTTCTGACCATTCCACAATTTTCACATAGTAAGCGCCCTTATTCATTTCTTGGACTCCTCTATAGCTGCTTGCACAGCGTTTTCTTGATAACGTTGCGCATCATCGCCGGATTGCCCGGAAATGACGACCGGTTTGTTCACTTTGGGATGGGTGAAATTGCGATGACTGCCCTTGCCGCCCCGGTTGATAAAACCGGCGCGCTGCAAATCCTCGATTAATTGCCGAATCTTTCTGGGCATGGTGCTGGGTCGTCAAATCCGAATCTCGCCTTCGACAGGGCCGAAGTTGATCTTTACGCCCACGGCCAGTCCGACGCTCCGGCCCGGTTCGACATCGTGAATCGTTCCGTCGGTCGTGGTAATGACCCACTTGGCGGTTGTCAGGTTTTTCAGGCCCCAGAGATTCGGGTTCTGCGGATGCTGCTGGATCACCGCTACCGGTTGCGACAGGTCATAAAGCCGCTGGGGATCGAGGTGGTGCGGATACAACTGGGTGTCGTGATTGAGCATGATCACGTCGCGCCCGAGGCGGAGCCGGAAGGGTAGCGTCAATGGCCGCTGACAGGACCAACAAGCGCCAGGTTGCCCGCCACTGGCCCGCAACGCTTCCCCGTCATAGAAATTCTCCGCGCCGCACTGGCCACAGTACAAAATCGCATCGCGTAATTGCACCAGCGCCGCCCGCCATTCGCTTTCCCGAATCCGGGCATGGGGATCATGCAAGCCTACTGTAAAGGCGCGGGTAAAACGGTCGCGCAGGAATTGCGGATAAATCGGCCAGTACGCTAACGGGTTGTCATGCAGGCCGGGAACGGGACGGTTGGCGTCATTGGCAGGATCAAAGATAAACAGCGGATCGGTGCCGTAAAGCTTGTTCATCGCCGGCAGATCGAAGCATTTGATCGCCGCTTCCTGCTGACCCTCCAGCGGATGATGAATGTGGAACAGGTAGAACAGCAGCACCGCCAGCGAGAATAAATCCGTTTGGATACTGGGCGCTGCCTCGCCGCGCACGACTTCCGGGGCGATAAAGCGCGGGGTACCGAGAACGCCACTGTTGCCTTGGCCGTCAATCGCGACGTTATCGTTATCGCAGACCTGAATATCGCCGGTGTCCGGGTCGAAAAAGACGTTGCCGAAGGAAATATCCCGATAGCACAGGCCCTGGGCGTGGAGTTCCAGGAACGATTGCGCCAGTTGCAGGCCCGCCGTGGTCAGGGCGCGGAATGAGGGTTCGATGCGCCGCTTCATCAGATCAACGATGCCTTTATAGCGCGGTGCGCGCAGCGGCATGATGTAGCCAAAGCCGGGAACGCCGGATGCGGCAGCCAGTTCCACCGGCCAGAGGAACGCGGGACTGGGTGGACCTTTACGGATCAGAGTGTCGAGGTTTTGCTGTTGGGCGGGCGTGGCCTGTTCCGGGAAGTACCACTTGAGGGCGATGGGTTTGCCGCCCAACTGAGCGCGGTAGACTTCGCCCTGACCGCCGCCGCCGAGAAACGTTTCGACCGTGCAGGGATGACCGGAGGCGGTTTGAACCGTGGACTGGAGTTGCAGGAGTTGGTGCATGGGAAATCCGTGATTGAATTTAAAAACCGGATGAGGGAACCGATGACATCACATCGCCCATTTCTCTGACCCGGCCCGCAAATTGTGGCGGTGGTGTGCGTTTCTTACCCGAATTGACCAGTTGGTGATCATCCAGCGTGAGTACCAGTATTTCCACACGGTGGTTGACAAAAGACCTCGGTAGATCGATGACCAAACGCGGGGATGTTATTGTTTCAATCAGTCGCTGTACTTGCATAAACATCAAACCCAAGTGAAGTTTGTAAGAATCATCAAACGAGAATTAGCTAGATATAAAAGTCTTACGGGAGAATGCGGGTGTTTGGTAACATCTGCTTTAGTTCCTGAAGGCGGTCAGAACTCACTTTTATGCATTGACTTAAATCAAGTGATTTCAGTTGAGTCATGTGTCCTAGATAGGCTAGAACACCCGGACCAGTAATTTCAGTGAACTTGCTTAAATCAAGCATTTCTAAATTGGTAAGTTTCCCAATATTTTCTAGCCCTTTGTCAGTTATAAAAATATTACCTAAGCCGTATTTTCCATGAATCATATTTAAATTTAGAGATCGCAGCGCGGTAATTTTTCTAATATATTCCAAACCATCATCTTGAAATGAATTACATCCACTTAAATCGAGACTTATCAAATTTTTCAGATTGTTAATATTCGTCCAAACTTGCTTATTAAAACTATATCCATTAATTTCGCAATTGCTTAAATTTAGGAATTGTAGGCTAGTGAGTTTTTTAAGATATTCTAGTTTAGAGTCATCGAAATTTTTGCATCCCTTTAAATTAAGATCACTTACCAATTTATCGGGATCACAAGTCTCAAGAAAGGAAAAATCTGTTACATCATCGGCAACTGTAAGTTCTATTTTTTGGCCTTTAACTACATCAATTTCCCCTACAGCAGCTTGTTCTTTACTACCAATCTTCACTTTACCCACACTGAATTTGGGAAACTTCAACTTTCCGCCAGTAGAAGAAAATGAAGAAATCAGAGTTGCAGAACCTTGGCTGACAGGTTGAGTAGTTTGAACAGGAGTCGGTACGGAAACCGACAATGGCTGGGTAATCACCCCTAGCGCCAGCGCCCACGTTTCCACGGCCCACTTTGCAGCGGTTTCCGCCAGACCCAGCTCATCTTCCAGCCGCTTGCTCAAACGCGACAGTAAGATAGACTCAGGGACGCCCGCAGAGGCATTCATCAGCTCGGTAGCAACACGATTTTCCAGCGCACTCACCAGAACAAAGATTTCCCGCTTGTATTGGCCGCAATAATCTTTGAGCAATGCGCCACAACGGCGGGGATCTTCAGACAGGGAGCGGCCATATTGGGCGATGAGTTGGCAGAGTTGCTGGCGGGGTTCGTTATGCATGACAAATTCCTCATGTTGAGATGGACAGAAAGTTTCAGGATTAATAAACTTTAAGTTAAGATATCAATCTTTATTTAGATAATTCTATCTGCAAAAATATCGACATAACAAGCATTTTCCTGCAATTTTCTGATTAGCCAAAACCATATTTGCTAGATCAAAAAAACTCTGCTCAAATAGGTTAATATCGGAATCAAATTTGTTTAATTTACCTTGGTAATCTGAATCAGATTTAGGAGGAAAAAGGAAAAACATAAAAGGTTGTGATTTCTCAATTTGTTGGACTTTTCTTTTTAATTGTTCATCAGATTCTAACAATCTAATTTGTAGCGATAGACGTGATAACTCCATTTTATTTGACTTCATTGATTGATAAGCATTATCAATTAAATCTTTATTTTCTTCTTGAAATTTTCTTTCTGCTAATGCGAGTTGCATTCTGGCGCGGAATAAATCAGCAGAAGCAACTGCAACAAATTCTGAATATCGATCAAAAAGCTTATCGCGAGAGAATTTGATTTGTTCATTTCGACGTTGCAAATAGTTTGTTAAAAATGCACTCATTAATGCAGAGATCAAAGCTTTTAGTGAAATAATAATGGTTTGTGAAAGGCTCATTTTATTATTTCCTCATTTTTAAAAGATCAATCACATTACTAATCAACTCGTAATTTTCCACCATAGACCCGCACATCAAAGCTCAAACGGCGCTGGCAGATCATATTGAGCAAAAAGCTCGCTCAGGCCACCGAGTCCCAACCCCATCGCTTTCGCCGCCTTGCGGGCCGAAAGCTGACCGTTATCCAAGGCTTCGTACAGCATCCGCACGAATGAGAAAGAGAATCGCTTTGGTGGACCCGATACCGATGGGCGTTGCTTCTCTTGTGA
>Ga0209507_1000836_pt1 | contig 28314 bp, 19 predicted proteins | sample AD_UKC028_MetaG_FD_184414 | JGI IMG/M metagenome (GOLD analysis project Ga0209507, IMG submission 184414) | Active sludge microbial communities of municipal wastewater-treating anaerobic digesters from USA - AD_UKC028_MetaG (SPAdes) (version 2) | ecosystem: Engineered > Bioreactor > Anaerobic >...
CCCGAGATCAGGACGCCCCACCCTCCCGCCCACCCCGACGCCGACCGCACCGCGTTCGATGCCCGCGAAACCGCTTCCAAAGCCGCTCGAGCCTGCTCCAGCTCCCCTCGCAAGGCCGCCGCCACCCTCCCCGCCTCGGCCGCCAGCCGGTCCGCTTCCCGATCCAGCTCCCCCCAATCCCCGTGCGCCTCGAGCAGGCGCGGCTCGCACGCCGCATGTCGCGCCCCCAGCGCATCCAGCTCCCCATACGACCCCAGGATCGCCCCGCTGTCGGCCACCGCGTCTCCCCGGGCTTCCTCCGCCAGCCGGCGCGCCCCCTCGATCTGCGATGCCGCCGCCCGGAGGCTTCGCTCCGCCTCCGCATGGGCCTCCCAATCCTGACGCACCCGAGCCGCCACTTGCTCGAACGCCGCTCCCGCCGCAGCCAGCACCGCTCCCCGCGCGAACGGATTCCGCAGGCCCGCCGCCGCCAAAACCCGGCTCCGCTCGAGTTGCTCGACCGCCTGCCGGAATCCCTCCACCGTGGCGGCCATGGTGCGGGGATCGCCTGTCAATCCCTCGATCTCCCGCTGGCGCGCCTCGAGCTGCCCCTGCAGCTCCTCGTTGCTCGCCTCCGTGCGCCGCACCCGGTCCCGTTTCTCGACAATCTCCATCAATCGATAGGCCGCCTCCTGCTGATGCGCCGCCGCTTGCTCCATCAGCTCGGAGCCCTCCAGGATCCGACCCGCCCGAAATGCCCGCCCGCTATCCTCCCCCAGCGAACGGCACCGAGCCAGATGATCCTCCGCCTCCTTCAGGTTGTCCTGAGCCGTCCCGTTGGCGTTCGGATGCACTGGATCCCCCTCGCCCAATCGCAACGCCGCCGGCTCATAATCGCGCAGCAGCTCATCCAGGATCTGCTCGTGCTCCGGGAGCATGGCCGTCAGCCGGTTCGTCTCTGCCCGCCATGCCGCCTCTGCATCCGCCCGGGCCGCCCAAGCACTCCGCGTCGCCTCGACCATCCCCCGGGCTGCGGCCACCGCCGCCAGGCCCGCGTCGAATCCATCCCTCCCCCCCTCGAGATCCCCTCGATCGAGAGCGGCTCGAACGCCCTCGAGTTGCTCTCGAGCCCGGCCGATCGCCTCCGTCGGATTCCGCCCAGTCTCGACCAGCAGCTCCCCGGGCGCCAATCCCAGATCGCGGCCCAGCTCCTCCCGCGCCCGTTGGACCTCGGCCCCAGCCTCCTCCACCGCCAGCGCCAGCTCTTTCTGGCACGATTCCTCGAGCGCGATGGCGGCCTCCGCGCGCTCCCGCAGCCTGTTCAGGCCCTCCCCGATCTCCCGGATCTCGCGAGCCACGCTCTCGCGCTGCGCTCGCGAGGCCAGCTCCTCCGACTGAGCCGACAATTCCGTCACGGCGGCCTCGATCCACCCCGCATCCCGCCCCGCTCCCTGCAGCCGCCCGGCCGCCGCTGCCAGCGCGGGACCGATCTCGAGATGGTAGCCCATCCCCAGCCCAACCAGGCCCGCGGCATCCCCCGCCTTCCGTTGAGCCGCCGCCGCCGGCCCCTCGAGCGCGCCCATCGCGTCCCGGCATGCCATCCGCACCGCCTCCGCATGGTCCAGCCGCGCGGCCGGAAGCAGGCTTGCAAAGACCTCCGCAAACGTGAACCGCGAATCCATCTCGCGCGCCCGCTGCAAATCGGTCTCGTGGCTCGCGGCCAAAGAGGCGGCCTTTTCGATCTCCGCGAACACGGGCCCGGCCCGCAGGATGGAAGATTGCACCGATTCAAGCCCCGTGAGGGCGCGGCCCGCGCGCTCGTTGAACGCGTCGATCAGCTCCGTAAACGTCATCGTGAATGGCTGATACGATTCCAGATGCCCCAGCAACGTCTCTCGCTCCGTGCGCGGGCCGCGGATCACCAGCTCCAGCCCCTCCTCCGGCCGGAAACGGATCGGCTCGTCTCGCAGCCGGCGAATCGCCTCCCGGTACGGGCCCGCGGAAATCCAGGCCCGCGCCCGCCCGCCCCATCCCGCCGGCTCGATCAGCGCCTGGGCTTCCCCCAGCACGCGGCCGGCACAAGCCGACATGATCGACAGCTCGTCCACATCCCTTATGATCCGCTGGCCGGCCTCGAGCGTCCGCCCCGCGTATCGCTCGGCGACCTCCTCGGTCGATCCCCCCAGCACCGTTCGCACCCGATCCAGCAGATCGAACAGCGCCACCGTCTTCTCGTTCAACCCGGCCGTCCACGTCTGGACCAGCGCCAGCGCCTCCGACCGCGGACCCCGCCGCCGCCGGTTCAATCCGAACAGCAGCGCGCCTGCTCCCGCCGCTGCGGCCGCGCCGCCGCCCGCCGCCGCTTGCCGCCTCAACCGCGCCGCCCGCGCCTCCGCCTCTTCTCTCTGACGCGCTGTCTGCTCGGCTGCGCGCATCCGGGCTTCCGCCTCATCGGCCCTGCCCCGCGCCAGGTCCGCCTTCTCGATAGCCGCCGCATCTCCCCGCTGATGCGCCTGGCGGGATTCCTCGAGCGCCCGCTGCGCCTCCTGGCTGGCGGCCATCGCGGCCCCATGATGCGGATGGCTCGGCCAACCGGCCATCCGCTGCTCGAGCCGCGCCAGCTCCGGCCCCAGCTGCCGGAACGACTCGATCCGGCGAGCGTGTTCATCCGCCTGCCGCGCCACCGGATCGGCCAGCGCCGTCACCGCCGGCACATTCCCCGCCTCCAGCGCCGCTCGCGCCGCCTCGAGCTCGCCCCGCCATCCGGCCAGGCCCGGCCGCGCTAGATCGCCTGTCATCGCGGCGGCGGCCCGCTCGGCTCGGCCCACGGCATTGCTGGCCATCGCCAGGCTGGACCGCGCACGTTCCAGGGCTTGGGCGCGAGCCGCCTGCGCCTCCGCTTCGCGCCTCTCCCGCTCGATCCGTTCCGAGCCGATCCGCTGCGTCAGCTGCCGATCGATCCCCGTGATCGTGTCCCGGACCGCATCCACGATCCGGCCGCCGCCTCGCATGGCCGCCACGGCCGGCTGATCCAGCTGCCCCGCCCATCGCTCCTCCCCCAGCCCTCTCCGATCCTGCGCGTCCGAGCCGAAATACGAGAACTTGCGCTCGCGCAGAAACAGGACGAAGAGCGCCCCGTTCCGCTCCTGCGTTCGCGCATCCGTCAGCTGTCCGAACCCGGTCCGGTTGGGCAGCCCTGTTCCCAGGGCCTGTTCGACGGCGTCCATCCTCGCGAGCGTCTTGCCGTCCACGTCGCGGAAACGCTCGTCGTCCGCGTGCTCGAGAAGCACGACCGTCCAGTTCCGGGCTTCGGCGCGCAACCATCCCTCGAGGGAATCGAGCTGCGCCGATCCCACTCCGAGGTTGCCCTTGACGTACAGATGCTGATCCGGCCGCCACAGCCCGACCACATCCGTGGCCGCTTCTACCCGCTGAGCACCGCCGGAGGGCGCCGCCGCCGCCGCTGCGCCGCACGCGCCCGGCAACGCTTGCGCCGCCACCCATCCCGCCAGCGCCAGACCGATACCGCGCCCGGCGGTTTGCCGCCTGCGGCCATTGGCCCTGGATCGATCCCCATCGCAGCGCTGGACCTCCCCCAAGCCATTCCTTGCCGGACGGCATTCCTTCCGATCAGAACTCATGAAAACCATACAAAAACCAACCGCTCGATTATTCCACTATAATGTGCGATTCGGTTTGTAACAAAACATCGAGTCTCGCCAGATAATGCTTTGCGCGCAGCCGCCAAACTGATAGGAAATGCCGCATGTCAAATTCAACCTTTTCATCCGGGATTCACATCCCGGCCAAGCCATCTCGTCCGGGGCGATTCGGATCCGGAGCCTGCTCAGTATCGCGGCGCAGCTTTTTGAAACAGGTGGCGGGTGCGGGCGGCATGATGGCAGCGCCGGTTCTGATTCCGGCCTCGGCGCTCGGGCGGGACGGCGCGGTGCCGCCGAGCGAACGGATCGTGCTGGGCGGCCTGGGCGTGGGCAGCCGCGGGACCGGAGTGCTCAACTGGATGCTGCCCGAGCCCGATGTGCAGTTCGTGGCGATCTGCGACGCCAAGAAGGCGCAGCGCGAGGCCATCAAGCGCCTGGTGGACACCAAGTATGGCAACACCGACTGCAAGATGTATCGGGACATCCGCGAGTTCCTGGCGCTGCGAACGGACATCGACGCCCTGCTGATTGCGACGGGGGACCGGTGGCATGCCATGGCGGCGACGCTGGCCATGCGGGCGGGCAAGGATGTCTACTCGGAAAAGCCGTCCTCGATGACGATCGCCGAAGGCCAGATGGTGGTGGAAACGGCGCGGCGCTACGGGCGGATCTACCAGACGGGCACCCAGCGGCTCAGCGAGGCCAACTTCACCTTCGCCAACGAGCTCCTCCGCCTGGGCAAGCTCGGCCAGGTCCATACCGTCCGCGCCCACATCGCCCCGTGGGATGCGGCCGAGATGCGGACCGACTGGCTGCCGGCCGAGCCGGAGCCCTCCAAGGACGAGGTGGACTGGGACCAGTGGCTGGGGCCGTGCCCGTGGCGCCCCTACAACTCGGCCTACGTGCGGGGCGGATGGCGCGGCCATTACGACTTTCACACCAGCTGCATCGGCGAATGGGGCGCCCACACCTTCGCCCAATGCCAGGTCGCCATCGGCGCCGCCGACACCTCGGCCGTCGAATATCAATACGTCGCCAACGAGAGCGGCGACGGCATGGTGACCCGCTTTGCCAACGGCATGCGGATGATCCTCAACCGCGGGGGATGGCAAGGCACGGCCGGCGGATGGCATGGGTCGTGCGGAGTCTGCTACGAGGGGACGGAAGGCTGGGTGTCGGTGGCGGACGGCTACTCCAAACCCGATCTGTCCAACCCGGCCCTCCTGGGCGAGTTCAGCACCCTGGTGCGCAATTACATGGCCCGCACCCAGCGGCCGATGAGCCATGTCCGAAACCTGTTCGATTGCATCAAATCCCGCCGCCTCACCGTCGCCAACCCGGTCATGATGCACCGGTCGATGTCCACCGTCCACGCGGCCAACATCTGCATGTGGTTGAAACGCGACATGAAATTCGATCCGGTCAAGGAGGAGTTCATCAACGATCCGGAAGCCAATCGGCTGCGCTCACGGGCGATGCGCGCCCCCTGGACCATCTAGCACATTCCTGACCCTCACCTTTTTGGAGAACCCGATATGTTGACTCGAAATTGGAAATCACTGGTCCTGGCGGGCATCTGGCTGGCGGCATTCCACGGCGGGGCCGCCCTCGCCCCAGCCGCCACGGAGGCGGAGCTGCTGGCGGTGCTGCAATCCGGCGCGGCGCTCAAAGAGAAGGCGGATGCATGCCGGCAGCTGTCGGTGGTTGCGACGGCCAAGTCGGTGGCTCCGCTGGCGGCGCTGCTCGCCAACGAGGAGCTGTCGCACATGGTCCGGTATGCTCTGGAGCCGATTCCGGATCCGGCCGTCGACCGCGCGCTGCGCGACGCCCTGGGGCGGCTCAAGGGCCGCCCGCTGGCCGGAGCGATCATCAGCTTGGGAGTGCGGCGCGACGCCCAGGCGGCCCCTCTTCTGGCGCCGCTCCTTCAGTCCGAAGACAGCGATGTCGCCCAGGCGGCGGCCCGAGCGATGGGCAGCATCGGCACCGACGAGGCCGCCCAGGCGCTGGAAGCGGCCCGCGCCGCGGCCGCCCCCGCCCTTCAGCTCGCGCTGATCGAGGGCCTGCTGCGGAGCGCGGAAGCCATGGCAGCCGATGGCCGCCGCCCGGCCGCCCTCGCCATTTACCGCCGGCTCCAGAAGCCCGCGCTCGCCCAGCAGGTTCGAGCCGCCGCCGTCCGCGGCGCTCTCCTGGCCAGCGCGCAGAACCGGCCCAAAATCATGCAGCAGAACCTCGCCCACCAGGATTATGTCCGGTTCGCCGCGGCGGTGAAGACGTCCTACGAGCTGCCCGGCCCCCGGATCACCGAAGCCCTGGCGGCCAGTCTGGGATCGCTGCCCGAAGACCGCCAGATCCTGGTGATTCAAGCCCTGGCTCGGCGCCGGGACACCGTGGCCGCCGCGGCCGCGTTGACGCCCCTGGCCAAGGAGGCTCCCAAGCCGGTCCGCATCGCGGCCCTGCGCGGGCTCGTCGAGCTCGGCCAGCCCGCAGTGCCGGAGCCGATCCGTCTGGCGCTCCGGGATCCGGATCGCGAGATTGCCCAAGCGGCCCAGGATGGCCTCGCCAGCCTGCCGGGCGCGGAGGTCGATGCCGCCGTCATGCGCATGCTCGACTCCGACGACCCAGCCAGCCAGCTCATGGGGCTGGATCTGATCGGCCGCCGCCGGATGACCTCCGCCCTGCCGGTGTTGCTGGACCTGGCTCGCCGGGGCGACCCCAAACTGCGCCCCGCCGCCTTGAAACGCCTCGGCGAACTGGGCGGCGACGCCGAAACTCCGGCGCTGCTGGACATGGTGATGCGGGCCCCGGCGCCCGCCGAGATGGACGCCGCCGAGCAGGCCCTGACCGCCGTGGCGGCCCGCTCGGCTCAGCCCGAGGCATCGGCAGCCCCCATCCTGCGCCAGCTGCCTCAGGCCGATCCCGCCTCCAAGAGCGCCTTGCTCCGCGTCCTCAGCACGCTGGGCGGCCCGTCGGCGCTTCAAGCCGTCCGCGCCGCCGTGAACGATCCCGACGCCGGGGTCCGGTCCAACGCGATTCGGGCGCTGGGCCAGTGGCGGACGCCAGATGCCGCCCCCGCCCTGCTGGCCCTGGCGAAGAACGCGGCCAGCCCGGCCGATAAGCTCCTTTGCCTGCGCGGCTATCTCGGCTGGGCGGCGAATACGGACCTGCAGGCCGCCCAGCGGCTGGACATGTGCCGCCAGGCCATGCCGATCATCCAGACCGAGGCGGAGAAGAAGCTGTTGCTGGGCACCCTGGGCGGCATTGTCGCCGTCCCGGCCGTCCAGCTCATCGCGCCCTATCTGGACGATCCCGCGGTGCGCGAGGAGGCAGTCACCGCCACCGTCACGGTCGCGGAAAGGCTGCTGACCGGCCGCAACGCAACCCCGTCGGCCCGCGAGCTCGTCCCCGCCCTCCAGCAGGCGGCCTCGAAGACTGGCAATGCCGAGCTGGCACAGAAGATCCGTCAGCTGATCAACCGCGCCCAGAAACCGCGCGGGAGCTGAGGACGCGACCGCGGTCGGGCCCCGCCCCTCGGTCGTCGGGGGGCGCCGGCCCGCAGGCTGGCGGCCTCTCGGCAGCGCATGGAGAGCAGCAGGAGCTGGCGTGTGCTGTCCAGGCGTGCGCCAAAGCCGCTGGCGATTGCCCCGGCCTTTACTGGTAAAAGAAGGTGAACCGGACGTGGCGGGAATCGGAGCCGACCATTCGGCGCAGGTCGCTCGGCCACGGCGCAAAGGGTGCGGGGTCCTGGATCGCCCGCTGACAGAGCAGGGATAGAAGCTCGCCCACTTCGTTTTCGACCACATCGATGTCGCTGACGCGGCCGTTGGATTTGAGCTTGAACTCGATGGCCACCTTGCCGATCCGGTTCTGGACCAGCTCGCTCGCGTCGATCAGGTCGTACCACCGCTGCTGGATCGCGGCGATGATGGCTGCGTCGTAGGCGCCAAAGGGTGTCGCTGCCACATCGAGCGAAGCCATCAGTGCCCGCCGCCGCACGCCGCCTTCCTGCTGCATCTTCTCCCCCGCCAGCAAGCCCTTTTGGCGGAGCGCATCCGAGATCGTGCGCGGTCGGGCCCGGGGAGGCGGGGGCGGCGGAGGCGTCATGCGAAGGCCGGCGCCGGGCTCAGCCGTTTCCGGCCGGGGCATCGGCTTGGCCATGGCCAAATCCCCGGCAGCCTGCCCGCCCCGCGGGCGGTCGGAATCGGCATCCGGCTCGCGCTGCGGCGAAGGCCTGGATTCGGTCTCAGGAGGCGGAACGGGCTGGGCATCGGCCACCTCGGGCGGAGGCAGCGCCGGCTGGAGAGGCTGCGCCTGGGACCGCGGCTGATCCGCGGTCTTGGGAACCTGGGCCTGGGCGCCGTCGATGTTGGGGAGATCCGAATCGATTCGAACATCGGGATTGGCGGCGATGGAATTTTTATCCGAGTAATACCGGGCCTGGGCAGGGGCTTCGGCCGAGGACTGGGATGCGTCGACATCGACGAACAGCAGCGGCATCGATCGCTGGGCGTCGGCCGCATCCTCGCGCTGCATCCGGGCAAGGGCTTCGACCATTTGGCGGTGCATGGCAGCCCGTAGCCAGGATGGGAGCGAATCCGGCTGCCACCAGCCCAGCCGGTGCCCGGTCTCAATCCCGCTGAGCAGGGCGACATGAAGGGCCAATGACCATGCAAACGCGCGCAGCAGAGGCTGCGAGCGCCAATCCCACCATCGGACCTGGGTCATCCCGGACACCATCGGATCGAAGCATGCCGCGAATGGGCGGGCCGGGCAACAGGGGAATTGCCCGCTGCAGCGCCCCGCGCTCTCCCCCGAGAGCCGCAGCGGCGGGCGTGAGGAGGCGGGGGCCTTCGGCCCCGAGCGGCCTCCGTCTCGCTGCCTTGGCGGCTACCCCCGGACAGGTTCATGGGAGCCCGGCCTGGGCATTCCCGCGGGCCTGCTCCTCGAGCCAGGCCGTCGCCCGCGGCAGGATGTGGTCCCAGTGGAACTCCCGGGCGCGGCGCCAGGCGTTTTCGCGGCAGCTCTGATAGAGGCCGGGCTCGGCGGCCATCCTCTGGATGGCATCGGCCAGCGCCGCCGGCGTCTCCGCCGCGGTCACCAGGCCGGTCTGCATGTCGAGCGTCGATTCCGTCAGCCCCGCCACCGGATAGACCACCGCCGGCGTCCCCAGCGCGTTGGCCTCGATCACATTCAAACCCCAGCCTTCCCGCATCGAAGTGTGCACCAGCAGGTGCGCCGCAGCCAGGGCATCGTTCTTGTCCGCCTCCGGCAGCGGGCCGGTGAACTCCACGAGGCCGGACAGGTCCAGCGAGCGGGCGAGCCCCTGGATCTGCAATTCGACCTCGCCGGTGCCAACAATGGTGAGGCGGGCGGCAATGCCTCGGGCCCGCAGGAGCGCGAGGGCGCGCAGGGCGTGGTCGACTCGCTTGTTGGGGGCCAGCCGGGAGACGGTGATCAGGCGCAGCGGCGGGGCCAGGGCCTTGGGCGCCAGCGGTTCGGGAGGGCGGACGTCCACGCCATTCGGAATGACGGTGACGCTCCGAACTCCGCATTCCATCAGGCTGCGCTGCGTGGCGCGAGACGGGGTCCAGAACGGGATCCGCCGGTACAGCCGGTGAGTCCAGCGCTCCTGGCACCGGCCGAGGACGCTGTAGGGCCATCGGTAGAACGCGTTCCAGATCGGGCCCAGGACCTCGTGGATGTAAGCCACACAGTGCGTCCGGCACCACCAGGGCGCATACCACGGGATCCCATGGTGCTGATCCACCACGAGGTCAAAGCGCGGCTGCTGGCGAAACCACCGCCGCGCCGCCGGTATCGCGCGCCATATGTCCGCTCCCGCCCGAAGGATCCGGATCCCGTCGATCCAGTCGCCTTCCGATCCGCCCTCGAATTGCGGGGCGAACCAGAAGACCTCGTGGCCGCGGCCCGCCAGGTGGGCCAGGTAGGATAGCGTCACGCGCTCCGCACCCCCCGCCCGGGGATTTCTCGGGTCTCGCCAGTTCAGCATCAGGAAACGCATGGCCGCGCCGGCAAGCGCGGCTGCCGCCGGCACGCGCAGGTTTATGGCCGCCCACGGCTGAAAACACAACTCATTTGCGGAAAGCCCAACCCCGGATAAGATTGGTGAGCGTGAAAAGTCCGCTTCGAATCGGCAGCAGGGCCATGGGCTGGTGGGCGGCGGCGATGGCAGCGGGATGGATGATCGGGCTGCCCGCCCTGGGCCCGCAGGCCGGGGCCGCCACGAACGTGTTTCTCACGGGCATGCCGGACTACTCCTGGTCCTACGGGTGCTTCGCCACGGCGGCCGGCAACCTGATGGGCTACTGGGATCGCCATGGCTGCCCGGGATTCTACACGGGGCCGACCGCCGGCGGAGCGGCGCCCATGGACAACTTCGGCCCGAACACAGGCATCCGCTCGCTCTGGGCATCGGAGGCTGGATTCGACGGGCGCCCGGACGGCCAGCCCGGGCATGTGGACGATTACTGGGTTGCGTATGAGTCGGTGGCGCCCGATCCGCACGCCTCGGCCGGCCGGGCGGCGCATGCATCCGATTGCCTGGGCGACTTCATCGGTGCAAGCCAGAACCGGTGGGACGACCTCAACGGGGAATGCCGCGGCAACATCGATGCCCACGCGTTCGTTTTTTGGGATCACGCCGGCGATCGGCGGGCCAACTTCACCCCGCGCGGCGGCGCCGGGGAGATCATCCCCGACATCCCTTCAGGCCTGCGGGCCTTCACGCGATGGCGAGGCAGCCAGGCGGACGTCTTCAGCCAGCTCGCCGATTTCAACCCCGCGATCCCGCCGGGGCGCGGATTCGGGTTCGAGGATCTCCGGGCCGAGATCGACGCCGGCTACCCGGTCCTGCTTCTGATGCAGAGGTTCGATGAGCTGTACCGGGACCTGCCCGGATTTCCACGCGCCAATCCGTCGGGCCACGCCATGGTTGCGTATGGCTACTACGTGAGCGACCTGGGCGAGCGGTTTGTCCGGTATCGGACCAGCTGGGCCAGCGGCGACCAGCGGTTCAGCCCGTGGACCGCCGATTGGTGGATGCCGGGCAATTTGAACATGCCGCTCCGGGGCGTCGTCGGCTATCATCCACAGCCCCGCGTCACCGGCATCGAGATCGCCCCGCCCCACCTGACGATCCGCTGGGAAGGACCGGACTCCGAGCTGCACGACGTCGACCGCAACCAGGCTCGCCGGCTTCACGCCTATTTGCTGGAATGGTCCGACACGGTCAGCCCCGCCCGTTTCGTCGAAGTGGCCGGCCCGACCTTCGAGCGGGAGCTGACCGTCGAGCTGCCGTCTGCCGCGGCCGCCTGGTTCCGCGTGCGGATCGATTCTCCGCGGCAGGCCGCGCATTGATCCCGGCTTGTTCTTTTGAATGCTCGCACGGACTGTGAGATACTGTTGGCGGCCGGGGCGGGAGAAGGGGCGAGCGGACTCGCCTCGAAACCGGCCTGGCGAGTGATCCACATGAAACGAATACATTGCATGATGGCGCGAGCTGCAGGGCATGCAGCGGCGATCGCAGCCGTGCTGGGGGCAATCGGGCAATCGCGGGCGATCGGGGATCCCCTGCCCCCCCCTGCAGCCAGCCTGACCAGCTGGCCCATGTATCGCGGCGGCCCCGAATTGATGGGATGCGCCCCCGGCCAGCCGCCAACCAACCTGGTCCTGCGCTGGTCAGCCAGGACGGGCGAGCCGATCAAATCCTCCGCCGCCATTGTTGACGACCGGGTTTTTGTGGGATCGGACGACGGCCAGCTCCACTGTTTTCGGCTGGCCGACGGGCGCTCGATGTGGGCCCAGAAGACTGGCGGACCGATCGAGTCATCGCCCCTGGTCTGGCGCGGCCGCGTCTATGCGGGATCGTCCGACGGCTTTCTGTATTGCTGGGACGCAGGCACGGGGCGGCCGGAATGGAAGTTCGAGACCGGGGACCGCGTGCTGGGGGCTCCCAGCTGGACAACCTCTCCCCAGGGCGACGCGGCATGGATCCTGGTCGGCAGCTACGATTTCAAGCTCCATTGCGTGGACGCCCAGACGGGGCGGCGGATGTGGGCTTACGAGACGGGCAACTACATCAACGGCGCCCCGGCGGTCTGGCGCGGGCATGCCGTGTTCGGGGGCTGCGACGCGGTGCTTCACGTGGTCCGATTGTCCACGGGCGAGCTGGCCAAGTCCGTCGAGGCGGGAGCTTATGTGGCCGGATCGGGCGCTGTTCGGGGCGACCGTTTCTTCTTCGGGCATTACGAGAACGAGTACCTCTGCGTCGACCTCGAAGCCGGCCAGATCCTCTGGAGATACAAGGACCGCGCATTCCCCTACCTGTCCTCGCCGGCAGTCTCGGGCGACCGGGTGATCTTCGGCGGGCGTGACAAGCGGCTGCACTGCGTCCAGGCCACGGACGGCGCCAGGATCTGGCAGTTCACCACGCGCGGGAAGGTCGACAGCTCGCCCGTCGTTTGGGGAGATGCGGTATTTGTCGGCTCGGACGACGGCCGGCTGTACGGCGTGAGCCTTGCGGACGGGCGCGAGCGCTGGTCCTACGAGATCGGCCAGCCCCTGACCGCTTCCGCCGCCGTGGCGTCGGGCTGGATCGTCATCGGTTCCGAGGACGGCTCGCTCTATGCCTTCAGCCGCCCTGCCGATCCGCCCGCTGCCCAGCCGTGACCCCGCCCGGCCCATCCAGCGCCGGAAACCCATCCGGCAGGCGCCTGACTGTCGTGCATCTCACGCCCGGCGCGGGCCAGACGCATTGCGCGGGCTGCTTTCGCGACAACACCCTGGTCCTGGAGCTGCGCCGGATGGGCCATGACGTTCTCATGGTGCCGCTGTATCTTCCGCTGCGGCTCGAGGATGTGGATGCCAGCCGCAAAACCCCGGTCTTTTTTAGCGGGCTCAACGTGTATCTGGACCAGCGGTGGCCATGGTTTCGGCGGGCGCCGCGGCTGCTCCACCGCCTGCTCGCCCGGCGAGCCCTGCTCGGCTGGGTGGGCCGGTGGGCGGCCAAGACCCAGCCCGCCGAGGTCGGCGAGCTCACGCTCTCGATGCTGCGGGGCGAAGAGGGCCACCAGGCGCGCGAGATCGAAGAGCTCGTCGCCTGGCTCAAGACCCAGCCGCCTCCCAATGTGATCTGCTTCTCGAATGCTCTCCTGCTCGGAATGGCCCGGCGCCTCCGCCAGGTATGGGACGCCCCCATGGTCTGCACTTTTCAGGGCGAGGACGGCTTTGTGGATGCGATGCCAGCCGATGCGCGCGGCGCTGTGTGGACCCTGATGCGCGAGCGGGCAGCGGAGGTGGACTGCTTTATCGCCCCCTCGCGGTATGCGGCCGACCTGATGCGCCAGCGCCTGGCTCTGCCCGCGGAGCGCGTCCGCGTGATCGCCAATGGCATCCGCCTCGAAGGATACGGCCCCGCTCCGGCGCCACCGGCGGTCCCGACCTTGGGCTTTTTCGCCCGAATGGGCCGCGCCAAAGGGACCGATGTGGTTGTCGACGCCTTTTTCGAGATCCGCAAGCGCCGCCGGGTTCCGGGCCTCCGGCTTCGATTGGGCGGCAGCTTGGGATCCGCCGACCAACCCCTGATTGCCGATCTGCGGCGGCGGATCGAGCGCGAGGGCGCGGGCGCCGAAGTCGACTTCTGCCCGAATCTGGATCCGGCGGCCAAGCTCGAGTTCCTGCGCTCGCTCACTGTGATGAGCGTGCCTGCGCGGGCGCCGGAGGTGTTCGGTTTTTACCTGCTCGAAGCGCTGGCGTGCGGAGTGCCCGTGGTGCAGCCCCGCCAGGGCGCATATGTGGAGCGGATCGAAGGCGCCGGCGGCGGCCTCCTCTACGAGCCCAACGATGCCGCGGCCCTGGCAGGCGCCGTCGAGCCTCTCCTGATCGACCCCGCCCGGGCTCGCGCTCTGGGTGAGACAGGGCGAAAGGCGATCCAGAGCGATTGCAGCGCCGAGCGGATGGCGCGGCGCTTCGCCGATGTGTATGCTGAGCTGTGCAGGCGCGGGTAGGCATTTGTCTCACGCCCGCCGGGAGCGCGCCTTGCGGCTTGCTGGATGTATCGATGTCGGCTATCTTGAAGCTAGCTCCGGCTTGGGAGGAGCTGAGGATCGCTTCCCGGTCGAACGGGAAGAGGAAAGTCCGAACACCGCAGGGCGCGATGCCGTTCAACCTGGCCTTTCGGGGCCGGGGCACGGGCGGAAGGCCGGGCCGAAAGGCGCGGCCGATGGACAGTGCCACAGAAAACAAACCGCCGGGCTTCGAAAGGGGCGCGGCAAGGGTGAAAAGGCGGGGTAAGAGCCCACCGCCCGCCGAGCGATCGGCGGGGCACGGAAAACCCCATCGGGTGCAAGGCCAAATAGGGAACCTTGGAGTGGCCCGCTCCATGGCGCAAGCCGGGTTCCGGGTCAGGCCGCTCAGAGTAATGATCCTCTCCGCTCTTTCGAGAGCGCAGACAGAATTCGGCTTACCGCTCCTCCAAAGCCGGAGCGCCCGAGCCCGCGCGCTGCCAGGGGCGACGTTGGCTTGACGGGGCGAGGAATGGATCTAGCATGGGTTGAGTCCGGGGAGCCGACCGGCCCGCTGAAGGCGGCGAAGGCTGAGAGTTCGGCGCGGGAGCGCCGAAGACCCGTCGAACCTGATCCAGGTCATGCTGGCGGAGGGAGTGGAGGCACTTCATCCTTGCGGCATTCCACGGGAGCGCTGGCGCGGCCGGGGCGGTGAGGAGGCGATCCGGACCAGCGCATATGAATGTCAATGGAGCTGCGGAGACGGGCGGCAGCGTGGCCAGCGAGCCAAGGTGCCGGCGAGTCTATGTCCAGGGAAAACTGCATCCGGACGTTCGGGTTCCGTTTCGAGAGGTCTGTCTGGAGCCGACTCGATTGGGGAGCGGGGAAATGGAGGGGAACGATCCGGTGCTGCTGTACGACACGACGGGGCCGTGGGGCGATCCGGCGTTCGCAAGGCCGGCCCAGGAGGGGTTGCCGCGGTCGCGGGAGGGCTGGATTCGGGATCGAGGGGATGTGATCGAGGCGGGCGGCCCGGGGGCGCGACGGCGGGCATGGCGGTCCCGGGGGGATCATCCCGTGACGCAGCTCTGGTATGCGCGGCAGGGGATGATCACGCCGGAGATGGAGTATGCGGCCATTCGGGAGAGCGCCGGGCAGGGTCAGCTCGCCGGAAAGGCGAGCGATGCGCAGGGGGCAACGAGTGCGGCGCGGGGGCCGATCACCCCCGAGCATGTGCGCGAGGAGGTGGCGCGCGGGCGCGCGATCATCCCGTGCAACGTGAACCACCCCGAGCTGGAACCGATGGTCATCGGCCGCGATTTCCTGGTGAAGATCAATGCGAACATCGGCAATTCGCCGATGCGTTCGAGCCCGGAGGAGGAGGTGGACAAGATGCGCTGGGCGATCCGATGGGGAGCGGACACGGTGATGGACTTATCGACGGGGAGCGGGCTGTGGCAGACGCGGGAGTGGATCGTGCGGAACTCGCCAGTGCCGGTGGGGACGGTGCCGATCTACGAGGCGCTGGAGCGGGTGGGCGGGATCGCGGAGGATTTGACCTGGGAGATCTACCGGGAGGTGCTGATCGAGCAGGCGGAGCAAGGGGTGGATTATTTCACGATCCACGCGGGGGTGCTGGAGCGGTTCGTGCCGCTGGCGATGAACCGGGTGGCAGGGATCGTGTCCCGGGGCGGGTCGATCCTGGCGAAGTGGTGTCTGGCTCACGGCGAGGAGAACTTCCTGTATCGGCGCTGGGATGAGATTTGCGAGGTGCTGGCGGCGTACGATGTGGCGGTATCGATTGGGGACGGCCTGCGGCCGGGGGCGATTGCGGACGCGAACGACGAGGCGCAGTTTGCGGAGCTGGAGGCGCAGGGCGCGCTGACGGAGCGGGCCTGGCAGCGGGGGGTCCAGGTGATGAACGAGGGGCCGGGGCACGTCCCGCTGCACCTCGTCGAGGAGAACATCCGGAGGCAGCGGGAGCTGTGCCACGGGGCGCCTTTCTACACCCTGGGCCCGCTGGTGACGGACATTGCGGCCGGCCACGATCATCTGGCGAGCGCGATCGGCGCAGCGGTGATCGGGTGGCACGGCTGCGCGCTGCTCTGCTACGTGACACCGAAGGAGCACCTGGGGCTGCCCGATCGGGAGGATGTCAAGGCGGGGGTGATCGCCTACAAGATCGCGGCCCATGCGGCAGACCTGGCCCGCGGGCATCCGGGCGCGCGATGCCGCGATGACGCGCTGAGCAAGGCGCGATTCGAGTTCCGATGGGAGGACCAGTTCAACCTGAGCCTGGATCCGGACACGGCGCGGCGGTTTCGCGGTGAGTATGAGCCGCCGGAGGCGATGGGGGCGGCCCACTATTGCTCGATGTGCGGCCCGCGGTTCTGCGCGATGAAAAGGACGGCGGAGGCGCGGGGGGATCAGAGATCCTCGCCGAGCTCGACGTTCCAGTAGGCCAGGTCGATGAAGTGGCGCCAGCTGTCGTGGCAGCGTAGGCCGATGTGGATCTGGAGGAAGGGCCGCCACTTGGGTCGGCGGGGCTTTCGGATCAGGCGCATGGCGGCTTCCTGGGGGGTGCGGTTGGCCTTGCGCGTGTTGCACTCGATACAGGAGCAGACGATGTTCTCCCAGGAGGTGGGCCCGCCCCGATCCCGGGGGATGACGTGATCGAGGTTGAGGTCGGTGCGATCGCAGATGCGCCCGCAGTATTGGCAGGTGTTGTGATCGCGCTCGAAGATGTTATGGCGCGTGAACTTGACCTCTTTCTTGGGCATGCGGTCGAAGACCAGGAGCATGATCACCCGAGGCACGCGGATGCGGAAGGAGATGGTCTGGACTGACTCGGGGTGGGGCTCCTGCTCGGAGAGATCGCGCCACTCGTGGAAGCTGAGGGTCTCGAAGGAGCCGTCGGGATTGCCGAGCACGGCCTGCGCGTGCCCCTGGAACAACAAGGTGAGGGCCCGGCGAGCGGTGCAGACATTGACTGCCTGCCATAGCCGGTTGAGCACCAGCACGTGTAGATTGAGGAGCGAGCTCATCGGTCGTCCCTGCTGATCCAGCCAGACGCATATTAGACAACTGGCGGGACGCGTGTCAATTCCACGCGGCGGGCAGCGAAATGGATTTGCCTATTCCGGGTTGATCTGGCAAAAACCGCCGGATATGAAACGGAGAATCGCGGGATGGCTTTGGATGGCGGGGATGGCGGCAGCGTGCGGGGGGGCCGGAGCGGAGAGCCGGGGCGATGCGCTGGTGGCGCGGCTCTATTTTGCAGGATCGGATGCGGTCGTGGGAGGGGGCGCGAGGTGGTGGAAGGAGATGGCGGCGATGCCAGCCAGCGGGGAATTGAGGGCGGTGTTGGCGGAGCGGATGGCGCGAGCGCCCCGGGAGCTTTTGCGCCGCCGGCTCGATGCCGGCGCGCCCGACCATGAGGCGATCTTCAAGCCATTGTGGCAGGACTGGTGGCGATCCGAATCGGCGGTGGAGATCCGGTGCAATGCCGCGGGGCGATGGGGCTGGGCGATGGCCGTGCGGCTCTCGAGCGCGCGAGGGGAGGATTGGTCGGACGGCTTGCGGAAGGTGCTGGGATCCTGGGGCATGAATCCCGCCGACGAATGCCGGCAGGGACAGGGACGCGGCTGGGAGATGCGCGGCAGGGATGGATCGGAGGGGTTTCGTTTTCTCCGGGCAGGGGAATGGTGTTTGATGGGATGGAGCGCGGATCCGGCGTCGCTGATGGCGCCGTGGCTATCAGCGGTGGAGCGGGAGGGGCGGCCGGTCCAGGCCGATCGGGGCATCTGGCTGAAGCTGGACTGGAACTGGGCGGCGGCGCGCTCGCTGTGGCCGTCGGGCTTGGGGAAAGCCAGCGGGCAGGCCAGCGGGTCGCTGTGGCGGCTGACGGTCGGACCGGAGAAGGAGAACGTTCGGGCTCGGCTCGAGATGAACTGGCAGGAGGCGCCCGAGTGGAGCTGGGCGCCCTGGCAGCTGCCGACCAATCTCGTGCGCGAGCCGCTGATCAGCTTCACGGCGGCGCAGGGCGTGGGATCGTGGCTCAAGGAGTGCGACTTCCTGAAACGCCTGCCATGGAACCCCTGGCCCGACCAGGTCTTTTTCTGGGCGCAGGGCGCGGCGCCGTTCCAGGTGTTCGGGGCGATTCCAACGCGGTCGACGACGAACGTGGTCCGCCGGATGGCCGAGGCCAGCTTGAGCGGCTGGGCGTCGAACCTGACCCAGCGCGGGCTGGGCAAGGTCCAGTGGGTGACCAACGAGACGATCCTGGTCTGGACGGGGCTGCCGGTGCTGGTACCGTATGCGTGCGCGGCGGTGGACGGGTCGGATCGTTTTGTGCAGTTCGGCCTGTTCGCTTCTGCGCCGAACACGAACCCGGCGCCGACGGAGCTGTGGAGCCAGGTGGCCGGCCGGAGCAACCAGGTCTTCTACTCGTGGGAGATCACCGGGGAGCGGCTGCTGCAGGTGAAGGTGCTGGGCCAGATCCTGCGGATCGCGGCGCCCCCCGAGACGATCCCGATCCGCCCGGATCTGAACCGGCCGGCCACCCTGGAGCAGACATGGCTGGACGCCGTGGCGCGGTTCTTGGGGAACACGGTGACCGAGATCACGCGGGAGACGCCGACCCGGTATTTGCTGAGCCGGCGCGGGCACTTGGGATTGACGGCGACGGAGCTGGTGCTGCTGGTCAACGCGATCGACGATCCGCGGTTCCCGCTGTTTGGATATGCTCTGCCGCCTGCGAGCGCGGATGCCCGGCGGCGGTGACGAGGGCGGCTTGAGGTTATGCTGAAGCTCGGCGTCAACATCGATCATGTGGCGACCTTGCGGCAGGCCCGGTACCGGGGGATCGAGGGAGGCGAGCCGGATCCGGTCGCGGCGGCCCGGATCTGCGAGGAGTCGGGCGCTCATGGGATCACGGCCCATTTGCGGGAGGATCGCCGCCACATCCAGGACCGGGACATCTGGCGGCTGCGCCGGGAGGTCCGGACCCGATTGAACCTGGAGATGGCCAATGTGCCGGAGATCCTCGACATCGCGCTGCGCTTGCGTCCGGACATCGTGTGCATGGTGCCGGAGCGGCGGGAGGAGGTCACCACCGAAGGGGGTCTGGATGTGGCGGGCCAGGAAGCGGCGCTGAAAAGAAGCTGCGCCCGGTTTGCAGGGGCGGGGATCGAAGTGAGCTTGTTTATCGCCCCGGATCCGATCCAGGTGGAGGCGGCGGCCCGGGTGGGCGCCGGGTGGATCGAGCTGCATACGGGTGCGATGGCAGAGGCGTATTCGCGATCCGCGGACTGGGGGATGGAGGCGGGCCGCCTGGCGGCCGCTGCGCGCCAGGCCGGCGAGCTCGGCCTGCGCGTGAACGCAGGCCATGGATTGAGCTGCCAGAATCTCCGGGGGCTGTTCGATGTGCCGCACCTGGTCGAGCTCAACATCGGGCACAGCATCATCAGCCGCGCGATCACCGTCGGGCTGGCGCAGGCGGTGCGGGAGATGCTCAACGCGATGCGGGAATATCCTGGCCCATGATTCTCGGCACCGGGATCGACCTGGTCGAGGTGGATCGGATGCGAGCCACGCTGGGCCGGTTTGGGGATCGGTTTCTCGAGCGCGTCTTGCGCCCGGGGGAGATCGAGTATTGCCGGCAGTATCGGGATCCGGTGCTGCACGTGGCGGCGCGATTCGCGGCCAAGGAGGCGATCAGCAAGGCCTTCGGGACGGGCATCGGCGCCCGGCTGAGCTGGCTCGATCTGGAGGTGGGCCGGCAGCCTTCGGGCGAGCCGTTTGTGATCCTGCACGGGAAAGCCCGCGGGCTGATGGCCGAGCGCGGCGCTGACGACTTGCGGATCAGCCTGAGCCACACGGCTCACCATGCGATTGCCATGGCGGTGCTGTCGGGCCCCGGGGCCGAGGCTGCGCCTGCGCAGAGGCCGTGAACAGGGCCCGCTGCGGGCGCGCGCTGCGGCCAGGGGAGCCGAAGCCGGACCGCAGACACCGGGCGAGCCGGCCCTGCCTGCCGGATCAGCCTTCCTTTTGGAGGTAGGTTTTCCCGCGGTAGCGAAAAGACAGCACCAGGAAGAGGAATGCCGCGGCGGCCATCAGGCCGGCGAAGACCCAGAAAAAGGTGGCGAGCGACAGGCGCTGGAGGGGGGCGAGAAGAGCGACAAGGACATTGCCGAGCGTGACGCACAGCTGCCAGCAACCGACGATGGTGGATTTCATGGCGCGGGGCGCCTGGGTGTAGGCGAACTCAAGCCCGGTGACGGAGACCAGGACCTCGGCGGCGGTCAGGAGCAGGAACGGAATGAGCTGCCAGAACACGTGGATGCGCCCCGGGCCGGCGGAATCGATCCGGGCCTGGAGGAGGGCCACGGCGACAAAAGACGCGGCGGCGATGAACATGCCGATGGTCATCCGGGTGAGCGGGGCCAGGGGGCGGCCGCGGCGCGCGCACGGCTCGAGGATGGCCGCGTTGAGCGCGGGGATGATGATCATGACCAGGAGCGGATTGAGGGCGGCGATTTGAGCGGGCAGCAGCTCGATGGACCGAGCGCCTCCATAGACCGCCTGCAGAATGGCTGCAATCAATCCCCAGAGGACAAGGCCGGCCATCGCGGCGAGTGCGGCGGATCGCGAGACGGGCCGATTGGACACCCATCGGAACAAGCCGATCGCGCCCGCCAGCGCGCCGAGAATCGTTCCGGGAACGACCCAGCCGTTCCAGAGGATGGTGGGCACCGTGAAGGCAAGGTTCATCGACTTGGCCTGCTCGATCCAGGTCGAGGAGTGCTGATCGAAGAGGGCCCAGAACACGCTGACCATGGAGAAGACCAGCAGGATGCGCAGGACGGCGGGCGGGCCTTCGGCGGCCTCCTCGCCAAACCGGCGGCGGGCGGGGGCCCAAAAATCGTCGGCCGCGGCGCGCGCCCGGCGATGGCGGAGGCTGAAGAGCAGGATGGATAGAAAGCCCGTATCGGTTTGGATCCGCTGGCGCAAGCCGAACAAGGCGAGCCCGGCCAGGGGAGCGGCCACGGCGAGGACGGCGTAGGGCCAGTATTGGCGGGCGATGTTCGAGGCGGCCTGGGCGACTGCGCCCGAGGGGCCGTTCATCGCCGCCGACACCACCTGCTCCGCGGCAGCAGCTCCCACTCCCACCACCACCAGCACGGGGACGATCAGAAGCGAGGAGGTGATGAAATCCAGAAACCCGAGCCGGCCGCCAGGCTTGGGCGGGATGCGCACAAAGCGTTTTCGGCCGAGCCAGAACACGAAGGTGGCGACGGCCATCAGGACACCCGGGACACCAAAGGCGACCTCGGCGCCCCAGCGCTGGTATAGGAACGGGGTGAGCAGGCTGGCGAAGAACGAGCCGAAATTGATGATGAAATAGAAGACCTGGAAGACGCGGGTGACGAGGTGGCTGTTGCGCGCGGTGAACTGGTCGCCGACGTTGGCGGAGACGCAGGGCTTGATGCCTCCGGAGCCGAGCGCGATGAGCGCCAGGCCGGCGAAGGCGGCCGACTCCGCCCACGGGATGTTGCCGGTGGCGCCAGCCCGGCCCGCCATGGCCATCGCCGCATGCCCGGCGCAGTAGATGAGGGAGATCCAGAGAATCACCCGGTACTTGCCCAGCAGGCGGTCTGCGAGGATGGCGCCGATCATCGGGAAGAGGTAGACGCCGGCCATGAACAGGTGCGTGATTTGGGTGGCCCGCACCTTCGAGGCGGCGAGCAGGTCGGGATCGACCGCCGGCTCGGCGGCGAATCCCAAGAAGAGGCCCACCAGGTAGATGTAGAGGATCTGGCGCATCCCGTAGAACGAGAAGCGTTCCGCGCCCTCGTTGCCGACGATGTAGGGGATGCCAGGCGGGAACCGGTCATCGCGGACCGGGGCGGCGGGCGAGGGTGAATCAGGCATGAGAGTCGGCTAAGGGTCTGTGCAAAAATTAATTCCCATTTTGCTGGAGGGGATTGGGCGGGCTGGCAAGGCGCGACGAGCGAGCATACCCGCGCGGTCTGTGAGCGAGGAGCAACACAGCCAGCGCGCCCAAGGCACCCAGCCCGCAGGGGCGGGGCGGCGCCGGGCCATCTGCTTCGTTGCTCGGCCGGTCGAGTATCGCAGGGGATACACTCCCTCCCTTGCGCCTCGCATCGGGCCCGGCGGCGCTCCCGCCAAAATCGGAAGTAATTTTTGCACAGGCCCTGAGGAAAGGGCTCGGGACGGCGCCAGCGCTATCCGGACACGTCCTTTCGTTTCATGAGCCATTCGATGTCGGCGATGGAAGAGGCAGGCCCGCGTCATCGGAACCGGCGCAGGGACCGGAGAAACGCGACCGAATCCTCGATGTCTTGTTTGATCTCCGGCTCCGTTCGAGGCACGCCCTGGATGCCTTCGATCTCGATGGTGACCGGCCCCCGGTAGCGGTGCTGGTCGAGAATGCGGAAGATCCGGGGGAAATCGACAATGCCGCGGCCGAGCGCCGGGAAGTGCCAGTCGCCGGCCTTGCCGTTATGGTCCTTGACCTCGACGGTGGCGACGTGATCGATGATCTTCTCGAGCTCGTCGGCAGCCCGGGCGGTTGCGTTGTAGAAGTGGATGTTGCCGGTATCGAAGTTGACCCGGACGTTGGGGTGATCGACGCGGGCCATGGTCTCGAGATGCTCGCCGGCATTGGCGCCGAGGTCCGGATGTGTTTCGAGGGCGATGACGACTCCGTGGCGGGCGGCGCGCCGGCCCGCCTGGCGAAGGCGGTCATACATGGCTGCCTTGGGAGTGTCGCGCCGTTTGGGGGAGAAAAAGAGATAGGGAACGCCGAGCCGGGCGCAGGCAGCGAGCTGCTGATCGAGATGGTCCAGGCCGGCGGGCTGGGAGAGATCGGCATTGGCGCGCAGGACGACGGGCGTGAGCGAGCATTGCGCCAGCCGTTGGCGGACGGCATCGACCTGATCGGAAGCGGGCGCGTCCATGAACACGTATCGAACGCCGATCGACGGCAGATGCGCCCAGGCCGACGCCGCGAAGGGGCCATAATTGGCCAGGCGACAGGCCAGCGCACAAAAAGGGTCGGGCTCCGGGGCAATGGCGGCCGGGGCGTCGGCGCGAGCTGTCGGCGCGGCGGGTCTCTGGATGAGCCCGATCCATCCCAGCGCGCTGGCGGCCTGGAGAAAGGCTCGACGCGAATGTCGATGAATCCGGTCCTTGAACATTGGTTTTTGGAGGATTCTAGGTAGAGTTGTGATCTTGTGTCAACCGTCGGGAAGGGATTACCTCGGCGGCTACGGTGCATCAAGGGTCAAGGTTCGATTCTGCTGAAAAAGCGTTCTGACTAATTTTTAGGTTTTCGAGTGGGGGGGCAGGGCTTCGAGGCGCAACAAGCGCAAGTCCGACCGGCCGATCAGTTGCCACTGCACCCGCTCGCCCGCCTGGACATCCAAAGCCGCGGCCAGGGGCAAGGGCAGGTTCACAAAGAAGCGGGGCGGGCGCTGCCGGGATCGAATGACCTGCACTTTCATCACATATTCTGCTTGCATGGCGATAGACTACTGTATAGACTAGCCTGATGTCAATGGTTGATTGGCGCTTTTTGAGCCCTCCGTTGTGATGAGCCTGCCGCACTTCTCGATTGGATGCGCGGGTGGAGGCGGGATGGGTATCGCGGCGGAGCCGGCAGCGGCTGGATTCGACGCTGCGGGGGCACTTGCGCAAGCTGGCAGGCGGGTTGACCACGCGGGCTGTGCTGGAGAAGTTCGCCGCCATCCAGATGGTGGATGTGCACTTTCCCACGACCGACGGGCGGGAGCTGGTGTTCCGGCGCTACACCCAACCGGAGAAGGACCAGAAGATCCTGCTGGCACAACTGGGCTGGGAGCTGCCGGATCAACCACCACCGCGGATCACGGCCAAAGCGGATTTAGTCGATCCGACGCTCTGAGTCACCACCGAGGTTTGGTGCAGACCTTTGAGGTCGGAAGGCGATTTATCAAGGACTTACGCATGACGAATCCCTCCAGTTGCGAAAGTCCGGTTAGATGCGACCCCATCGTCTTATCTTTCATCCGAATCAAGGTCCGCCTCGTTACCATCGGCGGCTACGATGGGTCAAGGGTCGGGATGGCCGCCGGCCGTCAAGGAGGGGCCACGGGGCTGGCGCCAGGGAGAACGGAGTTGCGGGTGATCAACCGGAAGGGGATGAAGACCGATGGTTCGAAAGGCTGGTGGCGGACGATTTGAAGGGCGGTGAGGATGGCGGTGCTTCCCTGGGCGCGGGCGTCCTGGAAGACGGTGGCGTCGAGGCGGCCTTGCTGGATCGCCTGCAGGGCGTCGGCGATGGCATCGATCCCGACGACGATCCGGTCCTTGAGCCGGGACTGCTCGAGGGCGATAAGGGCGCCCATGGCCATCTCGTCGTTCTGGGCGAAGACGGCGTGGATCTTGGCGCCGTGGGCCTGGATCCAGTTCTCCATGAGCGCCATGGCTTTGGCGCGATCCCAATCCGCGGTCTGCTCGGCCAGGAGCTTGAGGGCGGGATAGCGGGCGAGGACATCGCGGGCGCCCTGGTCGCGTTTGATCTGCGCGGCCTGCCCCATGAAACCGTGGATCATGACGACGTTGCCTTGGCCCTCGAGGCGGCGGGCGATGTACTCCATCGCGATGCGGGCGGATTCCTCGTCGCGAGAGCCGACAAAGGCGGTGGGAGATGAGCGAGTCTCGGAATTGACATTGACGATGGGGATGCCGGCGGCAAGGGCTCTGTCGACGGCGGGCGAGCTGGCTTCGACCTCGCACGGGTTCAGGACGATGGCGTGGACGCGCTGGGCGACGAAGCTCTCGACTTGCTGGACCTGGCGTTCGGCGTTGCGCTGGGCGTCGCTGACGACGAGGCGGACGCCGAGCTGCCGGGCCTGGTCCTCCATGGCCCGGTGGAGCATGACAATGAATTCGGAGGAGAGATTCAGCAAGGAGACGCCGATGACGACCGGCTGGGACGGGGGCGCATCCGGAGCGGGATCGGCCGCAGGCCGGCAGCCGGAGAGAAGAGCCAGGAGGCATCCCCAGCCGCCGGCGATGCCCGCCATGAAAAGAAGCACGCGTTTCATCGTTCCGGACGGCAGGGTATCACGCAGCCGGCAGGCAGCACAAAAACAACTTGGGATGACGGGGGCAGACCCTTACGGTTGCGCGGGGATGAAGCGCACCCCGTAATCGCCCATGGGCAGCCAGAGCCCGCCATCGAGCCGCCCATCGGCCTGGTCGAGGTTGGCGCCATAGCAGGCGGGCGGCTGGCCGGCGCCGACCGACTCGAGCCGGGCGGGATCGGTCTGGTCCCACAAGGTGAAATCGCCCATGCTCGATTGGCTCACCAGGAGCGAGTCGAACCCGGCGATCGCCGACACGGGCTGGCTGACCTCGACGGAGCCGGCCCGGACGAGCTTGCGGGCGCCTTGATCGAGCGTCCAGGTTTCGAGGCGGTGACCTTGGCTCGCCGAGTCCGGCGCGCCGATATAGATAAAGCCCTCGTGGACGGCGACGGGGTGAGGCCATTCCTTCGAGAGCGGCATCGCGGCGACCCAGGAGGCGGAGACGCCATCATAGGCGCAGACGTCGAGGAAATCGGTCCAGTCGGTGGTCCAATCGGCATTCCAGTGAGGTCCGGCCGTGTAGAGGAGGGCGCCGAGATCGGAGACATGGGAGATGCCCTGGAGCCTGCCGGGGATGTTGACGGGGGCGCGGGCTTCCGGGTGGGCGGGATCGGTGTAATCGATGACATCGAGGAAGTCCTTTTGCACCCAGGTGCCAGGCGGCATGATCTCCGTGACGTAGACGTTCTTCACGGGATCCCATCGAATGACCGGAGCCGGGGTGTAGGGGGAGAGGACGCCTTCGAGGAATTCGGATGCCTGGTGGCTGAGGAAGAGGCATCCGTTGGCAGCGACGGCCGGGCTGAAATTCCACCATGAGTTGCCGGCGAGGTTCAGGTCGGAGGCGAGCCGGGGCTGGGCGGGGTCGGCGACATCGAAGGCCAGGAGGCGCCCGCTGTCGCCCCCGTACCATCCGCGCCACATCGAGGGGGCGAACAGGTCGATCCCGACCAGGGGAGAATCCCACCGCCACCAATAGTGGCTGGCGACAGATCCTTGCCAGACCAGGAGTCCGGGTTTGGGCCAGAGGGGGCGGAGCGCGCAGACGGATTGCTCGCCGAGATTGGCCGTGGTGGATCCTGCGATGGAGAGATCGGGCAGTTGCGCGAGGTCGAGCACGGTGAGGACGATCGGGCGGGCGGGAGGGTCGGATGGGTTGGCGGGATCGGCCAGAGGCATGACATAATAATAGAAGGAGGGATCGGTCTGGGCGATGTAGAGGCGATCGCCCTGGCGAGCCGCCCCGGCGACGGGCAGGCTGGCATCGAGCGGGAGGAGGCGCAGGACGCGGGCCGGATCGGCGGCGGGGGCGACGCGCAGGACGGGTCGGCCGGCGGGGCTGGCAGCGGGCTGGTCGGCGATCTCGATCAGGAAATCGCCGGCCACGAAGAGACGGTTGACGGGCCAGGACAGCTCGAGGGAATGGGTGACTTCGGGGTGGTCGCGGTCGGCGGCGTTGACGGAGAGCAGCTCCTGGCCGGAGATGGAGAGGATGGTGTTTTGACGGACGGCGGTGCGGCGGGCCTGGGTGCGGTGCTCGATGACGCCCCGGGCCTCGAGGCGGTCGGCGGGCGTGTGGGAGACCCGCAGGTCGATGAGCTGGACACGGGAGGCATAGCCATCCTGGTAATCGCCCTGGTAGGGGACGAGGATCAGGCCGGGATCGGAGCCTTCCGGCGGCAACACGTTGAATGCTTTCTCGTCGAAGTTGGCTTCGCTCGAGGACCAGTTCTGCCCGAGCAACACCTTGCTCATCAGGCTGGGGCGGGTCGGGTCCTGCACATTGAACAGCGACACCGCAACCCTCCAGCCGTCCGTGTTGTCCGTCCCGACGGCCACGAGGCGATCGCCGAGCGGATGGAGGTAAGTGGACCAGCCCGGGATCGTCAGCTCGCCGAGGACAACCGGCTGGCTGGGGTCCGCGAGATCGACAACCCACAGGGGATCGACCCGCAGGAACGTGACCACGTAGAGCCGGGTCCCTTCGAAGAGCGATGCGGTGAGGGATTCCTGGGTGACCAGATCCAGGCGGCCAAGGCGGCGGGGGTTGAATGGATCCTGCATGCTGTAGGCATGGACAGAGACGGTCCGGGCGCTGCCGACACTGGACTCGGTCACGGTCGTGAACACGTCATCGCGGAGGTTCATGTTGAACTTCCTCTGGACGGGGCCTGGCGAGGGGATCTCGGCGGTGGGGCGCATGATCCCGGTCGGATCGGAAATGTCGATGCAGTAGATGGGATATCCGTTTTGCCGGCTCGAGTAGGACGTGGAGGCCACGAACAGGAACCGGTCCGTCGCCATCACGGTGTAGGAGTATCCGGGGTAGACGATCGCATCGCGCAGGACGGGGGATTCGGGCTGAGCCAGGTCGATGGAGCTGACCTGGACGACGGACTCCCAGGCGCCTCCGGAATCGCCGGCGACAGGCCGATAGACTTGAGAGGTGAGGTAGAGGACGCTGCCCACGAGCCGGTTTTCCTGGGCCTGGATGCTGCCGGGCACGGCCTGCCGGGCGACGATAGCGGGGCTCTCCTGGTCGATCCGCACGACCAGGATCTGGCTTTGGCCGTTGGCGGCGTCGTACTGGCAATCGTCGCGAGCCAGGAGGACGACGTGGCGGTCGCCGAGCAGGTGGAGCTGCTCGCCGGCTGCGGCCAGTTCGAGAGCGCCGCGCAGCACAGGCGCGCTGGCATCGGCGATGTCGATGACCTGGAGGCCGCGGTACTGGTTGAAGAAGAAAAGACGGTCGCCCTGGATCTTCCAGATATCGGACTCCTGGACCGCGCGCGGGGCATCGACGGCCGGTGTGCCGGGCGCGCCAGAGCCCAAGGCGTCGAAGCCGTTGCGATAGAGAATGGCGTCGGGAGAGGACGAGGGTGCGCCCTGGAATCCGGTCGCTCCCTGGAACAGGGTGCCGGACAGGGCGACCTCTGCATCGCCGCGGACGCGGAACAGCTCGAGACCGGGGGATTGGGGGAGGCGGAAGGTGATGGAGCCGGCGGAGCCATTGGGGCGTTCGACGGCGCGGTGGACCCAGGCGCCCTCCCCGAGCCGCGACCGGCTCTGGAGGGTGACCTGCTGCAGGCCTGGGGGCACGCGGACAACAACGACGACTTGACCGCCCTCGAGGCGGATATCCGTAATCGCGGGCTGGGCGGTGGCGGCGGTGAGGGCGCCGATCTGCGCGATGAACAACAGCAACAGCGCGACCGACACCGGCAACAACCTTAGGGTCTGTGCAAAAATTACTTCCGATTTTGGCGGGAGCGCCGCCGGGCCCGATGCGAGGCGCAAGGGAGGGAGTGTATCCCCCTGCGATACTCGACCGACCGAGCCACGAAGCAGATGGCCCGGCGCCGCCCCGCCCCGCAGGGCTGGGGGCCTTGGGCGGCCTGGCTGTGTTGCTCCTCGCTCACAGACCGCGCGGGTATGCTCGCTCGTCGCGCCTTGCCAGCCCGCCCAATCCCCTCCAGCAAAATCGGAATTAATTTTTGCACA
>Ga0209507_1000838_pt1 | contig 28224 bp, 28 predicted proteins | sample AD_UKC028_MetaG_FD_184414 | JGI IMG/M metagenome (GOLD analysis project Ga0209507, IMG submission 184414) | Active sludge microbial communities of municipal wastewater-treating anaerobic digesters from USA - AD_UKC028_MetaG (SPAdes) (version 2) | ecosystem: Engineered > Bioreactor > Anaerobic >...
CCTGACCCACTTCCGCCCACATCAAGCGACAGAAGACTAACTGTGACTCAACAAAAAGGCACCCGAAGGTGCCTTTTTTATTAGGCCGAATCCGAAATCACGCAGCAACCAGCGCCTTGATCTGGGCGGACAGGCGGCTCTTGGTGCGGGACGCCTTGTTCTTGTGGACGATCTTCTTGTCGGCGATGCGGTCAAGGACGGCAACGGACTGCTGGAAGACGCCCTGAGCGGTGGCTTTGTCGCCGGCTTCGATGGCCTGACGCACACGCTTGATCGCGGTACGCAGGGTCGAACGCTGGCTGGCGTTGTGGGAGCGCTGCTTGTCAGCTTGACGGGCGCGCTTGCGGGCTTGTGCGCTATTGGCCATTGGAATTTCCAAATTTGTTAGAACAGCCGATTATTATAACAAAGACAAAGCTCCCGACAATGGTTTTTTCGACGTTTCCTATTTACATCTTGCCCCCGTCTGATTCAGTTTCATGATTGGTCTGAGAACGAGATGCTGATTCAGTAAAGCGAAATCGTCGTAAATGGACTGGCACACTCCTACTCGATAGGCAAATGGAAATCCTTGTAAGTCATTTCGATTCTTAAAATGCTGCCTACGCGCTTGCCATCAATTTCGCCCGGCATGAAACGCATGCGTCGAAATGCCGCTACAGTTGCTTCATGAACCCTCACAGGCATGTCGGTGAATTCTGTTTCCATCACGGTGACCTCCCCGGAATCGCTGATCCAGACTTTCAAGACAACGCGTTCACCCTTGTCATCAGATTCTGGTCCAAGCAGGCCAGCGTTCTCTAGGACGGTCAGCGGATACGGACGAACAGTCAACTGGTCGCTCGAAAAGTAGTGCAACTCGCTTGCACCAGTGACATCTCCCTGACCCATCTCTGGCGTCCGGGATTTTTCCTCCCGAGGAGCGTTCCCCGGTGGGATAACCTCTGAATTATTGCCTAGGAATTGCCCGGACGTCACCATCTCTTCCTTTAAGGCATTATCGATATGTCCCTCTTTCTCAAAAGAACCCGGGGTCCGCACATTGACGAGTCGAGAGATGATTTCATTCCTGCTTGCGACCCCTTCGCCGCCACCACGCACAATCCCGAACAGAGGAGTCAACACTACCAGCAAGTGAACAAGAATCGAAAAGACCAATGCGGGTAGCAGAGGCCCGAATTCGGCAGATTGCCCGAAGCGTGGAAAATAGACAGGAGGTCTTGTCACAGACATAACATGTTAAGCGTGGCGTGGTCGTTTCAGCAAAGCACGAGGGTTGATCAGGTTCCTGCCACGATCGCTTGCGGCTTACAACCAGACCTCGCCTGTGCACGATTGCACAATACCTTGCAGCAGTTCATGTCGGCCGACCATTCGCACCGAATACTTGACCGGTTGTCGGATTGACTTTTCCATGCGGTTCTGGCGACCTATGATGCCCACAAGGATAAATAGACACCAGTTCATGGTCAGTTTCGTGAGCAACAAGCAGACAAGAGGAAAGCAATGAGAAAACAACTGGGCTTCACACTGATCGAGCTGATGATAGTGGTCGCGATCGTCGGCATCCTGGCCACGATCGCTTATCCGGCTTACACGGATTATTTGATCCGGGGTCGTATTCCTGACGCGACATCGGCCCTGTCGGCCAAGCGGGTTCAGATGGAGCAGTTTTTTCAGGACAACCGCCGCTACGACCAGGACGCTAATGGCAACGCAAACCCGGCGTGCGCTGCCGATGCAACGACCAGCCGGTTTTTCACCTTTTCCTGTAATCCCGCAGCAACCACAACAACATATACCTTGGAGGCTGTTGGCATCGGTCCGATGGTAGGCTTCGGATACACGATAACCCAGGCAAATGCCAGGGCTTCGAACATAACCCGCGCCGGATGGGGCAGTTCGGGCAATTGCTGGACCATCAGGAAAGACGGAAGCTGCTCATGAACCTGAATCGCCAGGCGGGGATGACTCTGATCGAACTGATGATCGGCATCGTAGTGTTCGCCATATTGCTCGCGCTGGGCGCGCCGACCTTTTCCCGCTGGACGCAGAACAGTCAGATTCGCAACTCCGCCGAGGCTATCCATAATGGCCTGATGCTTGCCCGGGCTGAAGCCGTGCGCCGTAACACGACCGTTCGCTTCCAGTTGGTCACGACAACGACCAGTGCTTGCGCGCTGTCGGCAACCGGCGGCAACTGGGTGGTCAGCCTGGACGATCCGGCAGGCGCCTGTGACGCAGCGCCCTCCGACAATGTCGCGCCGCGCATCGTCCAGGTTCGTTCCGCCGCCGAAGGTTCCCGCAACGCTGCAGTCAATGCTGGCGGGGTATCGCTGATCACGTTCAACGGCACTGGCCAGGCAAGTGCTGCAGCAGCCATCAACGTCACCAATCCGACTGGCGGCGCCTGTGCCGCCCCCGGGCCGATGCGCTGCATGCGTGTAACAGTCGCCACCGGCGGCCAGATTCGCATGTGCGATCCGGCGCGGGCCGCCGATGATCCTCAGGGGTGTTGATATGAATTCCCAACTCGATCTCGCTCGTCAGCAATCCGGCATGATTCTCATTGAAGCGTTGCTGGCAATTCTGATCTTTTCGCTTGGCATTCTCGCGCTCGTCGGCCTGCAGGCTGCCGCAGTCAAGCAATCGGCCGATGCCAAGTACCGAACCGAGGCGGCCTTGCTGACCAATGAAATTATCGGGCAGATGTGGGTCAGCGATCGTACCACGGCGGTGCTGCAGGCGAACTTCAATACCGGGGGTACCGCCTACAACAACTGGCTTGCCAGGGTCAGCGGCATTCTCCCGGGCGCCGCCGCCAACCCCCCGGCCATCGCCATTGATGGACAGGGTTTGGCAACCGTAACGGTCAACTGGATTGCCCCCAATGAGCCAGCCACCCACCCAAATGGTCAGCCCGTACAACCGCATTCGTATATCGCCATTGCCCAAATCAGGTAAGGAAGTTTTCGTGAAAACAAAATCCTGCGCCCAACATTCCAGCCAGTCCGGTTTCAGCCTGATTGAAATCATGGTTGGCATGGTGATTGGCCTTCTGGCGATCATTGTCATGATGCAGGTCTTCGCCACCTCCGAGGAGCGTAAACGCACCGCCAATGCCGGCAGCGACGCGCAGAACAGCGCGGTGATCGCTCTCGACGGCATGCAGCGCGACATTGGCCAGAGCGCCTATGGGTTTGCGCTGACGCGCCTGCTCGGCTGCAATATTCAATTGCCGTTCGGGGCGCCTGTGCCACTCGCCCCGGTCATCATCAACCCGCCGGTGGCCGTGATTCCCGCTGGCGACGCCAACACCGACACCCTGCTGGTCTCCTACGGTCTCGGCAACGATCAGCCCGAAGGGTACAACGTCTTCAGCCTGGCCGGCTCCACCTATACCATTATCGGCACCAGCATGCTGCGCGATAACGATCGGGTGATTGCGACACCAGCGGGATCCGCACCAACTGCCGCTTGCACGCTGCCAACGCTAAGCTTGCAAAGAGTCAATGGCGCACCCGCCGGATCTGCCGTGACGACACACGAGACTGCCGTAGTCGGCACGACGGCACTTTTCAATCTGGGAGCCACACCCAGGTTCCTCGCCTACGCGGTGCGCAACGGGAATCTGGTGGTCTGCGACTACATGGCTGCCGATTGCGGCGACGCCACGGCAGCGAGTCTGGGCAACCCGGCCATCTGGCGACTCGTCGCCGAAAACATCGCCAGCCTGCGCGCCCAATACGGGCAGGATACTTCGGGAGCGATGGACGGCACGGTGGACTCTTGGAACCAGACGACACCGGGGAACGCGTGTCAATGGGCGAGGACGTCGGCGATCCGCCTGGCCCTGGTGGCACGCAGCGCCCAGTTCGAAAAGGAAAATGTCACCCTCGCCGCACCGTTATGGACGGGTTCAACAATCTCAAACATTCCTCCCACCAATCCCACCGCCGTTCCTATCGGCGTCCCGACTAATCCCGACGGAACCCCGGATGCTTTGTGGCAACAGTATCGTTACCGGGTGTTCGAGACCGTCGTGCCGATTCGCAACGTCGCCTGGATGGGAGCAATTTCGGGATGTTAAACAAGGTCGCCATCATGCAAAATCGAACCAGTGCGCCGAGTGCGCAGTCTGGCATTGTATTGATCGTCGCGCTGATCATCCTGGTCGCGATGACGATCGCCGGGATCGCGATGATCCGTTCAGTCGATCTTACCAACCTCATCGCCGGCAATCTCGCCTTCAAACAGGCGGCAACCCATGCCGGCGATACCGGGGTCGAAACGGCATTCAACTGGCTGAACACCAACAACGTTGGAACATTCTTGCACAACGACATTACCAGCCAAGGCTACTCGGCAAACGGCAATGACGCGACGCGCAGCCCGGCCGCCGGGCAGACCTGGGAGGCCTACTGGGCGGCTTTGCCGGCAGCGAGAATCAGCACCATCACCCCGGACAGGATTTCCGGTTACACGGTGTCATACATCATCGACCGCCTGTGCGCGAACGCTGGCGACCCGAATTCAGGCGCCAATTGCTCCGGGTCGACAGTGGCTTCGGTAGCCAGTGGCTCCGGTCAGGAAGCCGGCGAAAAAGCCATCACCGCGTCGTCGGCGATTTATTACCGAATTACCGTCCGCATCTTGGGTCCCCGTAATACCGTCAGTTTCATCCAGTCGATGGTGACACTGTGACACTGACACCCCTGTCTTTGCCATCGAACAGTCCTATAGTCATAGACTGATCAGGAGTTTTCCATGAACACAAATTCATTCCTAACCAAGGGTAGCTTCCTCGCTGCCTCCCTGGCATTGTCCATGAGCGCATACGCGGCGCTAACGGATCTGTCGACCCTGCCGCTGAGTACCTATTACGCCCCGTCCTCGGTGGACGTCAAGCCGAACATCCTGTTCGTCCTGGATGATTCAGGCAGTATGGACTGGGACGCCATGCCCGACCAGGCCACGTGGTTTGAAAGTTACAACAGCGAGTATCGCCCGAGCAACTACGCCAACGTCGATAACTACATGCCGCCCTATATGCGCCGCAACAGCGCCTTCAACGGGGTCGCCTACAACCCGGCCACCCTTTATCTGCCGCCGGTCAACTTCAACGCTGACGGCACACCGAATACGGCGACCTACCCTTCGATGACCAGCGCAAATACAGCGGCATGGACAGCAGTGAAGAACGACGGCTACGGCGTCCAGAGCACCAACACCAGCGATCTGAGCGGCGGTGTCTACGCTTTTGTGACCGTTCCCGGAGAGTACTGCGACAAGCCGGACTTGAGAACATGCACGACCCAGACCGCGCCGTCCGTAGCCAATCCGTACCCGGCGCTGATGCGCTGGTGCGCGACCGCTGCCTTGAACTCCGACTGCAGGGCCACTTGGGATTCGTCGCGGAAGTATCCGCGGATGCCCGCCCCTCGTATCGCAACGATTACCGTCGGCGACTACGCCAGCCAGACAAATGTCACCAGCATTACGATCGACGGCCTCGAACTCCTGGGTGCTGACACTGGTTCGTTGTTCGGTGATGATTTGGCGACTGCGATCCGCGATCGCATCAACGACTGTTCCAATCGCCTGGCGACCGCGAAGTGCGGGACGGTAGGCTACTGGGCAACGCGCAACGACCGCACCGTTACCATCTACGCCCCGGGCACCACGACCGGAACCCCGGTTATCGTAAAGTCCAATGCCCGTGCGGTTACCCCCACCGCCTTCGCCAAGAGCACCGTCCCCCTTCCGCGCTGGCTCAACGGGAGTGCGAGCAGTGGGACCATCCCGGGCGAGAACCTGCGCCACACGATCACCTCCTCGGTCACCAGCTATCCAAAGGGTGCGAAGCGCACCGACTGCGCCGCGGCGACGTGCACCTACGCCGAGGAAATGACCAACTACGCCAACTGGCATGCCTATTACCGGACCCGCATGCAATTGATGAAGACGGCGGCCAGCCGTGCTTTCGCCGGAATCGACTCGGCGGCGGACATCGCCGCCAACACATCCCGCTTCCGGGTCGGCTTGATGACCATCAACAACAACACCGGGTCTGATTTCGTTAACCTGGACGAGTTCAAGACCGCCCACAAGAACGACTGGTATAACAAGCTTTTCGCCGCCAGACCGAATAGCGGCACGCCTCTGCGGACGGCCCTGTCCATGGCGGGTCGTCTCTATGCCGGCCAATACAATGGCTCGAGCTTAAACGGCGTCAACGTGACCGATCCACTGCAGTACTCATGCCAGCAGAATTTCACCATTCTCTCTACTGACGGTTTCTGGAACAGCGGTGCCGGCTTCAAGCTGGATGGTTCGACGCTCGTCGGCGATCAGGACGGCGGCTGGCCCGCACCCTACAACGACGGCGGCACGGCGGTCACGCAACAGCGGACTAGCCAATTGCAATCAAGTACGGAAACCCAGCGTGCACAAATGGGAACACTGCATTCGCGCACCAGCCAGCTGCAGGCAAGTACCTCGAACCTGCAAGCTCAGACAAGCACTCTGGAAAGAAGAACGAGCTCAGACTCAGGCGCCAACTGGACGGCATGGGCACCAGCGACAAGTTGCAACCCAGACAATAGCGGCCCTAGCCGGACGCAATGCCGATACACGCCCTGGACTTCCTGGTCGGACGTAGGTTCTTGCGATGCAGTTGCTCAGGACACGAGCGGAACATGGAATGTAGCAACTGCTCGGCAATGCCAATACACCCCTTGGACCGCATGGTCTGGCACCGCTTCCTGCAATGTTGTCAATCGGGACACTAGCGACCCCTATACTGTCGGCGTGGCCACCCAGTGCCAAACGGTTGCAGTAACACCGTATGCCCCCGCAGCAAGCTGCGCAGTCACCACACCCGATGCCGGCGGCAATTTCACGCAGTGCAATTACAGCTTTGCCGCCTTGGCGCCAACGCAGACCTGCACGCCGGCCTATGTTCCAAACGACTACACCAATGCAACGGTTTACCAGAACTGCGCAACGACCAACTCGACATGGGTTGATGCCACGACGTGCACGGAGGAAATGAACTACAGTGCGTCGGGCACCAGGACAACCTGTCGCTATACGGGCTGGTCCGCTTGGGGCACCGTCTCGACGTGCACGCCGGCCGCCCAGTCGACCGGGCCAAATTACACTGTCGGCACCGCGGTGGAATGTCAGAGCGTCGCAAGCGGGAGTTACGTCAGTAACACCCTGGCTGACGTCGCAGCTTACTACTACAAGACCGACCTGCGCAATCCGGCTGCCACTGGTACTGATGCTACCGGCACCTGCATCGGACCTCTCGCTCAGGGATCCACCACCGTCCATAACGACCTTTGCGAAAACGACGTCGTCAAGACCAGTGATCGCGATGTCGTATCGTCGCAGCATATGACGACTTTCACCCTCGGCCTGGGTGCCCAAGGGAAAATGCTCTTTCAGCCGGACTACGTGAACGGCAATTACTGGAATATCTCTTCTGGCGATTTCTATTCGATTGCACAGGGCGTGACCGCGGCCCCGGCCAATGGCATCTGTAGCTGGATGGCCGCTGGAAGCAGATGCGTCTGGCCCACCCCATCGTCGGACAATCCGGCCAATATCGACGACCTTTGGCATGCTTCAGTCAACGGTCGCGGGACCTATTTCAGCGCGACCGACCCGAACTCGCTCGCGAGCGGACTGGCCAGCACCTTGTCCACCATCGTCGATTCGCCCCGTCCGGGTACCTCGGCAGCGGCGGCAAGCAGCAACCCGAACATCAGCGCCGGCGACAATTACGTTTTCAGTTCCTATTACAAGTCGGTCGACTGGTATGGCGACCTCTACCGCCAGCGCTTCGACATTGCAACCCAGAACCTGTCGTCCGCTGTGGACTGGGATGCAAAGACTTTGCTCGATTGCGCCACAACCGTATGGACTGCCGGTAAGGCCTATGTTGCCGGTGACGGCTATCGCAACAGCAATAGCTGTTATCTGGTAACCACCGATTACGTTGCCGGCAGCACCTTTGGAACCCTCGACACCGACAATTCAGCCGTCGTAAGTTATTTGCCCTCGTCATGCTCGACAGCATGGGTGGCAGGCACTAACTACGCGGTGGGCAACATCTTTTCGCAAGGCGGCACTTGCTACTATGTCATTAAGGACTATGCGGCGGGTGCAATCTTCGGAACTGCCGATACGGCCAATACGAACGCCGCCTATGTCGCCGGAACGCCAACATCGCGCACCATCTACACCAAGGGCAGCAGCGGTCTGACTAATTTTGTCTGGAGCGGAACCACCCCTGGGGTCGATAGCCTGACTACCGCGCAACAGGCTTATTTCAAGACGCCCTACATCAGCTATGTTGCTGGTCCGCCAGAGACAGGCCTTTCCCAGTTCTGCACGCCATACGGTGTCACCCCCTGTCTCAGCAACACGGCCCAGACCAATACGACTGTAGCAACTGGTGGTGCAGCGGGCGAAGCGCTGGTCAATTTCCTGAGAGGTGACCGCACCAATGAAGGTACGCTCTTCAGGGCGCGCAAGCATGTGCTGGGCGACATCGTTTCTTCAGAGGCGCGCTACGTCAAGACGCCTCTGTTCGAATACACCGATGCCGGATACAGCGATTACAAAATCTCAACCGCAATCACCTCGCGCGCCAGTGCAGTCTATGTCGCCGCCAATGACGGCATGCTGCATGCGTTCAATGCCGAAACCGGAAAGGAATTGTGGGCCTATATTCCGGAGATGGTGCTGCCGCAGATATATCAACTGGCTGATCCAAATTACGGTCAGAATCACCAGTACTTTGTCGATGGCACGCCGGAAGTTGGGGATATTTGCCCGAGCGCGCCGACCACGCCCTGTTCTGGTACACAATGGAAAACTATTCTTGTCGGCGGACTGAACCGGGGTGGCAAAGGCTATTACGCCCTTGACATCACCGATCCGGCCAATCCGGCATTGCTATGGGAATTCACCAACGCCAACATGGGCTATTCCTACGGCAATCCGCGCATCACGAAGCTGAAAAACGGCACATGGGTGGTTCTGCTGACATCCGGTTACAACAATCCGGATGGAATCGGGCGACTGTTTGTGGTCAATGCCTCTACCGGCGCCCTGATCACAACAATAAGCACCGGCGCAGGTTCAGCGGGAACCCCCAGTGGCCTGGCGCGGATTTCTGCCTATTCAACGACAGCAGATACCAACAACACGACCAGCGCCGCCTATGGTGGTGACATGCTGGGCAATCTCTGGCGCTTCGATATCAATGGCGATATCGGCGCTTCAGGCTATGATGCACAACGTCTGGTGACATTTGTGGATGACAACGGCAGCGGTCAGCCGGTCACGGCGAAACCGGTGGTCACCACGATCGATGGCAAGCCCGTCGTCTATGTCGGCACCGGCAGCTATCTTGGCATCAGCGATGTTGGCAGCACGCAATCGCAGACCATGTATGCCGTCAAGGACAAGTTCGACGCAACGACTTACAGCAACCCACGGGTAAATGGCAGCGGTTTCGTCGCCCAAACGCTGGTTGCTGCGACATGCACGAACGAAGGTACCTGTACCCCGGGAGAAAGTATCCGCAAGATTACATCCCCTGCAGCAGTCAATTGGACAACCAACAGCGGCTGGTACGTAGACTTCCTGACCCCAGGGGAACGTGCAAATACCGATCCGGCACTGGCATTGGGAACCCTCGCATTCACGACCAACACACCCAACAACGCCAGTGTCGAACCTTGCGGCGACGTAAACCCAGATACTTCCGCCGCCTGGTTCTACGCGCTCGACTACAAGACCGGCGGGCCGGTATATACATCCAACGGCGTGGTTGCACAGAGCCTGGGCAACGTGATTGCCACACGTCCTGTCCTGATCCGGCTGCCGGACGGAACGGTCATGGCACTGATTCGCACCTCGGGAAGCGGCTCAACCGGCGGCAGTTCGGACGGTGGTGCTGCGGGTTACTACCCTGGGTCCAAGGAGGATGGTCAGACCATAGTCAAGAAGCCGCCTATCAGCCCGTCCGGTGGATCGAGCCGCCGCGTGTCCTGGAGAGAGATAACAAACTGAACGGGAAAAACCTTTCAGCTCAACCTTACATTTCACTTTACCCCCCAGGTTCATTGAACCGGGGGGTTTTTCATTTTGGCGCAACGATATGCCATTTGTTGGATCAAGATTGCAGCGAACTAGAGAGGAAATAACGTTGGCACTTTTTTTTGGTAACGATCAGTTACTTTACCCGCCGAGCGAGGCGAGTTCTTTCGGCAATGGAAAGGAAACATTCTCTTCGACACCAATCGCCTGCGACACTTCAGCCCCGGTCAAGTGTCTGATGCGGTCGACCACTCGTTTAACGAGAATTTCCGGCGCCGAGGCACCAGCCGTGACGCCAATTCTCTGCTTGCCTTCCAGCCAGATCGCCTCGATTTCGTCAGGGCCGTCGATCAGGTAGCCGGCGACACCGCGCGCAATCGCCACTTCCTTGAGACGCCGCGAGTTGGAGCTGTTCGGGCTGCCGACGACGATGACCACGTCGCATTGTTCAGCCAGCGTTTTGACGGCATCCTGACGGTTCTGGGTGGCGTAGCAGATATCGTCCTTCTTCGGCCCCTGGACTTCAGGGAACTTCTCCCTGAGCGCAGCGATGACGACCGAGGCATCGTCGACCGAAAGCGTGGTCTGGGTGACGAAGGAGAGCTTGTCTGGCGTACCGACCGTGAGATCCATGACTTCTTCCGGGGTTTCCACGAGGTACATCCCATCCCTGCTCTGCCCCATCGTTCCTTCGACCTCCGGATGCCCCTTGTGGCCGATCATGACGACTTCACGGGCCTGATTGCGCATCTTGGCGACCTCGACATGCACCTTGGCGACCTCGACATGCACCTTGGTGACCAGCAGGCAGGTTGTGCGAATCAGATTGACATCGCCCAGCCAGAAAATCATAATGACCATTATGATCAATATAGATAAAGAGCCATGATTACGCAAACCAGCGCCGTCGTCTTCAGACAAAACTTGGGCGACATGTTGAACCAGGTTCAGTATCGCCACGACAGCATCGTCATCAACAAGGACGGGAGGCCGGTGGCGGCCTTGGTCGACGCCCGCCTGTTCGAACGCATTCGCCGCATGCAGGAACGCTTCGAGGGGCTTTGCCAGCGAATCGAAGCGGGCTTTGCCGCAGTGCCCGAGGCAGATGGTCTGCAGGAAATCGATGCTGCGGTCGCCCTCGAGCGCTCCGTGCATCGCGCATCACTGCCGACTCGCTGAGCCGGGAATGGCCGCATTGCGGGTCGTGCTCGACACGAATGTCCTGTTGTCCGGAATTGCCTACCCGGCGAGCACTCCAGGGAAAATCATGGCCGCCTGGCGGCACGGATCGATCGAGGTGATCCTGTCGGCGTTTATCCTGGACGAATTGCAGCGCGTGCTTCCGCGCCTGGCCAGCCGGCACGGCCTGACAACCACCGAAATCGACGATCTGGTCGATATTCTGTCAATTCAGGCCGAGGTAATCGAACCGCTGGATGATCACGAGACCGAATTACGCGATATCAATGACCAGCCGGTACTGGGCACGCTACTGGCTGCCCTGCAGTTGGCCGGGGCGGACTATTTGATCACGGGCGACAAGGATTTGCTGGCGCTGGCCGGGCGTTATCCAATCGTTACCCCAGCAGGATTCTGGGCTGCACACGGCGGGTCATGACCGCTAAACCAACCCCTTCGGCAGCGGGAACGACACACCCTCCTCCACCCCGGCCAGTTGCCCGACTTCCGCGCCCGTCAGTTCCCTAATGCGGTCGACCACGCGCTGGACCAGAATTTCAGGTGCCGAGGCACCGGCGGTCACGCCAATTCGCTGCTTGCCAGACAGCCAGGCCGGATCGATTTCCTCCGGCCCGTCGACCAGATAGCCATCGATGCCGCGTGCCACGGCGACTTCTTTGAGGCGCCGCGAGTTGGAACTGTTCGGGCTGCCGACAACGATGACCAGGTCGCACTGCCCGGCCAGCGCCTTGACGGCATCCTGGCGATTCTGCGTGGCGTAGCAGATGTCGTCCTTCTTCGGCCCCTGAATCTCGGGAAACTGTTCCCTGAGCGCGGCGATGACGACCGTAGCATCGTCGACCGAGAGCGTGGTCTGGGTGACGAAGGAGAGTTTGTCCGGCGTGCCGACTTTCAGACTCCTGACGTCTTCCGGCGTCTCGACGAGGTACATGCCGTCGCGGCTCTGCCCCATCGTCCCTTCGACCTCCGGATGTCCCTTGTGGCCGATCATCACAACCTCGCGCGCCTGATTGCGCATCTTGGCGACCTCGACATGCACCTTGGTAACCAGCGGGCAGGTTGCGTCGAACACTTTCAATCCCCGCTGCTCTGCCTCTTCACGCACCGCCTTGGAAACGCCGTGAGCACTGAAGATGACCGTGCTGCCGGACGGCACCTCGGCCAGTTCCTCGATGAACACCGCCCCTTTGGCGCGCAGGTCGTCGCAGACGAACTTGTTGTGCACGACCTCATGGCGCACATAGATCGGCGCGCCGAACTTTTCCAGCGCGCGCTCGACGATGGCGATGGCGCGTTCGACGCCGGCACAGAAGCCGCGGGGATTGGCAAGGAGAATTTGCATCTACATGATTCCGATGATTTTCACCTCGAAGCGGATCGTTTTGCCGGCCAGCGGGTGATTGAAGTCGAAGAGCGCGTGTGTGACATCGAGTTCGCGCAGGAAACCGGCGAAGGTGCCGCCATTGGGTGCGGTAAATTCGACGACGGAATTCTCCTTGAGTTCCATGTCGGCCGGCAGGCCGCTGCGGGCGATGCGCTCGACGAGGCGCTCGTTATGTTGGCCGAAGGCTTCGTTCGGCTCAAGCTGGAAGACGAAATGCGCCTGCGCCGGCAGGCCGATCAATACGTTTTCGAGGTTTTCGGCCAGTTGACCGCTGCCCATCTGCAAGGTAGCCGGGCTCATGTCGAATGTTGAAAGATATTCATCGCCATCGAGTGTGGAAATCCGGTAATGCAGGGTCAGATAGCTGTCGGAACGGACGGTTTCGCTCATCGGGGTGTTTCTTTCTTGTCTGTCGCGGTCAACGTCGAAATTGCCAGCAAAATTGCACCGACGGTAATCGCCGAATCGGCCACATTGAAGGCCGGCCAGTAGTAGCCGGCGACATGCCATTGGATGAAATCGACCACCGCGCCGAAGCGTACGCGATCGATCACGTTGCCCAACGCCCCGCCCATGACCATGGCCAGGGCCAGCGAGAGCAGCCGATTATGGGAATTTTTTTTAAGCTCCAGCGCGATCCAGCCGGAAACGGCCAGCGCCAGCGCGGTGAAGAACCAGCGCTGCCAGCCGGACTGGTCCGCCAGAAAACTGAAGGCGGCGCCGGGGTTGTAGGTCAGAACCCAGTTCCAGAACGGCGCGACGTAGATCGTTTCACCAAAGCGGATAGTTTCCAGCACGACCCACTTGCTGATCTGATCGACCAGGATAACTACACCGGCCAATATGAACCAGGGCCTGGCACTGCTATTTTTTGTCATCGACTTATTCCGAGCGGCCTACGGCAACACACTTAATCACCAGCTCCGCCCATGGTCCAGACATCGCGAACAATAACGGCGCAATCCGGGTTCTGGCGATCGTGTTCTTCGACGACCTTGTACAACGCGAACAGTACCTCCGGCGGAAAACCCTGGCGCTTGCCGCCACGGGTATCATTAAGCAATTCGTCGACATAGCGACGGAATTCCTTGCTGCCCCAGGCAAGGCGCAAGCGTTTGGCAATACGCGGAAAACGCTTGGCAATGGTTTGGAAACTTTCATTTTGATCGAGGCTGGATTCAATTTGGGCATCGAGCTCCTGGCCGAATTGCGGGTACTCCTTGCGGTGCTCACCGGCCAGCTTTAGTACAACTTCTGCAAGTTCGTCCGGCAAATGCTTGGCATCGGTCGCTGGAATGTCCAGCAACTCGTCGACGTAGCCACGAAATTCAGAGCTTCCCCACAAACTGATGAGACGCTCGACAACATCTGGGCGCCTGGCATTGATTTGCCGATAGAATTCGTTCTTGCTCATCACCTGTTCCTCCTGAAAAATCTCCATTCAGGCAAAAGCCCGCGCTTCACCCTCGCCATACAGGTTGCTGATGCAACGACCACAGAGCGTGGGATGCGTTGCAGCGTCGCCGACATCTTCGCGCACATGCCAGCAACGTTCGCATTTCGCATGCTCAAGCGGCTGCGCGATAACCTGTTCTGTCTCACCCCTGACGACTGCGGTCGACGAGCAAATGAAGACGAATTTCAGGTCGTCGCCGAGCGCAGCCAAGGCGTCATACTTCTCTTCAGCGCAACGGATTTCGACCCCAGCTTGCAGCGAAGAGCCAATCTTGCCGGCTTCGCGCAGTGCTTCCAGCGCCTTGGTGACATCGGCGCGTACGCCGCGAATTTGCGACCACTTGACCAGCAGTTCGCCCTCGTCCTCCGGCTTGGGCAGGTCGTGCCAGGTCTGGAACATCACCGAATCGTCGGCGTTGCCGGTCAGCACCTGCCAGACCTCCTCGGCCGTGAAGGACGTGATCGGCGCCAGCAGGCGGACGAAACCTTGCGTAATGTGCCATAAGGCCGACTGGGCCGAGCGGCGTGCGACCGATTTCGGCGCCGTGGTGTACAGGCGGTCCTTCAGAATGTCGAGGTAGAAGCCGCCGAGGTCTTCCGAGCAGAAAGTTTGCAGCGCCTGGACGACGCGGTGGAATTCGTAGCGGTCGTAATCGGCCTGGCAGTTTGTCTGCAATTCACGGGTCAGCGCCAGCGCGTAGCGGTCGATCTCCAGCCATTCGCCAACCGGCAGCATATCCTCGCTGGCGTCGAAATCCGAAACATTGGCGAGCAGGAAGCGCAGCGTGTTGCGAATGCGGCGGTAGCCTTCGACGACGCGCTTGAGGATTTCATCGGAAATCGACAGTTCACCGGAGTAATCGGTCGACGCCGTCCACAAACGCAGGATTTCGGCACCCATCTTGTCGGACACCTGCTGCGGGGCGATGACGTTGCCCTTGGACTTCGACATCTTGTGGCCCTTGCCGTCGACGACAAAGCCGTGCGTCAGCAGCGCCTTGTACGGGGCGCGGCCGTCGATGGCGCAGCCGGAGAGCAGCGAGGACTGGAACCAGCCACGATGCTGGTCGGAACCTTCGAGGTACATATCAGCCGGATAGGCGGATTCGGCCGCGTGCGACCCGCGCAGCACATGCCAATGCGTGGTTCCGGAATCGAACCAGACATCGAGCGTGTCCTTCATCTTGACGTAGTGCTCGGCCTCGGCACCGAGCAGTTCGGCGGCATCGAGCTTGAACCAGGCTTCGATGCCCTCCTCCTCGACGCGCAGGGCAACCTGTTCGATCAGCTCGGCCGTACGCGGATGCGGCAACGCCGTTTCCTTGTGCAGAAAGAAGGGAATCGGCACGCCCCAGTTGCGCTGACGCGACACGCACCAGTCGGGCCGGGTGCGCATCATCGCCTCCAGCCGGGCGCGGCCCCAGGCCGGGAAGAACTGCGTTTCATCGACAGCGCGCTCGGCGATCCAGCGCAGCGTCGAGGCGTTTTCGTCCTTCTTGTGTTCCATGCCGATGAACCACTGCGTCGTGGCGCGAAAAATGATCGGCGTCTTGTGCCGCCAGCAATGCGGGTAGCTGTGCTGGATTTTCTCGATTTTCAGCAGTCGACCGCGACATTCAAGTTCCTGCAGCACCAGCGGATTGGCTTCCCAGACCGTCTTGCCGGCCAGTTCGCCGACCGACAGCGCCGGCGTGTTGCCGAGGAAGCGGCCGTCGTTGCCGACCGGGTTGTTAACCGGCAGCCCGTATTTCTTGCCGATGATGAAGTCGTCCGCACCATGCGCCGGCGCGGTATGCACCAGACCGGTACCGGCCTCGGTCGTGACATGGGTGCCGCAGATGAGGGCCACATCGCGCGCCTGGAACGGGTGCTTGAGCAGAATCTGGTCAAGCTTGTCGCCGCTGCACGAACCGGCAACGGTTCCCTCAAGGCCATAGCGCTTGAGGCTGGCCTCGGCCAGTTCGCGAACCAGGATCAGTGCGCCCTTTTCGGTTTCGATCAGATCGTAGGTCAGTTCCGGGTGCACGCTGACCGCCTCGTTGGCCGGCAGGGTCCACGGCGTCGTCGTCCAGATCACAGCGAACGCCGGGCCGCGCAGGTGGGCCAGCCCAAAGGCAGCGGCCAGCTTGTCGGCGTGGTTTGCATGTACCTCAAAAGCAACGTCGATGGCCGGCGAGGTCTTGTCCTCATACTCGACTTCGGCTTCGGCCAGCGCCGAACCGCAGTCCAGGCACCAGTTGACCGGCTTCAGGCCCTGATACAGGTAACCCTGGTCGAGAATCTTGCCAAGCGCCCGCATTTCATCGGCTTCGGCCTTGAAGCTCATGGTCAGGTAGGGATTGCCCCAATCACCCAGAACACCGAGTCGGATGAAATCCTTCTTCTGCCGCTCAACCTGTTCGGCGGCATAAGCCCGCGACAGTTCGCGCACCTTGTCGGCGGGAATGTTCTTGCCATGCAGCTTTTCGATCTGATGCTCGATCGGCAGACCGTGGCAATCCCAGCCCGGCACATAAGGCGCATCGAAACCGGCCAGCGTTTTCGAGCGGACAATGATGTCCTTCAAAATCTTGTTGACCGCATGGCCAATGTGAATATCGCCGTTGGCATAAGGCGGGCCATCGTGCAGCACGAAGCGCGGGCGGCCGGCGCTGATCTCGCGGATGCGTTGATAGTGCTTCTTCTCCTGCCACTGGGCTACCCATTGCGGCTCGCGTTTGGGCAGGTCACCGCGCATCGGGAACGGGGTATCCGGCAGGTTCAGGGTATCTTTGTAATCAGCCATTTTGCATGCTCACTGCGTAAAGAATGCCCGCGCCGTCGCAGCATCGTCTGCGATCTGCGCCTTGAGGGCGTCAAAATTGGGAAAACGCTGTTCATTACGCAGCTTATGCACGAAACGAACGGAAATATGCGCGCCGTAGATGTCGCGGTCGAAATCGAACAGATGCACCTCGAGTAGTGGCCGCGTTCCGCCCACCGTCGGACGGATGCCGAGATTGGCCACGCCGGGCAAAAGCTTGTCGCCCAGACCTCCGACTTCGACGGCAAAGACACCAGTCATCGGCAACGGGTTGTGCTTGATGCGGATATTCGCGGTCGGAAAACCCCACTGACGTCCAAGTTGCTGGCCTTGCGTGACTTTGCCATCGATGATGTAAGGCCTGCCGAGCAGGCGTGCCGCGTGTTCCATGTCGCCCGCCGCCAGCGCCGCCCGGACACCGGAACTCGACACTCTTTCGTCGTCGACCGTGATACTGCCCATCGCCTCGACACTGAAGCCGAATTGCCGACCGGCCAACTGCAACAATGCAAAATCGCCGGCCCGCCCTTTGCCGAAGCGAAAATCATCGCCGATGATCAGATGACGGGCACGCAACCCGCCGATCAATACCTGCTCGATAAACTGGTCAGCCGACAATGCCGCAAATGCCTTGTTGAAGCGGCAGACCATGGCCTGCTCTACGCCGGCGTCGGCGAGCAACTCGAGCTTCTCGCGCAGCGTGCTCAGGCGCGCCGGCGCCGAGGCCGGACTGAAGAACTCGCGCGGGTGCGGCTCGAAGGTCAGAATGGTGGGCGGCAGGCGCGATTCGCGCGCGACATCGCACAGGCGCTCCAGCAAGGCACCGTGACCCCGATGCACACCGTCGAAATTACCGATGGCGATTGCCGTCGGCCCCGGAACCGGGCGCGAATAACTGCGAAAAACCCGCATCTGATGCCCAAAAAAATGTTGAATTATAACGACTTGTGACCAGCCCCGCTTGCTCCAGGGCTGGCAGCAAAGACCGCCAAGCCTTGAATGCGCATTCGGCGGCGAATTTTGTTAGAGTCACCTTCCAGCCTCTCCCGAAATCGCTAACGTTCATGCTCCAGCTTATCGAGCACATCATCCGTATTTCATCGAAGCGCGACCGGACCGAAATCAACTCGGCGATGGTCGATGCAATGCAGGACATGTTCGCGCCATCCGCCCTGACCGTATATCGCTGCTACCCCTGCGCCGGATGCATGATCGTCTTTGCCTGCGCCGGACTGCAATCCGGCAAGCCGTTCTCGCACAACGCCTATCTGCCGGATCGGCAATTTTGTCAGCCGATCGACCACGACCCGCTGCTGCAGCGTTGCCGGGACGAGCGCGCCATTGTCCGCGAAACGCTCGTCAACGGCGCCGACCGACTGGTTTTTCCGGTCATCCGGGAAGATCTGCCGATCTACCTGATCGACATTTTGCTGCCTATCGACTTTCCGGCGGAACCTCGTGTTCTGCTGATGGGACTGGTGGAGTATTTCGGCCACCATATCGCGCTGCTCGATTACGGCGAGGCCGACACGCTGACCGGACTCGCCAACCGCAAGACCTTCGACAAGCACCTGTTCGAGGTACTCGGCAAGGCCGCCGACGATGAGGCCCAGCAGCACCCTGCCGCCCCCAGTCGCCGTCGCCTTGGCGGCAGTGACAGCCACTGGCTGGCCGTCTGCGACATCGACCACTTCAAGCGCATCAACGATACCTGGGGCCACCTAACCGGCGATCAGGTGCTGGTCAGGTTCGCGCAACTGATGCGCGAATCCTTCCGCTACGACGACCAGTTGTTCCGCTTCGGCGGCGAGGAATTCATCGCCGTCTTGCAACCAACGAGCCAGGCCAATGCCCTGCGCGTTTTCGAGCGCTTTCGCGAGACCGTCGAACGGCACGACTTCCCCGATGCCGGCCGCGTCACAGTCAGTATCGGCATCTGCCACCTGTTGTCGAACGATACGCCGACGGCCACCATCGACCGTGCCGACGCGGCGCTCTACTGGGCCAAGCAGAACGGGCGCAACCGGATCGCCAGTTACGATACGCTGCTGGCTGCCGGGCGGCTTGGCGCCAAAAGTTCCAAGTAAGCCTCTCCAGCGAAAAATCGGCCGTCAGTACACGGCACCAACAAACTGTTGCAATCCGTTACTTGAGTCGGTAGCCGGAGACCGCTATCTTGAACACATGTGCTGCCCCCCCAGCCTAGGCGACCAGACCTCTCACCCTCCCAAACCCGGTCGCCTTGAAAGCCCCTTGCCCCCCTCAAGGGGCTTTCGCCTTTTTGCAACAGCAAAAGGGCAATATTAGACAAACATAAATTAATTGTTGCGGCGCAGCAATTTCATGCCCTATAATCAATCCGTCTCCTCCTCCAGTCTTCTGGATGGATTTAAGCCCGCACCAGTCACCTGATGCGGGCTTTTTTTTCGAGCTCCAAAGCAACCTGCCGGCAATCAGATGATACTGGCGAGCTTGGCTTTCGGTCCCGGCGGATGTTTGATGAAGAACTGGCGCACGCCGCGGACGATGGCATCGGCGAGTTTGTCCTGATAGGCGTCGTCATTGAGGCGGCGTTCCTCTTCAGGGTTGGAGATGAAGGCAGTTTCGATCAACGCCGAGGGAATGTCCGGTGCCTTGAGCACTGCAAAACCAGCTTGCTCGACATGTGCCTTGTGCAGCGTGTTCACCGAGCCGATTTCGCCGAGCAGGTATTTGCCGAGTTTCAGGCTGTCGCTGATCGTGGCCGTCTGCGACAGATCGAGCAAGGTGCGGGCGAGGAACAGATCCTTGGCACTGAGGTTGACACCGCCGACCAGATCGGCGTCATTCTCGCGCTGCGCCAGCAAGCGGGCCTGGGTGCTCGATGCCCCGCGCTCGGACAGCACGAAGACCGACGAACCGCGGGCATCGGGCTTGACCCAGGCATCGGCGTGAATCGACAGGAAGAGGTCGGATTGCACGCGCCGCGCTTTCTGGACGCGCATCTGCAAGGGCACGAAGAAATCGGAATCGCGCGTCAGCACGGCGCGCATGTTCGGCTCGGCATCGATACGCGTCTTGAGCCGCTTGGCGACTGCCAGCGTGACATTTTTTTCGTAGGTACCGCGACGCCCGACCGCACCGGGGTCCTCGCCGCCGTGTCCGGGGTCGAGGGTGATCGTCACCATCCGGTCGACGATCGGCCTGCCCGACTTGCGGGTGGTGCGTATCTCCGGTGCCTCGCGGGCGGCAGCCGTTTCGGTTTTCTTGTTGGGTGATTCCGCCCGAGCCGGCCCAGAGTCGAGTTTCAGCGGCTCGACAGCATCCTTGCGCCCTTCGAGTAGCGCCATCAGGGGATCTGGCGCTTCCAACGGATAGACATCGAGCACCAGCCGGTGACCGTATTCACCGATCGGTTTAAGCTCGAAGACCTGCGGTGTCACCTTGGACTTGAGTTCCATGACCAGGCGCACGACGCCCGGCTTGTAGCGGCCGGCGCGCAACAGCTTGATGTTGGGGTCGTCAGCCGCCACCTTGCGCGCCAGACTGTCGAGCACGCTGTTGAATTCGACGCCTTCGATATCGACGACCAGACGATCCGGATTCTCGATCGTGAAATGGGTGTATTTGAGTTGCGCGTCGCATTCGAGCGTCACCCGCGTATAGTCGGCGGCTGGCCAAACCCGGACCGACAGGAACGATGGGCGCGACGTCACTGCACCGGCCAGCGGCGAAACAGAGAGGATCAGCGTGGCGCCGGCATATCCCAGGAGTTGTCGGCGCCCAATGCTGTGTTCACGATTTTTATGCATTGTGCCCCTTTCGCTGTGCTGGCCACGGCTTCGAGGCGACGCCCGGACCCGGCATGGTGCAGGCAGAGCCGCAGGTCTGGTGCCGGAACGCAGCCTTGAGCGCGGTCCGGCCATTCGACCAGGCAGACTGCATGTTCATTGAAGTATTCATCGAAGCCCGCATCGAGAAACTCCTGAGGTGACTCGAAACGATAAAAATCAAAGTGATATAAGTATAAGCTCGAAACTACGTAAACTTCAACCAGAGAATAGGTCGGACTTTTTACCGGCCCCTGATGGCCGAGCGCCCGGATCAGCGCGCGCGCCAGCATCGTCTTTCCGGCACCGAGATCGCCTTCGAGATAAATCACCAGTCCCGGATGCATGGCCGGCGCCAGCAGTTGCCCCAGGCGCTGCGTCGCGGCCTCGTCGGACAAGGGAAAAACGGCGGTAACATCGGGGTTATGCACGATCTGGACTCCACATTGGATGATGCGGCACTGAAGGAAGCCATCCGCCAGGCCGGCAGGGAACTGGGCTTCGCGGCCATCGGCTTCGCGCGCGCCGATACGAGCAGCGCCGGGTCCCATCTGCGCGACTGGCTGGCGGCCGGCCACCACGGCGAAATGGATTATATGGCCCGCCATGCCGAATTGCGCGCCAACCCGCAACAACTGCACAGCGGAACGGTCACTGTTATTTCTGTTGCGGTCGACTATCTGCCGCATGGAAAAATCGTCGACGACCCCGATCAGGCGGCGATCTCGCGCTACGCGCAGGGCCGCGACTACCACAAGGTCGTGCGCCAGCGGCTGCAACGACTGGCCGACGCAATCGAACATCTGGCCGGGAAGTTCGGCTATCGCGTGTTTTCGGACTCGGCACCGGTTCTGGAAGTGCATTTCGCGCAGCAGGCAGGTCTCGGCTGGCGCGGCAAACATACGCTGTTGCTGTCGCAGCAAGGCTCCTGGCGCTTTCTCGGCGAAATTTTCTGTGATTTGCCACTGCTGCCCGACGCGCCGCTCGACGATCACTGTGGGACCTGCAATGCCTGCCTCGACGCCTGCCCGACCCGGGCCATCATCGCGCCCTACCAAGTTGATGCGCGGCGCTGCATTTCCTACCTGACCATCGAACTGACCGGCGCCATCCCCGAGGAATTCCGGCCGCTGATCGGCAATCGCATCTACGGCTGTGACGACTGCCAGCTATGTTGCCCGTGGAACCGCTTCGCGCAATTGGGCGACCCTGAATTCGCACCCCGCCTCGGACTGGATGCCGCACGGCTGGCAGCGCTGTTTGCCTGGAGCGAGGCGGAGTTCAACGAGCGGCTGGCCGGCAACCCGATCCGCCGTATCGGCCATGAACGCTGGCTGCGCAATATCGCCGTAGCGCTGGGCAACGCGCTAAACTCGAACGAAACCCGCGCCGCGCTGGCCAGCCGTGCCAGCCATGTGTCACCGCTGGTGCGCGAACATGTGGCGTGGGCGCTGGCCCGGCTGCAATCTACCAGCTTGGCCCCTGCGCCCCAGGCATGAAGCGGATCGGCGCAATCTCGGCCTTGTCGAGCGCCAGCTTCTTGTGGATCCGCGCCGCCATTTCCTCGCGCTTCGGCAGAGGGCAATCGTAAATTTCGTCGAGCAGGTTGCGTAAACGCAACAGCCAAACGTGCGTCAGCTCGGCCAACGCCGAGTAGAAGGGCGTATTGCAGTTCATGGCGACACGCGCGGCAAAATCTGGAAACCAGTAGCCGACATGCTCATCGATGAAATTTGCCAGTTTTTCGCCGTCGACCGCAGCATTTTGCAAAACATGGTGCAGATAGTGGAGTTGCAGCACCAGATGGTCATCGTAACGGCTTCGCCAGTCGGTCACCTGGAAACCCGCGGCGGCATAGATTTCGCGCAGTTCGAACATCGGCTGCTGGCAGGCCAGATGGTCGTCGTCGAGCCACACCGACTCGTAGGGCGAAGCACCCAAACTGTTGTTGAGATAGATTGCTGCGTAATCGGCGGCCAGCTCGTCGAGCGTCTGCGACGGCATGTCGTCGGGCAACCCGGCGAGCGCCTGCGCCATATTGACGTGGGCCAGTTCGGCCATTGCATCATCCGCTGCAAGGGCCAGACCGGCGGGAAAATCGACAGCTTTCAGCGCCTTCAGCGTTTGCGCATCAAGCTCGCGGTCATGCAGGCGAATGAGCTGCTCAAGGTCTTCAAGCAATGCATCACGGAATTCGGCTTGCAATGGGTCGCTCCTCGCTGGGCAAGTATAAGTCTGCCCATTTTACAGGCCGGTCAGGAAAAAACAGAAACCTTGCCGCAACGGCTCAGGCAGCGGCTGCGTGACACTCGAGGTAATGCTTGAGAACGCTTTTGAGCACGGCTGCATGTTTCAGATTGCCGGTTTCCTGCGCATGTTTTATGTCGTCGATGATCATGCGCTTGATGCGTTTCTCGCCGTTTGCCCCATGGACGAGGTAGCTGCCCAATTCCACAGCCACCATTTCCGGAATATTTTCATGCTCAGCGATGGCGAGGATTTCGTCTTCGGTCAGATCCGACAGTTCGATACAGTCTTGAATCGTCAACATGATGATGCTCCCGTCTGTATATGACTTATGCAACCAATTAAGACGCTGGTATCGGGAAATTGCATTGACCTGAAACAAGCTTGGCCAATATACCCTTGGCAAACTTGGCGAATCACAGCATTGGCCGGCTTCGATCCGCGCACCATTCGCTCCATGAACCTGCGTAAAGGCGCGATCCGGACAAACCGGAAATCTCCATCGCCAGCATGCCGAGACAGGCTGATACGCCGGAACCGCACATGTGCACGACCCTTTCTGGTGGTGCTCCGGCCAGTACCGCCAGCCACTCGGCACGCAGTTCTTCGGCCGGTTTGAGGCAACCGTCGGCACGCAAATTGTCGCGGAAAAAGCGGTTGACCGCACCGGGGATATGGCCGGCGACCGGATCGAGCGTCTCGTTCTCGCCGCGGAAACGATCCGCACTGCGCGCATCGACAAGGTGCATTTGCGACGTGGTGAGAAACTTCTGCACGTAACCGGCATCGACCAGGCAATCGCGCTCGTTAGCCACGAAGTTTGCCGGACGCAAGGTCGGCAGTACTGACGTCAGCGGCTGCCCCGCAGCCTGCCAGGCCTGTAGACCACCATCGAGCAACGCCACCCGGTCGTGCCCGAGCCAGCGCAGCAAGAGCCACAGGCGGCTGGCAATCATGCCTTGCGTATCGTCGTAAACCACGACTTGAGTCTGCGGCCCGACGCCGATCTCGCCCAGACGGGCAGCCAGTTTTTCAGGATCGGGCAACGGATGGCGGCCATTGCTGCCGGTCATCGGGCCGGACAGGTCGAGGTCGCAATGCAGGAAGGCGGCGCCTGGAATGTGTGCCTCGCCATAGACCCGCTCGCCATAGCCGGTGTCGGACAACTGGTGACGAACATCGACAATCAGCCAGTCCGGATCGTCCGCATGGGCGGACAACGTCGCAACGTCGACCAGCGTTGTGTAACTCAAGCTGCCGAATCCAGCCAGGCCGCCGCTTCCTCCGCATTGTCGAAGACCTCGACATCGGCATTGACGAAGGTCTGCGACAACCAGGCGCTCCAGGTTACCCACTGACTGTCACTGACCACCGCGATGCGCTTGAAGTCGTTGGCATGGGCACGCGCAAACTTGATGTCTTCCCACGCAACGTCGATGGTCAGCCCGGCCATCTGGCTGAGGTCGAACAGCAGATCGACCGGTCCCTCGAACCGGACCTTGTAATTGACGGCTTCCTCGAACTCCCGGTAATCGGCCAGCGCGAACTCGCCGAACACTGAAACGCTGACACGGTGGGGTTGTTGGTCGATGACGATCATTGCGAATCTCCGCTGTTGTTTGCTGCCAGTTTAATCCTGTTCGACCGGGCTGGCGCGGGAAAAATGCGTCGCCGCGATGCCGGACAGGATGATCAGGACGATGGCGAGCCAGGACGTAGCGCGCAGTACCTCACCCCAGAAAAGCACTCCGAACAAACTTGAAAATATCACCGTGCTATAGGCCAGCGCTGCCGAGAGCAGCGTCTTGCCGCGCGTGTAGGCCCGTGTCATGGCTAGTTGGGCGGCCGTAGCAAAACTGGCAACACCGAGCAAAAGCAGGCCGCTGCGCAGGTCTACCGCATGCATTTCGCCGAACAGCAGCCAGAGGCCGGCACAGACGGAAGAAACCAGCGAAAAATAGAACACCGTGCGGGCTTCCGGCTCGCCGCGCGCCCCCAGTTCGCGTACGCTGAAGTAGGCCATGCCAGCCAGCACGCCAGAGCCGAGACCAATCAGGCCTGCGCTGAGCTGATCGGCATGCAGCGTCGGTCGCAGTAACAAAACCACGCCAAGCAACCCGAGCAGCAAGGCGCCGAGGATGCCGGCGGTCATCCGCATCCCGGCCAGCGCCAGATAGATGGCGAGGAAGATTGCCGACGTGTAGTTGAGCGTCACCGCCGTCGCCAGCGGCAATTGCGTAATCGCGTAAAAGTAGGTGAACAGCGCCAAAAAGCCGACTACCCCACGGCTGATCTGCCAGCGCCAGTGCGGCGTTGCCAGCGTCACGCCGCGCAGGCGCACCACCGCAAACATGATGAACAACGATATGAAAGCGCGGTAGAAAGTGATCTCGACCGGCGAATGGGTTTCCGCGACCAGCTTTACGCAGAGACCCATGCAGGCGAATAGCAGGCTGGCGACCAACATCCAGAGGGATTGCATCGATGGACGGCTCGAAAAGTTGAAGGGCGGCGCATTGGACCGGCATTGCCGGTCCAATGCTGCAGTACGCTAGAGTCGGCCCTGTATGATCCGGCGGTAGAACTCGTGAAAGTGCTGCATGCCATCTTCCATCGGGCTCTGATACGGGCCGACCTCGTTGCGCCCTTCCTTCATCAGCGCATAACGGCCACGATCCATGCGCTCGCCGATCTCGTCGTCCTCGATCGCCGTTTCCATGTAGGCAGCGCGCTCGGCGGCGATGAAATCGCGCTCGAAATCGACGATTTCCTCGGGATAATAGAACTCGACGACATTGAGCGTCTTGTTCACGTCCTGCGGAATCAGCGTCGACACGACCAGCACGTGCGGATACCACTCGACCATGATGTTCGGGAAATAGGTCAGCCAGATCGCCCCATGTTCGGGCGTCTTGCCCTCGACGCCATAGATGTCGAGGACCGCCTTCTGCCAGCGCTCGTAGGCCGGAGAGCCCGCTTTTTTCAACGCCGTGATGCCGACCCGTTGTACCGAATACCAGTCGCCGAACTGCCAGGTCAGATCATCGCAGGTGACAAAATTACCCAGCCCCGGGTGAAACGGCACGACGTGGTAATCCTCCAAGTAAACCTCGATGAAGGTTTTCCAGTTGTAGTTGCACTCGTGAATCTCGACGTGATCGAGTTTGTAGCCGGCAAAATCGAGTGCGCCGGCGACCTTCATGCCAACCAAATCGGCCGTGGCCGAGCGCGGCCCCTTGAAGAGCAGGCCATTCCAGTTTTCCAGCTTGGCCTTGTTCAGGTTCAGGCAGGGATTCTGCGGAAAATGCGGCGCACCGATAAGTTGACCGCCGGTGTCGTAGGTCCAGCGGTGGACCGGGCAGACGATGTTGCCCTGCAGACGACCAGAACCCTGCAGCATGATGGCCTGGCGATGACGACAGACATTCGACATCTGCCAGAAGCCCTCGGCACCACCATTGAGCAACAACTGACCGTGATCGCGCCATTCCAGCGACCGGTAATCGGCCGCTTCGGGCACCATCAACTGATGGCCGACATAACCGGGTCCGGCATCGAAGAAGAGCTTCTTCTCCAGCTCGAAGATCTTTTCGTCGAAATACCAGTCAACCGGCAGTTGGGAAACTGCGGGGGTCAAACGGGACAAGGTCGCCACGTCAGACATTCCACGCTCCAGCGAGATAAAGGTTTGAATTTTACCCCTCCATCAATTTGACCTGAAGCCCCCTGTTAGGGTATTTTCGCTTGTTTCCCCGAACCCGGTTGATATGCATCAATCCCCCGTTGACGACATGAAATTCGAGGCCGCCCTGGCGGAACTGGAAAACCTCGTGCACAGCATGGAAGATGGCAAGCTCGAACTCGAAGCGTCAATTGCCGCCTACCGCCGCGGCATGGAACTCATGAAACATTGCCAGGCCCAGCTGGCCGATGCCGAACAACAGATTCGCGTGTTCGAAAATGGCCAGTTCAAGGAAGTCGACCGCAGCCTGCAGGAAATCCCCAGCGCGGACAGCAGCCCGGAGGCCGGGTGACTTCCGAGGCCTTTGCCGACTGGATGGCTGCCACGCAGGATCGCGTCGAAACCGCGCTCGCCTGCCATCTGCCAGCCGCCGACAGCATCCCGGCGCGTCTCCATGACGCCATGCGCTACGCCGCGCTGGGCGGCGGCAAGCGCGTGCGGCCGCTGCTCACCTTCGCCGCCGGCGAACTGACCGGTGCCACAGCGGAACGGCTCGATATCGCGGCCTGCGCCGTCGAACTGATTCACACCTATTCGCTGGTTCATGACGACCTGCCGTGCATGGATGACGACGTACTGCGCCGTGGCCGGCCGACCTGTCACGTCGAATTCGACGAGGCGACCGCCCTGCTGGTCGGCGACAGCCTGCAGACGCTGGCCTTCGAACTACTGGCCAGCCAGCCCGCCGACAACCCGGTCCGCCAACTTGAAATGGTCGCCCTGCTGGCTCACGCCAGCGGTTCGCGCGGCATGGCCGGCGGCCAGGCGATCGACCTTGGTGCGGTCGGCAAGCCGCTGACCCAGCCCGAACTGGAACTGATGCACGCACTGAAAACCGGCGCCCTGATCCGCGCCGCCGTGCTGCTTGGCGCCCTCGCCGGTGATCCACTCGCGGCCGACGAACGGCTGAATCTCGACCGTTTCGCCAAGCGTGCCGGTCTGCTCTTTCAGGTCGTAGACGACATTCTCGACTGCACGGCCAGTACCGCCACGCTGGGCAAGACCGCCGGCAAGGACGAGGCCGCCGAAAAGCCGACCTACGTCAGCTTACTCGGCCTCGACGCCGCCCGCGCCTATGCCGACCAACTGCGCAGTGACGCCCTCGATGCGCTGACCATTTTTGGCGAGCGCGCCACCCGCCTGACCCAACTGGCCGATTTCATCTGCCACCGGCAATTCTGAAATGAGCACCACCTTGCTTGAAACCATCAACAGCCCGGCCGACCTGCGGCGCCTGGAGCGCAAACAGTTGCCGCAACTGGCCACCGAACTGCGTGCCTTTCTGATCGACTCGGTGGCACAGACTGGCGGCCATCTGTCGTCCAACCTCGGTACCGTCGAGCTGAGTATCGCCCTGCATGCCGTCTTCAACACGCCGGAAGATCGGCTGGTCTGGGATGTCGGACACCAGTGCTATGCCCACAAGATTCTGACCGGGCGCCGCGACGGCATGAGCAAGCTGCGCATG
>Ga0209507_1000844_pt1 | contig 28161 bp, 27 predicted proteins | sample AD_UKC028_MetaG_FD_184414 | JGI IMG/M metagenome (GOLD analysis project Ga0209507, IMG submission 184414) | Active sludge microbial communities of municipal wastewater-treating anaerobic digesters from USA - AD_UKC028_MetaG (SPAdes) (version 2) | ecosystem: Engineered > Bioreactor > Anaerobic >...
AGTCGGCTCAGGAGCTGTATGCCGATGAGTCGGCCAAGAATCCGGCGTTCAAGAAGATCTACGACGAGTTTTCCAAATACCGAAAATCGCAGAATGCGTGGTTCAGCGTCGCCGAAATGCGCATGGATACCTTTAACCAGACGCGTAAATAGACCGCTACACCCCAAGGGTACTTCCTGCGGGGCGCGGTCGACCAAAAAAAACCCGCGAATTTCGCGGGTTTTTCATTTTTTATGCTCCTCGCTGCAGCGAGGCTACATGTGCTTACCGACCGAACGATTTGTTCAGGAACAGGAGCAAATCATTGTTGGATGACTTGACCGTAGCGGCATCGCTGGCGACGTTGGCCCCCCATCGTCCGCAAACGGAAAACAAGTCTTTCACCCATTCGCTCCAGGGCATTGTTCCGCCGTTTTTCCCGCTTTTGGTGTTGACCAGGGTGCCGTTATCCTCGATCAGCGTCACGCAGTCGCTAAAATTCTGAACTTTGGGCAGCCACCGGCGTGTTCCCACGGTGGAGTTCCAGGCGTGGTGAGCCCCCGGGTAAATTTTCACCTCAACCGAAGCGCCGGCTTTGGAAAAGCGGTCAGCGTAATCGATGCATAGTTTCGGATCGGTCCAGTCATCTTTTTCGCCGAGCATCATCAGCATCTTGACCTCTTTGACCGACGGATGGCGCCATTGGGTTACGCAGCCGGGATACATCGGTGCGTACGCGGCATACCCGGGATCGCTGCCCAGAACCGCCCGGCGAACTCTTTCGTCGGCGGCTCCTATTGCCATTGTTCCACCCCGTGAAAACCCTGTTATCGCGATTTTCTGGCCGTCGATTGCCGGGTGTTCACTTAACAGTTTATAGGCAGCCAAGGCGTCGACAAGCGAGGCTGGAAAGCTGACCCTGCCTTGGTCGCTGGCCGTTTCAGTTACTCCCCGGCCAGTGTAAGGGTCGATGATGAATGTCGCGATTCCATTTGCATTCAGGAAGTCCGCTACATTTGTTTGCATCCAGGGCTGATAACCGCCGCTGCCCGGAATGATCACGACAGCCGGAACCTTTCCTGCGCTCGCTGCCGGGATGCTTAGATAGCCGAAAAGCTCGACAGGGGATTCCTTGAATTTTCCGGTCAGGATTTCGTCGTAGCGACTCGGGTCGTAAGATCTGAACGAAACTTTTTCTGCGCCATATGGTGCTTGAGAAAAAACTGAGAAAACCAGAGCTGCGACAAACGTAGGCAATCGAAATGACATTTCGGACTCCCCTGCTACATCTTGAGCGGCTGAAAAAACCCGCCAGACGGCGGGTTATCTATGAAGCGCCCTTTGTCAGGCTTCCAGCAGGCTGCGCAGCATCCAGGCATTTTTCTCGTGAATCTGCATGCGCTGGGTCAGCAGGTCGGCGGTTGGCTCGTCGCCGGCCTTGTCGACGATCGGGAAGATGCTGCGCGCGGTCTTGGTCACGGCCTCCTGGCCGGCGACCAGTTGCTTGATCATCTCGGTGGCGCTGGGCGTGCCTTCGCTTTCCTTGATGACCGTCAGCTTGGCGAACTCGCTGAAGGAGCCGGGGGCGGCCACGCCCAGGGCACGAATCCGCTCCGCGATCATGTCGAGTGCGTTCCACAATTCGGTGTATTGATCCATGAACATCACGTGCAAGGTGTTGAACATCGGCCCGGTGACGTTCCAGTGGAAGTTGTGCGTCTTCAGATAGAGGGTGAATGAATCGGCGAGCAGGTGGGACAGCCCGTCGGCGATTTTTTCGCGATCCTTCTTGGTGATTCCGATATCCATGACAATCTCCCTTTGATTAAAGCGATGGTTTCATTGTGACAGCCCGGGGGGCTGTTTTCAAATCGGGATTGCATATCGACGCCATTGGCCTTGCCTATGCGGAAACTAAAAACGAGAAACGGGGCCGAGGCCCCGTTTGATTGTGTATCGCGGACGACTATTTGTCGCTTTGCTGCAGGTTCTTGAGCATTTCCGCTTCGTCGCTGCCCTTCTGCTCACCATCGCCGCTGTCTGGCGATTGCTGCATCATGGTGTCGAGATCGATCGGCGCGCTTTGCTCCGCTTTGGCACGTGCCGCGGGATCGCCATAGCTGACGATGTTGGGGAAGATGATGATCAGCGCGACCATGATGATCTGGATGCAGACAAAGGGAACGGCGCCCCAGTAGATATCCGTCGTCTTGACCGAGGCCGGTGCCACCGAGCGCAGGTAGAACAGCGCAAAGCCGAAGGGCGGGTGCATGAACGAAGTCTGCATGTTGACCGCGAGCAGGATGCCGAACCAGACCAGGTCGATCCCCAGCTTGTCCGCCACCGGTGCCAGCAGCGGCACGATGATGAACGATAGCTCGAAGAAGTCGAGGAAGAAGGCGAGCAGGAAGACCATGATGTTGACCACGATCAGGAAGCCCGCCTGGCCGCCGGGCAGCCCGAGCAGCAGGTGCTCGACCCAGAGATCGCCGTTGACCGCGCGGAAAACCAGGCCGAATACCGTCGAACCCACCAGAATGAAGATCACGAACGACGACAACTTGCCGGTCGTCGCCATCGCCTGCTTGAGCAGCTTGAAGCTGAGACGCTTGCGCATGATGGCGAGGATCAGCGCCCCGGTGGCGCCCATGGCGCCGCCTTCGGTTGGCGTTGCAATGCCGAGGAAGATGGTGCCGAGCACGAGGAAGATCAGCAGCAGCGGCGGCACCATGGTCGTGATGACGCGCAGCCCGAGCTTGAAACCGCGCAGGGTGCGGGCTTCCGGCGGCAGGGCCGGCGCGGCATTGGGCTTGATCAGGGTGAGGATCACGACATAGCCGACATAAAGGCCGGTCAGGACCAGGGCGGGGATGATCGCGCCTTCGTACATGTCGCCGACCGAGCGGCCGAGCTGGTCGGCCATGATGATCAGCACCAGCGACGGCGGAATGATCTGGGCCAGCGTCCCGGAGGCAGCGATGACACCCGAAGCCAGGCGCTTGTCGTAACCGTAGCGGATCATGATGGGCAGCGAGATCAGGCCCATCGAGATCACCGAGGCGGCGACGACACCGGTCGTCGCCGCCAGCAGGGCACCGACGAAGATGACTGCGAAGGCCAGGCCGCCGCGAATCGGGCCGAACAACTGGCCGATGGTGTCGAGCAGATCCTCCGCCATGCCGGAGCGCTCAAGGATCAGCCCCATGAAGGTAAAGAACGGGATGGCTAGCAGCGTGTCGTTGGCCATGATCCCGAAGATCCGCTCGGGCAGGGCCTGGAACAGGGCGGGTGTGAGCAGGCCGAGTTCGATGCCGATCAGGCCGAACACGATGCCGTTGGCAGCCAGCGCGAAGGCGACCGGGTAGCCGAACAGCATGAACAGCACGAGCGCGCCGAACATCAGCGGTGCCATGTTGGCAATCATGAATTCCGCCATCATTTGGCCTCCTTGGCTTTGGCGGCAGCAATCGCAGCGGCCAGTTCTTCTTCGGGGGTCGGCGCTTTTTCCTTGGCGTTGGGGTCGTCGATCATCCCGGCCAGGAAGGCGATGCGCTTGATGAGTTCGGAGATGCCCTGCAGCGCGAGCAGCGCGAAACCGATCGGCAGCAAAATCTTGACCGGCCAGCGGATCAGGCCGCCGGCATTGGACGACATTTCATTGATGTGATACGAATCGGCCACCAGCGGCAGGGAGAGCCACAGCACGACGATGACCATCGGCAGCAGGAAGAAGAGGGTGCCGATGATGTCGATGATGGCCAGACCGCGCGGGGAAAACCGGCTGGAGATGACGTCGATGCGCACATGCTCGTTCTTTAGCAACGTGTACGGCGAACAGAGCATGAAAATCGCGGCGAACAGGTACCACTGGATTTCCAGCAGGCCGTTCGAGCTGTAGTTGATGGTGAAACGGACGACGGCGTTGCCGGCGCTGATCAGCGTCATGATCAGCACCAGCCAGAACGCGCCTTTGCCGACCCGCTCGTTGAGCCAGTCGATCAGCTGCGAGAGCTTGAGCAGAAGGGTCACGAAAAGTCCTCCTTGGTTGATAAAATGCCCGGCTTCTAGATGTGTCCGGGGTAAACGGAAAATCCTACCGGACGCAATTTACCGCGAAGGTCATAGGTCGAACATGGTGGAAATCCCTACAACCCGCATCTGTCTGGTACGCCACGGCGAGACCGAATGGAACGCCGAGCGGCGCATTCAGGGACAGATCGACATCGGCCTCAACGAAACCGGTGTGCGCCAGGCCATGGCGGCCGGGCGCTGGCTCAAGTCGGCCGGCATTGCGGCGCTCTACAGCAGCGATCTCAAACGGGCGTGGACGACGGCGCAATCAATCGGTGCCGAACTCGGGCTGGTGCCGACGCCGGTGCCCGAGATGCGCGAACGGCGCTACGGGATTTTCGAGGGGCTGACCTACGACGAGGCGAAAGTCCATCACCCGGCAGGCTACGCCGCCTTCGAAGGGCGCAACGCCGACTACGATTTTGAGAACGGGGAAAGCTTGATTGCCATGTTCGCACGCGTGACTGGCAAGCTGAAAGAACTGGCGGCACGGCACCCCGGCCAGGCCATCGCCATCGTCCTGCATGGCGGCGTGCTCGATATCGTCAACCGCTTCGTGCGCGGCAATCCGCTCGAAATGCCGCGTGACTTCCTGATTCCCAATGCAGGCATCAACTGGATTGCCGTGGTCGACGGCAAATGGACGCTCGAAACCTGGGGCGAAACCGACCATCTGGCGCCGGGCGCCCTTGACGAGCTCCCGGCGTGATAAAATCCGGCTCCTTTTCAATGGCTTGAGGCATTCCCCATGTTTTCCGCGAAAGACACCCTGGCAAAAGTTGACCCTGAACTCTGGCAGGCCATTCAGGCCGAAAACCAGCGTCAGGAAGACCACATCGAACTGATCGCGTCCGAAAACTACGTGAGCAAGGCCGTCATGGAAGCCCAGGGCTCCCAGCTGACCAACAAGTACGCCGAAGGCTACCCCGGCAAGCGCTACTACGGTGGCTGCGAATACGTCGATATCGCCGAGCAGATCGCCATCGACCGCCTCAAGAAGCTGTTCGGCGCCGAAGCCGCCAACGTCCAGCCGAACTCCGGTTCGCAGGCCAACCAGGCCGTGCTGATGGCCTTCGCCAAGCCGGGTGACACCATCATGGGCATGAGCCTGGCCGAAGGCGGCCACCTGACCCACGGTATGGCGCTTAACATGTCCGGCAAGTGGTTCAACGTGGTTTCCTACGGCCTCGACGAGAAGGAAGCCATCGACTACGCGAAGATGGAAGCGCTGGCCCGCGAGCACAAGCCGAAGATCATCGTCGCCGGTGCCTCGGCCTACGCCCTGCGCATCGACTGGGAACGCTTCGCCAAGATCGCTAAGGAAGTCGGCGCCATTTTCTGGGTCGACATGGCCCACTACGCCGGCCTGATCGCCGCCGGTTTCTACCCGAACCCGATCCCCTTCGCCGATGTCGTCACCTCAACCACGCACAAGACCCTGCGCGGCCCGCGCGGCGGCGTCATCCTGATGAAGGCAGAGCACGAGAAAGCCCTCAATTCCGCCATCTTCCCGGGCCTGCAAGGCGGCCCGCTTGAGCACGTCATCGCCGCCAAGGCGGTCGCCTTCAAGGAAGCCGCGACCCCCGAGTTCCGCAACTATCAGGAGCAGGTCATCAACAACGCCCGCGTCATGGCCCGCGTTCTCGGTGAAGAGCGCGGCCTGCGCATCGTTTCCGGGCGCACCGAAAGCCATGTCTTCCTGGTTGATCTGCGTTCGAAGAACATCACCGGCAAGGACGCCGAAGCGGCGCTCGGCCGTGCCCACATCACGGTCAACAAGAACGGCATCCCGAACGACCCGCAGAAGCCGTTCGTCACCTCCGGCATCCGCATCGGCTCGCCGGCGATGACCACGCGCGGCTTTACCGAAATTGAAGCCGAGCTGGTGGCCCATCTGGTGGCCGATATCCTGGAGGCGCCGAACGATGAGGCGGTTGCCGCTACCGTACGCGCCAAAGTGGCGGCGCTGTGCAGGAAATTCCCGGTTTACGGAGCCTGAGGCGCCGTGAAATGCCCATTCTGCGGCCATGACGAAACGGCTGTCGTCGATACCCGCCTGAGCGAAGAGGGCGACATCGTCCGGCGCCGCAGAAAGTGCACATCCTGCGACAAACGCTTTACGACTTACGAACGGGCGGAAATCCAGCTGCCGCAGGTGGTCAAGAAAAATGGCCTGCGCACCGAGTTCAGCCGGCAGAAGCTGCGCGCCAGCCTGGAACTGGCGCTGCGCAAGCGGCCGGTCTCCATCGAATCGGTCGATGCCGCCGTAGCCGATATCGAGGAGCGCCTGCTGTCGGCGGGCGAGCGCGAAGTCAGCACGCAGCAGCTTGGTGAGCTGGTAATGCGTGAACTGAAGAAGCTCGACAAGGTGGCCTATATCCGCTTCGCTTCGGTTTATCGCAATTTCGAGGACGTGGATGCCTTCTCCAAGGCCATTCGCGAAGTCTCGCCGAACCCACGCAAAAAATGAGCTTTTCTGCCGTCGACCACGGCATGATGGCGCGCGCGCTGCAACTGGCCGAGCGCGGCTTATGGACGACGACACCGAATCCGCACGTCGGCTGCGTGCTGGTGCGCGACGGCGAAATCGTCGGCGAAGGCTGGCATGAAAGGGCTGGCGGGCCGCATGCCGAGGTGCATGCCCTGCGCGCTGCCGGCGAACTGGCGCGCGGCGCCACGGCCTATGTGACGCTGGAGCCGTGCAGTCATCATGGCCGCACGCCGCCCTGTGCTGAGGCGCTGATCGCAGCCGGGGTTTCCCGCGTCGTGGCGGCGATGAGCGACCCCAACCCGCTGGTGGCCGGCCAGGGGCTGGCCCTGCTGCAGGCGGCAGGCATCGCAACGGCCAGAGGCCTCCTGGAAAATGAAGCGCGCGAGCTGAACATCGGCTTCGTTTCGCGCATGACCCGCGGCCGGCCGTGGCTGCGTCTGAAGGCCGCCGCCAGCCTCGACGGCAAGATCGCGTTGAATAACGGCGTCAGCCAGTGGATCACCGGACCGGATGCGCGGCAGGACGGCCAGCGCTGGCGCGCCCGTGCCTGCGCCATCCTCACCGGTATCGGCACCGTGCGCGACGACGACCCACAGTTGAATGTGCGTGGCGTCGAAACCAGCCGCCAGCCGCTGCGTGTGGTGGTCGATAGCCGGCTGGAAACGCCGCTGACGGCGCGCATCCTGCAAGGCGGCCAGGTGCTGGTGGCTGCTGCGGTCGACGATGAAAAAAAGGCCAATTTACTGCGCTCGACCGGGGCGGAGGTGCTGGTGTTGCCCAACGCCACCGGCAAGGTGGCGCTGAAGGATTTGCTCGAAGAACTGGGTCGCCGCGGTATCAACGAGGTGCACGCCGAGGCCGGTTTCAAACTGAATGGCTCACTGCTGCGCGAAGGGCTGGTCGACGAGTTACTGCTCTATCTGGCGCCCTGCCTGCTCGGCCACGACGCCAGCGGCCTGTTCAACCTGCCGGAACTGACTACGCTGGACGACAAACGCCGCCTGCAGATTCGCGATCTGCGTCAGGTCGGCGCAGATATTCGCCTGATCGCCCGTCTCCTGTAGGTCCGCAGACTGTACAGCCGGCGTCCTTCCTGAAGCGGACGGTGCGCCATTCCATCTCCAGCGCATCGAGCAGAAGCAGGCGGCCGGTGAGACTTTCGCCGATGCCGGCTGCCAGCTTCAGCGCTTCGGCGGCCTGCATGGTGCCAATGATGCCGGTCAGCGGCGCGAAAACGCCCATCACCGCGCAGCGAACTTCCTCGACATCGTCGCCCTCGGGAAACAGGCAGTGGTAACACGGCGAGTCGTCGCGGCGCAGGTCGTAGACGCTGATCTGGCCATCGAAGCGGATGGCGGCGCCGGATACCAGCGGTTTCCGGTGATGGACGCAGGCGCGGTTGATGGCATGGCGCGTTGCGAAATTGTCGGTGCAGTCGAGTACGACGTCGGCAGTGGCGACCAGGGTGTCCAGTACTGCACCGGACAGGCGTTGCTGCAAGGGAACGATCGCGATGTCCGGATTGATCGCCGCCAGCGCCTGGCGCCCCGATTCCGCCTTGGCCATGCCGACGCGGGCCTGTGTATGCAGGATTTGCCGTTGCAGGTTGGTGAAGTCGACCGCGTCGTCATCGACCAGCGTGATCCTGCCGATCCCGGCCGAGGCCAGGTAGAGCGCAGCCGGGGAGCCCAGGCCGCCGGCGCCGACAATCAGCGCATGCGTGGCGAGGATGCGTTCCTGGCCTTCGATTCCCAGTGCGTCGAGCAGGATGTGGCGGCTGTAGCGGAGAAGCTGCTCGTCCGTCACTTGTATTCGCGCCACTCCGGCGGCGTGTCGTCGTGGTCGCCGTGCGGATGGTGTTCCCAGGCCTTGACGTAGGCCTCCTGCGACGAGCGCTTCAGGCGTTTTTCGGGGGCGCCCAGATTGTGCAGCTGGGTGTCCTCGACGTAGTAGATCAGGGCGCGGGTGAGCTTTGTCAGCAGCGTGTTATCGAGGTGGTAGCCCTTGTCGATCAGGTGCTCGTCGAGTTCGCGCAGCGTGTGCTGGGAGAGTTCGTAGGCGACGCCGACGGAGCGTTTCTCGAATTTCGGCTGGACCTCGACTTCCTCGAGATGCTTGAGATCATCCGCCGCCTCCGGCACCTGGCCGGGCGGGAATTTGGCAAACAGTATCTCCCGTTTTTTCCTGAGGTCGGCGTCGGTCATCATCCCTCCCGATGAATGAACTACTGCGTCTTGTTCTGCATGATCTTCATTCCCTTGAGAAGATTCAATGCCTGTTGGAACTGATAGTCACTCTTGCTGGCGTATTCGAGGCGCGCGGGCATTTCCTCCTCGCCTTCCTCCTTGCCGTTCTTTTCCTTGGCCGGCTTGGCCGGCGTCTTGGCTTGCGGTTTGGCCGCTTCCTTGGCGGTTTCCTTCTCGCGGTCGTTGATCAGGTGGCGGTCGAGATCGGCTTCGCGAATGCGGGCGCCGCCGCCATCGCCGTTTGGCGTCTCTTCAACGATGATGTCGGGTACGATGCCCTTGGCCTGGATCGAGCGCCCCTGTGGCGTGTAGTAGCGGGCGGTGGTCAGCTTGATCGCCGAATTGCCGGGTAGCGGAACGACCGTCTGCACTGAGCCCTTGCCGAAGGTCTGGGTGCCCAGGACGAGCGCGCGCTTGTGGTCCTGCAGCGCGCCGGCGACGATCTCGGAGGCCGATGCTGAGCCACTGTTGACCAGCACGACCATCGGCACGGTCTTGAGGTGAACCGGAATGTTCTTAAGCGGATCTTCACGCGAGCCGCGCAGATAATCCTGCGAACGGGCGAGAAACTCCTGCTTGGCGTCCGGGGTGCGTCCGTCGGTCGACACGACCTTGGCGTCCGTCGGCAGGAAGGCTGCCGAGACGCCGATGGCGCCGGTCAACAGGCCGCCCGGGTCGTTGCGCAGGTCGAGCACCAGGCCTTGCAGGTTGCCCTGCTTGTAGAGTCCGTTCAGGTGCTTGGCAAGGTCGGCGATGGTGTTTTCCTGGAATTGCGTGACGCGCACCCAGCCAAAGCCCGGTTCGACGATCTTCGATTTGACGCTCTGCACCTTGATGACTTCACGCACCAGCGTGAGTTCGATCGGCTTGGTTTCACCCTTGCGCAGGATCGTCAGCTTGATCGGCGTCTTCGGCTTGCCGCGCATCTTCTTGACCGCTTCGTTCAGCGTCAGGCCCTTGACCAGGGTGTCATCGAGCTTGAAAATCAGGTCGCCCGACTTGACGCCGGCCCGGTAGGCCGGGGTGTCCTCGATTGGCGAAACGACCTTGACCAGACCGTCCTCCATGCCGACCTCGATGCCGAGACCGCCGAATTCGCCCTGGGTGCCAACCTGCAGATCCTTGAAGGCGTCGGCATCGAGGTAGGCGGAGTGCGGGTCGAGGTTGGACAGCATGCCGGAAATGGCATTGCTGATCATCTTCTTGTCTTCCACCGGCTCGACGTAACCCTGCTTGATGGCGCTGTACACTTCGGCAAAGGTGCGCAGATCGTCGATGGGCAGGCCCTGCTTGACCTCCTTGTCGGCCAGTGCCGGGATGTGCATGCTGATAAGCGCACCGGCGATGAAGGCGCCCAGTGTCAAGCTGATGGTTTTCGTTTTGCTCATTTTAAGCTGGCCCATTTCATCGGGTCGATCGGTTGCCCCTGGTGGCGGAGCTCGAAGTATAAACCGGAATCCTGATTGCCCCCGCTGTTGCCCACGGTGGCGACCGTCTCTCCGCCCTTGACCGCCTGCCCCACCTGCTTGAGCAGTGAGTCGTTGTTGCCGTAAATCGTCAGGTAAGCATCGCCGTGATCCACGATCAGCAGGTTGCCAAAGCCGCGCATCCATTCCGCAAACACCACGCGACCGTTGGCGACCGCCTTCACATCGCTGCCCGGGCCGGCCTTGATGAACAGTCCGCGCCAGGTGCCGCCGCCTTCACGTGGCGAGCCGAAGCGACCGGCCAGCGAGCCACGCACCGGCAGGCGAAGGTTGCCCTTCTGGCGCGCAAAGCTACCGTCGCTGGCCACCGGCTCCAGACGATTCTCGGATTCGACCACCTTCGGGCGCAGAGGTTCGCTTGGTGCCGTAGGGCGCGCCGGCTCGCGCTCGTCATCCGCCGGCCGCGCTTTCGCCTTTTCCCTCTGGCGCGCCGCCTCGGCAATACGGGCGGCTTCGGCGGCACGGGCCGCTTCCTCGGCGCGGGCCGCCTGCGCCGCCTGGAGGGCAAGGATTTTTGACAGCCGGTCGATAAGCTGGGTCAGGCGCTTCTCGTTTTGCTGCAGGTTGCCGATTTCCTGGCGCTGGGCCTTGACCTTGTCGGAAACCTGGGCGTACAGCGCCTTGTGCTGTTCGCGTTCCTTCTGAATCTCGGCATGGCGCTGCTGCTGCTGCGCCTCGACCTCCGAGATTTCCTCGGCGCGTTCACGGGCATCGGCGGCCAACGCTTTCTTCTTGTCGAGTGTGGCGTTGATTTCGCCCATCAGTTCGGCACGGGTCTGCGCGATGGCTGACATATAGTAAAGGTCGCGCGCCATCTGGTTCGGGTCGTCGCCGTTGAGCAGCAGTTGCAGCGAGTCAGGGTTGCCGCGCAAATATTGCTTGTAGAGCAGTTTTTCCAGCTGAATTTGTTGCTGACCGAGGGTGTCCGTCAGTTCCTGTGATTGCTTCTCGAGATTTTGCAGCTTTTTTTTGAGTTGACCGCGCTGCTCGGTCAGTTCGTGCAGTTCGCGCTGCAGGCGGGATATCTGGCGCTCGGATTCGCGCAGGCGGTCGGCGGCGTCGGCCTTGTCTTCCTCGCTGGCGTTGAGTTCCTTGCGCAGGTTTTCGATACGACTGCGCAACTCGCCGAGGTCGGCCTGCTTGTCGGCAATTTCCGGCGTCGCGGCGGGTATTTTTGCCTTTTTCTCATCCTGCCTTGCCAGACCCGGCGTTGCCAGGAGGCAGCAGACAACCAGGATGGCGGCCAGCCAGCCCCTTGTCATGGCACGACGATCCCCAATTGGCCTGGATTCCAGCGGCTTCAGCGGCCTTCCCCGTTCCGGGAAAACAGGCGGAAAGACAACGGATAAATTCGGTCGAAGCACATTGGCGGATTGATTTTGATTAAGGCCTGCGAAAGCCAAGACCTTATTTTATAATGATCCATTAATCGATAACGAGGTATTGTCGTGGAAACGCCTTCATTCAACCTGATCGACAAGCAGGAGCACATCGAAACCGCTGCCCGCGCGCTGAAATCGATCGCGCATCCGCTGCGCCTGAAAATTCTCTGCGTGCTCGGTGATCAGGAGGCCTGCGTGCAGGAGATCGTCGAGGCGGTCGGCACTTCCCAGAGCAATATCTCCCAGCACCTCGCAATTCTCAGGGAAAAGGATGTCCTGGTGACGCGCAAGGATGCCAACCGGGTGTTCTACCGGGTCGGCGACCAGCGCACCCTGCAGCTCATTTCCATGATGCGCGAGGTTTTTTGCGGCGTGGAGGGTAGCTAAGTGCCGATGGAGTTCATCAACCAGAATATTTTGCTGATTGCCGTCGTGGTAATCAGCGGGGCGGGACTGATCTGGCCCCTGCTCATGGGGTCGGGCGCCAACCAGGTCAATCCCGGGGAAGCGACGTTGCTGATCAATCGCGAGGATGCCCACGTAATCGATGTGCGCGAGGTCGATGAGTTTGCCGGCGGGCACCTGCCTGATGCGCGCAACATTCCGCTCGCCAAGCTGGCCGACCGCGTCAGCGAAATCGACAAGTTCAAGGACAAGCCGGTGATCGTCTGCTGCGCCTCGGGAATGCGTTCCGGCAAGGCCAGCGGTGAACTGAAGAAGCTCGGCTTCACCAAGGTTCACAGTCTGGCCGGTGGCGTCGACGCCTGGGTTGGCGCCGGATTGCCGGTGAAGAAGGGAACGCGCAACAAATGACCGCACCTGTCCTGATGTATACGACAGCAGTCTGCCCGTTCTGCATCAACGCCAAGCGTTTGCTGGCGGAGCGCGGCGTAACCGCTATCGAAGAGATTCGTATAGATCGCGACCCCGATCGCCGTGATGAAATGATGCAGAAAACCGGGCGCCGTACGGTGCCGCAGATCTATATCGGGGAAACCCATGTAGGCGGCTTCGACGACCTGGCCGCGCTCGACGCGGCCGGCAAACTCCGGCCGCTGCTGGCCGGCGCCGCTTGAAACCAATTCACACATAGAAAGAGAGCCATGGAACAAAACGAACAGCCCGTCTTCGGCATTGAAAAACTCTACGTCAAGGATCTTTCCATCGAGGTACCCAATGCACCGGAGATTTACCTCGAGCGCGAAGCGCCGCAGGTAGAGATTCAGCTCAACACGGCCGGCCGCGCGGTCGGAGAAGGTGTCTTTGAAGTCGTGCTGACAGTCACCGTGACCGCCAAGCTGGCCGAAAAAACGGTTTTCCTGGTCGAGGTGGGGCAGGCGGGCATCTTCCGGATCATGAACCTGCCCGACGAACAGATCGAGCCCCTGGTTGCCGTTGCCTGCCCGAACATCCTGTTCCCCTACGCCCGCGAGGCAGTCTCCGATGCGGTCGCCCGCGCCGGCTTCTCCCCCATCGTGCTGCAGCCGGTCAATTTCGAGGGCATGTACATGCAGCGCCTGCAGGAACAGGCGCAGGCGAGCGCCCCCGTCGAAGTGACCATTCAGTAAGGTACGGCCATGTGGCGCCGCTTGTTGGCAACCCTGATGCTGATCGGCGCGGCTCCGGCGGCGCTGGCGCTCGATTACCGTTCGGTCGAGGTGCCGGCGGCGATCCTTTACGATTCTCCGTCGCAAAAGGGCAAAAAACTCTATCTCATCCGCGCCCAGACGCCGGTTGAAGTGGTGGTACGCCTTGAAGGCTGGGTCAAGGTGCGCGATGCCGAGGGGACGCTGGCCTGGGTCGAGGCGCGCGACCTCGGCGAGCGCCGGACGTTGATCGTTACAGCTCCCAAGGCGGAAATCCGCCAGTCCGACAAGCCCGACGCGGCGGTGGTCGCCGAACTGGACAAATGGGTCGTGCTCGAACTGGTCGAGGCGGCAGCGCCGGGTTGGGTCAAGGTTCGTCATCGCGACGGCGCCTCCGGCTACGTGCGCAACACGCAGGTGTGGGGGCTATGAACATCACCCTGCTTGGCGCCGGGGCATGGGGAACGGCGCTGGCGATTGCCTTTGCCGGCAAGCACCCGGTCACCCTGTGGTCGCGCGAGGCAGATGTCGCGGTCGACCTGAAAAACACCCGGGAAAACCGCCGTTTTTTCCCCGGATACAAGCTTCCTGACGGTGTTCGCGTCGAAACGGATTTTGCGGCATCGCTGGCCGATGCGGAACTGCTCGTCATTTCAACGCCGATTGCCGGCCTGCGGCCAACTGCCGAACGTCTCAAGGGACTTGGCTGTACGTTGCCCCTGCTTTGGGTATGCAAGGGTTTCGAGGCGGGCAGCGGCAAATTGCCGCACCAGGTCATCGCCGAAGTGCTTGGGGCAAAGACCGTCTGTGGCGCGTTCTCCGGCCCCAGCTTTGCCGAGGAGGTCGCCACGGGTCAGCCGACGGCAGTCTCTCTGGCGGCCAACGACATGGCGTTCGCGCGCCACGTGGCCGACGTGCTGCACACCCGGCGCCTGCGGATCTATGCCAACGATGATCTGGTCGGCGTCGAAGTCGGCGGTGCTTTGAAGAACGTGATGGCCATCGCCACCGGCGTTTGCGATGGCCTCGGCCTCGGGCTCAATTCGCGGGCGGCACTGATGACCCGCGGGCTGGCTGAAATCGCCCGTCTCGGGGTGGCGCTCGGCGCCCACCGCGATACCTTCATGGGTCTTGCCGGCATGGGCGACCTGATCCTGACTTGCACCGGCGACCTGTCGCGCAACCGGCGGGTTGGTCTGGGGTTGGCCGAAGGCAAGTCGCTGGAGCAGATTCTCGAGGAACTCGGGCATGTGGCGGAAGGCGTCTATACGGCGCGTGAAGTCAATGGTCTGGCCCGGCAACTTGGCGTGGACATGCCGATTTCCGCCGCCGTTGCCGCGCTGCTCGATGGGCAAATTACTGCCCCTGCTGCCCTTGAGGTTCTGATGGCGCGCGAGTCGCGGGAAGAAACCGCCTGAGTTTCAGGGCAGCCGACCGGCGGCCACCATTTTCGATTTGAGGATGCTCGGGGCGATCCAGATCACCAGATCGTCGAAAGTGTCGCTTGGCGTACGTGCGATGAACGTCAGGTCGGCATCGGCATTTTCCGCCTCATCACCGATCGCGCCCGGTTGTTGTGTGCCGTCCGGCTTCCAGCCGCCGGCACTCCGATTGCCGTGGCTGACGATGACCACCGGCAGGTCCGATGCCAGGTTGGCCGTGCTGCTGCCGGATTCCTTGATGTTGGCGTTGCCGATGGTGGTGAGGTTAAAGCTGGCCAAAGCCCCGGGAGGAACCGCAGCGGTGAAATTGCTGTTGGCGAAGTAAGTGAAGCGCTGACCCCAGGGGTCGGTCTGGGGGAGGCCGAGCGTCGCCCAGGGCAGAACCCCGTGCGGCTGGGCGCAGTTTTCCACGCCGGCATTCGCGTTGCTGCTTGGCAGGTTCGGCAGGGCCGGGCAGGGCAGGCGGCCATTGCTGATGGCGAACCCGAGAAGCGCCTCGCGGATGTTTTCCAGTTGGCGCTGGGCGTCGACGTTGCCCGCCGCTTCCCGCTGGGCCGAAACCCCCAGCAGCAAGCCGCCAGTCAGCAGGGCGACGATGGTCAGCACAATTGCCAGTTCGACCAGCGTGAAGCCCCGGGCGGTTCTGAGAGTTGGAATCGGGCGCAAGTTGGGACTCCGCTTCAATAAGCCAGACGATCGTTGAAGGTGGCTGATACCGGCGCGCTCGAAAAGGCGGTTGGGGGATTTTGTGCCGTGCCGTCGCGGGCGCCAGGGGAACTGGGGGCACCGGGGGCGCCCGGGGCATTGGTGTCGGCGTTGATTCCTTCCAGGAAATGGGTGGCTGCCAACGTGCCGCGTGTCACATCTTGTCCAGTCAGCACCCGCCCGGCGCTGATTACCACCACGCGATACGCACCACTGCCATTGACCGTCAGATTCCCGGTGGCGGGACGCACGCGGTCGCTGATCTGGTAGAAGGTGGTGTTGGCCCAGTTGTTGGCGGCCCACCAGGAGGGGGTGCCGGGCAACGGGTTCAGGAAGGCGCACGCATTGCCGTACCAGCGGGTTTCGCTGGCGGCCTGAGCAGTACCGCTTTCCAGAACGGCTTCAAGCGTTGATGCGCTGGCAAGCGTATTGTTCAGCGCCGTCTGCGTTGCCGTGACGGCGGTTTGTGCTGCACTCGCCAATCCGGAATTGCCGGGCGCCTGGATGTAGTCATTCAACGCGGCGACCGATCCGGTTGAACCATCCAGGCTGGCGAGGAGTTGCCCGGCTCTGGTGTAGGCTGAGGTGCTGCTGTCGTTTACGGTGGGAATATTGACCCGTTTGCGGGCCTTGCGGGCGATATCGTTGGCGTAGGCCATTGTCTGGGTCGCCCAGTAGTCGACGCCATCAACGGCGTTCTTCAGGGCCGCCGGAGCCAGCGATCCCGAGATGGCCAGGGCGAGTTGTGCATCGTCGTATTTGAGGGTTTCGAGCAGGACATTGTCGCCATTGTTTTCGATTGCCGTGGCGAGTGCGCCAATGCGAGTGATCGCCGCACCGGCCAGAGCAAGGATCGTGTTGGCGTCGGGGGGGAGTGCCGCATTGAGCGCATTGATGGCCGTCGATTTGGCCGCGACCACCGTCGTCGATCCGGTCGATACCGAGGCAACAGTCTGGTGGGCGCCGTTCAGAACCAGACCCAGCGCATTCAGGCTATCGGTGCTTGGTGCGGCAGAGTAGGCAGCCAGCGCTGCCGTCAGTTGGCGGGCGAGATGGCTGATTTCGCTGGCATCCACATTGACCCGGTTGGCCAGAACCATGTTGTAGATTGCCGTGTTGGCATTGATCAGGTCGTTGGCCCTGCTGATTGCCTGGTTGGCCAGCATGACGTTCGATGGTGTAGTGTAGTCGGGCAGGCCTTTTGCCACGGCCGCCTTGTTGATGGCATCCGATGCAATGATGTTCGCCGCGCCGATTTCCTGCGAAATATCCGGATTGGGGGTGTAGCTGTACGCGTATATCTTCCTGCGGAAGATGTTGTTCATCTGGGTTTGCAGCGCGCCGAAGCTGGTGTTCGATGGCGTGCTGGCGGCATCGTTGATTTTCTGGGCCAGTGTTTGATTCTGATCGGTGATTTCTGCGAGAAACGTATCGATCCCGCTGTCGGATAAGGCGACCTGGAGTGCCGCCAGAGACGGCCGTGCCGCTGCGATGGCGCTGCTGTCCGGGGCACTCCCGAGCGCGCTGAAAATCGTCCTGACCACCGTTGCGCTCTGGTACAGCGCTTGCGCGACGATGAACAAGCGGTTGACTTGTGCCCTGGCAGAAGCGGCCAATTCGCTGATGCTGGCTAGTGCCTGCTGGGCAGTAGTGAGATCGTTGTTTGCCCAGGCGGTCGACAGGGTGTTTTGTGCCGCAGCCAGATTGGCGATCGATTGCTTGAGGTCCGCATCGGGGTTCCCGCCGGGCTGGGTGGCGGGAACCCTGCCGAACAGGCTTTGCTCGGTTCCCTTGAAGGCGCTGCTCGCAAGCGGTGCCGGCCATGGATAGGTTTGAGCCGGGTTGTCAGCTGTGTTCGCGGCATGTTGTTCCAGGCAGGCCTTGACCTCGTTGGCGACGCGTTTCTCGACAGCGCCCATCAGCTCCTGACGCGTGACGATGGCCACGACATCGTTGAAAGCATTGCCGACCGGGCCGCTGACGTAGTTGTCGTCTGCGTTGGCATTGTCGCCCTCGAGGTAGTCGGAAGTATTGTTCGAGGGGCGTGTCTGTCCGGCCAGGGCGCCGCGTGGAGCGATGATGATGGCGGCAATCTCGCCGCCGCCGTCGATGCGCAGCGTGACAGCCGTGTCGCTGTTGATCGGTTGCGCGCTGTCGTCGTCGCGCAGGGCGGGGGACAGTGCATACCAGAGACGCGTGCCGGTGTCGTCGGTGAGTTCGGGCAGGTCCAGCGTTACCCAGGGCAGCCAGCCGATATAGCTGGGACATTGGGTCAGCGTGAACATGGCTGCCTTGCCATCGCCGGTGACATCCGGGCAAGGGAGGCTGCCCGGTCGATTGGCATCGGTCACGGCGCGGGCGATCAAGGCCTCCTTGGCGCGGGCCAGGGCGGCGGACACCTTGGCATCCTGCCGGCTCGATCCGAATCCGATATTGGCGCTGCGGTAGAAGGCGTAGCTGCCGCCCAGGATCAGCACGACGAGCAGCAGGATGAGCGCGATGCCCGCCTGCTTCCGAGCGCTGACCTGTTTCTGTTTCATGGTGCGGGCGGTTTGCGCTGAATGACGATGTTGCCCCCGCGCAACAGGCTGTCGCGTTCGCCGGTGGCCGGGTGGTAGGTGTCGCCAACCGCCACGCCGGGCGGGCGGCTGGCCGCTGTCTGTGTTTCCCCGTTGATCCAGCGTGTGTTCTTTCCGCTGCTGCGCCGCACTTCGCCGTTGTAGGTGTAGCTCGACTCGCCATCCAGTCCGCTTGGGCGCTGGCTGAAGCCGAGCAGGCGTTCGCGGTCGAGGGCGGCGCGCTGCTGCGGCGTGAAGAACAGGCGCCCGAGCGGCTCGCTTTGCGGCCAGGCGGGCAGCGCGACGAGGGCAAGCAGTAGCGGAAGGATTCGTCTGGTCATTTCTGGCGGGCGCCACCTGTGCGGCGCAGCGTAACCCATTCCATCGTGCACTCTGCGGCCAGCAAGGCAGCATCTCCGGCGGGGTTGGTGGCAGGCAGCCGGTAAAGCTTGCAGCCGCGCAGCAGAATCATGGCCCGGGCTTCTTTTTGCAGGCGTTCGACAAAGCGGAGCAGATCTTCTTCATGCAGCAGACGCAACTGAATCTTTAGCTGGCTGCTGTGGTAAGCATAGCCGTCCCCGGCGAGGGTCTCCAGGGGAATCTGCGGACCGAATTCGTAGGTCATTCCCGGCAGCCTGAGCTGGCGCTGCAGGTCGCGCAGCAATTCGGTCCAGTCCAGGCGTTTTTCCGGCCCGACGATGCCCGCCTGTTCCATTTGCTGGAAACGTTCGGTGCGCGCCTTGATGTCCTGTTCCTCGGTGCGTACTTGGCGCAGGCGCTGCTCGATCTGCGCCTTGCGCGTGGCCACGGCATCGCGTTCCATTCTGGATTTGAGCGCGCTGGCATTGCTCCACTGCACCAGCGCCACGGCAACGGCAATCAACACGACGGCCAGCAGTGCCTGCCATTGAAGCTTGCCAAGGTCGCGTCGCTCGAGCTTCATGGGGCCAGCTTTCGCACGATCTGAACCGTGAAATGGCGCGGTGGCGCCTGGTCTTCGTCGACATCGCCGCCACGCAGCGCGCGCCCGGATTCGATGTCGATGGGCTGCTGGAGAACGCTCACCTCGTTGTCGCGGTCGGCGCGCAAAAGCTCGACAAAATGTTCGAAGGTTTCGAGTATCTGGCGCGGCGAACTGGCCGGCCCACGGCGAATGGTGCCGCGCAGCATGATTGTCTCGGCCTTGCTCGTGAGCGGCTGTCCCGCCTTGGCGGAGACGGCCGGCGTGCCGTCGCCGAGCATCCACTCGATGCCATCGAGCTGCACATTAGGTGCATCGCCGAGGGCGCGGCTGACCATTCGGTAGGCGTTGTCTGGCAGGCGTTGCTGTTTGACCAGCTCACCCTGACGGTTGGTGACGCGGCGCAGCGTATCGTTGTCGATGCCCAATTGTGGAAAGGTGGCAGTAATCTCCCGGTAGCGCCAGTCCAGGTCCTGTTCGCTGGCGGCCAGGGCCGATGTCTCCTGGCGTAGGCTGTAGGTGTCGTAGAACTGCTTGGCGGCGAACAGGGTGCCTCCCAGCAGCGTGACAACCCCGAGCGCGAGCAGCGCGGAGCGGATCTGCGAAATTCGATAGTCGTGGCGATAGGCTTCGGCAGCGTACTGCTGACGGGGTGGTGCCGTGGCCAGCAGGTGCAGGAAGACCAGTTCGCAGCGGCTGTCGTCGGGCAGTGTCTTTAGATCCAGACGCTTGGCGGCCAGATGATTGTCAATGACTTCGAAGGTGAGGTTCGGCGTGTCGACGCAGGCTTGACGAATGGCGCCCGCAGCCTGGGGATGGGCCAGCAAGTAGACCATCAGCGGCTCGCTGCGCTTGATCTGGCGTTGCCCTACCAGGTACTGATGGAGCTTGGTCGCCTCCGCCGCCAGTCGTGATGCGATGCCAGCAACGCTGCTGCCGGAGAGGGGGGCCATGCGCGAGAACAGGGTGTGGCCATCGACCACAAAACTCTCGCGGATCGAGTGATCCTGATAGGTCAGCAGCAGGGCGCGCTTGTCCGGCTTGCCCAGCTTTTTCAGCAGCCTGCCCCCGAGCTGGGCAACCGTGTAGACGCCGGCCAGCGGCGCGTCGGCCTCCTTCAGGGCGATTAGCCACGGCTCGAAGTGCGCCGGGTTGGTCAGCGCCGAGAGGAGCAGCTTTTCGTTCTTGCGCTTGGTCTTTTCGTAACCGAGGGAAATCGCTGTGGCCAGCGGACTGCCAAGGAAGTGCTGGCCCAGCTTGCGGGTGATCAAGGCCTTGCGGTCGGCACCCTGCAGGAACGGGATGGTTTCCAGCTCGTGCCCTTCCTCGCTGACGTTCGCCAGTACATGGAAATGGCTGCGCGGGTGGGCGCGCAGGTAATCGATGAAGCGGGCCAGTTCCTCGGGGCGGTTCTCGAACGTGCCCTCGGTCTCCAGCTTGCCCTGGTGCCAGAGATAGGCCACCAGGCGCTGGGTTTCGAGATAGAGAAGGCGGCGGGCGATCACGTCTTGATCTTGCTGATGACGTCGTAGATGGGGCCGATGACCGAGAGCATGATCCACCCGAGCAGGGCGCCCATGAACACGGTCAACATCGGCTCGATCAGGGTTTGTGCTTTTTCGACCGACTCCTTGACGTCACGGTTGTAGAAATAACTGACGTTGAGCAGCGCCTTGTCCAGCCCGCCGGTGTTCTCGCCGATGCGCAACATGCGCACGACAAGGGGCGGAAAAAGCCCGGCATCATGGAAGGCACTTGCCACATTCTGGCCTTCGCGGATCGACTGTTCGACCTTGCGCAGGGCTTCGCGGACGACGCGGTTGCCGACGATGTCCTGGGTCGTGCGGATTGATTCGAGGATCGGAATGCCGGCCGCGTAAAGCATGGCGAAGGTATTGGCGAAACGCGACAGGATGATTTTCTTGAGAATCGGTCCGATCACCGGAAAAGCCAGCTTGACGCCATCGAAGCGCAGTCGGGCCAGCGGATTGGAGCGCAGCACCATCTGCACGGCGAGAACCGCGAGTACCGGGGCGAGCAGAAAAAACCACCAGAAATTGACCAGCAGATCGGAAATGAAAAACAGCAGCTGAGTCTGCGGCGGCAGTACCTGCCCCATGTTCTTCACGAACTGCTTGAGCTGCGGCACCATGTAGATCATCAGGAAGAAGGTGGCACTGAGCACGATGGTGCCGACAAAGGCCGGGTACATCAGCAGCTTCTTGGTATGCGACGCGAGTTCGTCCTCCCACTTGAGCGATTCATTCAGGCTGTTCAACACTTCGGGCAGCTGGCCGCTGGCTTCGCCGGCGCGGATCAGGCTGATGAATACCGGATTGAAGACCGTTGCGTGGTCGGCCATGGCGAGCGACAGCGTCTGGCCGCCCTCGATGCCCTCGATCAGGCCGGCGATGACCTCGCGGAAGCGCGGGTTCTCGATCGAATCGCGCAGGTCGGCCAGCCCCTCCAGGATTGGCACGCCGGAGCGCGCCAATTGATCAAGGTGGAAACAGAAGTTGATCAGTTCGCGGCGCGGAATCTTGCGGTTGCCGAACAGTTTGCCCTGATCGACCGGGTTGCCCGAGACGAGGTCGAGGTCCATGCGCTTGAGGCGCATTTCGAGATCGACGATGTTGATCGCATCAATGCGCCCGAAGATCATTCGTCCTTCAATGCTCACCGCCTTGTAGTCGAAGAGCATGGCTACATCCGGTCGGTCAGGTCGACCACGCGCCCGAGTTCCTCAAGCGAAGTGGTGCCGTTGAGCACGCGGCGCAGGCCGTCCTCGGCCAGCGTGACGAATCCCTGTTCCAGGGCCTTTGTACGGATTTCGTGGGTGGTGGCGCGGCGCGCGATCAGTTCATCGATGCCCGCGTCGATGCGCAACAGTTCCATGATCGCGATGCGTCCGCGATAGCCCTGGAAGTCGCAACGTTCGCAACCAGTCGGACGAAAGAGCAGGGGGTGCGAGCCGTCGGCCGGCGTGCCGACCAGCCGCATTTCGTGGTTCTCGGCATGGTAGGGCGACTTGCAGTGGTCGCACAGGCGGCGGATCAGGCGCTGGGCGACGATGCCTATGATGTTGCCGGCCATGATGTCGGGCAGGACGCCGATATCGAGCAGGCGCGGAATGGTGCCGATAGCCGAATTGGTATGCAGGGTCGAATACACCTGGTGTCCGGTCATCGCGGCGCGGAAGGCCATCTCTGCGGTTTCGGCATCGCGGATTTCGCCGACCAGGATGACGTCGGGATCCTGGCGCATCATCGAGCGGATGCCGTTGGCGAAATCGAGCTTGGCGGTTTCCGAGACCGAGGTCTGGCGCACCAGGGCCATCGGGTATTCGACCGGATCCTCGAGGGTCATGATGTGCACGCCCTCGGAATTGATGTGGTTGAGCACTGAATAGAGCGAGGTCGTCTTGCCGCTGCCGGTCGGACCGGTGACCAGGATGATGCCTTCCGGGCGGGCGATCATCAGCTTGAGCTGCTGCAGGTGATCGTCGGCCAGCCCGAGGTCTTCCAGCGGGACGATGCCCTTCTGCCGGTCGAGGATGCGCAGGACGATGTTCTCGCCGTGGATGGTCGGCTGGCAGGCCACGCGGAAATCGACCTGGCGCCCGGAAACGCTCAGCCCGATGCGGCCGTCCTGCGGGGCGCGCATTTCGGCGATGTTCATGCCAGACAAGACCTTGATGCGCACGGTCATCGCCGGCCAGTAGGATTTGTGCAGGGCGCGGATCTGGCGCAGCATGCCATCGATCCGGTAGCGGATGCGCAGGAAGTTGGCTTCCGGCTCGAAGTGGATATCGGAGACGTCGCGCTTGACTGCGTCGGTAAGGATCGAATCGATCAGGCGGACGACCGGCTGGCTGTATTCGTCATCGGTCGCCGACAGGCTTTTCCAGTCGATTTCGCCGGTTTCGATTTCGTGCAGGATGCCGTCGATGGACAGCTCATAGCCGTAGTACTGGTCGATGGCGCGGTCGATTTCCGACTCGCCGGCGAGCAGGGTGTCGATTTCCACGTGTTCCGGCAGCTGGGAACGCACCTTGTCGAAACCGACGATGTCACGGGTGTCTGCCGCGGCGAGCGTCAACCGGTGATTGACTTCGTCGTAATCGAGCGGCAGCAGGTGGTGGCGCTTGGCGACATCGCGCGGCACCAGCTTGAGCGCCTGCGGATCGACGATGGCATTGGACAGGTCGATGCTCTGCCTGCCGAGGCTTTCGGACAAGGCCTCGCGCAGCGTCGCTTCGGAGACGAAGCCGAGCGACACCAGCAGCTTGCCGATCGGCTGGTTGGCCTTCATCTGCTCGAGCAGGGCGATGCGCAGTTGATCCTCGGAGAGGATGCCCTTGGCAATCAGGATCTGACCGAGAGGGCGGCGCTGCGAGGCTGATGTATTCATGGTCGGCGTGCGCTCACGACGAGAGTTCGCTCAGGCGGTTTTTGACGCGCTCGCGGTCGAAAGCCGACGGGCGGCGCTCGGCGGCTTCCAGCGCCAGACGATAGTGCTGGGCCGCGAGCTTGTTCTGCCGCATGTGGTCGAGCGCGACCGCCAGATTGAAGAGATAGTCCGGGTTGTCGGCGTCGGCGGCAACGGCGTTGAAATACGCCTGCTGCGCTTCCGCCCAGCGACCCTGACGGGAATACAGGTTGCCCAGCGCAAAATTGAGTGGTGCCGACTCGGGCTGGTTGGTCAACAGGGTCTTGAGGCGACTCTCGATCGTTGCCGGGTCGCCGCCGGCATTGGCGCCAAGTGCCGCCGCCTGGGCATTGGCGTCGCCCGGGTTGGCTTCAATGGCCTTAAGCCGGTAACGCTCGGCATCGCCGGAGCGTCCCTGGCGCTGGGCGATGGCGGCCAGCGCCAGCAGGGTGTCCACGTTGTGCGGATCGGATTTGAGCGCCAGTTCGTAGTCGTGGCGTGCGGTGTCGAGCTGGTTGTCCTGCAGGCTGGCATAGCCGCGCTGGACGTTGGTGTCCGGCTCAGGCCGGGAGCGGGTCAGACGAATCGGTGTCGAGGCGCCCGGCGCCTCGTTCGCGGCAGGACTCCTTGCCCTCTCCGGACGTGCCATGCGTGCCGAGCGTGAGTCTGCAGAGGGGGCGGTTACGGTCGACGGCGAATCGGGCGGCAAAATCACCGCCGGTGCTGGTGGTAAGGGGCGCGGTAGCGCAACGGCGGGCGCGGCCGGTAGCGGGCGGCTGGCCGGGGCGACGGCCGTGCCGCCCGCTGGCGGCGCCGTGAGGGAGCCGCCGCTCATCGACTGCACTTCAAACAGGACATAAGCCCCGATGCCGACGGCGGCTACGCCGAGGACGCCAAGCGCCAGCCACATCGGGGTGCGGGATGGCGGCTCGGCATGCTTGGCGGCAAAGGCGTTGCGCGCGGCTGCGCGATTGCTGTCATCAACGCTCACTTGTGGCGCCGGTGGCGGCGGAGGTGCGGGCGGGGTTGCCGCCGGCCGCGCCGCCTGGGGGCTGGCGCTGGCCGCCAGTTCGGCGTCGAGCGCGGCGCTGTGCGTGGCAAGGTCGGGCAGGGTCGATGTGCCTGAGGGGGGGGGCGAAATCGGTTCGAGGCTCAGCTTGTCCGTTTCCGCCGGCGCCCCGTTTGCGGCAGCGGCGCGCGCGGCTTGCTGTTTGCTCGTCTCGGCCCGTTTCAGGGCGTCCATCAGAAGGCTCATCGCAGCCTCCTAACGGTTCGGCATGAAGTTGAACGGCTGGGCATCGTTTGGTTGCGCGAAGAAATTCTCGTCGGGCAGCGCCGGGCGGAGACCGGAAAAGTCGCCGTTCAGGCTCGGGTCGTTGATGATGATCGGGCGCAGGAAAATGACCAGCTCCGACTTGGTGGCGGCATTGTTGCGGGTGTTGAACAGTTCGCCAACCAGCGGAATCTGGCCGAGAATCGGTACCCGGCCATCCTTCCAGTCAATGCCGTCGGTCATCAGGCCGCCGAGGACGGCAATTTCGCCACTGTTGACCCGCATCACCGATTCAATTTCCTGTGTCCGGATCTGTGGCACCAGATTCGGAATGCTGCTGGGAATCGAGGGGTTCGGATCCCGTTTCAGCTCCGTGATGCTTGAAATGCTCGGGCGTACATTGAGGATCACCGCATTGTTGTCGCTGACCTGCGGCGTGACCGTCATCACCAGCCCCACGGATACCGATTGCGGCGTGGTCGTGGTGGCGGTGACCGGCTCGCCGCCGGGGACATTGGACGGGGTCAGTTGCGACTGGACAAAGAAATAGGTGTAGTTTTCGACCGCCTTGAGCAGGGCGGTCTGGTTGTTCATAACCGAGAGTCGGGGGCTGGACAGAACCTTGACCGTGCCGAAGCTTTGCAGCAGGTTGACCGCGACATTCAATGCCATCGTGCCCGAGAGGCTCTTGAAACTGAGCGCGAAGGGCTGCAGGGCGCTGCCGACATTGGTGTTGACTCCGGCCGGCCGGACCGAATAGCCGACGGTTTCGTCGTCGCGGCGTACCCGCCCCCATTCGATGCCCTGCTGATAGCCTTCGCCCAGCCGCACCTCGACGATCGTTGCCTCGATCATCACCTGGCGGCGCGACGAGAGTATGACCCGATCGATGAATTCCTGGATCTTTTCATGCTGGCGGGCGGTGGCGCGTACCGTGATCACGCCGCTTTCCGGGTTCATGATGACCGAAGCGGCTTCGCGGAAGGTGCTGCGGCGGACGACCGAGTTGCCGGTCGCCTGGCTCGATGAACCGGGGGCCGGGTTGGCCTGCAGCGCACTGGCAATGGCCTGCGCCGAGCGTTGCCCGCTGCCTTGCGGCAAGGCAGCGGCGCCGGTGGCGGTCTGCGTGCTGGCCTGTTCGACGACGGTCTCGCTGGAGCCTTCGGGAAGGATCTTGTCGGTTTCGCGCAGGATGTCCTTGATGTTCTTCTCGAGCGTTTCCCAGAAATGGTTTTTCGAGGTATTGGTGATTTCCGTCTTCGACGTGTTGCCGGTCGCACTGCTTCCCTGCGTCGGGGCGCTGCCGCTGCTCCCCGTGGTACCCGGTACGCCCGTCGAGATCAGCGTGTTGGCGGATACCGTGCCGGTCACGTTGCGCGCCATGTTCACGTAATCCACCTTGTAATGCTTGAGGAAAGGTGAATCCGGCATCACCGCGAGGTTGGGGCCATCCAGTTCAAAACGCATGTCGACCTGCTTGGCGATGCGCGTCAGCAACTGCGGCAGGGTCTGGTCAATGGCGTTGAGCGAGACGGTGCCGGTGATCCCCGGGTGGATATCGACGTTGACCTTGGCGTCACGCGACAGGGCGAACAAGAGGTCGCGGACCTGTACGTTATTGACCACGACGCTGTAGGTTTCGGCCTTGGGCTTCGCCTGCGGCTTAGGTAGGGCCAGCGTTTGCTGTACCGGCGGTGGGATGTCGCCCCGGACCTGCGCCACTGACGTCTCGGTGCTGAGATGGCCGGCCAGCGGCTGTTGCGGCGTCGGTGCCTGGCAGGCGACCAGGAAAAATGAAACCAGAATTGCGCTGTGGAGACCGTATTTCATCCGACAAAGCCTTGTATCGAGCGGGTTATGACCCATTTCCGAGTTTTGCGGATGCTAACACATGCATCAGTTCGTGCGCTGCCCGCAGCCGGGGTGTCATTGTCATTACTGCAGCTTGTTCACCTGCTGCGGATAGGGGCGCAGCAGACGAATGTCTTCGGGGAGTCGTTGAATGCCTGCCCAGGCCGCCTTCAGCGTGGGAAATTCGCCGTAGATCACGCCGATCCGGCTGCGCCCTGACTGTTCCCAGCGGTAAACCCGCAAACCGTTAGCGTCCAGCGCTTGGCTGGCGGTATCCAGGAACTTTTCAATCTCGCCGGCGCGGGAAACATCGCGGGTCATCAACTGGATGACGAAATATTCCCGTGGCGCAGTCGGAAACCAGGCGGTGAACGAGTCGGCAGCTTTCATCGTCAGCGGGCTGGCTTGCGGCACGGCGTCAACGGCTGGCAGCGCCGCTGCGGCCGGCGCCGGACTCGGGGTACTGCCGGCATCGGCTGCGGGGGCGGGCGGACGAGGCCAGACGGTGACGCCGACGCTGGCCAGCAGCGCCAGGGTGAGCGCAACGGCCAAGGCCAGCTTGAGCCACAGCGCGGGGGCGCCGGCCGGTTTTTGCTGGATCGGGGCGAAACGGGCATCCTGCGCCGCGGTCTTGATCTCGGCCACGTCGACCTGGTGCGAGCCGCTTGAATAGGCAGCGAGCAGCGCCTTGTCGGCGAGGATGTTGATACGCCGGGAGAGGCCTTCGGATATTTTGGCGATCATGTCGACGGCGCGCGCAGTGAATGGATTGGGGCCGTGATAGCCGGCGGCGCGCAGGCGGAATTCGATGTAGCTGCCAATTTCGTTCGCCTTGAGCGGCGCCAGGTTGAAGTGCTGGGTAATGCGTTCGCGCAGCTGGCGCATGTCGTTGGCGGCCAGCCGCTCATCGAGTTCTGGCTGGGCGAAAAGGGCGATCTGAAGCAGCTTGGTGGCCTTCGACTCGAGATTTGACAGGAGCCGGATTTCCTCCAGCGACTCGGCCGGCATGGCGTGGGCCTCGTCGATCATGATGACCACCCGCTTGCCGGCGGCGTAGCGTTCGACCAGCGTATCCTGGAGCGTGCGGATCATCGAATGGGTGGTCTTGCCGTCGGCCGGGATCCCCAGTTCGTCGGCGATCGCGCCGAGAATTTCGCTGCGTGACAGCGACGGGTTGGCTAGGTAAAGCGATTCGACATCGGCTGGCAGGCGTTCGAGCAGCATCCGGCACAGCATGGTCTTGCCGCTGCCGACTTCACCAGTGACCTTGACGATGCCTTCGTCCTGGGTGATGGCGTAGATCAGCGCGTCGAGCGTCGGGCCGCGGTTGGCACCGGTAAAGAAGAAGTCGGTATGCGGGGTGATGCGGAAGGGGGGTTCGCGCAGGCCGAAATGTTCGAGATAAAGGCTCATGAACGGTGCCAGCTTTCCATGCGGTTGTAGAGCGTCGTGCGGTTGATGCCAAGGCGGCGGGCCGCCTGGCTGACGTTGCCGCCGGACAGTTCGAGTGCCGCTTCGATATAGCTGCGTTCCCAGGTGGTCAGCGTCGCGTCGAGGTCGATGCGGGCTGCCGACTGGAGATGTTTCATGGCGGCCTGCAGACGCTGGCCGTCGTCGCTGTCGCCGGCCTCGGCGGGGCCGCGGTCAACCGGCTCCGACGTATCGAATTCGGCCAGCAGACGCTCACGGTTGATGGATTGG
>Ga0209507_1000850_pt1 | contig 27974 bp, 23 predicted proteins | sample AD_UKC028_MetaG_FD_184414 | JGI IMG/M metagenome (GOLD analysis project Ga0209507, IMG submission 184414) | Active sludge microbial communities of municipal wastewater-treating anaerobic digesters from USA - AD_UKC028_MetaG (SPAdes) (version 2) | ecosystem: Engineered > Bioreactor > Anaerobic >...
AGGAATAAAATGCCCTGCACGTGGAGGCCCCGATGACCAACGAAAGTGAATTCGGCAGCCGCTTCGAGCGCGTGTTCGTGGGATTCCTGGCCGTGGCCACGGCCACGCTGCTGGTTTACCTGGCGGTCCAGGGTCCCCTCTTCCTGGGCGCGATCCGCTACAAGACCCACCCGCTGATCCTGAACCAGCTCCTCGGCCAGGACGCGGTGAACCTGCTCCTGCTGAGCACGCTCTCCCTGGCCGGAGGCGTCCTGCTCTGGCTGCGCCGGCCGCTCGCCAAGTACCTGCTGCTCGCCACCCCGCTCTACCTGATCTATTTCGTCCTGAGCTACACCATCGGCTGGGAATGGAGCTCGCCTGCCTATGCCGGCAACAGCGAGAGATATTTCTTCCATTTCCTGTTCATCCTGGTGGCGGCGCTGGTCGTTATGCTTTATTCCCTATCGGTCTTCCCCAAGGATCGCATTGCCCGATTCAGCAGGAAGGGGCTGGCCGTCTACTCGGTGCTGCTGGTCCTGTTCCTGCTCATATTCGCCGCCATGTGGATGAAGGAGGTGTTCGAGGTCATGGCCAGGGGAACGACCCGCGCATATGACATCGCCCCCACGGCCTTCTGGATGGTCCGCGTCTTCGACCTGGGCTTCACCATCCCGTTGGGGCTGATCAGCGTCTACCTGCTCTGGACCCGCCCCGCCTCGTCGTTCCCGGTGCAGTTCATGTTCTACGGCTTCTTCACCACCATGGTCACCGCCGTGGTCACCATGGGGGCGATCATGGGGTTCAAGCACGATCCCACCTTCCTGTGGCGCGACCTGATCGTCTTCCTGGTGCTGGGAGCGCTGGTGTTCGCCGGATTCGTCTACATCCTGCGCGGATTCCGTCCCAGGAGCTGACCGGGTCCCCGGCACTCCGCCCTCGCCCGCGATCTTCTCCCCCAACGACAGCGAGAACCGGGACTCCTGCCGCAACAAGCCATCCGCTGCGGTGAAAGCATGACGGTCGAGGGGAACTGAGCCGAAACGCCCCGAGTACTCCCCAGGACCACAAGGAGACCGGCAACCGAGACCCCTTTTGTAACTCGCTCCCAACGGCTCTCCACATGCATGCGCATGGTTGAGATAAGAAGGCGCATCCCATATTCTATGGTCAAGGAGCCGCCCATGAAAAAAGTCGCCTTGGTTTTCATCCTGTTCGGCTGGTTGGGCTCAGTACTGGCCGCGAGGCCGCCGAAGCTCACGCTGCTGGCCCCGCAGGATGGAGCGAGCTGGAAGCTCGGCTCCAGGCAGACGATCAGTTGGAGCGTCGTGCCGGAGATCGAAGCCACCATGTACATCACACTGTGGGGCTATAACTCCGCCCGCCAGGTGATCCCCTTTGGAGTGCTCGGCGAAATGCCGTGCAAGGCCGGCAGATTCCTGTGGCAGGTGGGAAACTGCCCGTCGCGGAAGGTCAACCCGGGTGATTACTTCATCCGCATCTGGTTCTTCCAGGGCGCGGAAAAGATTATCGCCGGCAACGCAAGCCCGTTCCACATCACGTCGAACTGGATCATCATGAATTGAATAAAAGCCGGCGTCCGCCCGCGATCTCCCGGAAAAAAGAGATTTCGGCTTCAGTTTTCTCAGGTCGCGCAAACAACGAGGGACAGAGGACCATAACGTGTCCAGCTTTGCCTTCAAGGCGTTTTCATGCTACAATCCTATCTCCACGGCAGTTAAAAAGACGCCGTTTTCAACGCCATGAAGGCTTCATCCCCAGCGCGGAGGGGTGCCGGAGCGGTTGAACGGGACGGTCTCGAAAATCGTTATACCGGGTGACTGGTATCGTGGGTTCGACCATTTGGGCGAGAAGCCCAAATGGGCACGCGCGAGCGGAGCGAGCGCGCCCGCAGGGCGAGCGGGCCCAAGGAGGGCCGCTCGTGCCATCCCATCCCCTCCTAGATCATGAACGGCACCTGGAGTTCTTTTGCTTTCAAAGGACTTTCGTGCTACAATTTTATCTTAACAGTCGTGTTTCGACTCACGGTGTCCATGCGCGGAGGGGTGCCGGAGCGGTTGAACGGGACGGTCTCGAAAATCGTTATACCGGGTGACTGGTATCGTGGGTTCGAATCCCACCCCCTCCGCCATTCGCCAAACATCATTCCTCCATATTCCTGAACCAAACCTCTGTCATTGCGAATGGCGGAGGGGGTGGGAACTGCGACCCTAGGGAGTAGCATCCCACCCCACTTAAAACGATACTTGGAGAACCGCTCCGGAAATTCTCGTCACGCGTTACGCGTCGTGCGCTACGATTATTTGTTCTTATTCCGCCGCGCCTTGAAAAATCCCGACAGCAGCGCCGAGGCGGGCTCGGCCAGCACTCCCGATTCCACCTCGATCCGATGGTTGTATACGTGCTTCACCCTGGCGAAGACCCCGGTCGAAAAAACACCGCCTTTCGGATCGCCGGCGCCGTACACCAGCTTCGCGATCCGGGCATGGACCATGGCGCTGTAGCACATCAGGCAGGGCTCGAGCGTCACGTAAAGCTCGCAGCCGTTGAGCCGATACGCCCCGATCTTTCTCCCGGCCCGCCGCAGCGCCTTGATCTCGGCGTGGGCGCCGGGATCCTGGTCGACGATCGGGGAGTTTCCCGCCCGGCCGATCACCATGCCGTCACGCACCACCACCGCACCCACCGGCACCTCGCCGCGCTTCTCGGCGCCCTCGGCCTGAGCCAGGGCTTTTTTCATGAAATAGGCGGCATCCTTCTTCATTCTGTCGCCGGACCTGATTCCGTCGGCGGATGGGCGATTGTAGCACGCATCGGGGCTGAAGACAAAACATGCGCGGCTACGCCCTCGGTCGCCGAAAAAAATCCGGGGAGAGAGCCACGCCCATCCCCCGGGAGATCGTCCGCTCAGAGCCCTGCGCGGAATACTATTCGGTACAGCGGACGACGAAATGAACGTGGTGCTCCGGCCTGTCGAAGGATGTGTTGTTGGCAGATTTGCAGTCGGCGTTTTTTTCGTTTGTGTCCGAGTAGTTAATCAGGAGCACCGGCCACATGTACCGGCAGAGGCCGCCGCGCAGCGGCACGCACCCCCATTGGCACCAGGCAAACCCCGGGGCCCAGGTGTAATGGTACGTGCCGGAGATGTCCATGGACGCCCCCCTGTTCAAGCGGGGGATATTGATCTCCGCTATCTTCTGGCCGACCGCCCTGTCATTCACATCGACGAACAACCTGGCCTGACACGAATGGCTGGTAATGAAATCCTTGCCGCCCAGGTTCTTTACCTGGCCGGTAACCCTCAGGAAAGGGCCGGTCGCATCGTTCCCGGCCTCGACGTCCGTGATGCTGGCCGCGAGATCATATGTGCCGGGGCACTGGACCGTCCTGAACGTGGGGGATACTGGCGCGAGCGTCGTGGCCGGATCATCCTTCTTCTGCGCGTTGACGACCAGGGCCAGAATGACTAGCAATCCAAATGCCAAGCAGCCAATAAACGTTTTCTTCATCCTTGTCCTCCCTCTCCGCCTCGATCTCGTCAGACGAACCGGAGATCAACATTGAAAATTATATACAGGTGGGCAAGAATTATCTCACCATTGGGGAGTGGAAGCGGATAAAATCAAGGATCCCCGCCGGCCGCCCTTCTCACGGGAACAGCAGGAGAGGATAAAACGCACCTGGAGGGATTCGAACCCCCAACCCTTTGATCCGTAGTCAAAAGCTCTATCCATTGAGCTACAGGTGCATCCAGCAGAAGATAATAGCATAAAAAAAAGCAGAACTCAAGGGAAGACAAAGGGAAGAGAAAGGGAAAGGCAGAGGGAAGCCACCGTGGGAAAGAGGCCGTGAAGGGGCCTTTCCCACTCTCTCTTCCCTTTCTCTTCCCTCTCTCTCCCCTGGAGATCGACATTGCCAAACAGGCGGCTTTCGCTTACAATGCGCAAAATCGATGGCGGCACTGAAGCGGCACGTGGGCGGGTTCCTTGCGCGCCACCAGGACAAGCTCTGGTGGTTCCACAGCTCCTATTCCCTGCTCCTGGGCGCGGGGGTCGCCTGGCTGGGCACGCGCCACTTCGCTTACCTGCGCGTCGCCGTCTTCCATGTCGCCTTCATCTGGCTGAGCAGCCTCGCCCTGCCGTCGCTCTCGCGCTGGCAGCGCCTGCCGGATGCCTGGCGCCGCCGCCTGCGGCTGCTGATCAACTACTTCCAGCGCAATTTCTACCAGCAGTTGCTGTTCTTCATCCTGCCCATCTACTACCTGAGCGCCACCTGGGGGGCGGCCAACATGGTCTTCGTGTTCCTGGTGGCGGCCAACGCCGTCCTAGCCACCCTGGACATCGTTTACGACCGCTGGCTCTCCCCCGCCTGGAGCGTCCTATCGGCCTTCTTCGCCTTTAATCTTTTCGCCTGCGTCCATATCATGCTGCCCATCATCTGGAGGCTCAGGAACTCCCAGGCGCTCCTTCTCGGCGCCTTGCTGGCGCTGGCCGCCTTCGCTTCCTTCACCTTCGCCCGCCGCGGCCCCGAGCGCCGCGGCCGCTGGGGGCGCGTGCTGACCGCTGCCCTGCTGCTCGCCGCCATCGCCGGCCCCGGCCGCTCCCTGGTCCCGCCGGCGCCCCTGCGCCTGCTGGGCGGCGTTTTCGGCACCGGACTTGATTCCCAGCTGCGTGAGCTCAGTGGCCGCCTGGCTTCCCTGCCGCCGAAGACGCGGCTGCGGGTCTATGCGCTGACCGCCGTGCTGGCCCCGCTGGGGCTGAAGGACCGGGTAGGGCACCGCTGGTTCTGGAACGGCCGGCTGGTCTATGCCTCCCCCTTCTTCCGCCTGCACGGGGGACGTAAAAACGGATTCCGCCTCTGGACCTTCCATACCCTGGACATCGACCGCCCGACGGACGTGCTGCACGTCGACGTGGTCACCGAAGGCGGGCAGCTCATCGGCCGCGCCGGCATCCGCGCCGCTTATCATTGACCGCACAGCCTGTTTTTGCTACCATGAAGGCCCCATGAAAAAAGCATCCGTCGCCGTCCTGCTGCTGTTCCTCGTCCCCGCCGCCTTCCTGCCGGCCGCCAGCGAGGAGGGGCGGCCGCAGCTCAGCGCCCGCGCCCTGGACGCCGACGGCGCCGTCGAGGTCCTGCTGCGCGTACCCGATGGATTCCACATCACCGATCTGAAAAACGGCTTCTTCGCCCTGGACCTGGCGGCCAACGAGTTCTTCGCCCTGGAGAAGACGGTGTTCCCCTCCGGCGTCCCCTATGGCGAGGAAACGGTCTACAAGGGCGATGTCCGCGTCCGCGCCCTGCTGCGCCGGCTGAAGCCGGCCGCGGCGCCGGTCAGGCTGGACATCGGCGTCTCCTTCCAGGTCTGCCAGGAATATCCCGACGAGCTCTGCTATCCGCCCGACGAAGGGCGGGTCCAGGTGGAGGTCGGCCCCGCTTTCGCCGGGCCGGCGGCCACCCCAGCGAGCCGGGAGCCGCTGGCGCGCCGGCTGGAGAACCTCATCCGCGGCCGCCTGGGCCGGGCCTCGCTGCCGCTGTTCCTGCTGGTCTTCGCGGCCGGCTTCCTGGCCAGCCTGACTCCCTGCGTTTACCCGGTCATCCCCATCGTCATGGGCTTCGTGGGCGGCCGCAGCCAGGGCCGCCGGCTCAAGGGCTTTGTCCTGTCGCTGTTCTTCGTGCTGGGCCTCGCCCTGGTCTATTCCGTCCTCGGCGTCGTCGCCGCCAAGACCGGCTCGCTCATCGGCGTCTCCTTCCAGAACCCGGTCGTGGTCACCCTGATCGCCGCCGTCTTCATCGCCATGGGCCTCAGCCTGGCCGGCCTGTTCACCATCCCCGTCCCCGCCTGGGTCTCGGCCCGCGCTTCCCAGGGTCACCGGAGCGAGTACCTGGGCGCCCTCGTCGTCGGCGGCGTCTCGGCCGTAATCGCCGCCCCCTGCGTCGGGCCGGTGCTGATCGCCCTGCTTTCATGGATCATCCAGTCGGGGAACGTTTTCCTCGGCTTCTGGCTGACCTTCGTCTTTTCCCTTGGCATGAGCGTCATTTTCATCCTGGCCGGCACGTTCTCCGGCGCCATCGCCTCCCTGCCCCGGGGCGGCGGCTGGATGAGCGCCGTCAAGTATTTCTTTTCCGCCCTGCTGATCGCCGGCGGCATCTTCTTCCTGGGCAACATTCTCCCCGCCTGGCTCATCCTGGCCTGCTGGGGGGCCTACCTGGTCGGCCTGGCCGTGGCCCTGGGGCTGTTCCGCCCCCAGCAGCCGGGCGGCGTCGGGCCGGTCCTGGCCCGAACCGCCGTCGTTCTCATGTTCCTGACCGGGGCGACCCTCTTCTACCACGGGCTGGCCGGTCGCTTCTTCCCGCCGGCGGCTCCTGCCGCCGCGCCGGGAGCGACGCCCGAAGCCGCGAAGCTCCCCTGGCTGGGCGACCTGGCCGCCGGCCGCGAGGCGGCCCGCTCCGGCAACAAGCGCTTGCTGGTTGACGCCTGGGCCGAGTGGTGCGCCGCCTGCCGCGAGCTCGACGAAAAGACCTTCAGCCGCCCGGAGGTGCAAGCGGCGTTGGCCGACATCATCCTGGTCAAGCTGGACTTCACGCGCCGGAGCGAGGCGAACGACCGGCTGAAGAGCGAGCTGGGCATCATCGGCATGCCGACGGTGATCCTGTTCGATCCACAGGGCAAGGAGATCCGCCGCTTCTCGGGCTTCATCGAAGCCCGGGAATTCCTGGAACTGCTTCGGCGCTGACCCGGCGGACGAGGCCGCTCCGGGCCGGCGGAGCCCCGGCGTCCGCCTAGAAGCGGAATCCCAGCGCGCCGCCTATCCTCATGCCGCCGATGACGATGTCCTTGTCCGTTTCCCCGGCATCCACCGTGGTCCAGGCCCCGGCGAAGCCGACGTTCAGGCCGACGAATACGGACTCCGAGACGAAAACGCGCAGGCCGGCCCGCGCGTCGAAGCCGGGCGCCGACTTGCTCGGGCTGGAGCCCATGGCCTTTTCCCGCGAATGGGCCATGAGAAAGGCGGCGCCTACGTCGGCCTGCAGCCGGCCCCAGCGCTTGGTCTCCCAGCCGGCGCCCAGGGACAGGAACGTCTGCGAAGCCTTGATCTCGTCGCCCAGCTCGGGGAGGACGCCCGTCGCCGAGGCGGAACTGCCGGCAAGCCAAACGCAGAAGCGGGGCATGATTTCGTAACTCAGCTTGAGCTCGGGGCAGAACAGGGCGCTGCCGTAGAGCTCCTTGAAATCGGCGTCGATGGGCAGCAGCACCCCGGCGCCGGCCATGACGGAGAACTTGCGGCCGGCCGCGCCCAGGCCGGCGGCGAGGGAAAGGAGCAGGAAGGCGATGACGGTCTTTTTCATTGTCCCACCTCAGATGGTCACTTCGTTGGACAGGGCGAGGACTTCGCCCCCGGCGCTGCGCGCCTCGATGACGTAGGTGTAGCTGGTGCCGCTTTCGAGGTATTTGTCGCGGTAGGTGAAGGCGCCGTCCTGCAGCTCCGCGGCGGCCACCTCCCCCACCTTGGCGAAGCTGTTGCCGGGGATCTTGCGGTAGACGGCGTAGGTCTCGCCGCTGATCGCGGAGCCGGGCTCCTTCTCCACGGCGAAGCGGACCTCGGCATAATCCTTCACGGCCATCCAGCTCTGCGCCTGGCGGCGCGTGACGGTCATGGTCAGCACCAGGGCCTGCGAGAGGGAGCGCGCCAGGTTCAGGCGGGCGCCGTACACCATCTTGCCGTCCAGGGCGGCGATGCGGTCGGCTCCCGAGTACAGGCGGCCGATCTGCTTGGCCATGCCGTCGCCCGGGTATTGCGCGGCCAGCAGGCCGAGGGCGCCGCAGACATGAGGCGACGCCATGGAGGTGCCGCTGAGGTAACCGTAGTCGCCGGCGCGCACGGTCAGGTTCACGGAGTGGACGCCGCGCGACCTCAGCAGCAGGCCGTCCTCGCGGGAAACGGCGACCACCGGCCCCCAGCCGCCTTCGCTCCCCAGGGTGCCGTCGAAGCTGCCGGCGACGTTGTTGTAGATCACGACGCCGGCGGCGCCCGCGGACTGGGCGCGGAGCGCCTTCTGCTGGAAGGTGCTGTTCCCGCGTTCGATCAGGGCGATGTTGCCGCTGACCCCGGCGGGGAAATCGCCGGCACTCTGGCCGAGGCCGCAGTCATAGATCTTCCGGCTGAGCCCGGCGCTGCCGGTTCGGCCGGAATACTCCAGGGGACTGACGTCGAGGACGTCGCTCTCCGTTTTCAGCCAGGCTTCCAGCCCGGCGCCGCGCGGCACGGTCGAGTAGATCGCCTGACCCGGGGCGGCGATGTCGACCGACCGCTGGCCGTAATTGGAGAAGGAGGCCAGGGCGTCGTTCCCGTCGCTGGCCGCCACCGAGACGATGTTGGGCAGGTCGTAACCCGCCGGATAGAAGGGGGTGGCATCGTTGTCGGTCCCGTCGTTGCCGGCGGCGCACACGAAGGCGATGCCCTGCTCGCCGGCGGCGGCGATGGCGTCCTGCTGCAGCGCATTGCTGCCGCCGCCGCCGAAGGAGGCGTTGATGGCCACCACGTTCACGCCGTAGTCGCGCTTCATCTTCACGGCGTACTCGATGGCCTCGATGCAGTCCGAGTCGTAGATGTGCAGGTCGGGGCGGAAGCCCTTGAGCACCATGATGCGCGCGCGCCAGGAGACGCCGCAGACTCCGGCGGCATTGTCGCCGACGGCGGCCATGATGCCGGCCACGTGGGTGCCGTGGCCCTCGATATCCATGGGATCGCTGTCGTTGTCGCCGCTGCCGCTGGCGGCGAAGTCATAGCCGTGGATGTCGTCGCGAAAGCCGTTGCCGTCGTCGTCGACGCCGTTGCCCTCGGTCTCGCCGGGATTGCGCCACATGTTGCCGGCCAGGTCCCCGTGGCCGTAGTCGGCGCCGGTGTCGATGACCGCCAAGACAACGTCGCTGGAACCCACATTGCGCTCCCAGGCCTCGGGCGCGCCGATCTTCGCCAAGCCCCACTGCCGGTGATAACCGGGATCGTTGGGCAACCGCAGCAGGCGGCGGCGGTAGTTGGGCGAGGCGGCCTCCACCTCGGGCCGGGCGCGCAGGGACGCCAGCAGCTCGGCGGTGCTGCGCCGCGGGGAACGCAGCAGCAGGCAGGGGCGCCGGCAGGCCTCGGACAGCACGCGGAATGGGCGGCCGTCCCCGGCCTCCAGCTCCGCGGCCAGCATGGCGGCCGCTCCGGGCGAGGTCCCCGGCCGGAGGCGGACCAACGCCTCTCCTTCGACGAACTCAGCGCCGCCGGCGTCGGTGGCGATCTTGGGGGCGTCCTCGACCGGTCCGGCGGCCGCCGGCAGGGCGGCCGCTCCGGCAAACAGCATGAGGGAAATGAGCCACGCCGGCCAGCGCCGGTACGCGCATGAGATCATGGGGCCTCCTCATCCGCCCGTGGGGGCGATAGCGTAGCCTAACAATGTTCGCCGCCGCTGTCAATCGCCGAAGAAGAAAGTGAAGGAGCCGGAAGAGAGTGAAAAGTGAAAGAGTCTTGCGGATTGAAGTGAAGGAGTCTAGCGTGCATGATTGCTTGCTTCATCCGTCCGCCAGCCTTTTCTTGCCATTCTCGCTGAAAGACTCCTTCACCGTCCCCTCTGTAATCCTCTTTCACTGTCCCCCCTGCAATGCTCTTTCACTGTTCTTCATTGACTTCGTCCTCCCTGCCGTCTATCATGGCCGGCGGAGGAGGAGTTCCGTGGATCGCATCCGCCGCTTCCGGAAGGAAATGATCGACCTCTATTCCGAGGTCGACCTGCGCCAGCTGCTGGAAAAGATCACCGCCGCCATCCGCGGCTACCTGGCCTGCGAGGAGGCCTCCATCTTCATCTATGACGCGGAGCGGGAGGAACTGGCCTTCGAAACGGCCACCGGCGCCCAGGCCGAGGAGCTGAAGCGCATCGTCCTGCGCAAGGGCGAGGGCGTGGCCGGCTGGATCGCCGCCGAGCGCCAGGGGGTGATCATCGACGACTGCTCCCGCGATCCGCGCCACGACGGCGCGGCCGACCGGCGGACGAACTTCCACACCCGTTCGCTGCTGGGGGTGCCGGTCGAGGCGGGCGGCCGGCTGGTCGGCGTGCTGGAGGCGGTCAACAAGCGGCGCGGCCGCTTCAGCCAGGCCGACAAGCGGCTGTTGGCCGGCATCGCCGCCTTCCTGGCCATCCCCCTGCAGAACGCCGTCCTCATCCGCGGCATGCTGGAGCGCGAGAAGCTGGAGAAGGAGCTGCAGATCGCCCGCTCCATCCAGCGCTCGTTCCTGCGCCAGGAGCCGCCCGTTGTCGCCGGCCTGGACATCGCCTTCCTGAACATCCCCTGCTCGCAGATGGGCGGCGACTACTACGAGGCCCTGCCGCTGCCCGGGAGCGAGGTCATCCTCGGCATGAGCGACGTCTCGGGGCACGGCATCCCCGCCGCCCTGGGCATGGCCGTCTTCCGCATCGGCTTCGTCTACAATGTGAGCCGCAACCGCGATGTCGTGGCCACCCTAGCCCATCTGAACCGACTCATCGCCGAGACCATCGAGGGCAGCCTCTACGTGACCTCCTGCGCCTGCCGGCTCGACGCCGGCAGCGGCCTCCTCGAGTACGTCAACGCCGGCCATCCGCCGCCGCTGGTGCTGCGCGGGGGGGAGGCCATCGCGCTGGAATCGGGCGGGCTGGCGGTGGGCATGTTCGCCGAGAGCGAGTACCGCGCGAGCCGCTTCCGGCTGCTTGCCGGCGACGTTCTCATCCTTTTCACCGACGGCGTGGTCGAGGCCGACGACGGCCGCGGCGGGGAGTTCGGCCGCGAGCGCCTGGCCGCCGCCGCCGCCAAGCGGCGGGACCTGCCGGCGGCCGGAATTCAGGCCGGCCTGCTGGAGGAGGTCCGCGCCTTCCGCGGCCGCGACGACTTCGAGGACGACGTGACGCTGATGGTGGTCAAGTACCTGGGGAACGGACAACCGTGACGCGTAACGCGTGACGCGTGACGCGTAGCAGCATAAACCGATCTTCTACCGGAAATCCAGATTGAAGAGGGGCGTTATCGTGATGGTCGCATTCTCTGGACGCAAAAGGCCGTTCACATGCTGCCTCTCGTCACGCGTCACGCGTTACGCGTCACGAATGCCCGTTATGTATTGAACCGAAAATGCACGATCTCGCCGTCCCGGACGAGGTAGTCCTTGCCCTCCAGGCGCAGCAGCCCTTTCTCCTTGGCGCGGGCGAAGCCGTCGCACTCGAGGAAGTCCTTCCAGGGGATGACCTCGGCGCGGATGAACCCCTTCTGGATGTCGCTGTGGATCTTGCCCGAGGCGATGAAGGCGCTGGCGCCCTTCTCCAGCGTCCAGGCCTTGGTCTCGTCCTCGCCCACGGTGAAGAAGGAGATCAGGTCGAGCAGGGCGTAGCTCGTCTGGATGAACTCGTCGCGGATGTAGCGGTAGCCCGCCAGGCCGTACTCCTTCTGGAACACGGCGCGCTCGTCGGCGGGAAGCTCCAGCAGCTCGGCCTCGATCTTGCCGGCGAAGAGCGCCGTGCACTTGCCGCGCGCGGCGGGCGACGCCAGGGCGGCATTGGCCTTCAGGGTGTTCTCGTCGCAGTTGACCAGGTTCAGCAGGGGCTTGGCCGACAGGAACTTGAAGCCGCGCACCTGCGCCGCCTCCTTCTCCGTAAAGGCGTACTCGCGCAGCGGCCGGCCCGCCTCCAGGAAGGACTTGAGCTTCAGCAGCAGGTCTAGTTCCTCCTGCAGCTCCTTGGACTTCATTTTCTTGACGTCGACAGCCAGCCTTTCCAAACGCTTCTCGACGGTCAGGAAGTCGGTGGCCTTGAGTTCGTCCTCCATGGCGGCGATGTCGCGGGCCGGGTCGATCTTCCCCAGCGGGTGGAGGATCTCCTCGTCGGCGAAGCCGCGCACCAGGTGCACCAGGCCGTCGGCGCGCCGCAGCAGGTCGATGAAAGTCGAGCTCTTCACCTCGCCCAGGGAAATGGCGCCGGCGTCGAGGAACTCGATCTTGGCGTAAACGGGCGGCGTGTGGAAGAAATCGGCCAGCCGCTTCAGCCGCTCGTCGGGAACGTCGACGATCGCCTTGTGGAACTCGCCGGAGGGGGCGGAGAACTTGTCGACCTTCTCCTTCTTGTCGGTGAGCAGGTTGAACAGCAGCGTCTTGCCGGTCTTGGGGTAGCCGAAGATGGTGAGGATCATGGGCCCATTATACCGCAAGTGGCCCGGCTTGCCTAAGGAAAAGTGACGGGGGACAAGTGAAGAGGCGCGCGCTTCGCGCCCAAGGCAAGAGGCAGAAGTGAAAAGGTAAAAGTAGAGAAAAAGACACGCTCCCGACGGCGGGCGGCAGCGGCACAGCGACAAATCATCGTGCCGCGCGGCGAGTGCCGGCCAGGGAGCAAACCGCGCCACAGAAGGAAGCCCGGCCTTGAAATGTCAGGTTGACAAAACAACAAGAATAAATTATTATTTTAACAACAGGCGGGAAAGCAAAATGAAAAAAAGGCAATATGAGAGGCCGTTGGCGATAAACCTGTCCGGGGCCACGGCCAGCGGTCAGACCACTCCGCCGAAGGGATCCTGCGCGAACGGCCAGGCGCCCGCCCAGCCGGAAGGCTGGTGCCTCAGCGGCTCTGCACCCAGCCAGACGGGGGGAAGCTGCACGCTGGGGCTGCAGCCGACATCGATCCGTTCATGCAACCCCGGCTTCCTTCCCGTCAATGCCTGCTCGACCGGTTCCGCGCCCCAGACCTGAGATGGGGCCCTGGCCCATCCCCGTTCGCTGCCAATGAAGAGGCGGACATACCGTATCGGTCCCATAGCCTTCTCGATCGAAGCGAACGAGGACCGGTTCCCGGAGATCAAGAAAAGTTTCCGTTTTTTCCGTACTCCTGGCCGTCCCCGCCTCCGCTTCGTCTTCCACCGCATTCCCGCTGCCAGAGCGCAGCGGGCCTCTCGGAATTTCCTGCCGCTGCAGGAGCTGGCGGCGCGGTCGGGAACCGCCAGCCCGCTTTTGGCGTCACGGCGGATTCGCGAGAGACTACGGCGCGTGCGGATCGACCCGAGCTGGACGGCTTTGGAGCTGAAAAAGAACGCGGTCACGATTCTCGACTTCGGCCGCCTGCGCGCGGACCTGTTCCGCAGCGAGCCGAAGGAAGGTGTACGCGAGGCATTCGGCTTCGGTCCGGCAATGCTGGGGTTGTTCCTGCCTGCGATCGACGCCTGCCTGCTCCACGCCGCCGCCATCGTCCGTGACGGAAAGGCGGCGGTCATGCTAGCAGCGGACGAAGGCGGCAAGACCACCGCAGTCCGCCTGGCGCCGTCAGGGATCATCCTGGGCGACGATCAGGTGATCGTGATGCGCGACCAAGGGCGATTCCTCGTATGGGGGACCCCCTGGGGCTTGCACTGCACCGCCGGGACGCACGCTCCGCTCGCCGGTCTCTTTCTTCTAAAAAAAGCTCGCCGCTTCCAGTTGAAATCACTGTCCCAGCGTGAGCTGGCCGCCGCCATCAAGCTGGAGACGGCCGGCTCCCTGACGATCCTCCCCAGGGAACTAAGGCGAAAAGCCGGAGCGATCATCGACGATCTCGTCGCCTCGGCTCCGGCCTGGGTCCTTGCGTTTCCCAAAGGCCACATCGACTGGCGGGAAATTGACTTGGCGCTGCGGGGGAGAAAAAAGAACGCGGGGAAGAGAAAGGGAGAACGCCCGATCTCGTGTTAGTGTTTGTGTTAGCAACAGCATGAACCGAGCTATTGCGTTTGCAAATCACGAATCACGAATTACGAGTCATGATGACTGGATTTTGCGCGGTTGCCGTCCACCGTACGCCGTATGCCGTACGCTGAGCCCTGTGAGCCCGGCGTTGACCCGTTGCAACCAAAGGCGTAAGGTATGGCGTCTTAGGGCAGAGGAGGAGGCTATCCCGAAGAACACCGATCAAAGTAAAAAGGAAAAAGGTAAAAGGAAAAAGTGAAGAGAACGGCCAGATCGAGGAATTCAGCACTCGCTTCATCCCAGGGCTCTCCTCTTGCTTTTGCCTTTTTCCTTTCACCTTTTACCTTTTCTTGGCCCCCCTCGCCTCTCGCCTCCCATCTCCCGCCCAATGCCTGTCTTTACACTTTTGCCTTTTTACTTTTGCTTTTTTCCTTCGCTCGCTTCCTCCCATGAAAAAACTGGGCTATCTCCTGTCCCTCCTGCTCCACGCCGCGCTGCTGCTGGCCATCCTGGCCGCCGAATTCCGCGTGGTCATCCGTCCCGAGCCGCCGCGGGTGATCACGGTGCGCGTCGCCGAGCCGCCCCTGCCCTTCGCCGGCGAGGTCGCACCGGAACCGCCGGCACCGCTGCCGCCGGCGGGGAGAAGCGCCCTTCGCCGTTCCGGCGGCGCCGGGTCTCGGTCCGCCGGCCTGGCTTCCCGGCCCGGCCTGCCCGGGCCGGCCTCGCAGGTCTTCAGCCTGAAGCGCCCGCTTCCCGGAACGTTCCGCCTGGGGCCGTCGGGAAAGAGCCCCGAGCCTTGGGAGCTACCGGTGGCCCCGGCGCCGCCTCCCGCCGGTCTGCGCTACCGCCTCGACGGCCGGCTGCCGGGAGCGTCGGCCGGCGGCCTCTCCGCAGCAGGTCCTTCCCGCACCGAATTCCTCCTGCCCTTCGACACGCGGGAACGGGCGGTCGCCGACTGGACCGAGGCGGCGATGGCGCGCATCGAGCGCAACTGGATCATCCCGGCCTCGGCCCGCTTGTCCTTCTCGGGACTGGTGCAGGTCACGCTGACCATCGAGCGCGGGGGAGGGCGGCGCTCCCTGGTTATCGACGGGACGGAAGTGCCAGAGGCGCTGACGCAGGCGGCGCTGCACGCGATCGAGGCCAGCCTGCCGCTGCCGCCGCTCCCCGGCAACGTCGCCGGCGAGTCGTTCACCTTCACCTTCGTTTTCCGTTACAATGGCTAGCCTCCTCCTCGCGCTCATTCTCCTGCCGGCGCCGGCCGCCGCGGCGTCGACCGCTGAGATTCCCGCGCCACTGGTCATCGCCGTCGGGCTCGACGCCGCCGCCCTGCGGAGCAACCCATCCATCCTCGCCGCCGACACGCTGGCCCTGACCGTCGAGTGCGGCCGCGAGGCATTCTACAAGCTCAGCGAGCGCGACGCCGTCCTGGCCGCCGGCAAGCTGCTGCCCGGGAGCAACGGGCTGCGCTTTTCCCGGCCGGGGCTGTTCCTGCGCAGCCAGTCGCTGCTACTCGTGCTCGAGGCGCTCGAGGGCGGAGCGTCGGTGCGGAAATTTCTCCGTCTGCGGATCACGGTCGACGACCGGCCGGAGGAGGGTCCGGTCGGCGCCCCCCAGCGCCAGCTGTCCGGGGCCTTTCGGCTGGAGATGTTCCACGGCGGCCGGCTGATCGGCTTCCGCCAGAAGCGCATGCAGGAGCTGGTGAAGCTCACCACCGACGGGGTGGCGGTGCCCGCCGATCCGTTGCGGGGCGCCTCGTTGCGCGGGACGCCTCCCCCGGGGGAATCGGTTTCGATCGTCGGGCTGGGCATGGCCCTGGCCAAGTACCTCGCCCAGAAGAAGGCGGGCCGGGAGGTGAAGGCGCAGGCCGGCGAGATGGAGAGGCGGCGCCTGAGAGCCGCCATCACGCGCCGGCAGGCGGACGGAACCGAACGCACAGTGCCCGTCGAGATCGAGCTGAGGACGGAATGACGACCTATCGTGACGCGTGACGCGGCAAGACAAAAATTCCGAATACCTATCGCTCAATTCCAAATAAACTCAAAATCCTAATAATCCTTGGAATTTGGGATTGGGTGCTTGGAGATCAGGTCTTTAGTTGCGGTTACTCGTCACGCGTCACGCGTTACGCGTCACGGATGTTCGTCAAGGTCTGAAAGACAAGGACAGCTTCAGCACTCCCCTCTCCTCGGACGGATAGAACCGCGCCGTGGGGTCCCAGCGCCGCTCCCAGCTCCTGTTGTAGATGAGGGCGACCTCGTTGCCCGGCGACAGCCGCCACTTCAGCCGCGCGCTCCAGCCCAGCAGCTTGGAGACGGTGTCGTACTGGACGTAGTTCATGAATCCCAGTTCGGGCGACAGGAACAGGTCGGCCTTGAGCTGGAAGACGTTCTCGCTGAAGTCGCCCTCGGGCAGGCGGCCGCGCACCAGGTTGACGTCAAAGCCGAGGTTGGCGTAGCCTTTGTACTTGAAGGTGACGCCGGCGCTGACGTCCTCGTAGTGCCCGGAGTAGAACTGGCCGAAGTCGATGCCGGCGTCGAGGACGAGGGCCCGGTGCGGGGCCGTCTCCAGGTTGCAGCCGAAACCCGTGAAGTCGTAGGCGCCGGCCGGCAGCACCACGCCCTCGGCCACCTCGAAATCGTAGGGCAGGACGTCGCGGTTGACCTGGACCTCAAAGTCGAAACTGGCGCCGCTGCCGGTGCGGAAGCCCAGCGGCGAGAAATCCAGGCGCCGCGTCTCCAGATTTCCGTCGAGGTCCCAATAATAGTCGCCGCTGGCGCTGAAGAAGAACTGGCGCACGAGCCTCTTCAGCAGGCCGGCCGCCGGGCGCGGCTGGAAGCCCACGCGCAGGTAGGCGGTCTGGATGCCCTGGCGCAGCATGAAGCCCAGGCCGGGATCGAGTGCATCGCCGTAGTAGGCGTAGGTGCTCTGCACGTCCCACAGGTCGTTGGGGTAGTTGGCGCGGAAGCCGAAGCCGGCGTGGCTCCCCTCCTCCCGCTCGTTCCAGTTGTAGGCCGCCCAGGCCGCCAGGTTGAGGTTCTTGTCGCCGGCGAAGCGCGAGGTGGCGTAGCGGAAATCGACGCCGGCCAGGGTATTGCGCTCCCCCGCCGGGCTGCCGTTGGTCAGGATCACGCCGACCTTGCTCTCGCTGAGGACGTCCCGGGTCAGGCGCAGGGCCAGGAGGTTGCGGCCGGGCATGCCGGCGTAGCGGCCGGTCTGCACGTCCAGGAAGGCCAGGTTGGTGCGGCCGACCTTGCCGTACAGCTTGCCGCCGAACAGGATCGGCGCCTGCTCGCCCTCGACCAGCCCGATCTTGCGGCTGAAGAAGGGCTGGAAGCTGACGCTGGAGCTGAAGCCGAAGGTCTCCGATCCCTCCAGGAAGAACATGCGCTTCTCGGGGAAGAAGAGCGGAAAGCGGGTGAGATTGATGCGCCGCTCGTCGGCCTCGGTCTCGGCGAAGTCCATGTTGACGCTGAGGGCGCCCACCAGGTTGGGGGTGAAGTTCTTGTAGACGTCGACTCCGCCGTCCAGCTCCCAGTCGCTGCCGCCGCCGTCATGGCCGTTCCGCACCCGCGCCAGGCCGTAGGGGCGGATCGTGATTCCCCTGCCCTGGCGGACGCCGATGATCCCGGACAGGGCGGCGGCGTCCATGGGGTTGTAGAAGTTGCTGTCGCGGGCGATCCCCGACAGGCGTACGGTCTCCTGACGGCGGGCGATGAAGCGCTCGACGTTGATCCCCCAGGAGGTCAGCGCCGGGTCGAACTGCAGGGTCTTGAAGGGGATGCGCAGCTCGGCGCTCCAGCCGCGGCCATCGATGCGGGCGGCGGCGTCCCAGATGCCGTCCCAGTTGAGGCTGGCTTCGCCGCCCGCGGCCAGCCCCTCGGAGCGGGCGCCGCGCGGATTGACCGAGAAGAAGTAGGCCGTGCGCCGGTCGCGGAAAGGGTCGAGCAGGATGCGGAGCACGTCGTCGCTTTCGCCGCCACCATCGCCTCCCTCGCCGTAGCCGTGGCTGTTGCCCCCGCTGTTGTCATGGGCCATGGAATGGGCGGCGATCCGCGACGGCTCGCTGTCCAGGCAGACGACGCCGACGTACAGGTTGGACTCGTCGAAGACGATGCGCAGCTCGGTCCTCTCGCTCGGCTCCCCGCCGGGCACGGGATCGGCCATGCGGAAGGCGGCGAAAGGCGCGGCCGTCTGCCAGGCGGCGTCGTCGAGCCGGCCGTCGACGCGGGGGCCCTGGGCGACGCGGATGGCCTGGAGATCGCCGGCCAGGGCCGGCAGCGACGCGAGAGACAGGCTGAACAGGCATGCGCAGGCGATCTTCATCGGTGAACCTCGCGGTGGCCACGCCCCAGGGCGGCCGGGACGTGAGGCCCTATTATGCGGCAGCGGCGGACCGTTGGCAAGCGGGTGATACGGAAACGGCCGGACATTCGTTCCCATCGGACCGGCGGCGCCGGCGCTTTTGAAAAAATCGCGCCGGCGGTATATAGTGCGTCCATGAGAAAAACCATTCTCGCCGCCCTGGCCCTGTTGTTGCTGCTGCTGCAGGCTCCGTTGCCGGGGCTGGTCCTTCCCTTCGAGATCCTGAAGTCGAAAGAGGGGCTACCGCAGTCGCAGGTCACCGCATTGGCCCAGGACCGCGAGGGGTACCTATGGGTGGGTACCTGGGGAGGGGGACTGGGGCGCTTCAATGGAACTGAATTCAAGATCTATTCCTTGGAAGACGGCCTTCCCAACACCAGGATCAACGAGATACTGGCCGCCCGGGATGGTTCGCTGTGGATATCGACAAGCGCCGGAGTCTCGCGCTGGAACGACCATCGGCTGAAGACGATCGATGCCCCAGCCGTCCACCGAGTACGATGCCGCGCCCTGGCCGAAGATTCCCGCCAGCGCATCTGGATCGGCACCGACAACGGCGTAGTCCTTTGGACGCAGGGGGAATTCAAGCATCTCCACCCCGGGGCGGCCGCAGGCCCATTGGTGCATGACATACTGGCCGACCGCGAGGGGATCCTGGTCGCCGCCGACAACGGCCTGTGGCGCTATGCCGGCGAAGGCGAAGCGACGCGCATTGCCGGTCCGCCGGGAATCGACGAAACCGATTTTCGCACCCTGGCGGCGACTGCAGAGGGGCTCTGGCTGGGCACATACAGCCAGGGCGCCTGGCTGCGCGACGACGCGGGGTGGCACAAGTCCAGCGGCCATGTCGCCCCTCGCTCGGTCTACCGGATGTCGGTAGAGCCTTCCGGCATCCTGTATATCGCCACCATCGACAACGGCCTGTTTTTCAAGCGGCCCGGAGAGCCCAATCTCGAGCACTGGGGAATTGAGAACGGGCTGCCCTCACGCGTGGTCAACTCCGTCCTCGAGGACCGCGAGAAGAACCTGTGGGTCGGCACCGACATCGGCGGCCTGGCCCTCCTCAGCCACCTGGCGGTGATCAACCATACCGAGAAGCAGGGGCTGCCCAGCGCCTGCGTCTTCGGCATCAACCAGGGCGAAACGCCGGATTCCCTGTGGCTGGGCACGCTGCACGGCGCAGTGCACTACCAGGTGCGGCCGCAGCCGCAGGTCCTCGAGATCGTCGGCAAGGACAACGGTCTGGACAACGAGTGGGTATGGCGGGTCCTGCGGACCGACGACGGCTGCCTCTGGTTCCTGACCGATACCGCGCTGTTCTTTCGCCGCAAGGGCGAGAAGGCCGTCCAGCCGATTCCTCCGGACGTTCCCTTGCGGCACGGCATTCCCTACGAAATCGTCATCGACGGCCAGGGAAACCTGTGGGAATGCGGGGAGTGGAAGGGAGGCGGGCTGGCGTGTCGCGACCGGTCCGGAACCTGGCGCTACTGGGAAAAGGACGCCGCCGGCCGGCCGCTCGCCGCCGTGCACCGCCTGGCACGCCGCCGGCGCGGCGGTGTGTGGATCGTCGTCAAGGACGAGAACGGCTACCGCGTCGAGGCCTGCGACGGGAACAGGCTGATACCTGTCGCGGGCGACGGCCCGTTCGCGGCGGAGACACGGATATCCGCCCTCTATGAGGACAGCCGCGGCCGGCTCTGGGCCGGTTGCGACGACGGCCTGGCCGTGATGGAGGCCGATGGAGCCTGGCGGCGGTTCGAGCGCAGCCAGTATCCCTCGTTTGAAAACCGCAACGTGTATTCGATCGGTGAGGATTGGAAGGGTACGATCTGGATCAACACGGCGCGGGGGGGGTACCGCGTCCTCGACAATTCCACCATTCAAGCCTTCACTCCCGACGACGGGCTGGCCGACTGGGAAACAAACGCCAATGGCTTCTTCAGTGATGCCCGCGGCGACATCTGGATCGGGACCGTCAGCGGCCTGTCCCAATACAATCCTTCAGGGCGCGTTCCCAACTCCGAGCCGCCTCGCCTGGTGGTGGAAAGCGTTCAACTGCCCGGGCGCATGCTCGAGTTTCCCCGGCGGCTCGACCTCTCATGGGGCGAAAGGACGCTGGCCCTCAACGTCGCCGTACTCTCCTTCCGCAGCCGCAACCGGGTCGCCTACCGCTACCGCATGGCGGGCATGGAGAATGACTGGCAGCCGCTGCGCCGCCTGGCCGAGCTGCGCTACACCAACCTGCCCGCCGGCGACCTGAAGCTGCTGCTGCAGCCGGTCAACGAGTCGGGCATCTGGGGCGACGTCGTGGCCCTGCCCATCCGCGTGCGGCCGCCGTTCTGGATGACCCTGTGGTTCCGCGCCGCGGCGCTGCTGTCCCTGCTGGCCGCCGGCGTCGGCGCCTGGCGCTGGCGCACCCTGCTGCTGCGCCGGCGCAACGTCGAGCTGGAGAAGGAGGTCGGCAAGCGCACCGCCGAGCTGGAGTACCTGGCCACCTACGATCCCCTGACCGCGCTCCACAACCGCCGGGCCATCCTGGCCTTCTTCGACGGCCTGCTGGCCCCTGGACGCGGCTCCAACCGCCAGCTGGGATGCATCATGATCGATCTCAACCGCTTCAAGCAGGTGAACGACACCCTGGGCCACGCCGCCGGCGACCAGGTGCTGAAGGAGATGGCCGCCCGCATCCAGGACTGCCTGCGCCAGGGCGACGTCCTGGGGAGGCTGGGCGGCGACGAGTTCCTGATCGTCCTGCCCGGAGCCGACGAGGAGGCGTTGCGCGCCGTCGAGCGCCGCGTCGGCGCCCTGGAATGCCGAGCCGGCGAAGGCGATGCGGTCGTCGTCGTCACCGCCGCCTGCGGAGGGGTGGCGATCCCGGCCGGGAACACCGCTCCGGCGGCGACGATTCTCGCCCAGGCGGACGACCTGCTGTATCGGGCTAAAAAGGCCAGCCGTTAGGGCTGGGCGGGCTCGGCATACGGCCGACGGCCGGCGGCACTGACGTGTCCGCCGCGGCGTACGGCAATTCCCCTTTGCTGACGCCGCCAAGACGCTCAGTGGTAGAGAGGTGAAGTTGTAGAGAGGTAAAGTGGGAAAGAGGCGGAATAACGTCTATGCAGGAAATCTCCCAAGGCTATTTCTTGCTTTACCCCTTTACCACTCTATTTCTCCATCCCTCTTCCCTTCTTGCTGACACTGACACGTCACTTTTTTTAAAAACTTGTTGACATACTGTGCGATATACACTATTATTATTATATGCAGTTAATTGACGCCAAACAGTATTGGGCACCTGCCGGGCAACGGAGCCAACATGGACAATGAGTTCGCCAGCATCGAAACCGAAATGAAGCGGGGCTTCCTGCAGCTCCTGGTCCTGGTCGTGCTCGAAAAGGAAGCCTACGGTTACGCCATGGTGCGCGCCTTCCGCGAGCTCGGCTACGAAGTCGAGGAGAATACCCTCTATCCCCTGCTGCGCCGGCTGGAGAAGCGCGGCCTGGTCGAGGGGAAATGGGAGGTCGGCGAGGAACGGCCGCGCAAGTTCTACGCCGTCACCCAGGCGGGCCGCGATCTGCGCCGGGAACTCCTGGCGATCTGGGACCGCCAGGACGAGATCATCCGCAAAACGGTCAAGGAGAGCAAGAATGCATAAGAAGCTGGACGATTATCTGGAAGAGATCAGCCATTATCTCACCGACGCCGACGAGCGCGAAGAGATCCTCAGCGAGCTGCGCAGCCACGTCCTGGAGCGGGCGGAGCAGGATGGCGGCGATGACGAGGCTGTGGGCCGGGCCATCGCGTCCTTGGGCCGGCCCCGGCAGGTGGCCGAGAAATACCTGGACGACAGGCCCATCATCGCCCCGGCCCTGCGCCGTTACCTCTTCCGCTATACCTCGCTGCTGTTCGCCATCCACATGGTCTTCATCGGGCTCGCCGTCGCCATCGGCAGGAGCTACATCGTCTTTCCCTTCCTCTTCGTCCCCCGCCTGGGGATCATCGACGCCGTCATGTACCTGCCCATGGCGCTGCTGGCCGATTTCGGCCTGGTCGCCCTCATACTCTATTTCGTCACCCGCAGCCGCAGGGATGTCCGCCTGCCCTGGCCGAAGCTCGCCCTCGACCTGGACCGGGCGAACCCGCGTACCGTTGGCTCAATGGTGGCGAACCTGCTGGGCGGCGGGATCATGCTGGCCATCGCCTGGCTCCTCTTCCAGTTCACGCGCACGCACGGGGCGATCTTCCTTCTGCGCATCCGTCCGGGCGATTTCCAACCGCTCCTGCGGCCAGACCCGGGCCACCTGCTGTCATGGATCGTCATCACCCTGCTGCTGGCCGGCGCCCTGGAGCATTTCATCAAGGCATTCGCACGCTCCCCGCTCGTGCGCTGCACCATCACGGCGGCCGGCGACGGCTTCACCCTGCTGTTGATCGCGGCGGCGCTGAGCGTGCTGGGCCCGGACATGTTCACCGCCGACGTGCCCGCCAGGCTCCACATCTGGCTCTATAAATCGCTGGTCTGGATCCTGCTCGTCACGGCCCTGATCGTCGCGGTCGACCTGGTGGCCAACCTGGTGCGCCTCGGCCGCAGGCGGCTGTCGCGCTGAAGCCGGTCGCGAAGAGGAACCCGATGAAGAGAGTGAAGATGCTCATATTCCTGGCGCTGCTCGTACTGTTGATGCTCGCCGCCTAGTCCCGCTCTTTTGCCTGGCGTATAATAGACCCGGGGGCTGCATGAACAAGGAACAGCGTGATTTCCTCAAGGACAGCGTGCGCAAGCGGGTCGATTTTTCCCGGACGGGGCAAAGCCGGGGCGTTCCCGAGCCGCCGTGGCAGAAGCCGACGCCGGCCGGCAGCCCGACGGTCTCACTACCCGCTGCCGGGAACTGGAACGTGCCGGCCTGTGATCTGCGGGAGGCGATCGCCCGCCGGCAGTCGCATCGGCGCTTCCTGACCCTGCCACTGAGCTTGGACGATCTATCATTCCTGCTCTGGGCGGCACAGGGGCTGCGGCAGGCCGCCTCGCCCCGACAGAATTTCCGCACTGTCCCTTCGGCCGGCTGCCGCCACGCCCTGGAGACCTATGTCGCAGCCATGCGCGTCCAGGGGCTCGACAAGGCCATCTACCGTTTCCTGCCCCACGGCCACTCCCTGGTCAAGGTGAAGGGCTTTGACCGCCTCGAATCGCTCCTGTCCGAGGCGACCTTCGGGCAGCGCTTCTGCGGCGATGCCGCGGCAACCTTCGTCTGGACGGCCGTCCCCGAGCGCATGGAGTGGCGCTACGCCGAGGCATCCTACAAAGTGATCGCCATCGACGCCGGCCACGCCTGCCAGAACGTCTACCTGGCCTGCGCGGCGGTTGGCTGCGGCGCCTGCGCCGTGGCCGCCTACGACCAGGCGCGCATGGACGAGTTGCTGGGAGTGGACGGCGACGAGGAGTTCGCCATCTACCTGGCGGCAGTGGGCAAGGTTCAAAGCGAGCCTTCGTGACGCGTGACGCGCAACAGCCTGAAGAAAAGCAGTGATAGAGAGATAGAGGGGTAAAGGGGAAAAATAAGCAAAAGCCCTGGGAGATTTCTTGCATGTCCGCAACTCCTCCTCTTTCCCACTTTCCCTCTCTACAACTTTTACCTCTCTACCACTCTTCTTCACCCCAGAAGGGGCATTTCATGCTCGTTCCATGTTAAAATGCCCCCCGTCATGTCCATCCCCCTGGCGCTGGCACTGATCTTCGGCCCGGCCGCGTTCTGGATCGGCTACGCCTACGCCCACGACCGCAGCCGGCCCGAACCAATGGTACTGGCGGCGTTCAGTTATTTCCTCGGCTTCCTCTCGGGCTGGCTCTGCCTGCACGCCTACGACCTGCTGCTGCCCGCGCTGGGCCTGACCGCCGACCTGGAGCGCATCCAGGGGCTGAACCTGAAATTCTTCCTCTACACGCTCCTGGTGGTGGGGCTGACGGAGGAGTTCTTCAAGTTCCTCCCCTTCCTGTGCGCCATCACCCGCTTCAGCGACTTCAATGAGGAGGGGGACGGCATCTTTTACGCCACGGCCTGCGCCGTGGGCTTCGCCTCCTACGAGAACCTGTTTTATCTGCCTCTCCTCTCCGGCTTCGCCCTCTTCGGCCGCGCCGTCGCCACGCCCCTCAGCCATGCCCTGTTCGCCTCGTTCTGGGGGCACTGGGTCGGAGTGGCGCGCGTGCGCCGGCAACGGCTGCTGCCGGCCGCGCTCAAGGGGGTCGGCCTGGCCGCCCTGGTCCACGGCGCCTTCGACTTCCTGAACCTCTCCCCGGCGCTGCGCATCTTCTCAGCGCTGCTGGTGCTGGCCGCCTGGATCTGGCGCATCCGCACCGTGGAGCGCCTCAAGCGCAAAGCCTGAATCGCGCGCCCGGTCGCGGATCGAGACCGATCGCACCCGTTCGGTTGCTGATCGCGGATGTGATAGAATCACAGCGGGAGGAACCATGAAGAAAACCATCCTCGCGCTCATCGTCCTGGGCATCCTGCCTGCCTTCCTGGCCGCCGTCCCCGCGGCACGCGACGCGGCCAAGCCCGACGAGGCGTCACTACTGGCGGCCTGGGAGACGGCGGTGAGGGCCGACGCCAATACCGAGGTCTTCGCGAAGACCGCCGAGCGCGCCTACCGCTTCAAGACCAGGCTGTTCCCCTTCGACGGCGAGCTCAAAGTGCTCAACGCCCTCATCCAGGATTACGGCGGCGAGGAGGAGGCCCTGCCGGGCTATGCCTTCGGCAGCGTCGAGGTCGAGCTCGTCGGCTTCGATCAGGAGCAGATGTCCCGCTATGCCCGCTCCTTCAGCTACTGGTACCAGCTGAACACCCTGTATTTCGACCACAAGGCCGGCCGCTGGCTCAGCGGCCAGGAGTACCGGGCGGCTCTCACACGCCGCTATTCCGCTTCCGGCTGCGGCACCGCCGCCGGCTGGCTGGCCCGCAATTATTTCCTCGTGATCATGCTGTTCCTGGCCCTTTTCCTCTGGTGGGTGGCCAGGAAGAGCGGCCGGCAGATGAAGACGGCCATGTCGCGCCAGGACGAGGCGATGGACATCTCCCGCCGCTCCATCGCCCTCGCCGAGAAGGCGGCGCAGCAGAATGAACAGAGCATCCAGCTGCTGCAGCAGATCCTTGAGGAGTTGAAGAAAACGAACTGAGTGTTAGTGTTTGTGTCTGTGCCAGAAAGTAACTAAACGAAATGCAAGTGCGCTTCACGAACACTAACACAAACACTAACACATAAGTTCATCCTCTTATTCGACGACGATCTCGTCGATGAAAAGCCAGGCCTTGCCGCCGGCGCCGACGTGGCCTACAGGGCACAGGCCGGTGCCGCGCGCCGTCAGGCGCACGTAGCGCGCTGGGCGCGGCGGGAACTCCAGGACGGCGCCGCGGCCGCGCAGCACGGTGAAGTCGTCCGCCGCCGGCCAGTCCAGCGCGGCGGCCGGCGCCCACTCCTTGTCGTCAAGGGAGACAGCGGCCTCGACCCCCGCCGGGGGGAATATCCAAGCCGCCGGATGCTCGAGAAAGCGCGTCGCGACCCGGCGGACCGGCAAGGCGCGGCCCAGGTCGATGACGGCCTCCAGGTCGCCTCCCTCCACGCCCAGCCACGCGCCGTCCTTATGCGCCAGCGACCCGTCCAGGCCGTCGGTCAGCAGGGCCTCTCCGCCATTCTCCGGCCGCAGGCGGCCGGAAGCGCTCACGCGCACAGGCGCGAAAGCGGCCAGGTGTTTCCGCAGCCGCAGTTCCACGGGCGGGGCCAAGGGCTGGCGGCCGGCGAACAGCGCCGCCCGCACGACGCATCCCTTCCTCAGCGTGAAGGGCCGGCGAAAGGCCCTGGAGCCGGGCCCGGGGTCGGCGCCGTCAAGGCTGTAGCGGATCTTCGCGCCGGACGCCGCAGCAGAGCCCGAGGCCATCTCGATCTTCCACCCCGTTTCTTCCGGCAGGGGACGGGCCCGGATGACCGGCCGCCAGGCCGTGTCGGCGAGCGTGAGGCCTTGGGCTTTCAATCCCGGGCGCAGCGCACCCAGCCGCCGCAGGAAGGATCCATAGTCCCGGGCAACGGCAGGGCTCCACACCGCCTCGGCCAGCGCGGCCAGGCGCGGCCACATCATGTAGGAAGCGTGCCCGGCGGTGGCGACATATTCGGTCCAAAGGTTGGCCTGGCCGCCGAGGATGTGAATCGCCTCTTCCGGCTTGAGCCGGGGAGGCGCCGGCTCGAAGGCATAGACGCTCTCCAGCGGCACGTAACCGCCGATCGCCGGCGGCTCGAAGCTTGGGTCGCCCTGGTAATAGTCGATGTAGTTGGAGGACGTCGGCGCCATGACCACGTCGTGACCCTGGCGCGCCGCCTCGATGCCTCCGTCCATGCCGCGCCATGACATCACGGTCGCCTCGGGCGCCAGGCCGCCCTCGAGGATCTCATCCCAGCCGATGAGCCTCTTGCTGAGGGATTTCAGACGCGCCTCGATCCGGCGGACGAACCAGCTCTGCAGCTCCATCTCGTCCCTCAGCCCCTCGGCCTTCATTCGCGACTGGCATTTGGGACAGGCCTGCCAGCGTGACTTGGGGCACTCGTCGCCGCCGACGTGCACCCACGGCCCGGGGAACAGCTCCGCCACCTCGTCGAGCACGCTTTCCAGGAAGGCGAACGTCTCCTCGTTGCCGGCGCAGTACACGTCCTCGAGCACGCCCCACTGGGCCATGCGGGCGAACGGCCCGCCGGTGCAGGAGAGCACGGGATGGACGGTCAGGGCCGCGGTGGCATGGCCCGGCATCTCGACCTCGGGGACCACGGTGATGAAGCGCTCGGCGGCGTAAGCCACGATCTCGCGGACCTCTTCTTGGGTATAGTAGCCGCCAGTGGGCTTCCCGGCTCTTTCAGCCAGTTCAGGATATTTTCTGATCTCGATGCGCCAGGCCTGGTCGTCGGTCAGGTGCCAGTGGAAGCGGTTGAGCTTGAACAATGCCATCTCGTCCAGGCACTTCTTGATGAACTCCTTGGGGAAGAAGTGGCGGCAGCAATCGAGCATGAAGCCGCGCCAGGCATAACGGGGCCGGTCGACGATCTCCAGGCAGGGAAGCGACGGGGGCATTCCCGGGGGACTTGCCATGAGCAGCTGGCGCAGAGTCTGCACGCCGTAGAACAGTCCGCCCGGCCGGGCGGCTTTCAGCACAATATCGAGGGGAGTGATGCGCAGAAAATAGCCCTCGTCGCCGACCTTTTCCTGCGCCGCGGGCTCGATGGCGAACAGCACCGCCGGCCGGGCAAAGACCGGCTCGCCATAGAGCGGCCGAGGAGAGGGGGAACCGGACCAGCCCTGCGATCGCAGCTGCTCTCCGAAATCGCGCAACAGTCGGGCTGTTTCCCGCTGATCGGCTTCGCCGGCCGTTGCCGCATCGGTCAGCAGCGGGGCGTCGGGATCGATCACGAAGCGGCCGCCATGGGACGCCACCTGCAGCGCCTGGGGAATGATCGCCGCTTCGTGCTTCGCCCGGGAGGGCCAGGGCGGCTCCAGTCGGGCGCGGCAGCCGGCCAGGCCGGCGATCACCAGCAACAGCAGGGGCATTCGCTTCATGGGGTCTCCTTCGCCGGGGCCCGGGTGGGCATCAATCGGCCGGCAGGGCGTTTTCCAGCGCCGCCAGCGCCAGGAACATCCAGGCGCCGTGGGGCAGCCACTGCTCCGACCAGCGCCAGTTGTGGCTCGGATTCTTGTCCCAGGGCTTGGGCAGAAAGGCGATGTCGTTCTCGTCTTCAAATCCAGAGGTGACGCCGTTGCAGATGCCGCCCGGGGCGTTGGGGAAGCCGGGCAGGTAGTCGGGGCTGTTGCGGCCCCGGCCCTGCAGCATGCAGGCGTCGAACGGGTTCAGCCCCAGGATCCAGTCGACC
>Ga0209507_1000851_pt1 | contig 27960 bp, 36 predicted proteins | sample AD_UKC028_MetaG_FD_184414 | JGI IMG/M metagenome (GOLD analysis project Ga0209507, IMG submission 184414) | Active sludge microbial communities of municipal wastewater-treating anaerobic digesters from USA - AD_UKC028_MetaG (SPAdes) (version 2) | ecosystem: Engineered > Bioreactor > Anaerobic >...
GTACGTCTCCGTGAGCTCCCAGGCGGACACCGAGAACGCCGACCTTTCCCGGGAGCGCGGGGAACTCGCGGAAACCCCGGAGGCCGAGCACGCCGAACTGGCCCAGATCTATGTTTCCCGGGGGCTCACTCCCGAGCTCGCCCGGCAGGTCGCCGATCACCTGACGGCGCACGACGCCCTCGGCGCCCATGCCCGGGACGAACTCGGCATCCACGAACTCACCCGCGCCCGCCCGATCCAGGCCGCGGTCGCCTCCGCGGCCTCGTTCGCGGTGGGGGCGGCACCGCCCGCAATCCTCGCGGCGGTCCTGCCGATGCCTGTGCTCAGCCCCGGCATCGTCGGGGTCACGCTGGTGCTCCTCGCGGCCCTCGGCGGCGTCGCCGCCCACCTCGGCGGCGCGCCCCTCACGCGGGGGGCGCTGCGGGTCGCGTTCTGGGGCGCGGTGGCCATGGGGTGCACCGCCCTGGTCGGGCGGCTCTTCGGTGCGGTCGTCTAGGAGGTACCTGTGAGGCTCACGATGTTCCTCGGCGTGCTGCTGATCGCCCTCGGAATGTGGGTGGTCGCCGGACGCACTGTCTACAAGACGAAGCGTGAAGTCTTCCAGATTGGCGAGATGAAGGCCGCGGTGACCGAGGAACACACCCTGCCCGGCTGGGTCGGCTATGCCAGCGCCGCCGGCGGGGTGGCGCTGCTCGTGGCCGCGGCCGTGCGCCGGCGCACCTGAGGCAAGAGGAGGATGAGACACCGATGATTTCAGGCCGTGACGCGCTCCGGCGCCTGCGGGAAGGCAACGCACGGTTCGCCTCGAACGTGCGCGGCCCCGACACCATCGTCAGCCATACCAGGCGTCCCGAGCTGCCGACCGACCAGGAGCCGCTGGCCATCATCCTCGGCTGCTCGGACGCCCGCGTCCCCGCGGAGCTGGTCTTCGACCAGGGGCTGGGCGACCTGTTCGTCATCCGCGTGGCCGGCAACATCGTGGCGCCGTCGCTGGTGGGCAGCGTCGAGTTCGCCGCATCGAAGTTCGGCACCCGGCTCGTGGTGGTCCTCGGCCACTCGAAGTGCGGGGCCGTCACCGCCACCCTCGACGAGCTGCAGCGGCCGAGCGAGAACCAGTCCCGCAATCTGCGGTCCATCGTGGACCGGATCCGCCCTTCGGTGGAAGGATTGCTCGGCACCAACCTCACGCACGACCGCGAGGCCATCATCGAGCAGGCGGTTCGGGTCAACATCCGGGCCTCGGCGAACCATCTTCGCCACGGCTCCGAGGTACTGGAGCAGCTCATTCGCGAGGATGGCCTGCTGGTGGTCGGGGCGGAGTACTCGCTCGAGACCGGCGAAGTGGACTTCTTCGACGGGGCGCCCGCCTAGGTCACCCCGCCGATGTCCGTGTCGCCTCCCGTCCATTTCAAGACACCCGCCGCCTTCCGCGCCTGGCTCCGGCAGCACCACACGTCCGCCACCGAGCTCGTGCTCCGCCTCGCCAAGGTGCATGCGTCGGCCGGCGGCATCACCTACGCCCAGGCGCTGGACGAAGCGTTGTGCTACGGATGGATCGACGGGGTCCGCCGCCGCCTGGACGCCGACGGCTTCTCCATCCGGTTCACCCCCCGGAAGCCACGGAGCATCTGGAGCCGGGTGAACGTGGACCACGCGGAGCGCCTGATCCGTGAGAAGCGGATGACGAAGGCGGGGATGGCGGCCTTCGAGGCGCGACAAGAGGACAGGACCGGGGTGTACGCCTTCGAGCAGCGGAGCCCCGGATTGTCAGCGGGGTACCGGCAGCAGTTCGCGAAGCGGCGGGCGGCGTGGACCTACTTCGAGGGCGAGGCGCCTTGGTACCGGCGGACCGCCAGCCACTGGGTGATGAGCGCCAAGCGGGAGGCAACGCGCCGCAAGCGGCTGGAGACCTTGATCTCGTGCTCGGCGGAGAAGCAGCGAATCCCGCAACTGCGGCGGGACTGACCCCCTGAAGGAGGGAACGCCGCCCAGCGCGAAGGCCGAGCGGCGTGAAAGCGGGGACTTGGGCGGGTGCCGGAGAGCACCCTCAAGGAGCCGGCTTGCCTGTGCCGGCCTCGGAGGCTCCTGGAAACAGGGCCATCCTGACTGCCCAGTATCCACGCTTCCGTCATTAACTTAGCGTCGGGGCAATAAGAAGAGTGTGAAAGCTCTTGTAAGCCACGTGATCCAACGCCGCAGCGGCAGTCACCACTCAGATCAGGAGAGTCACCGATGGAACAGAAGGCGCATGCGAAGTGGACTGGAGACCTGCGCTCCGGGAACGGCACCGTCCGGCTCGGCAGCGGGCTCCTCGAGACCCCGTACACCTTCAAGACCCGGTTCGAGGGCGCCCCGGGCACCAACCCCGAGGAGCTGCTCGGCGCCGCACACGCCGCCTGCTTCACCATGGCGCTCGGCGCCCTTCTCACCAAGGCGGGCCACACCCCGACCAGCATCGAGTCGACCGCCTTGGTCCACCTGAACAAGGTGGGCGAGGGGTTCAGCATCACCGGGATCGACCTGACGACCCGCGGCATCGTGCCCGGCTCGTCGGAGGCCGAGTTCCGGAAGCTGGCGGAAGACGCCAAGGGGAACTGCATCGTGTCCAGGGCGCTGGCGGCGGTGCCGATGACGGTGGCCGCCACCTTCGCCGGCGGCTGAGGCCGGGGCAGGCACCGGGGGGCGACCCGAAACCTTCGCCCCCCGCTTTCCGTCCACACCTGAGGCTGGCCAACCCTCCCGCCGGCCGTCCCGGCGGTTAGGTTACGGAGACCTGCTTGGGCCGCCGGCTACGGCAGGTCACCCCATGGTCCAGAATCCACGTCCCAGGAGCAGTCGTTGCGGTTCTCCCCTCTGCGCGCCCTCACGCCCCTGATCGTCCTCGCCGCCGCGGCCGTCCCGGCCGCCGGCCAAGCCGGGGGCGCCGCCACGCCGCCACCCTACGTGGCGGCGGACGCGCAGTTCATGACCGGCATGATCGGCCACCACGCCCAGGCAGTGCTTATTTCCGGCTGGGCAGCCAGCCACGGCGCCAGCCAGTCGATCGTCCTCCTGACGGAGCGGATCGTAGTGGGCCAGCAGGACGAAATCACGCTCATGACGCGTTGGCTGAAAGATCGCGGGGAGCCCGTCCCCGATCCGGCCCACGCGCATGCCGGCATGGATCACTCCATGCACATGCCGGGCATGCTGAGCGCCGAGCAGCTGGCGACGCTGGACGCGGCCCGGGGCCCGGAATTCGACCGGCTCTTCCTCACCTACATGATCCAGCACCACCTCGGCGCCATCGTGATGGTAGACCAGCTGTTCGCCACGCACGGGGCCGGGCAGGACGAGGCCACCTTCCGCCTGGCCTCCGACATCTACGCCGACCAGACGACCGAGATCCGCCGGATGCAACTGATGCTGGACGCCCTTCCACCGAGCGGTACCAGCCCCTGACAGACGCACATTTTCGCCGCTTCGACTCGTTCAGCCACCTCTCACAGGAATGGTCCATGGACATCGTACACCGCGTTCCACGTCCGGGCAGCCGATCCACCGCCGCCCTCCTCCCCCTCGTCCTCGCGTTCGGGTCGCTCTCGGTGGCCGGCTGCGCGTCTTCGTCGGCGCCCGCTGCGGTGCCGGCCGCGCCGGTCATGCCGGCCACCGACCCCCGCGTCGGGCTCAAGGCGGGCCAGTGGGACGCCGCCGAGGCCACGTGGAACCTGCGCGTCGTCTCGACGACCCGGCCCTCGGCCCAGTTCGAGGGCGTGACGAACTCCGACATCTCGTTCACCGGGAACTACGCCATCCAGGGCAATTACAACGGCTTCCAGGTCTGGGACGTCTCCAACCCGGCCAAGCCCTCGCTCAAGGTGGGCTTCCTCTGCCCCGCCTCCCAGAGCGACGTGTCGGTGTACAAGAACCTCCTGTTCGTGTCGGGTGAGGGCAATTCCGGCCGGCTCGACTGCGGCACGCAGGGCGTCAAGGACACCGTGAGCGCCGAGCGCCTCCGCGGCATCCGGATCTTCGACATCACCGACATCTCGGCGCCGAAGTACATCGCGAACGTCCAGACCTGCCGCGGCTCCCACACCCACACGGTGCTGGCGGACCCGAAGGACAAGGACAACGTCTACATCTACGTGTCCGGGTCGGCGGGCGTCCGCTCGCCGAACGAGCTGCCGGGCTGCTCCCGCCTCGCGCCGGACCAGGACCCGAACTCGGCGCTGTTCCGGATCGAGGTCATCAAGGTGCCGCTGGCGCACCCGGAGCAGGCGGCCATCGTGAGCTCGCCGCGTATCTTCCACGACCTCGTGGCCCCGCCGGCCCACGGCGAGTCGCCCGAGGATGTGGCCGCCGCCAAGAAGGCGGCCGCCGAATACCGCGCCAAGGGCGGGTACACCGCCGAGCTCTTCGGGGCGGAGCGCATCATCCCGCCGCAGTTCATCAACCCGATGCTCGACAGCATCGTGAAGGCCCGCGGCGGCAGCGGCGCGCCGACCGGCGCCGACAGCGCCGCGCTCCGCACGGCCCTGCCCGCCATCCTCGCCGCGCGCTTCGGGGCGCCGGACGACAGCAAGGGCGGCCCGCGCCCCGGCCCGACCCAGTGCCACGACATCACCGTCTACCCGGCCATCGGGCTGGCCGGCGGCGCCTGCGAGGGCTACGGGCTCCTGCTCGACATCAGCGACCCGGTCAACCCGAAGCGGATCGGCGCGGTGGCCGACTCCAATTTCTCTTACTGGCACTCGGCGACGTTCAACAACGACGGCACCAAGATGCTCTTCTCGGACGAGTGGGGCGGCGGCGGCTCGCCGAAGTGCCGCATCACCGACAAGAAGGAGTGGGGCGCCGACGCGATCTTCACGCTCGCCAACCGGACCATGACGTTCAAGAGCTACTACAAGCTCCCCGCGGCCCAGACGGCCAACGAGAACTGCGTGGCGCACAACGGGTCGCTCATCCCGGTCCCGGGGCGTGACATCATGGTGCAGTCGTGGTACCAGGGCGGCGTCTCGGTGTTCGACTGGACCGACGCCGCGAACCCGAAGGAGATCGCGTTCCACGACCGCGGTCCCGTGGACTCGACCCGCATGGGCAACGGCGGGACCTGGTCGGTGTACTGGTACAACGGCTACATGTACAGCTCGGAGATCTCGCGCGGACTCGACGTCTTCGAGCTGACGCCCAGCGCCTGGCTGTCGCAGAGCGAGATCGATGCGGCCAAGCTGGTCCGCCTCGACTACTTCAACGCCCAGGGACAGCCGCAGTTCGTCTGGCCGGCGCACCCGGCCGTGGCGCAGGCCTACCTCGATCAGCTGGCCCGATCGAACGGCCTGGCGTCGGGCACGATCTCCTCCGCCCGGAAGGAGCTCGACAAGGCAGGCAAGGAGTCGGGCACCAAGCGCCAGGAAAGGCTCACGAAGCTCGCCACCCAGCTCGACGGCGCCGCGGCGGGGGCGGGCGATCCGGCCAAGGTGCGCACGCTGACGGCGACGATTCGCGCCATGGCGGCCAAGACTTGAACGGGTTGCCGTGACAGGCTGAATTAGCACATCCTTCAAGGTCCGGCTGGGCAAGCCGGGCCTTGAAGCGTTTTGGGGGGGGCCGATGGACCAGCCTGCCGAGGTCATCCGGAAGTTCTACGCCGCCTTCCAGCGCCGCGATCATACGGCGATGGCGGCGTGCTACGCGCCGGACGCCACCTTTTCAGATCCGGTCTTCCCCGCCCTCCATGGGCCCGCTGTCGGCGCAATGTGGCGGATGCTCTGCGAGCGGGGCACCGACCTCCGGATCGAGGCGAGCGGCATCGAGGCGGACTCGGCGAGGGGAAGCGCGCGCTGGGAGGCTTGGTACACTTTCTCGGCCACCGGTCGCCCGGTCCACAACATCATCACGGCGTCGTTCACGTTCCGGGACGGCCTCATCCAGTCCCACGTCGACGCATTTGACCTCTACCGGTGGGCGCGCCAGGCGCTGGGGCTCAAGGGCCTGCTGCTCGGCTGGGCGCCGCCCGTGCAGGGCGCCGTCCGCGCACAGGCGGCACGCGCCCTCGATGCCTTCATCCGGAAACACCCGCCGGCCTGACCCTCAACGGGAGGTGCGCTGATGCGAGGCTGCTTCACCCTGGTCGGCCTTGTCCTGCTGCTCATCGGGGTCGCGTCGCTGTCGGTGCTCATCAAGATCGGCGGCCAGAGCGACGGACCGGGAGCCCTCGTCTTCTACATCGGCGCGGCCGGGGGATTCTTCGGTGCGTGGGCCTTCCTGTGGCCCCACAAGCCAAAGGGGTAGGAGGTCTCATGCGGCTACTCGTAATCGGCGCCAGCGGCGCCACCGGACAGCACCTGGTGGACCAGGCGCTCCAGGCGGGGCATGCCGTCACCGCCTTCGTCCGCGACCCGGCGCGGCTCCCCCTCACGCATGCCGCGCTGCGGGTCGTGGCCGGCGACGCGATGCGCCGCGAAAGTCTCGGCCCGGCGGTCGGCGGGCACGACGCGGTGCTCTGCATCCTCGGCGCGAAGCCCGAGGGCGTCGATGCGCCCCGGGGCCAGCCCGGCGTCCCGGTCTGCTCGGCCGGCACGAAGCACCTCATCGAGGCCATGACGGCCGCCGGTGTGCGCCGGCTCGTGGTGGTGAGTTCCGCGTCGGTCGGGGAAAGCCGCGGCACCGGTCGCTTCCCCGCGCCGTGGGTCCTGCGGACCCTGCTGCGCGAGGTCATGGATGACAAGGAAATTCAGGAGGCGGCGGTTCGCGGGAGCGGGCTGGACTGGACGATCGTTCGCCCGGTGAAGATGACCAACGGCCCGCGCACCGGCAGGACACAGGTCGGTCCGACCCTGCGGTGGGGACTCGGCTCGAAGGTGTCGCGCGCCGACGTGGCGGCGGCGGTCCTCGATACCCTGTCGGACGCCAGCTCGATCGGCGCGGCGCTCACCGTGACAGGGGCGTGACCGGTGCCCGAATCCTGGGCTTCACGGTTCGACCGCTGGCGGCTGAACTGGTTCCCGGCGTACCGCGCCACGGGGGCCCGCATCACCTACATCGCCGACGACTGGCTCGAGGTCCGGGTGCGGCTCGCGCTCAACTGGCGCACCCGGAACTACGTCGGGACGATTTTCGGCGGCAGCCTCTACGGCGCGGTGGACCCCATCTACATGGTCATGCTGATCCGTGCGCTGGGCCCCGCATTCGTCGTCTGGGACCAGGCGGCGACCATCCGGTTTCTCCGGCCGGGCCGCTCGACGCTGCGCGCCACCTTTCGGCTCGAGCCGGAACAGGTGGCCGCGATCGCGGCGGACGCACGCGCCCAGGGCCGCGTGAGCCGTGATTTCGAGATAGCGCTGGTGGATGCGGAGGGGCGGGTCTGCCTGGCCTGTACCAAGACCATCTTCATCCGGCACGCGACCGGCAGTGGGAGGGACTAGGGCGCGGTCGGTGCCGGCGGAGCCTCGGGCTGGGCGTCCTTGGCGGTCGCAGTGGCGGAAGCGGCGATCGAGGGCGCCACGGCGTTCGCCACCGCCTTGGCCGCAAAGGCCGCCACCGGCACGCCGAGTCCCGCGCCGAGCAGGAGCAGGTTGGCGGCGAGCACCGGTCCGGTCCATCGGTTGACCAGCGCGCGGCTCCGCGTCTGCATCACTGCCGCCACGGCAACGAGATCGATCGCCACGAGCGCCAGCGCGCAGGTCCAGAACACCTGCGAGCTCACCTGGTCCAGCCACGGCACGACGGAATCGAGCATCGAAGGCCTCGAGGCGCGGGACGGTTGACTGCGGGGAATCTGTGGAGTGTCACCCTAGTTACGTCAAAGTTGCCGTCTTGTCCAGAGGTGGATTCGACCTGAAACGGGCCGGGTCCTGGAGCCGGGCTGGCAGGGTTGAGCGCGGGGGATACATTGGCGAAATGAGCGTCTCCTCTCGAGCGACCATTTCCGGCCGCTACACACTCGAGCGCGAGCTCGGGCGGGGCGGCATGGCGGTCGTGTGGCTGGCGCGGGACCTCCGGCATGGTCGCCCCGTCGCGATCAAGATCCTCCATCCGGAGCTGGCCGGCGCGATCGGCGTGGACCGTTTCATCCGCGAGGTCCGGCTCGCCGCCGGGCTCCAGCATCCCAACATCGTGCCGATCCTCGACTCCGGCGTCCTGGAGCTGGAGGGCGGAACGCCGCTCCCCTGGTACGCCATGGCCTACCTCGAGGGCGAGTCGCTCCGCACGCGGCTGTCCCGGGAGCGACAGTTGCCGGTCGACGAGGCGGTCCACATCACCTTGGCCGTGGCAGACGCTCTCGAGGCCGCCCACCGCCAGGGCATCGTGCACCGGGACATCAAGCCGGACAACATTTTTCTCTCCGACGGCCAGGTGTATGTGATCGACTTCGGGATCGCCAAGGCCCTGGTCGAGACCGGAGGGGAGCGCCTCACCAGCACCGGACTGGCCATCGGGACTCCGGCGTACATGAGCCCCGAGCAGGCCTCGGCCGGCCGGGTGGACGCGCGGAGCGACCAATACAGCCTGGCCACCGTGCTGTACGAAATGCTCACCGGCGAGCCGCCGTTCAGCGGCTCGACCGCCCAAGCCCTGATCGCCCGGCGGTTCTCGGAGCCGGCCCGGCCGGTCCGCACCGTGCGACCGACGGTGCCAGCGCCGCTCGAAGCGGCGGTGCTGCGGGCGCTCGAGCGAGTTCCCGCCGACCGGTACCAGGACGTGACGCGCTTCGTCGCGGCGCTGCGCGGGACCCGAGCGAACGTCACGCAGTGGCCGCGCCGGCCCGCGGCAACCTTCGCGCTCAGCGGCGGGCTCGTCGCGGTCGCGGTGGCGGGCTGGCTGTACCTGTCGCCGCACCTTCGGGGGACGGGGCACGCCGTGGATCCCGAGCTCAAGGCGCTGGTCGACCGGGGGCTCCGCGGCTACGATCGGCGGACACCGGCGGGAATCCTGGATGCGATTGCCGCGTTCAATGCGGCGATCGTGCGCGACTCGACCTACATGCCGGCGTGGGCCGGCCTCGCTTCCTCCTACGCACGCGCCCTGGAGCGGGAGTTCATCGTGCCCGGCCTGCCTCGTGACAGCCTGCTCCATCTGGCGGTCGCATCGGTGGACCGCGTGCTCGCCGCGGACTCGGGAAGTGCGACGGCCTGGCTCACGCAGGCCATCGTCACCCAGCAGGTGGATCCCACCGACGACCGGCCGTCGCTGCACGCCGTCCGGCAGTCCCTCGCCCTCGACTCGACCAACCCCCGTGCCTGGCATACCCTCGCGCGCAACCTGGCCGAGACGGGGGACCTCGTTGGCGCCATCGCCGCATGGCGCCGCAGCGTTGCGCTGAATCCGTCGTACACGCAGGGCCTCGGCTTCCTGGCACAGGCCCACTACTGGCGCCGGGAGTACGACAGTGCCGCCGCCTGGGCTGACACCGCCATCGCCGTGGACCCCAGCTATCTCTTCGGACGCACGCTGGCCGGCCTCGCGGCGATCGGGCAGGGCGATACCGTGCGGAGCGTCACGGCGTTTGACGCCGCACGGCGGCTCAGCACCAATGTCGAGGTGGCGAACGCGCTGGCTGGAAGCGCATTTGCGAACGCGCATGCTGGGCGGCTCGATGAGGCCCGCCTCCTCCTTGCACAGGCCGATTCGATTGCGAGCACGTACAACCCGGCGCCGCTGCATACCGCGGTCTATCTGGCCCAGGCGTATGGCGCGCTGGGGGACGCCGATCGCGCGCTGGCCTGGCTCCTACGGTTCGCCCCGAGGCAGAACCTCCACTTCCAGCTCCATCTGCGGTGCGATCCGCCCTTCGATCCGATCGCCGGCGATCCGCGGTTCCGGGCCCTCCTCCTCCAGCCGAGGCCGCCCGCCGGACAGGGCTGCTAGCCGGCGAACCTGGGACCGGTTGCCGGGTATCATCGGACCATCGTACCATACTCACCTACTCACGCGCTCAAGGACGGTTCCATGCCGACACCCAAGACGATTCTCATCACTGGCGCCACGGGACAGCAGGGCGGCGCCGTCGCGGCCGAGCTCGCCGGGGCCGGGTTCCAGTTGAAGGGCATGACCCGCAAGCCGGACAGCCCGGCCGCAGCGGCGCTCAAGCAGAAGGGCGTCACGATCGTCCAGGGCGACCTGAACGACGAGGCGTCGCTGCGGAACGCGCTCACCGGCGCCTGGGGCGTCTTCGCCGTCCAGAACACCTGGGAAGCCGGGGTGGAAGGGGAGGAAGAGCAGGGCCACCGCATCGCCCGGCTCGCCCGGGAGGCCGATGTCCAGCACTACGTCTACAGCTCCGTCGGATCGGCGCACCGCGCCACCGGCATCCCGCACTTCGAGAACAAGTGGCGGATCGAGGGGACGGTCCGGGCGCTGGGGTTCCCCTCCCACGTGATCCTGCGGCCGGTGTTCTTCATGGAGAACATGGTCAGCGCCTGGTTCCTGAACGGCGACAAGATCTATTCGGGGCTCCGGCCCGACACCGCGCTGCAGATGATCGCCGTCCGGGACATCGGCGTCTATGGCGCCCGCGCGTTCACCGACGCCGCCCGGCTCAACCGCCGCGAGATCGATCTGGCGGGCGAGGCGCTTACCATGGCCGAAGCGACGCGCCACATCGGCACCGCGCTCGGCCGCGCCATCGAGTACGTCCAGCTTCCCATGTCCGAGATCCGGAAGAACAGTGAGGACTTCGCCCTGATGCTGGAGTGGTTCGAGCGGGTGGGCTACAACGCCGACATCCCGGCGCTGGAGCGCGAGTTCGGCGTCACGTCGACCGGGTTCGGCGCGTGGGCCAAGGCATGGGCGGCCGGGCCCCGGGCCACCTAGATGGGCGAGAGGCCACTCGCCGCGTCCAGGCGCCCCCCCTTCGCCGGCCTGCTCGGCCTCGGATTCGTCATCGACTTCCTCGATACGCTCGGGGTGGGCTCCTTTGCGACCACGACCACGGCCCTCAAGCTGGGGAAGCTGGTCGAGGACGAGGACATTCCGGGCACCCTGAACGTGGGGCACGCGCTCCCCACGATCCTCGAGGCGGTTCTCTACATCACGGTGGTCCGTGTCGAACTCCTTACGCTCGTCGCGATGATCGGCGCCAGCGCCCTCGGCGCCTGGTTTGGGGCCGGCATCGTGGTCGGCTGGCCCCGACGCACCATCCAGCGCGCCCTCGCCGCGGCCCTGCTGGCCACCGCCGCCTTCATCTTCCTGCGCCAGGTCCACGTCTTCCCCGCCGGCGGCGATGCGCTGGCCCTGACGGGCGCCGCGCTCCTGATCGGCGTCGCCGTGAATGCCCTGATTGGCGCGCTCACCAGCCTCGGCATCGGCAACTACGCCCCCTGCATGGCGCTTGTCAGCCTGCTCGGGATGAACCCGACCGCCGCCTTTCCCATCATGATGGGATCGGCGGCGCTGACCCTGCCACTCGCTGCCGCGCGGTTCATTCCCGCCAAGCGCTTCCACCGCCGCACCGCGCTCGGCCTGACCCTCGGCGGCATTCCCGGCGTGCTGGTGGCGGCGTTCCTCGTCACCTCGCTCCCGCTCGATGCCGTACGGTGGCTCGTCGTCGGCGTCCTTATCTACACCTCGGCGCTGATGTGGCGCTCGGCCCTCCAGGAGACCGTATGAAGATCACGGCCATTCGCGCCTACCAGGTCGACCTCCCCCTGCTCGAGGGCAGCTACAAGTGGTCGGGCGGCAATTCCGTCTCGGTGTTCGACTCCACGGTGGTCGAAGTCGTGACCGACACCGGGCGCTCCGGCTGGGGCGAGGTCTGCCCGCTGGGTCCCGCCTACCTGCCGGCCTACGCCCGCGGCGCGCGCACCGGGATCGCCGAGCTGGCCCCGTACCTGCTCGGCATGGACCCCCTGGCGCTGGGCGAGGTGAACCGGAGGATGGACGCCGCGATGCGCGGGCATCCCTACGTGAAGTCGCCGATCGACATGGCGTGCTGGGACCTTCTCGGCCAGGAGGCGGGGCTGTCGGTCGCGACGCTGATGGGCGGCCACGTCGGCGAGCGCTTTGCGCTCTATCGCGCCATTTCACAGGAGTCGCCGGAGGCGATGGCCGGCCGCATCGCCCAGTACCGCGCCGAGGGCTACCGGAAGTTCCAGCTCAAGGTGGGCGGCGACCCGGACACCGACATCGACCGGATCCGCGCCGCGGCGACGAAGCTCCAACGGGGTGATGTCCTGATCGCCGACGCCAACACCGGCTGGACCCAGCACGCCGCCGTCCGGGTGGCCGACGCCGTCCGCGACGTGGACGTCTACATCGAGCAGCCGTGCTACAGCTACGAGGAATGTCTCGCGGTCCGGCGGCACACCAACCGCCCCTTCGTGCTCGACGAGGTGATCGACAGCCTCGACGCGGTGGTGCGGGGCATCGCCGACCAGGCGATGGACGTCATCAACCTGAAGATCTCGAAGGTGGGCGGCCTGACCCGCGCGCGGCAGATCCGCGACCTCTGCGTGTCGCTCGGCATCGCGATGACCATCGAGGACACCTGGGGCGGCGACATCACGACGGCGGCCATCGCCCACCTGGCCCACAGCACGCCCGAGCGGTTCCTCTTCTCGGCCACCGACTTCAACTCGTACGGTTCGGTGAGCTTCGCCGACGGCGCGCCGCAGCGGGTGGACGGGTTCCTGGCCGCGTCGCACGAGCCCGGGCTGGGTGTCCGGCCCCGCCTCGATGTCCTGGGGAAGCCGGTGCTGGAGGTCACGACCGCATGAGCAGGGGCTCGAGGTGAAGGTCATCCTCTTCGGGGCCACCGGCATGGTCGGGAGCGGGGTGCTCGCGGAGTGTCTCGCCGATCCACGGGTGGATTCGGTGGTGTCGGTGGTGCGGAGCGCCGGCGGCGTTACGCACCCCAAGCTTCGCGAGGTGCGGCACCGGGACTTCTTCGATTTCACCCCGTTGCGGAGCGCCTTCGAGGGAGCCGACGCCTGCTTCTTCTGTCTCGGGGTGTCCTCCTTCCGGCTCGGCGAGGACGAGTACCGCCGGCTGACCTACGACCTCACCCTCGCGGCCGCGCGCGCCGTGCTCGACGCCGCCCCGGGCGTGGTGTGCTGTTACGTGTCGGGCGAGGGCACCGACAGCACCGGGCGCGGGCGGGTGATGTGGGCGCGCGTCAAGGGGCAGACCGAGCAGGCGCTGCTTGCGTTGCCGTTCCGGGCGGCGTACATGTTCCGCCCCGGGTACATCCAGCCGCTCGCGGGAGTCCAGTCCAAGACGGGTCTCTACCGGGCGGCGTACACCCTGCTAGGCCCGCTCTATCCGCTCCTCCAGCGCCTCGCCCCGACGCACGTGACCACCTCGGTCAACGTCGGGCGGGCCATGCTCGAGGTGGCGGCGCACGGGTATCCGCGGCCAGTGCTGGAAACCGAGGACATCAACGCGGCCGCCGGCATGACCGCATGCCAGGGGAGCTGAATGGGCGCTATCGTGATGTGGGCACTCGCGACCGGGGCCATCACCGGCGCGGTCTGGGTCGGGACGCTGCTCGTCAGCCACCTCCGGAAGCAGGCCGTGCAGCAGCCGATCCTCCTGGCGCAGCTCGAGGACCGGCTCGAGCGCCTCGAACTGGTGGAGAGGCGGCTCGCCGAGGTGGAGGGCCGGCTGGAGTTCGCGGAGCGGCTGCTCGCGACGGGCACACAAGGCGAGCGGCGGTCCCTGCCCCAAGGCACGGAGGACGCCTGACCCGGTACGTCGCGCTGCTCCGCGCCATCAACGTCGGGGGACATGTCGTTCCCATGGCACGGCTCCGGGCGCTCTTCGAGTCGCTCAAGTTCGAGGACGTCGCCACCGTCATCGCCAGCGGGAACGTCCTCTTCTCGGCGCGGGGAGGTGCTGGCGCGCGGATCGAGCGCTCAATCGAGACACACCTGCGCCAGGCGCTCGGCTACGAGGTGGCCACCTTTCTCCGGCGCCCCGGCGAACTCGCCGAAATCGTGGCCCACCGCCCCTTCCCCGCCGCCGAGCCGCTCGGCGCCGACCACGCCCTGTCCGTCATCTTTCTCAAGCAGCCCCTCGACACCCCCGCCCAGGAGGCGCTCCTGTCCCTCCAGACCGACACCGATGCCTTCCACGTTCGGGGACGCGAGGCCTATTGGCTCCGCCACGGCAGGATCAGCGACTCGAAGGTGACCCCCGCCAGGCTGGAAAAGGCGCTCCGCGGGCCGGCTACCGCGCGCAACATCACCACCGTCCGCAAACTCGCCGCCGCGTTGACGGCATGAACGCCGCCGATGTGAACGGCCCTACCGTCGTGCTCGAGACCGAGCGCCTCACGCTGCGTCGGCTCACCGAGGACGACGCCGAGTTCATGCTGGCCCTCCTGAACGAGCCCTCATTCCACCAGTACATCGGCGACCGGGGTGTGCGCACTGTGGAGGAGGCGCGCGCCTACGTCCGGAACGGCGCGATGGCAAGCTACGAGGCGTTCGGGTTCGGGCTCTGGTTGGTGCTGAGGAAGGAAGACGGCGCGCCGATCGGGCTCTGCGGGCTGCTGAAGCGGGAGACCCTCCCCGACGTGGACATCGGCTTCGCCTTCCGGCCGGCGTTCTGGTCCCGGGGCTACGCCGTCGAGTCGGGATCGGCGGTGGTGGAGCACGGGAGGACCGCCTTCGGCCTGACCCGGCTCGTGGCGATCGTCCAGGCCGACAACCGCGGTTCCATCCGCGTGCTGGAGAAGCTCGGGTTCGAATTCGAGGGGCCCATCGAGTGGCCCGGCGGCGCGGCGACGATTCAGCTCTACGGCCGGGCCCTCCCCTAGCCGGCGCGCGTGGCGCACCGCTCCCGGATCAATTGTTCGAGCTGCTCCGCCCGGTGGTCGTCCGAGTGCCGGCCACGCACCATCTCGAACCCGGCCCGCCGAATTCGCTCGAAAGCCTCGGGTGCCGCCAGGACCTCCGCAAGCTTCCCGTCGAACGACTCCTCATCCACTCGCACGTAGTTCACGCCGTCCTCGAAGCCGAGGCGGTCGAGATCGCTGGTGTAGGTGGCGAGCAGCAGGCAGCCGGCGGCCGGCAGCTCCATGTACTTGGCCACGACGTACCCGATGACGGCGCTGCAGGTGACCGCGCAGCGATAGCGCGACAGTTCCCGCGCGTACGCCTCCCCGAACAGGCCGGGGACTTCCCGCCCCGGCGCGTCGCCGTACCCGGGATGCCTGAGCGTCACGACATCGGGATTGCGCGCGGCGATCTTGCGCACGGGATAGAAGCGCCCGACGGCGCCCGAGAGGACGCATCGCTCGATCGGCGCGTCGTTGTAGGGCACGGCCCGGAAATCGGCCGTGCGGAAGAAGTGCGGAAAGTGGACCAGCTTGGCGGCGTGCCGGGGGTACCACTGCACGAAGGGGTCGTGCGAGGTGCAGAGGATCGCGTCGCACCGCCGGAAGAAACGGGTCAGGATCCAGCGGTCGCGGCTCAGGTACCTCGTTCCCCTGGTGCCCTGGTGGATGTCGTCCCAGAGCCCGAAGACCCGAATCCGACCCGGCAGCGACAACAGCCCGCGGAACCCTTCGGAACGACCCCACTGCACCGGCTTGAGCACGACGACGAAGGGACAGTCGGCCGGCAGGTCGCGTTCGGTGACATCGTCGCAGAACACCACGCGGGCGCCGAGTCGCCCGGCGACCAGCTCGAAGAGGGTCACGAACTTGGCGACGTAGGGATTCCCCTCGTACCGGCGCGGAACCAGGAACCGCCCGGCCGCGAGGTTCACGCTGCGCCGCGCGGGAACGGGAACGCGGCGGCGAGCCGGTCGGCGCCGCCGGCGGTCGGCGGGGTCCACGCCGGCTGCGCGCTCATCGTGGCGAGCGTGAGCGGCTCGGGACGCTCTCGCCCGGTTCCCTCATAGTAGTCGGCGAACTTGTGGCCCCCACCCAGCACCCGGTCCGACAGTTCCAGCCAGTGCGCCGGGATGCCATAGGCCTCGGCGAAGATGATCCCGTGCAGCGACGAGGAGACCACCCGCCGGCAGTCCCAGAGCGCGGCGAGGAACGCCTCCGGGCCGGACATGATGTCCACCAGGCGGATCGCCGGATCGCGGGACGCGACGAGTTCCTGGTCCCGGTGATGCGGGATCACCCCCAGCTCATGGCGCGGGGTGGTGCCGTGCGGGCGGGGGTACAGGCGCGGCAGGAGGCACCCCGGGTCGCCGAAGACGTCCGGGCAGTCGATGCCCAGCCCGCGGAGGCGGGCGGCGGTGCGCGGGCCGCGGACGGCGGTGACGAGGATGCGCGTCCCCTTCGGCCGTGACTCGGCGCTGATGAGCCCGGACCCCCAGACCACGTCGCCGTCGCGGGCCCGGTTCAGGATCGAGCCGACCGCCACCAGCTTCCCACGCGCCCGGTCTCCAGTGTGGACGACGGGCCGGCCGGAGAGATGGCTCACGATGAGCGGGGAGACGGCGTCGCCCAGGTTGGGAATCGGGTTCCACCAGTTGAGCCGGATCGCGCCGCCCTGCAGGCACGACGCCGGGGTCGGGACACGGCCGCCGACGAAGCGAAACGCGAGCCGATGGCGCCATCCCACGTTATCGGCCCGGCACGCGAAGGACCGTGCGCGTCGGCCAGACGTCGCCCAGCGGGTGCTCGACTCCGTGGTGCGCGCGGACGGCGCCGCGCCGGATTTCGCGGACCCGCCGCGCGTGGTACTCCTCGTTGGTGCGCTTGCCCGACTGGTGGTGTGGCGGGTGGTACATGTGCACGGAGAGCGGCTCGGAGAACACGTTCCGGCCCTTGATCCCGGCGCGGTGGAGGCGGCGGCCGAGGTCGTCGTCTTCGTTGCCCCAGCCGCGGAACTCCTCGTCGAAGCCGTTGACGGTCAGCAGGTCCTCCCGCCATGCCGCGAACACTCCGCTGCGGAGCTTGGGGCCGAAGGGCCTGAGGTGCAGCGCGTGCAGCACCAGGTACCACCGCTCCTTCCGGAACTGGCTGAGCACCTTGCGCCGGCCGGCGTCGTGGACGAGGTCGGTCACCCGCCCGGCACGGATCAGGTCGTCGGTGATGGTCGCGGTCTCGGCCTCGGTCAGGCGGACGGGGTACCCGACCAGGAACTGCCGCGGGCGGGCGTGCCGGAGGCAGAATTCGACGTAGCCCGGGGCGAAGAGAATGTCCTGGTCGGCGAAGACCAGAAAGTCGCCCGTCGCCTCGCGGATGCCGTTGTTGCGGCACTTGGCCGCGCGAAAGCCCTCGTCCGGCTGCGAGAGAAAGGTGACCGGAAAGGGAAGGCCGGGGAGGACGTCAGCCACGCCCGCCGGGACGTCCACACTGGAGCCGTCGTCGGTGATGACGAGCTCGTCCACCCGCCGGGTCTGGGCGGCAAGCGCAAGGAGCACCCGGCGGAGCAGGTCGGGGCGGTTGTAGCTGGGGACGATGGCGCTGATGCGGGGCGAGGGATTCATGGGGCCGCATCCATACTACGGGGACCGGTGCCCTTTGTGCAACGGAGCGCGAGGGGCGCAGGGTACTGGCGGCCACCACGCGCCGTGCCTTGATTGCAGTGGTTCGCGATGCAGCCGGATTCGTCGATCGTGGAGGCGCACCCTGAAGATCTGGATCGACGCCGACGCCACGCCGCGGGACGTGAAGGAACTGGTCTATCGCGCCGCCAGGCGACTGAAGCTGGAGACGGTGCTCGTGGCCAACCAACGGCTGCAGACTCCGCCCGGCAACCCGCATGTCACCGCGGTCTGGGTCGACGGCGGGCCCGACGTGGCCGACGGGCACATCGTCGAGCACGCAGTGGCGGGCGACCTCGTGGTGACGCAGGACATCCCCCTGGCCGCGCTCCTGGTACCGAAGCACGTGGCGGTGCTCGATCCCCGCGGGGATGAGCACACTGTCGAGACGATCGGGGAGCGGCTCTCGATCCGGGACTTCATGGACCAGGCCCGCACGAACGGCATCGTCACGGGGGGACCGCCCCCCTTCGACGCCCGTGCGCGGCAGGCGTTCGCCTCGGCGCTCGACCGCGCGCTGACCCGACTCCTGCGCGCCCCATGACCTCGGCGCGCGGGGTCATCCTCCTGGCGGCGGTGGCCCTCGCCTGTCGGCCGGACCGCGGGGGCGGAGCCACCGCTGGCGACATCTCGATCTCCCACGCGGTGGTCCCGGCGCCCCCCTCTCCCTCCGAAGCCTCGGTCTTCCTGTCCATCGATAACCTCGGTTTCGAGGCCGACACGCTCACGGCTGCCCGCTCCCCCGAGGCAGACTCCGTGCTGCTGCACGAGATGGTGGCGAACAGGATGCAGGTGGCGGCGGCGCTCCCGATTCCGCCCGGCGGGCCGGTCCGGCTCGCGCCGGGCTCCTACCACCTGATGCTGCACGGCCTGACCAGGCGGCTCGCGGCCGGCGACACCGTCACGCTCGAGCTCCACTTTGCGCGCGCAGGGACGGCCACGCTGCGCGCCCCCGTGTTGCGCTACACCGAGGCGGTCGAGGAAGTCTCCTCGCCCCACCACTAGCCGGAGCCCATCATGTCCGACGCGACGCTTTCCCCGCTCTATCGCTCCACCGTGCTCGTGGCCTGCGTCATCATCATCGCCGCCGCCCTGCACGCCGCGGCAGCCACCGTCAACCTGCTGCTCATCTCGGTCCTGCTCGCGATGAGCGTCTCCCCGATCACGTACTGGCTGGAAAGGCGTGGGCGCAAGCACGCCACCGCCGTGCTGCTGACGATCGTCGGGTCGCTGGTCATCGGGGTGTTCGTGGTCGGAACGCTGGGAAGGGCCCTGTCGGGCCTCCAGGACAAGCTGCCCACCTACCAGGCGGCGCTGACCAGCTTGTTGGCCGGTCTGGAGGGCTTCCTGACGGCGCGGGGCGTGGATGTCCACGAGGTGCTCAAGCCCGACACCGCCCGGATGGTGGCCGTGGTGCAGCGCGTCGTCGGTGGGGCCCTCAGCGCGCTCGGCTACAGCTTCTTCGCGCTGATCCTCGTGGCCCTGATCCTGCTCGAGCTGCCGGCCAGGAAGGACGCGGAAGGCGGCGCCGGGGGCATGCGCAGTCGCTTCGACGAGGTGAGCGTGAGCGTCCGGCGCTTCGTCGCCCTCACCGGGCTCATCGGGGCGGGGCTGGCGGTGGTGAACCTCGTGGCAATGCTGGCCCTCGGCACCGACTTCCCGATGGTCTGGGCCGTGCTCCTCTTTCTCCTCAACTTCGTTCCCTTCGGCTTCGCGATCGCGATGCTGCCGCCGGTGGCCGTGACCCTGCTGGAGCACGGCGTCACCCGTGCCGCGATCCTGCTCGGCGTGCTCCTCGTGTCCAACCTGCTGTCGGACAACGTCGTGAAGCCGAAACTGATGGGCTCAGGGTTCGGACTGTCGCCACTGCTGATCGTGGTCTCGCTGATGTTCTGGGCCTTCGTGCTCGGCCCGGTGGGCGCCATTCTGGCGGTGCCGCTCACCATCACGATCACGACGCTGGCGCCCTTCTTCACCGGCGATGTCAAGACCGGATGAAGGTCCCGTCCTGGAGCTCCTGCCAGGCCTGACGGAGTTCCTGCTGGGTGTTCATCACGATGGGGCCGTACCACGCCACCGGCTCCTGGATCGGGCGGCCCGACACCAGCAGGAAGCGCATCCCCCGCTCCCCCGCCTGGACGGTCACGTCGTCGCCCCGGTCGAAGAGCACCAGCGAGCGGTTGCCGGTCGTCTCGCGGACCAGGGTGTCGTCGCCATCGCTGCCCTCGGTGAGCACGCCCCGCGGCGCCGACGAGTTCCGGAAGTCCCCCTCCCCCTCGAACACGTAGGCGAAGGTGTTGCGCGCCGCCTCGGCAGGCAGGGTCGTCCGCCGGCCCGGCGGCACCCAGACATCCAGGTACCGCGGGGCGGAGGCGATGCCGTCCACCGGGCCGGAGCGGCCCCAGAACTCGCCGCAGATGACGCGCACCCGCGTGCCGTCGTCGTCGGTGACCTCGGGAATGTCCGCGGCGGTGACGTCCTGGTAGCGGGGCGCGGTCATCTTCAGTTGCGACGGGAGGTTCGCCCAGAGCTGGAAGCCGTGCATCCGTCCCTGGGCATCGCCCTGCGGCATCTCCTGGTGGAGGATTCCCCGGCCCGCCGTCATCCACTGCACGTCGCCGGCGCCGAGCGACCCCTGGTTGCCCAGGCTGTCGCCGTGGCTCACCGTGCCGGCCAGGACGTAGGTGATCGTCTCGATGCCGCGATGCGGATGCCAGGGAAAGCCCGCCAGGTAGTCGGCGGGACGCTCGTTGCGGAAGTCGTCGAAGAGGAGGAAGGGGTCGAACTCGTCGGTCTTCCCGAACCCGAAGGCGCGATGCAACTTGACGCCCGCCCCTTCCATGGTGGGCTGGGCCTGGATGATTTCCTTGACTGGCCTGATGGACACTGCAGGTGCTCCTTGATGAGGTGCCTGAACCACTCAGTATATACGACAGGGGCCCCGGGACGGTTCCCGGCGCCCCCAGCGGAACCGTCCTCCGGCGCGCAGACTATCCCCCGTGCAACCCCCTGGCCCCCTCGAGGGGCGGGCTACGCTTGTGTCCCACTCCTGGAGGACGTCATGGCAACAATCACCGCGCTCTGGATGCCCATCCTGCTGTCGGCTGTCGTCGTCTTCATGATCAGCGCCGTCATCCACATGATGACGCCCTGGCACAAGGGCGAGTATCCGCCGGTGCCGAACGAGGACGGCGTCATGAACGCCCTCCGGCCCTTCGCCATCCCGCCCGGCGACTACATGGTGCCCCGGTGCCTGGAGCACAAGGACATGCAGACGCCGGAGTTCCAGGAAAAGCTCAAGAAGGGACCGATCCTCATTCTCACGGTGCTCCCGAACGGCCCCTTCACCATGGGCAAGCAACTGACGCAGTGGTTCGTGTACATCGTCGTCGTGAGCCTGATCGCCGCCTATGTGACCAGCCGGGCGCTCCCGGTCGGGGCGTCGTATCTCGAGGTGTTCCGCTTCGCCGGCGTCACCGCCTTCGCCTGCTACGCGATGGCGCTGTGGCAGATGCGCATCTGGTACAGCCGCGCGCTGCGTTCGACGCTGACTTCGACGATCGACGGGCTCCTGTACGCCTGCCTGACGGCCGGGGTGTTCGGCTGGCTCTGGCCGCAGTAAGCTTCGGGAGCCCGCCGGCGCGGCTCTCCGGCCCGCGAAGTCACTTCGCTGCACAGAGGCACCCTGATGCTCGCCGAGCTCCTGCTCTCGCAGTTCGACCACGAAATGGCGACCACACGCGCCCTCCTCTCGCGCGTACCTGAGGCGAGCGCGTCGTGGAAGCCGCACCCGAAGTCGACCTCGCTGGGCGCCCTGGCCCAGCACATCACGAATTTGGTCGGGTTTGGCCCGTTAATCATCCAGGAGACGGAACGGGACGTGAACCCGCCGGGTGGCCCGCCTCGGATCCCGGTGGTCTTTTCCACCACCAGCGCGTTGCTGGCTCATTTTGACGCCAACACGACTGCCACGCGTGACGCCCTCGCGTCCGCCACCGACGAAGGACTCATGGTGCCGTGGGCCCTCAAGAACGGCGGCGCCGTCATCTTCTCCATGCCCCGCGCGGCCGTGCTCCGCTCCTTCATGATCAGCCACATCATCCACCACCGCGGTCAGCTGAGCGTCTACCTCCGCATGCTGGACGTTCCCCTGCCCTCGATCTACGGTCCGACCGCCGACGACGCCCGATGAGGCGGTTTCTCCTCTTGGCGCTGCTCGCGGCCACGACGCCCGCGTTCGGCCAGAGCCTCGACCCCCGTTCGTTCGTGAACACCCCGGTGGGAATCAACTTCGCCAGTCTCGCGTATGGATATTCCACCGGCAACGTGCTATTCGACGCGGCGCTTGCGCTCGAGAACGCCGAGCTCGACATCCACGGCCCGACGGCGGGATATGCCCGCGCGCTCGACCTCTGGGGCCTGTCCGGCAAGGTCGATGCAGCCCTGGGCGGGGCCTGCATCGACGGGCAGGCGGAGCAGAACGGCAACCTCGTGACCCGCAACGTGTGCGGCCTCACCGACCCCACGGCCCACATCAGCGTCAACTTCCTGGGCGCCCCGGCGCTGACCCTCCGCGAGTTTCCCACCTACCGGCAGAATTTCCTGGTCGGCGCCGGGTTCCGGGTGACCGCCCCGCTCGGCCAGTACGACCCCAGCCGGCTGGTCAACATCGGCACCAACCGGTGGTCCTTCAAGCCGGAACTCGCGGTTTCGAAGGCAATCGGACGGCTGACGCTCGAGGCGCTCTTCGCCGCCACGTTCTTCACCGACAATACCGACTTTCTGGACGGCAACACGCAATCACAGGCGGGACTGTACTCCGGGCAGTTCAATGCGCTCTGGATTTCCCGGTCGGGCATCTGGGGCGGGGTGGGCGTGATCTACTATGCGGGGGGAGAGTCGAGCCTCAACGGCGGGACGCCGTCGACAATGCAGGAGAATTCGCGGGCGGGGGCGGTGCTGGTCTTCCCGATCGGGAAGCCGAACTCCCTCAAGCTCTACTGGACGACCGGCGTCTGGACTCGCACCGGCACAGACTTCGACACCTTCGTGGTCACCTGGACGTACCGGTGGGGCGGCACGCGCTGAGCGGCACGCCGAGGGCGGATCCGACCGATCCGCCCCGACGTGAGTGGCCCAACCGTCAGCTGCCGCCCTGGCTCGACGGCGGAACCATGCCGTTGGCGCGCATGTAGACCACGAGGTTGCCGTAGTGCTCGCCGTCGTGCGTCGCGTTCCAGACCAGCACCGCCAGCCGCGTCATGGTGGACCCGAAGAACTGGGTCTCCTTCATCGCGTCGGCGTCCGACATCTGGTACGCGGTGTTGCAGAAGGCCACGGAGGCCTTCATGGCCTCGACGAGCGTGGCTTTGTCGGTGACCTTCTCGAAGTCGGCGTGTTCCGGTTCCGCGGTGCCCAGCGCGCCCGCACAGAAGGTGTAGTGGGCGTTGGCGACATGCCCCATCAGCTCCGCCATGCTGCGTACCGCCGGATTCGGCTTGTAGCCGTACAGGCTGTCGGGCACCTGCTCCACGGTCTGGACCAGCCAGCCGGCCAGGTCGTTGAAGCGAGGTGTCACCGACGCGACGACGGCGCCGTCGCCGGCCGGCGGAGCGGCGGGGGGCGGGGCGCAGGACGCCGCGGCGGCGGCGAGGAGCAGGGCGGGGATCATCGCATGCTTCATGAACGGCCTCCTGGAGGGTATCATCGGGTGCGGGCCGGTTCGGGTTGATCCGGCACGGCGGGCGACACAGGGAATTACAGGGCCGTCCGCCGCCGCGCAAGCCGGGCGCGACCGCTCCCCGGAACCGAAGCCAGGGCATGAGCCCCACTCCTCCGCCGCCCCTCCTGAAGCCCGACCTGTTGGCCCGACCCGGCCGGTACGCGGCGCGCGTGATCGCCCGCGAGCGGCTCCGGCGGGTGCGCCGAGCCGCGCCGGCCGGCGAGCGGCCTCCCGCGGAGGACGCGCTCCACGACTTTCGCGTCGCCCTCCGGCGACTCCGCACCTGGCTCCGCGCCTTCGCGCCCGAGCTTGACGACACCGTCGGCCGCGGAACCCTCAAACGGCTGCACCGGATTTCCCGCCGCACCGGCGATGCACGAGACCTCGAGGTGCAGCGACACTGGCTCGCCCAGCCGACGGTCCGGCTCGGACGGCTCGCTTCCGGTGCCGCAGCGGCGCTCGCGGAGCGGCTCGAGGCGGAGGGGATTGACGCGCTGGCACGGGCGCTGGCGCTGATGGCAGAGGAGTTGCCGCTCGCCGGAAGCAAGCTCGACCGGCAGCTGCGGAAGTACGAGGTCCGCGTGCCGCTCGACGCTGCCCTGGGCGAGCCGTCGATGGCCGTCGCCCTCGGCCGTCTGCTCCGGGCTGGGGCCGTGGAGGTGCGCCGCACGCTCGAGGCGGTGCAGTCGCCGGAGCAGGTACTGGAGGCTCACCAGGCGCGGCTGGCCGTGAAGCACCTCCGATACCTCCTCGAGTCGCTGGGCGCCGGCTTCCGCGGCGGCCCTCGCGCCGTCGATCGCCTTGCCGCCCTGCAGGACGCGCTCGGCGTGCTGCACGACCGCCACCTTCTCCTCGAGCGGGTGCGCCGTGAGGCGAATGAGGTCCGGGCGCCTTCGCCAGGTCAGCCGACCCGACGCGCGTACACCGCGCTGCAGTCGGCGGTGCACCGCTCCATGCTGTCCGAGTTCGGCCGGGCCATGCGGCCTGGCCGGGGGCGCGAGGCGGCCGCCGCCCTCAAGACGGTGGAGCGGATCGCCGGCGCACTGCTGACAACAACCGGGACTCCATGATGCGTCTCCTTCGCCTTTCGATTCGATACGGCGCCCTGCTCGCCCTGCCGCTGGTCCTGCTGGCGACATCCTCCGTGGCGGCCCAGGACCGGCCGCGCCCCCGTGCCCTGGGCGTCGCGCCCGGCGTCCTCCCCACCGGTCCGCTCAACGCCATCACCGACGTCCCGGGGGTCCTGGTCGGCCAGACCACCGTCATCCGGGGCGACTCCATCCGCACCGGGGTCACCGCCATCCTTCCGCATGGCGGGAACATCTATCGCGACCGGGTCCCGGCGGCACTCTTCGTCATCAACGGCTTCGGCAAGCTCGTCGGCTCGACGCAACTTCGCGAACTCGGCGAGCTCGAGACGCCGATCCTCCTGACCTGCACCCTCTGTGTCTGGAAGGCGGCGGACGCCATGGCCGCCTACCTGCTGGCCCAGCCGGGGATGGGGACCGTCCGCTCCATCAACCCGGTGGTCGGGGAGACCAACGACTCGTACCTCAACGCGATCCGGGAACGCCCGATCTCGGCCGACGACGTGGTCTCTGCGCTGACTGGCGCGCGCTCCGGCCCGGTGGCGGAAGGGAGCGTGGGCGCGGGCACCGGCACCAGCACGCTCGGGTGGAAGGGGGGCATCGGCACGTCGTCGCGGCGGGTTCGCGTGGGTGACAGCACCTGGACCGTCGGTGTCCTGGTGCAGACCAACTTCGGCGGCAGCGGCGACCTCCTCCTCATGGGGGTGCCGGTCGGCCGGCTCCTCGGCCGCGACGGGTTGACAGGGGCCGAGGCGCCGAAGGGACCGACCGGCTCCGTCATGATCGTCGTTGCGACGGACGCACCGCTCTCCGACCGGAACCTCGAGCGGCTGGCGTCACGCGCCACGATCGGGCTCGGGCGGACGGGGGCCACGGCCGGCAACGGATCCGGCGACTACGTGCTCTCATTCTCCACGAACGCCGCCGTCCGCCGGCCCGCCGGCGCCCCGTTGCGCCCCTCCACCGAGCTCGGCAACGATGCGATGAACCCGCTCTTCGCCGGCGTGATCGAGGCCACCGAGGAGGCCATCGACAACGCGCTCTTCGCCGCCACCACCGTCACCGGCAACGGCCACACGGTCGAGGCCCTGCCGGTCGGCGAGGTGCTGCGCCTGCTGCGCGAACGGAACGCGCTCGTGGCTCCACTCGCGGCCCCGGCGACGCGGCCGTAGCTTTCTCGCAGGCATCCACCTCCAGCCGGGCGGGGACTGGTCCATGACGTTCGTGCTCGACTTCATCGAGATCTACGCCAGGGGACTCTTCTACCTCTGGCCGATCTTCGCCGTGCTGATCGGGTTCATCGCCGCGCTGGGGCTGCGCATCGGCGCGCTCGAGGGCTGGGAGCCCCACGAGGCCGTGTACTTCGCCTTCATCACCGCGACCACGATCAACTTCGGCGACAGGCGCCCGACCATGCGCCGGTCGCGATGGCTGGCGCTCGTCATCGCACTGGCGGGGGTTCTCCTCACCGGCCTGATCGTGTCCATCGGGCTGGAGGCGGTAGCCCACGCGTTCCGGGAATCCCGCGGTGGGGCGCCACCGTTGTCCCCGTGATCGCCGGTCGGTCGCATGGCCCATGACGCCGCGCTCGGGGAGCGCGTCCGCCGCGCGCTGACAGGCACAGCCGGCTTAGCCGAGAAGCAGATGTTCGGCGGGCTCTGCTTCCTGGTCAACGGGCACATGTGCGCCGGCATCGTCGGCAGCACGCTGATGGTCCGGATCGGCGCCGACGGGTACCAGGAGGCGCTCGCGCGTCCGCATGTGCGACCGATGGACTTCACCGGCCGGCCGATGACCGGGATGGTGTTCGTGGACCCGCCGGCGCTCGCCACCGACGCGTCGCTCGGCGAGTGGGTCACCCGCGGCGCCCGGTACGCGTCGTCGCTCCCGCCGAAGCCAGCCAAGGCCTAGGCGTTCTCCTTTCTTTCCCGAACACCGGACCACCGATGCCCACCACCGTGTCGCTGGACATGATGCAGACGGTCGCGCTGGCCGCGCTCGTCCTCTTTGCCGGGTACGGGATCCGGCGGAAGGTGGGTGTGCTGGACCGGTTCAACATCCCCGCCCCGGTGGTGGGCGGATTCGTCTTCGCCGCCGTCGCCCTGGCGCTCCGGCAGACCGGCGTCCTGGCCTTCGAGTTCGACACCCGGCTGCAATCGCCGTTGATGATCGCCTTCTTCACCGCCATCGGGCTCGGCGCCAGCCTCGGGCTCCTGAAGATCGGCGGCAAGCAGGTCCTCATCTTCTGGGGGCTCGCCTCGCTCCTCGCCGTGCTGCAGAACGCCGTCGGGGTGGGCCTCGCCAACCTCCTTGGCGTCAATCCGCTGCTCGGCCTCCTCACCGGCTCCATCACCATGACGGGCGGCCACGGCACCGGCGCCGCATTCGGCAAGCTGATGGAGGAGCAGTACCACTTCCCCGGCGCCGTCACCCTGGCGATGGCGGCGGCCACCTTCGGACTGGTGAGCGGCGGCCTCCTCGGGGGGCCGGTCGGGACGAAGCTGATGAGTCGGTTTGGCCTCCGATCGGCGGGCGGGGCGGTGGCCCCGGCCGCGGCCGGCATCGAGCATGCCGCCCTGGACGAGGAAATTGACACCGAGCCGGCCGGGAAGGCGCCCACCGCCTACCTGCTGCTGCAGACGCTCACGATCATCCTCGCCTGCATGTGGGCGGGCGGGCTCCTGTCCGCGTGGCTCGGGCGCTTCATCACCCTTCCTGGGTACATCGGGGCCATGCTGGTCGCGGCGGTGCTCCGAAACGTGGCCGACGCCACCGGCAAGCTCCGGATCGAGAGCCGCGTGGTGGACGACCTCGGCACCATCGCGCTGTCGCTGTTCCTCACGATGGCGCTCATGTCGCTCCGCCTCTGGGAGCTGCTCGACCTGGCCGCCCCGATGCTCGTGATCCTTGTCTTCCAGGTGGCCATGATGGGGGCGTTCGCCTACTGGATCACCTTCCGGGTCATGGGCCGGGACTACGACGCCGCCGTGATGGCCGGCGGCCATTGCGGCTTCGGGCTGGGGGCCACCCCGAACGCGGTGGCCAACATGGAATCGCTGGTCCAGCGGTTCGGCAGCGCGCCGAGGGCGTTCCTGGTCGTTCCGATGGTGGGGGCGTTCTTCATCGACTTCACCAACGCGCTGATCATCACCACCTACATCAATCTCGTCGCTCCATAGTGGCCGCCGGCCTGCCTGCGGCGGCGGGTCGGCGTCCGGTGGTACAACCGACTACCTTTCACCCTTGCCACGCACCGTGTGGCCGGTGGTGGCCCCGCGCCTTTCCAACCTCCGGTCCGTCTGCCCATCCTCGCCGGGGGACTTCATGTCGCTTTACAAGCCGCAGCAGCGCCACATCACGATCCGCAACCGGGACCTCCATTTCGTCTCGTACGAGGCGCATCCCGCCGACGCGCGGCACCACGCCTCCGCCGAACCGGAAATGTGGTACCTGATGCGCGCCGGCCGGCGGTGGGCGGTCATGCCGAGGAACCCCGACCAGCCGGCCGAGGAGACGGACGCGCTGCTCCGGGCTTGGGCGGAGGAGAACGCGTTCGGGGATGAGATTCCGGTGGTGGTGCCGGCGGCGAAGCCCCACACCCGCCGGCGCAAGACCGACGACTGGTGGGATTCGAAGGAAGACCGACAGGCCAGCTGAACCCGCGGCCGCCCCGGCCTCGCGCCGGGGTGGCCAGCGCACGATCCCGCCGCCCCACCC
>Ga0209507_1000852_pt1 | contig 27946 bp, 30 predicted proteins | sample AD_UKC028_MetaG_FD_184414 | JGI IMG/M metagenome (GOLD analysis project Ga0209507, IMG submission 184414) | Active sludge microbial communities of municipal wastewater-treating anaerobic digesters from USA - AD_UKC028_MetaG (SPAdes) (version 2) | ecosystem: Engineered > Bioreactor > Anaerobic >...
GCAACGACAGCCCGGCAGAGATCAATGAACTCGCCACCTGGGTAGCAAAGGAACTCGGCCCCGACGTGCCGCTGCACTTTTCGGCCTTCCACCCCGACTGGAAGATGGGCGAAGTCCCGCCCACGCCTCCCGCGACCCTGACCCAGGCCCGCCGCATCGCCCTCGATGCCGGCCTGCACCATGTTTTCACCGGCAACGTCCACGACAGCGAAGGCGGCACCACCTTCTGCCCCAGCTGCCACGCCGCGCTGATCGTGCGCGACTGGTACGACATCCGCCGCTACGATCTGACCCCCGATGGCCACTGTCCGCACTGCTCGACCGCCATTGCCGGCCGCTTCGGCAAAACGCTCGGCCGCGACGGCCAGGCCTTCGGCCCACGGCGCATTCCGGTACATCTCGGGACGTGAGGCGTTATTCCGGCGTTTTGGAAAACCTGGAGGATCCAGCATCCATTTATTTCAGGTGGCTGCGTCGCTGCGGCGGAAAATGCCACCAAGCGGCCACAACCAGCAGTCCGAACAACGAGTAAGTCAAGATAAACACCCAAGCCGGCGCTTCGTAATAGAGGAAGCGTTGCAACCAGTACTCGACGAAGCTGCCTTCGAAAATCGTGTCCTGCGCCATGGCGCGGAGCCACATCTCGAACGTGGTCAACGGACACGCTGCGCCCAGCCAGGCCTCGGCGACAACGACGGCGATGGTGCCCAGATGGATAAGCCTGAACCACAGGGCGTTGACCCACCGCCAGCCAAGCAGATTGCCAACAATTACGAGGACGAGGCCGCCGACCACGAACACGACGATAGCGGCGTGCAGCGCGAGCACTACGACAGCGAGTAGCCGATAGGAAAGCAGGTCGTTCATGCGAGAAGGCAGAATTCACCGGCAAGATACACGGACAAGTATTTCATCCAGGCTTTCCGTCAGCAAGTGCGTGCATCGGGGAGCCTGTCCGAAGCGGCTATAATCGGCGCCCCACCTCGCATCCACCCAGCCGTGTCTCAGCCCCACCCTCTGCTCGACCTCCCTGCCCTGCCCAAGCCCGGCGCCCGCGTCGATCTGCCGCCACTGGCCGGTTCCGCCGATGCCTTGGCATTGGCCGAACTGGCTGGCCGCAACAAGGGGCGCACGCTGGCCGTCGTCACCGCCAGCGCCGCCGATGCCCAGCGGCTTTTGGACGAGATTCCGTGGTTCGCGCCCGGCCTCAAGGCGCGTCTGCTGCCGGATTGGGAAACCCTGCCTTACGACCATTTTTCGCCGCATCAGGATCTGGTTTCCGAGCGCCTGGCAACGCTGTGGGCCGCGCTGCAGGGTGAGGTGGAAATCCTGCTCGTTCCGGCGTCGACCGCAGTCAATCGGCTGGCGCCGCCGGAATTCATGGCGGCCTACACCTTCGAGTTCAGGAAGGGCCAGAAGCTGGATGCCGAGAAATTCCGCGGCCAGGTGACGCTGGCCGGCTACGCGCATGTGACGCAGGTCGTATCGCCCGGCGAATATTCGATTCGCGGCGGCCTGATCGACCTTTTCCCGATGGGTTCGCAACTGCCTTACCGGCTCGATCTGTTCGACGACGAGATCGAGAGCATCAAGACCTTCGACGTCGACACCCAGCGCACCGTCTATCCGGTGCCGGAAGTCCGCCTGTTGCCGGCCCGTGAGTTCCCGATGGACGACAAGGGGCGCACGCATTTCCGCCAGGCCTTCCGCGAGCGTTTCGAGGGCGATCCGGCAAAATCCGGCATCTACAAGGATATCTCGACCGGCATCGCCAGCGCCGGCATCGAGTATTACCTGCCGCTATTCTTCGACGAAACCGCCACGCTCTTCGACTACCTGCCGCCGGATGCGCTGTTCGTCACGCACGGCGACGCGCCGGCCGCGATAGCTGCGTTCTGGAACGACACCCGCTCGCGCTACAACCTGTTGCAAGGCGACAAGGCACGGCCGCTGCTGGCGCCGGAAGAACTCTTCCTGACCGACGAAGCCTTTTTCACGGCGGCCAAGCGCTATGGTCGACTGGCAATTCCGGCCAAAAATTCCTGCGCTGCCGGAAAACTGCCGAATCTCGCCGTCGACCGGCGCAGCGACAATTCGTTAGGCGCACTGAAAAATCATCTCGCCAGCTTCGGTGGCCGCGTACTGCTGCTCGCCGAAACCGCCGGCCGCCGCGAAACGCTGGCAGCGATGTTTGCCGAGCACGGCATCAAGCCAGAAGCCAGCACCGATTTTGACGGCTTTATCAGCAGCGACGCCAAGCTGGCACTCGGTATCGGCCCGCTGCAAACCGGCTTTGCGCTCGACACACTGGCGTTCATCACCGAAACCGAGCTGTTCGCCGGCAGCCCGCGCCGCACCCGGCGTGAAGCGGCACGCAAGGCCAGTTTTGACAACTGGTTGAAGGACCTGACCGAACTCAAGGTCGGCGACCCGGTCGTCCATGAAAGCCATGGCATCGGGCGCTATCGCGGGCTGGTGCGCATGGATCTCGGCCTCGGCGAACAGGAATTCCTCGAACTGCACTACGCCAACGAGGCCAAGCTCTTTGTGCCGGTGGCGCAACTGCACGTGATCTCGCGCTATTCTGGCGCCGATCCGGAAAGCGCCCCGCTGCACACCCTCGGCTCCGGCCAGTGGGAAAAGGCCAAACGCAAGGCCGCCGAGCAAGCACGCGACACCGCCGCCGAGTTGCTGGCGCTCTATGCCGCCCGCGCCGCCCGTCAGGGCCACGCCTTCAGCTTTTCTGAAAACGATTACGAAGCCTTTGCCGACGGTTTTGGCTTCGAGGAAACTCACGATCAGGCGCAGGCCATCGCCGCCGTCATCGAAGACATGCGCTCTGGCAAGCCGATGGATCGGCTGGTCTGCGGCGATGTCGGCTTCGGCAAGACCGAAGTCGCCCTGCGCGCCGCCTTCTGCGCGGTGGCCGGCGGCAAGCAGGTCGCCGTGCTCTGCCCGACCACCCTGCTCTGCGAACAGCATTACCAGACCTTCGTCGACCGCTTCGCCGACTGGCCGGTCCGCATCGCCGAGATCTCGCGCTTCAAGACCGCCAGGGAATCGTCGCAGGCGCTGCAGGAACTGGCCGAGGGCAAGATCGACATCATCATCGGCACGCACAAGCTGATCGGGAAGGAGGTAAAGTTCAACCGACTTGGCCTCGTCGTGATCGACGAAGAACACCGCTTCGGTGTCCGCCAGAAGGAAACGCTGAAAGCGATGCGTGCCGAGGTCGATGTGCTGACCCTGACCGCAACGCCGATCCCGCGCACATTGGCGCTGAGCATGGAAGGTCTGCGCGATTTTTCGGTGATCGCCACCGCGCCGCAGAAACGCCTGGCCATCAAGACCTTCGTCAGCCGCTTCTCCGATGGCATCATCCGCGAAGCCGTGCTGCGCGAACTGAAGCGCGGCGGTCAGGTGTATTTCCTGCACAACGAAGTCGACACCATCGACAACATGCGGGAAAAGCTGGAAAAACTGGTGCCCGAGGCACGCATCGTCATCGGCCACGGCCAGATGAACGAGCGCGAGCTCGAGCGCGTCATGCGCGACTTCACCGGCCAGCGCGCCAACCTGCTGTTGTGCACGACCATCATCGAGACCGGCATCGACAACCCGCACGCCAACACCATCCTGATCAACCGCTCCGAGAAATTCGGCCTCGCCCAGCTCCACCAGTTGCGCGGCCGGGTCGGTCGCTCGCACCACCAGGCCTACGCCTACCTGCTGGTGCAGGACGAAAAGGCGATGACCAAGCAGGCGAAGATGCGCCTGGAAGCCATCCAGACCATGGAAGAACTCGGCTCGGGTTTCTTCCTCGCCATGCACGATCTCGAAATCCGCGGTGCCGGCGAAGTACTCGGCGACAACCAGTCCGGCGAGATGCAGGAAGTTGGTTTCAATTTATTCACCGACATGCTCAACCGCGCCGTCGCTGCACTCAAGCAAGGCAAGCATCTGGCTGCGCTCGACCTCACCGAACCGCTCGGTATCGGCACCGAGATCAACCTGCGTACGCCGGCTCTGCTGCCCGACGCCTATTGCCCCGATGTCCACGAGCGCCTGACGCTGTACAAACGCCTGGCCAATTGTGAGGCGGATGAGGAGATCGACGCGCTGCAGGAAGAACTGATTGACCGCTTCGGCGAACTGCCGCTGCAAGGCCAGTCGCTGCTTGCCACGCACCGCCTGCGCCTGCTGGTCAAACCGCTGCTGATCCAGAAACTCGACGCCACCAACGACCAGATCACGATCCAGTTCAGTGCGGAATTCACGAAGAATCCGCCAATCGAACCGATCAAGATAATCAATTTGATTCAGAAAAACCGGGCCTACAAGCTGGCCGGACAAGATAAAATCTCTCTTTTACGTCACTGCCCGACCCTGAACGACAAGGTTGGCGCAGCCAAGGACATGATTCGCCAGTTGAGCCACTAAAAACATGCGCACCCCCGACATTGAAAACGTAAACGTCGCCGCCTTCGACACCATGCCGACGCCGGAAGAAGTTCATTCCCGCCTGCCAATCAGCGCCAAGGCAACCAGGGTCGTCAGCCACGGCCGCGACCTGCTGCGCAAGATTCTCGGGCGCAAGGATCACCGCCTGTTCGTCGTCGTCGGCCCCTGCTCGATCCACGACCCGGTAGCCGGCCTCGATTACGCCCGCCGCCTGAAAAAACTGTCGGACGAAGTCGGCGACACGCTGCAGATCATCATGCGCGTCTATTTCGAAAAGCCGCGCACCACGGTCGGCTGGAAAGGCTACATCAACGACCCGTTCATGGATGACAGCTTCCGCGTCGATATCGGCATGGAAAAGGCGCGCCAGTTCCTGCTCGACGTCGCCGAAATCGGCCTGCCGACCGGCACCGAAGCGCTCGACCCGATTTCGCCGCAATACTATGGCGACTTGATCGCGTGGACCGCGATCGGCGCCCGCACCGCCGAATCGCAAACCCACCGCGAGATGTCCTCCGGCCTGTCGACGCCCGTCGGCTTCAAGAACGGCACCAGCGGGGATCTCGCCGTCGCCGTCAATGCCATCCTGTCAGCTTCCAAGCCGCACTCCTTCCTCGGCATCAACGGCCAGGGCCGTGTCGCCGTCGTCCGCACCAAGGGCAATCGCTACGGCCATATCGTGCTGCGCGGCGGTGACGGCCGCCCCAACTACGATACCGTTTCCGTCGCCATGGTCGAGCAGGTGCTACTCAAGGCCAAGCTACCGCCCAACATCGTCGTCGATTGCTCGCACGCCAACAGCTACAAGAAGCCGGAACTGCAGCCACTGGTCATGGCCGACATCGTCAATCAGATCCGCCTCGGCAACAAATCGCTGGTCGGCGTCATGATCGAATCGAACATCGAAGCCGGCAACCAGCCGATCCCGGCCGACCTCACGCAACTGAAGTACGGCTGCTCGGTCACCGACGGCTGCGTGGACTGGGACGCTACCGAGAAAATGATCCGCGACGCCGCCGTGTTGTTGCGCGATGTTCTGCCGGAACGAATGGCCTGAGAAAAAGACGATGCCGACCATCAGCCAGTTTTTCGGTATCGTCATCCAGATGTTCTAGCGCGAACATGTGCCACCCCATTTTCATGCGATGTACGGAGAATTCGAAGCACTGATCGATATTCGAACGCTGGAAGTCATTGCTGGCAGTCTGCCCCGCCGGGCGCTGAATCTGACGATAGAATGGGCGATCGAACACAGACAGGAACTTATGGAGGATTGGGATCTATGCCAAGCCATACGACAGCCCAGGAAAATTCAGCCGCTGGAGTAACTCCTGCCGCGCCATGGCGTATCCAGGCTGTTTCAGTCCTGCCGGATCATCGGCTTGCCCTGACGTTCCGTGACGGCTTGTCAGGCATTGCCGATCTTTCTGCGATAAGGACAAGTACGAACCCCGGCATTTACGCTCCTCTGGCAAGCGCAGATTTTTTCGCACAGGTCCGGATTGAACTTGGCGTACTCATCTGGCCTAATGGCGCAGACCTTGATCCAGCCTGGCTGCATGACAGCCTGACTGCCGAAAAAACGTGGTCTGTCCCCTTTTAGTTACACTTTTAGTTCCATGAATCCTGCAAAGGTTGTCCGCAACAAGGTGCGTTCCCTGACCGACCTGCCGAATATTGGCAAGGCCATGGCGGCGGATCTGAATCGACTGGGCATACATTCGCCGGATCAACTCAAGGGTGGCGATCCTTACGCCCTGTATGGCCAGTTGTGCTCAGTCGCCGGGCAAAGACAAGACCCCTGCATGATCGACGTGTTCATTTCGGTCACGCGATTCATGGACGGCGGCGAAGCGCGACCGTGGTGGAAATTCACCGACGAACGCAAGCGGACTTTGCAGGGTCGAGATCGGGACACGAATCAACGATGAACCTGATCATAACACCCAGCACACGGTTAAATTCGCCATGTCATTTCTGCTGATCGAAACCCTGTGATGCAATTCATTGACCGTATCCCCCTGCCCTTCCTTGTCGTGATCTCGATCATGATGCTGGGCGCGCCGTTTGTACCCGAACCGCACCTGGTCGAGAAAATGCGGATGCTGCTCGACGGCACTTTGACCAGGCCGATCGACATCTTCGACCTGTTCTGGCATCTGCTGCCTGCAACCCTGCTCGCGATCAAGTTGATCAGACGCAAGAAGCTTCCCGACCAAACCCGATGAACCCGCCACGCCGAGGACAACAATGCCCCTGATCCAGCCTTTTCGCGGTCTGCGCCCGGCGCCTGGTCGAGCCGCCGACGTCGCCGCCCCGCCTTACGACGTGCTGTCGAGCGCCGAAGCGCGCGAACGGGCCGCCGGCAAGCCGTTCAGCTTCCTGCACATTTCCAAGGCCGAAATCGACCTGCCGCTCGATACCGACCCTTACGCCGCTACGGTCTACGCCAAATCCGCCGAAAATTTCCACCGGCTGATCGCCGACGGCATCCTGATACGCGATGCGACGCCGTGCTATTACGCCTACCGGCTGACCATGGGCGAGCATGTCCAGACCGGCCTCGTCGCTGCCGCCTCGGTCGCCGATTACGACAGCAACCGCATCCGCAAGCACGAATTCACACGCCCCGACAAGGAAGACGACCGCGTGCGCCAGATCGAGGCGCTCTCGGCGCAGACCGGCCCGGTGCTGCTTGCCTATCCCGATTCGCCGGCGGCGGACGACCTCATCGCACGCTGGACGAGCGCTCACGAACCAGTTGCCGACGTCACCTCTGACGGTGTGCGCCACACCATCTGGCTGATTGACGAAACGGCGATCATTGCCGCCCTGAGCTCCGCCTTCGAAGCCATGGACAATCTGTACATCGCCGACGGTCACCATCGCTCGGCCGCTGCCTCTCGGGTCGCAGCCAGCCGCCGTGGGCAATCGTCCGCCGCTGAATACTTCCTGTCAGTGATTTTCCCGGCGCACCAGATGCGGATCATGGATTACAACCGGGTCGTCCGCGATCTGAACGGGCTATCGGTAGCCGATTTCCTGGCGCAGATCGGCGAGCACTTCGCCATCAGCCCGGCAGAAGGCGCTGTGCACCCGGAAAAGCCCGGTGTGGTGGGCATGTACCTGGCTAGGCAATGGTACCGGCTGGAAATCGATCCCCGCCGGGTCCCCGCCGGCGACCCGGTCGCCCGCCTCGATGTCAGCCTGCTCTCGGATCACTTGCTGGCCCCGGTTCTCGGCATCGGCGATCTGCGCCGCGACAAGCGCATCGATTTCATCGGCGGCATTCGTGGTACGGCGGAACTGGAGCGCCGGGTCGACAGCGGCGAAATGGCCGTCGCCTTCGCCATGCATGCAACGCAGATGACCGACCTGATGGCGGTCGCCGATTCCGGCCAGGTAATGCCGCCGAAATCGACATGGTTCGAGCCGAAACTGGCCGACGGCCTGGTTTCCCACGTCATCAACCGATGAATCTGGTTGTCCACGGCGGCGCGCTGCCGAGTTTCCTGCTCGATCGCCTGCTGACTGCGACTGGCGCCAGCGCCGTCGAACCGCGCCCGCCGCAAGTCACCCGGCTGATCGGCGCGACGCGCACCCCGGAATTCGCCGAACTGATCCCGCTGATCGAAGCAGAGCGCCTCGACTGGGCTTTCGTCGATGGCCAACGAGCACTTGGCGATTTCGGCCTGATCGCCTTCGACATGGATTCGACGCTGATCACCATCGAGTGCATCGACGAACTGGCCGACTTCGCCGGCCAGAAGGCAGCCGTCTCGGCGATAACCGAAGCGGCGATGCGCGGCGAAATCGACTACCGCGAGAGCCTGCGTCGCCGACTGGCGCTTCTCGCCGGCCTCGACGCGCGGGTTCTGGCCCGCGTCTATGGCGAGCGCCTGCTGCTCTCGCCGGGCGCCCGCGAATTGCTGGAAGCCGCGCAGAGCGCCGGGCTGCGCACGGCGATCCTTTCCGGCGGCTTCACTTATTTTACCGAGCGCCTGCGCATCGAACTCGGTTTCGATTTCGCCACTTCGAATGAACTGGAAATTGCCGGCGGCAAGCTGACCGGCCACGTTTCGGGCGATATTGTCGACGCCGCCGCCAAGGCCCATCACCTCGCCCGCCTGACCGATGAACTCGGTCTCAGAAAGGAGCAGGTCATCGCCATCGGTGACGGCGCCAACGACCTGCTGATGCTGGGTCAGGCCGGCCTCTCGGTCGCCTTCCGCGCCAAGCCGGCAATCCGCAACAAGGCGGATGTCGCAATCAATTTCGGCGGCCTCGACGCACTGCTCAACCTGTTCGACTGATCGCCGGGGATCGTTGCGGTCAACGGCGAAAAGACGCCGATTTTTCAGTGTATTTCAGTGCAGATCGACGGCGTGCTGCTTCAGCGCTTCCAGTGGCACGATTTCCAGCGCTGCCTGATTGGTCGAATTGAGCGCGACCTGCGGCGCCTTGCCGGCCTTGAACGCCTCTAGCCAGCGCGCCGCGCACAGGCACCAGCGCTGGCCGGGCAACAGGCCGGGGAAATCGAATTCCGGGTGCGGCGTCGACAGGTCGTTGCCACGCGCCTTCGAGAATTCGAGAAATTCGGCAGTCAGCACGACGCAGACGGTGTGGCTGCCGATATCTTCCTCCGAGGTATTGCAGCAGCCGTCGCGGAAAAAACCGGTCAGCGGGCGGTCGCTGCAGGTCAGCAAGGGGCCGCCGAGGACATTCAACTGGCTGCCGCGTCCGGGAAAATCGCGGGCTTTCATTTGCCGGCGCTCACGAAACCTCGTCGATCCAGGCCTGCTGGATCGCCTCGAGAATCTTCTCACCGCTGTGCTTGGGGTCGTCATTGAAGTCCGGCAGGGCCAACACCCAGTTGCGCAGATCGACAAAGTTGATCTTCAGCGGGTCGGTATCGGGATGTGCATCGCTCAATTCGATGGCGATGTCGTTGATGTCGGTCCATTTCATTTGCGGTGGCCCTCCTTCGCCATGTTGATGCTGTATTTCGGAATTTCGACCACCAGCGGCGTAGACCGCACGATCGCCTGGCAGCCGAGGCGTGAATTGGGTTCGAGGCCCCAGGCCTTGTCGAGCAGGTCCTCTTCCTCTTCCTCGGCCGGTTCCAGCGAATCGAAGCCCTCGCGCACGATGACGTGGCAGGTCGTGCAGGCACAGGACATTTCACAGGCGTGGTCGAGTTCGACCCCGTTTTCCAGCAGGGTTTCGCAAATCGATTTGCCCTCTTCCGCCTCGATCACGGCACCGTCCGGACAGTTTTCCGGATGCGGCAATACGATCAATTGCGTCATGCCTCTTCTCCCAGCTTGAGTTCGTCGATCTTGCGCCCAGACAAGGCGCGATTGACGCTCTGATTCATGCGGCGATGCGCGAACTCCTGGGTTTCGAAGCCCAGGTCGTCCATCGCCAGGTTGATCAGGCGGCGATTGTCGCCGGCGGTGGCAACCCGCAGTTTTTCGATGCTCGCATTGATCTTCGCGGTTTCGGCTTCGTTGAGCAGGTGCGGATCTTCCTTCAGCGCCGCCACGGTCGCTTCGATCATGCGCTGTGCCTCGACCTGCGCTTCCTTGAGCGCGCGGTTGATCGCATCGTCCTTGGCATGCTCCATAGAATCCTTGAGCATGCCGGCGATTTCATCGTCGGACAACCCGTACGACGGCTTGACGACGACGCTGGATTCGACACCGGTCGTCTGTTCACGCGCGCTGACCGATAGCAGGCCGTCGGCATCGACCTGGAAGGTGACGCGGATGCGCGCCGCACCCGCCACCATCGGCGGGATGCCGCGCAGTTCAAAGCGCGCCAGCGAGCGGCAGTCGCTGACCAGTTCGCGCTCGCCCTGGACAACGTGGATCGCCATCGCCGTCTGGCCATCCTTGAAGGTGGTGAATTCCTGGGCGCGGGCGGTCGGGATGGTGGCATTGCGCGGAATCACCTTTTCGGTCAGGCCGCCCATCATTTCCAGCCCGAGCGACAGCGGAATTACGTCGAGCAGCAGCCAGTCGTCCTTGCCGGTCTTGTTGCCGACCAGCAAGTTGGCCTGGGTCGCCGCGCCAAGGGCGACCACCTTGTCCGGATCGAGGTTGGTCAGCGGTTCCTGGTGGAAAAAATCGCCGACCGCCTTCTGCACCTGCGGCATCCGCGTCGCGCCGCCGACCATGACGACGCCCTTGACATCCTCGGCACGCAGGCCGGCATCGCGCAGCGCCTTCTTGACCGGCTGCATGGTCTTGGAAATCAGCGTCTGGGCAATTTCGGCGAAGGTCGCGACATCGAGTTTGACATCGACCATCTCGCCGGTCGCCAGGCGCGCCGTGATAGGCGCTTCCGGGTTGACGGTCAGGAATTCCTTGGCTTCGCGGCAGCGCATCATCAGCAGGCGCGCATCTTCCGGCGACAACGGCTGCAATTTAGCCTGCTCGATGACCCAGCAGAAGATGCGGTGGTCGAAGTCATCGCCGCCAAGCGCCGAATCCCCGCCGGTCGCCATCACCTCGAAAACGCCTGTGGTCAGCTTGAGGATCGAAATGTCGAAGGTACCGCCGCCAAGGTCATAGACCGCATAGACGCCTTCCGCCGCATTATCGAGCCCGTAGGCGATGGCGGCAGCAGTCGGTTCATTGAGCAGGCGCAGGACATTGAGCCCGGCCAGCCGCGCCGCATCCTTGGTCGCCTGGCGCTGCGCATCGTCGAAATAGGCCGGCACCGTGATGACCGCGCCGACCAGTTCTCCACCAAGCGCCAACTCGGCTCGCGCCTTGAGGCTTTTCAGGATGTCAGCCGACACCTCGACCGGGCTTTTCACGCCGGCTACCGTCCTGACCTTGACCATGCCGGGCGCTTCGATGAACTCATAGGGCATCGACTCGACGTGTGAAATATCCTTCAGTCCGCGCCCCATGAAGCGCTTGACCGAAACAATGGTGTTCTTGGGGTCGACCGCCTGCCGGGTCTGCGCCTCGTAACCGACTTCAGTCGTGCCATCCTTGAGGTAGCGGACGATCGAGGGCAGCAAGGGCCGCCCCTGTAAGTCGTTGAGCACGACCGCCATGCCGCTGCGCACGGTGGAAACCAGCGAATTGGTAGTGCCGAGATCGATGCCGACTGCCAGCTTGTGCTCGTGGGGTGCAGCCGACTCGCCAGGCTCGGCAATTTGAAACAGGGCCATGTATTTACTCTTCCAGCGACGCCAGCGCGTCGTCGATTTCGTGCAGGAGTTTTTCGAGGAACATCAGGCGGCGGACGCGATCGGTGGCGCCAGCATAATCGCTGGCCTCATCGAGCAGTTCGCCCAGTTCGCCGTAACGGCTGTTGATGTCGCCACGCAAGCGGTTGTGCAGGTGTTCCAGCTCGTGATGATCGCCGCCGTTGCGTGCCTCGACGACGGCTTCGCGCCATTCCATCTGTTCCATCAGAAAATCGGACGGCATTGACGTGTTGCTCTCGGCCTGAATGTCGTGACCAACCAGATGGAGCAGGTATTTGGCGCGCTCCAGCGGGTTTTTCAGGGTCTGGTACGCCTCATTGGCGTGCGTCGCCCACTGCATCGAAACGCGGCGTTCGGCTTCACCGGCATGGGCGAAGCGATCCGGGTGAACCTGCGCCTGAATATCGCGATAGCGGGAATCGAGATCGGACGAATCGAGCCGGAATACGCGACTCAGTCCGAATAGGGCGAAATGATCTGCGCGCAGGTCCATCAGACGTTAAAAGATTCGCCGCAGCCGCACTGGTCCTTGACGTTGGGATTGTTGAACTTGAAGCCTTCGTTCAGGCCTTCGCGGGCATAGTCGAGTTCCATCCCGTCAAGATACGGCAGGCTCTTGGCATCGACGAACACCTTGACGCCATTACTTTCAAAGACCAGATCCTCGGGGCTTACCTCGTCGACGAATTCCAGCTTGTAGGCCATGCCGGAACAGCCGCTGGTGCGCACGCCGAGGCGCAGGCCGACGCCTTTGCCACGCTTGCTCAGGTAGTTGGCGACATGTTTTGCCGCCTTGTCGCTCAAGGTAACGCCCATGCTCATTCTCCGTGCTTTTTCTTGTAATCGGCCACGGCCGCCTTGATGGCGTCCTCGGCCAGAATCGAACAGTGAATTTTAACTGGCGGCAGCGCCAATTCTTCGGCAATTTCGGTATTTTTGATCGACAGGGCCTGGTCGACCGTCTTGCCCTTGACCCACTCGGTCACCAGCGACGACGAGGCGATGGCCGAGCCGCAGCCGTAGGTCTTGAACTTGGCATCCTCGATCACGCCGGCCTTGTTCACCTTGATCTGCAACTTCATCACGTCACCGCAGGCCGGCGCGCCGACCATCCCGGTACCGACATCGTCGTCATCCTTGCCAAAGGACCCAACGTTGCGCGGATTCTCATAATGATCAATGACTTTAACGCTATAGCTCATGTTGTTTCTCCTTCGGTTATCTTAGTGCGCCGCCCACTGAACGGTATCGAGGTCGATGCCGTCCTTGAACATTTCCCACAGCGGAGAAAGTTCGCGCAGTTTGCCAACTTTAGCTTTCAACAGATTGATTGCATAGTCGATTTCCTCTTCCGTCGTGAAGCGGCCGATGCTGAAACGGATCGAACTGTGCGCCAGCTCGTCATTGCGCCCAAGCGCACGCAACACGTAGGACGGTTCCAGGCTGGCCGAGGTACAGGCCGAACCGGACGAGACGGCCAAGTCCTTGATCGCCATGATCATCGACTCGCCTTCGACATAGGCGAAGCTGATATTCAGGTTGTGGGCGACACGGTGTTCGAGGTCGCCATTGACGAAGGTCGCTTCCATGTCGCTCAGGCCATTGAGCAGGCGGTCGCGCAACGCCTTGACCCGCGTGTTTTCGGCGGCCATTTCTTCTTTGGCCAGACGGAAGGCCTCGCCCATGCCGACGATCTGGTGCGTCGCCAGCGTGCCGGAGCGGAAGCCGCGCTCATGTCCACCGCCATGCATCTGCGCTTCGAGGCGGATGCGCGGCTTGCGCCGGACGTACAGTGCACCGATGCCCTTCGGGCCGTAGGTCTTGTGGGCGCAGAAACTCATCAGGTCGACCTTGAGCTTTTGCAGGTCGATATCCACCTTGCCGGTCGCCTGCGCGGCATCGACGTGGAAGATGATGCCCTTCGCGCGGCAGATCTCGCCCAGTTCGGCGATCGGCTGGATGACGCCGATTTCGTTATTGACGAACATCACTGAGGCCAGCACGGTATCGGGGCGAATCGCCGCCTTGAAGGCGTCGAGGTCGATCAGGCCGTTCTCCTTGACTTCCAGATAGGTCGCCTCGAAGCCCTGACGCTCCATTTCGCGTACCGTGTCGAGCACGGCCTTGTGCTCGGTCTGCACCGTGATGATGTGCTTGCCCTTGGTGCCAGCATAGAAATGCGCGGCGCCCTTGATCGCCAGGTTGTTGGATTCGGTGGCACCGGAAGTCCAGACGATCTCCTTGGGGTCGGCATTGACCAGCGCCGCGACCTGCTCGCGCGCCTCCTCGACCGCCGCTTCCGCCACCCAGCCGAAGCTGTGCGAACGCGAAGCCGGATTGCCGAAATGCTCGACCAGATAGGGAATCATTTTTTCCGCGACGCGCGGGTCGACCGGTGTGGTTGCCGAATAATCCAGATAGATGGGGAGTTTCATCCTGTTTCTCGCTTTGGTTGATTCAATCGGTTGGTCTCAGACAGCCAGCGCCGTCAGTTCCTGCAGGCGTCCGACCGTTACCTGCAGGGCCTTGATGAATTCGTCAATATCGGCTTCGCCGTTGCCGGCACCGAGGCTGACCCGCACCGCGCCGCGCGCGATTTCCGGTGCCACGCCCATCGCCCGCAGGACATGCGACGGTTCCGGATTGGCGCTCGAACAGGCAGCACCGCTGGCCACTGCGAAGCCTTCGCGATCCAGCTTGCCGACCAGGGTTTCACCGTCGATATCGGGCAAGGCAAAGTAAGTCGTGTTGGCCAGCCGTTCGGTTTCGCTCGCGAAAATGATCGCACCCAGCGCAACAAGTCCGTTTTCAAGCCGTTGGCGCAGCACTTTCAGGCGTTGCGGCAATTCGGCAACACGGCGCGCCGCAAGTTCCGCCGCGACGCCAAAGCCGACGATGGCCGGCACGTTTTCAGTGCCCGAGCGCAAGCCGCGTTCATGACCGCCACCGGCGATCAGCGGCTGCAAATCGACGCGCTTGTCGAGCACCAGCGCCGCCGCACCCTTCGGACCGCATGCCTTGTGCGCCGACAGCGTCAGGGCATGGACACCGGCCACGTTGAGCGCACGAAAATCGAGCGGCAGCTTGCCCAACGCCTGCACGGCATCGCTATGGAACCAGCCGCCAGACGGCCGGGCTGCCATCGCCAGCGCCGGAACATCCTGCATCGCGCCGGTTTCGTTATTGGCGAGCATGATCGACAGCAGTTTCGGGCGCTGCGCGACGACCCCGGCGAAAGCATCGAAATTCACCCTTCCCGCGCCGTCGACCGCAACGGTTTCGATCTGCCAGCCGGCACGCGCCAACTGGGCGGCCGGCTTGAGAACACACGGATGCTCGACGGCGCTGACCGCCAAAATACCGGGTTTCAGGGAGGCCGCGGCCCCCTTGAGAAAAAGATTGTTGGCCTCGCTGCCGCCGCTGGTAAACACCACCTCGGTCGGATGTGCATTGACCGCTCCAGCGACCTGCTGCCGCGCCTCGTCGACCGCCCGGCGCGCCGCCCGCCCGTATTCGTGGCGGCTCGACGCATTGCCAAACTGGCTTTCCAGCCACGGCAGCATGGCCGCCAGCACGGCGGGATCGAGCGGCGTCGTGGCGTTGTGGTCGAGGTAGGCAGGCCTGAACATGGTCGTATTCGTATTCAGATGACCGCAGCGATCTTGTCGCGTCCGTTGCGCGCCTTCGGCTGCGGGCCAAGCCGGCGGTCCTCGATAACTGCAGCACTACCGCTCCGCGCTTCCTTGGCGCGCTGGCGGTCAACGAGACCGGCGAGCGTCACCGAAGACAGATAATCGTACATCTTGGCATTGAGGGCGGCCCACAGATCGTGGGTCATGCAGCGTTGATCGTCGAGGCAGTTTTCCTTGCCACCGCACTGGGTCGCGTCGAGTGGCTCATCGACGGCACGCACGATATCGGCAACCGTCACGGTATCCAGCGGACGAGCGATGCAATAGCCGCCGCCCGGGCCGCGCACGCTGTCGACCAGCTTGTAGCGACGCAGCTTGCCGAACAACTGCTCAAGATAGGACAAGGAAATTTTCTGACGCTCACTGACCCCGGCCAATGCCACCGGCCCGTCGTCGCCGCGCAAGGCGAGATCCATCATGGCGGTCACTGCAAAACGTCCTTTGGTCGTCAGTCGCATTATGTATCCTCGTCAATAACCTACTATTTGAGTCAACTATATATAATCTTGATCAAATTAGTCAACAATTTTACTCAGGTATTTCGGATCGAAGCGGTCGGCGGCCAGCACGTCGTCGTCGCACTTGAAGCCGGCCGCCTCCAGTTCCTTGAGCAAGGATTCGAGGCGACGGTCGGTTTCCGAGGCGTGATCGAGAAGGCCATGAATGGCCTTGGACAACGGATCGTCCTGGTCGAGCGCCACTGCGTAGGCGGAAAAGCCCAGTTTCTCGGCTTGCGCCTGGCGCTGGCGGCTTTCTTCGGAACGATCGACCACGCGCGCCGGATTGCCGACCGCCGTCGCGCCCGCAGGAACCGCTTTGGTGACCACGGCGTTAGAACCGACCCGGGCCCCGGCAGCGATCGTGATCGGCCCGAGAACCTTGGCCCCGGCGCCGATCACGACATCATCTTCGAGCGTCGGATGGCGCTTGCCCTTGTTCCATGACGTGCCGCCCAGTGTCACGCCGTGGTAGATCGTGACATCGTCGCCGATCGTCGCCGTCTCGCCGATCACGACGCCCATGCCGTGGTCGATGAAGAAGCGGCGACCGATCGTCGCCCCGGGGTGAATCTCGATGCCGGTCAGAAAGCGTGCCAGATGCGCGACGAAACGCGCCAGCCAGCGCAGGCGATGGGTCCACAGCCAGTGCGCCAGGCGGTACATGAACAAGGCATGAATGCCCGGGTAGCAGGTCAGCACTTCCCAGGAAGTACGCGCCGCCGGATCGCGGTCGAAAACCGCACGAATATCCTCACGCAGATGGCGAAACATAGAAGCAGATTTCCCTGTCGTTAACAGGGCGAATTTTAGAATACTCGACTGAATTTGTCAGTTATTTTGGCTGACTTTTGGGTAGCTTCCGGCCTAGCCGAAAACCGCAAAAGCAAACGGCCGGCGAAAAGCCGGCCGTTCTGTAATCGACAATTGAGATGTCTACTCGGTGTAGAAATTCACGTCGTAGGGATACGGCTTCTGTGGCACCTTCGACGCTGCATTGCGTTCAGCCGCTTGGAGATCCTGCTTCTTGTCCCACCACAGTGCGCGACCGACCTTCTGGTCTTCGACCCACTCCGGATTTTTTCTCAACTGCTCGTCGATCCACTTGGTGTGGTCGGACACGTAACTCGTATTTACGTCAGCCATTTTGCTGCAATCCTCAATCAATCCAGAACAATTCTGCAATTCTAGCACCCACGCACAAAGGCGCGTAGTAGCGAACAGGCGATATGAAAAAATCAGGTCATATTCCCGGTTGACCGCAACATTCGGCAATTCCGGTCAAAATGCGATTCATCGCCTGATGCTAGTATTCCTTAATGCATGACCCGGCAAATCGCGAGTCACCGCCGGCCGAAAAGCCTTTTCCAATGACCCAGACAATGATGAAATCACTATTCCTGCCGGCCGCACTGCTAATGGCGTTGCCGGCAATGGCCCAGAGCCTGCCAGGCCTGCCGGCAGCCGGACAAGAAGCTTACCGTGACTATCAAAATGCCACCGAGCAGCGCGCATTCGCCATTGCTCCGGGCGGTGCCTGGGGCTGGCATGCCGGTGCCGATTCGCCAGACCTGGCCGAGGACCAGGCGCTCGCTGCTTGCAGAAGCAATACCCGGCAAAAATGCCTACTCTATGCACGCAACAATGATGTGATGTTCAACGCCAAGGCCTGGTCGACTCTGTGGGGCCCCTACGCCCGCGCCAGCGAAGCCGTGAAGGCCCCGATTGGCACCAAACCAGGACAACGGATGCCCGACCTGAACATTCGCGACGCTCAAGGCAAGAGCGGCAAGCTGAGCGCGCTGCAAGGCAAGGTTGTGGTCATCCACTTCTGGGGCAGCTGGTGCCCACCCTGCCGCAAGGAAATGCCGGAGCTGGAAAAACTGTACAGGAAACTGGGCGACCGTCACGATGTCGCTTTCGTGCTATTACAGGTTCGCGAACCGTTCGCGACGGCACAGCGCTGGGCGCAGGACCAGAAACTTGTGCTGCCGCTTGCCGACTCTGGCAGCCAGGGCGAGGAGGATACCAATCTGCGTCTGGCCGACGGCAAAACTCTGGCGGACAGAGAAATCGCCCGCGCCTTCCCGACCAGCTACGTTCTCGACAAACACGGCCTCGTGGTCTTCAGCCATGTCGGCCCGGTTCATGACTGGCCCCAATACGAGGCCTTTCTCAGGGATGCCGCCGCACATTCGGGGAAATAACCCGAACACGCGGCGTTGACAGGAATCAGTGCCCGCTGGTTGCCGGCGCCTCTTCCTCGGCATCCTCCCAACCGGTGATCATCGTCTTGATGTGGGCGAAAGGCGTATGCCCGGTCGTCGTCAGGTACACGTGGACGATGACGAAAGTGAGCATCATGAAGGCGCCTGCGGTATGCGCCAGAGCGACGCCTTCAAGGCTCAGGAAGCGGTCGAGCCCAAAGTCAGACCAATAGGCATAGAAAAGATAGATCAGCCCTGAACCCCAGATGAGCGGTGACACCATCGCCAGCAGGGTCACGTAAGCAATCCGCTGCAAGGGGTTGTGCTTCTTGCTGGCGGTCTTGTGGAAGGGATGCGGCGCGCCGACGAAGATACCGAAGGCGTAGTAACGCACCATGGCGACCACCCGATTCATGGTCGGAATATATTGCCGCCACTCGCCGGTCGTGAATTGCCAGAAGATTGTGAATGCCCACAGCGTCAACAGGCTCCAGGCGGCAAGCGTATGAAGTTCGACGGCGCGCTGGAAACCGAAATTCTTGTAAACACCATGAATTTCGAAACCGGTCACCAGCATGAAAATCACCAGCGCCGCCTGTGACCAGTGCCAGAAGCGCTCGTAACGCTTGTAAAGATAGATGCGGGAGGGTGCATTCATGATCTTATCCCTTGCGCTTTAGATAAACGAGAATACGCATGCCACCATGGGCAAGCACGCCAAGCAGCGTCAGCACGACAACGACCCAGCCGGCCTTGTCAAGCAGATTGCTGCGATCGCGGCCCGGCATGTAGATGCCGGAAATACCGTCCAGCCGCCCCTGATCGGCGTGGCACTGGACGCAACTCAGCGCATCGCCCTTCGGTGCGACCATATGGGTGATCGGCCAGCTCATTTCGGTGCTGACAAACCCGAACTGGCCGCTATACGGCAGACCCGCCGTCTTCATGCCGGCCTCGATGGCCTTGGGCCAGTCGTAATTGCCCCACAGCGCAGCATCGTCCTCACCGGCCGTGTGCACGATCAGCAGATAATTGTGTTCCTTGTCGTAAGCCTGCTTGCCGCGATGTATCTTGAACGGCCAGATCCGCGAATCGGGGTCACCCGCCTTGCCTTCCGGACTGTTGATCTCGACGACATTGGCGGGGTCGATTTTGTCACCCTTGACCTTGTAGCTGACGTGACCGTTGAACCAGCGATATTCGGGAATCAGGTAGGAATCCCAGACGAAATTGCCTTTCTTCGAGTCGAAGGCCCGGCGACCGGCACTGTCCTTGACCACCAGCGGCTTGCCCTCCGGCCCCATCGTGGTTGCCGTCGACCAGTCCCAGACTTTCTCGGTACCGACGCCATCGCGCGCCATTTCCGGAATGTGGCAGGTCTGGCAAGCCACCTTGTTGCTGTGCGTATTCAAGCGCTCGGCATGCAGCAGGCTTTCCTTGTGCGGCTTGTCGCCATGGCAGGACTGGCATGCGGCCGGCGTCTCGTCCGCCTTGCCGCGCACCTTCGCCGGCCCGGTCTGCGCCGCGCTCATTTCGTAGCGGCTACCGGAAACCTGGTGCCCGAGCGTGACGTGGCATGTCGAGCAATTGAAGTTGAGTCCCTTGGCATCCATATGCACGTCAAGATACTTGCCGGGCTGCTTCAGCGCGCTGTCGAGATCGCCGTGCTTGGTACCGTCGCCACCGGCGCCGTAGAAATGGCAGGTGCCGCAGTTGCTGCGACTGGGCAAGGACACGCTTTGCGCCACCTTGTTCAGGTCCACCGCCTCGACGAAGCGGCCCGAACCGTGCGGGAACTCGCGCCGCTCGTAGACCGGATGTCCGGCATCACCGGGCAGCTTGCGGTAGGTTCCGGTGCTGTCGTGACAGATCAGGCAATCGACGTTTTCCTCGGACTTGAAGTCGAAGCTGGCATCCTGCCAGCCATAACCGGCATGACAGGCCATGCAGTCCTTTTCGTTGGAAATGGTCGTCGTGCAGTAATTGTTGATGATGTTCTTCTTGCCCAGCTTCTTGCCCGACTTCGGATCGGTGTATTCCCAAGTCCAGTGCTTGGTATGCTGGACCTGCTTGGAAGCCTCGGTATGGCAGCCCAGACAGGCCTTGGTCACTTCCGGACCGGATGCGAACTTGCCTTGCAGTTCCTTGAGCTTGCTATGGTCAACCGTGCTTTTCGCCGATTTCGCCTTGGCCGGTGTTGCGGCGCCAGTCGCCGGAGCGGCCGCAGCAGCAACCGCCGGGCTTGCCGGTGTTGCGGCGGGCGCTGTATTAGCCCAGGCGGCATGCCAGGTCAGGACAGCCATCAGCAAGCCGCTGACGGTCAGGATTCGTTTTTGGCGCATGATTTCCCCCTTTGCGACCGTCGCGATCAACAACCGGCAGCAGCGCCTGCGCCGCTTCCGCCACTACCACCCTCACCGCCCATTTTCGGTACGATCAGCGGCGGCGCCGGCTTGCTCGGATCCATGACCAGGAAGCTCTTCTGGTCGACCACCACTTTTTCCATGATGCCGCCGACCTCTGGTCCGAACAACTTGCCGATCAGGCCGGCATTCAGGATGCCGATATAGACCTTGCCGTCGTTTTTCTTGTAGACGGAAATCTTGCACGGCATCAGCAACGACAGAAAGCGGAGATTGTCCATCTTCAGGATGGGACCGGAATAAACCGTGCTGCAAGCTTCGATCAGCAGCACAGGCAGGACGTTGCCGCCTTCGGCCTCGACCGGCTTGGCCGGGTTGCGCAGCCCCGAAATGGACCAGCCATTGCCAGCCGCCTGGATGTTCTGTTGAATGCGCGCGGTCGTTTCCTCGACTGAAAAGGGGCTGACCTGTTCGGAGAAAATCATGCCACCGACAACTTTCCAGGCGACGATAACCGTCAGCCCGATCCCCAACAAAAATCCGCCGATCAACTTCAGCATTTTTATTCTCCCTGAATAAATAAATTGTGGTGCCAGCGTGCCGGAATTCCACTTGCTTTATCAGGGTACGCTTATCAAGCAAGTTATATTTTGTCTTGAAGCAAGAAATTCGAAAAATTTCAGTAGCAGACGTCCGATACTTGCCGGCGGCCGTCGATAGCGTTTTCTGTTTCGGATTCGCCAATCCCTCGGTGCAGATGCTCGCCGTGCGCCCGAGTTCGATCGGTATCGCCGACATGGGCGACAGGTTCATCATCAGCTTCATGGAAGCCCCGATGCAACCCGCCAACCAGGCCATGGAAGCATGGACCCGCGGGCTGTGCAAAAACTGACGGAGCACAACCGACAAAGCCCCGGCACATTGCTGACCGGGGCTTTGCTGTATCCAATTTTCGGCCGGATTTCGCTGTCGACCGCAACATTCAACAATTGCGGCACCGGCTGACGCCGGCGGCTAGGCCTTGAACAATCCGGCCGGCAAGCCGTCCGGATCGGGGAATTTCTGGGCGATTTCCTTCAATGCGGTTTGCAGCATTTCCTCGACCACCGGGTGATAGAACGGCAACTGCAGCAGGCTCTGCGCCGTCTCACCACGCTGAATGGCCCAGGCCAGCAAATGGGCCAGATGTTCGCCGCCGGTCGTCACCATTGCGGCGCCGAGCAGCTTGCCGTCGCGCACATCGGCGTAGATGCGCAGCAGACTGTCCTCGCTGCCGAGAATCTTCGCGCGGCCATTGCTGTCGCCGCCGGCGCTGCCGATCACGATGGCCTGCGGGTCGAGTTGGTCAAAACGGGCGCCGACGCTGACCACATCGGGGTCGGAAAAGGCGATGCCGATCGCCGCCTTGCGCCCGAACCGGGTTGCTTCGGCGCGCGCCGCGTTATAACCGGCGATGACGCCCTCGTCGGCTGCTTCGTGCATCAACGGCCGGTCGCCATTGGCGTCGCCGGCGATAAAGATCGGCAAGTTGCCGACCTGCAGCGTCGCCGGATCGAATTTAGGCAAACCGTGTGCGTCGAGCACAACGCCGGCCGCCTCAAGGTTCAGACCGGCGACATTGGGGCGTCGACCGAGGGCGGCAAGCAGAAGATCGACCTTCGCTTCACGTTCGCCGGAACGCATCAGCACCCCGTCAACGGCTGGCGAGACGCTTGCCTCCCCCCCGAGCCAGAGGGTCATTTCCTTACCGAAACAGGCAATCGCCCGTTCGCCGATTTGCGGATCGGCGATGCCGGCCACCGTGCTCGCGACATCGGCACCGATCACTTCGACGCCAAGTCGTGCCAGCGCCAGACCCATTTCGAGGCCGATCGCGCCCAGACCGAGAACGCCGACACGCTTCGGCAAAGCCGGCAAATCGAAGAGCTGATCGGTCGTCACTGTCCGCTCGGCCACCGGACTAAGCCATTTCGGCACGACCGGACTGGAACCGGTGGCGATCACCACGCTGCCAGCGCGGACGATCTGGCGTTCGTCGCCGAGTGTCACTTCGATGACACCCGGCTCAAGGAAGCGGGCCGGACCCTCGAGCAGGAATTCGCCGGCCAGCGCCCGGGCGGCCTTGGCCGGACGACCGGCAAACTGATCGCGCATCTTGCGCAATCTGGCCCAGGCTTGTGCCGTATCGAGCGTCAGTGACTCGATACCTGCCCCGCCGATGGCGGCGAATTCCTTGCGCGCCGCCCACAGACCGGCAGTGTGCAAGGCAACTTTCGACGGCATGCAGCCCACCCGGGCGCATGTCGTCCCGAGCGGCCCGCGGTCGATCAGTACAAAAGAACGGCCGGCTGCGCGAACTTCGCGCATGGCGTACATGCCGGCACTGCCGGCACCGATGATGGCAACGTCGATCGAGATTTCTGGTTTCATGGCAAAAGTCTTTCAGTAACGACGTGGAAACACCCACGCGGGTCTGTTATATAAGCCGTTGATTATAATAAGCCAACAAGATGGAGGCCATTGAATCGCTCGCCAGCGGCGACGTCAAGCGCAAAGGCGTATGATGAGAACGTAATGTGTCGCTGCAATTCAGCCTTCATGCGTAAGACAGTTCTTTTGCTTTTTTTGTTCGTTCTATCCGGCGTCGGGCAGGCTGCAGCGCCGCAATGGACGACACTGGACGACCAGGGACGACCGGAGGTTCATCTCTATCTTTTCTGGTCCCTGACCTGCCCCCACTGCCTTGAAGCACGCCCACAAATCCTCGACCTGGCGCGACAGCATCCGTGGATTCGCGTGCACGATCATGAGCTGAGCGAAAGCCGGGAAAGCGTCAGGCGCTTTGTCGAACTTGCCGAACAACTCGGTACTGAAGCGCAAGCCGTGCCGACACTGATTTACTGCGGGCAGATGGAAGTCGGCTGGGATGACCGGCCGGGCGCAGCCGGCGCATTTCTCGCCCGCCTGGAAAGTTGTCGCAATGGCGCCGCTGGCAACACACCTGCGTCCACGGCAGCCCGCCTGACCCTCCCGCTGCTCGGCGAAATCGATGCGACCAGTCTTTCCCTGCCGGTGCTGACCATTCTGGTCGCCGGCCTCGACGCCTTCAACCCGTGTGCCTTTTTCGTCCTGCTCTTCCTGCTTTCATTGCTCGTGCATCAGCACGACCGGCGCCGCATGTTGATCATCGGCGGCATTTTCGTCGCCTTTTCCGGCTTGATGTATTTCGCCTTCATGGCTGCCTGGCTGAATCTCTTTCTGGTCATTGGCAGCCTCCCCTGGGTCACGGCCGGTGCCGGCCTGCTGGCCGTCGCCATCGGTGCGGTCAACGTCAAAGATTTCTTCTTTTTTCACCGGGGCGCCACGCTGTCGATCACGGACGGCGGCAAGGCCGACATCTTCCAGCGTGCCCGGCGCCTACTCGGCGCCGGCAACCTGCCCACCATGCTGGCGACGACAATCCTGCTGGCGGTCGCCGCCAACTTTTACGAACTGCTGTGCACCGCCGGCTTTCCGATGGTCTATACGCGCCTGCTGACGCTGCAGGAAGGCAACGGCGCTCACCATTATCTGTATCTCGCACTGTACAACGTAATTTATGTGCTGCCGCTGCTCTTCATCGTGCTGGCCTTCGTCCGCAGCATGGGCGCACGCAAGTTGAGCGAGCGCGAAGGACGGCTGTTGAAGCTGCTTTCCGGGCTGATGATGCTCGGTCTCGGCATCCTGCTCCTGCTCGCCCCGGAAAAGTTGAGCAACGTCGCCATCGCCGCCGCCCTGCCGCTCGCCGCCCTGGCGCTGACTTGGCTGGCCGCCCGCCTGACACGAACCTGAATGCCGTGCACGGTCAAAATGCGGAACAATTCGCCCGGATTTGCCTTGCGGCAAATCCCCGTTCGCGACGACGCGCTATCCTGAACCTGAATCCTCCTTGCACAGAAAGAACTGACGATGTCCAACAACACCCCCCGCATAGCCATCCTCGGTGCCGGATTTGCCGCCCTCAGCGCGGTTCGTGAACTGCGTCAACGGTTGCCGCAGGCCAGAATCTCGCTGCTCGCGCCGCAAGCCGAATTCGTCTATCTGCCAAGCCTGATCTGGATTCCTCCCGGCATTCGCCAGGGCAGCGACCTGATCATCCCGCTCCGCAAATTTATCGAGAAGCATCGCGTCGACTATCACCAATGCACCGTTCAAGGCTTGGCCAATGGCGGGCGCACGGTACTGACCGACCGCGGTGAAATGGAAAACGACGCCTTGATCATCGCCACCGGTGGCCGCTTCCTCAAAGGCATGCCCGGTATCGAACATGCGCTGACGCTGTGCGAGGGCGTCGCCGCCGCCGAGCGTATCCGCGACCGCCTGAACGAAATGGACGGCGGTCATGTCGCCTTCGGTTTCGGCGGCAATCCGAAGGAACCCTCGGCGATGCGTGGCGGACCGATGTTCGAACTGCTGTTCGGCGTTGAGACTTGGCTGCGCCAGCAAGGCAAGCGCGACAAGTTCAACCTGACCTTTTTCAATGCCGCTGCCGAACCGGGCAAACGCCTGGGTGAAAAAGCAGTCAAGAACCTGCTCGTCGAAATGCAGCGGCGCGGCGTCACCACCCATCTTGGAGAAAAGATTCTCGGCTTCGACGAACGCTCGGTAAAAACCGAAAATGCCACTTTGCCAGCCGACCTGATCCTCTTTATGCCAGGCCTGACCGGCCCCGCCTGGGCAGCGCAATCGGGCGTCGAACTGTCGCCCGGCGGCTTTTTCCCGGCCGACGAATATTGCGCCGTCAAAGGCTGCGACAAGGTATTCGTCGCCGGCGATGCCGGCAGCTATCCCGGCCCCGACTGGCTACCCAAGCAGGCACACATGGCTGATCTGCAAGCCCAGGCAGCAGCAGAAAACCTGGCGCTGGCGCTAGCCGGCAAACCGCCGTTCGCCAAGCCGCGCCCGGAACTGATCTGCATCGTCGATAGCGTCGATACCGGCATGCTGGTCTATCGTGACACGAAACGCAGCATGATGCTGCCTTCGTCAAAGGTATTTCACTGGGCCAAGCGTTATTTCGAAACGCATTACCTGCGCGCTTTTCGATGACAGACAGGCAGCTTGCCCGAACTACCCGGCAAGCGTTGATCGGAGCGTTTGGACTGAGCGCAGCATTGTGGTGCGCCAGCGCCGCCGGCGACGAAATTCCGCAGAGCGCAATCGTCCGTTTCAATACCGTCTGCGCCAATTGCCATGAAGGGGAGTGCAGCGGTCGCCTGAGCTTTCATTCGGGCGCTGCAGCGGCCCGTCAGCACATGCAGCGCTATCTGGGACCGATTGTCGATACGGACGTCGTCGCCTTTTTCGGGCTGTTGCGCTACACCAAGGAAAACTGTGCCCACTACCCGCAGCCAGGCCCGATACCCGCCAGCGGCATCTGGACGGCTGCCGACCTGAATGAATGGCGCAATCCCGATAATGGCGCTTATTTCATCGCCCTTGGCCATCTGGCGCCGGGCGACTATCGTTTGCAACTTTCCTTCGCACACCATGCCGAGGGAAGGCTCAAAATTACCGACCAGCATTTCGAACCGCTCGTTGAAGCAGCCCTCTCCCCGGCAGTCGAGCAGGAAATGACCTTCACCGTAATGGCCGGCGCCCATTATCTGACCTTGCTCAGTCAGGCCAAACTGAACGGCATGACCCTGCGTCCTGCAGAAAAACAAGCAGATGGACGGCGATAAATCGCACGACCTTTGACCTAAATCAGACGCCGACAATCCATACTCAATAGTACAGCGGTATTATTAACATATGAGAGATGTTGCCTGCAGGCGCGGATTCGGTCACCTGAATCCGGCCAACTTGGCAATGACCGATTATTACAACATTACCCAGGAGATCATCATGCAAACACGCCATCTCGTTTCGACACTCATCGCCGCCGGCCTCCTCTGCGCCTCGACGCTGGCCAGCGCCTACGATGCCGACTGGAAGCGTGGCCGGATCTATTACCGTAGCGTGTGCACGTCATGCCATGCTGCCCAGACCAGCGGCACGATCGCCCCGAGCGCGATGACCAAGGCCGAGTGGACCGCCTATATGCAAGCCGACAAACACGCCAAGGGCAAGGATTCGCTGAAGCACTATTTCAGCAAGTCCTACCGCGCCAGCATTCGCGCGCAGAACAAGGCAGCCGACAAGTATGCCGACCTGCCCGACGAAGAACTCGCCGCCGATCTCAAGGCTTTCGTGATCAAAGGCGCCAAGGACGGCGATGCTCCTGCCAGCTGTAACTGAAGCGGCGCGGTCAACGCGGAAATATCATGAAATTAACCATTGTCACGCTGCTCGGCAGCCTGTTGTTCGCCGGTGCATTGCACGCCGCCGAAGAACCGGCGCCGAGCAAGCTGAACACGACGGCCGACCATAGCAAGTTCAAGGAACTGCAGCGCGAATTCAAATCGGGGCCAGAGGTCACCAAGGTCTGCATCACCTGCCATACCGAGGCCGCCTTGCAGATTCACCGGACCAAGCACTGGACTTGGGAATTGCTAAATCCTGCAAGCCAGCAGCGCTTGGGCAAAAAACACGTCATCAACAACTTCTGCCTGTCTACCGGGACGAACCTGGGAACCTGCGCGACCTGCCACGTCGGCTATGGCTGGACGGATAGCAGTTTCGACTTCAAGTCGCAGGAAAATATCGACTGCCTGATCTGCCATGACACCACCGGCGGCTACAAAAAACTCCCCGACGGAGGCTACCCGCCGGTCGTCGATACCGAGTCACCACCTGGATCCGGCAAGATCGTCAACGCAATCGACCTCGCCAGGATCGCCCAGGAGGTCGGCAAGAGCACCCGCGATACCTGCGGTGCCTGCCACTTCTATGGTGGCGGCAGCGACGGCGTCAAGCATGGCGACATGGATTCGTCGCTGGCCGCGCCGGAGAAGGAGCTTGATGTTCATCTCGATGCCCTCGGCCTCGATTTCACCTGCGCCACCTGCCACAAGACGTCCAGCCACGATGTGGCGGGCAGCCGTTATACGCCGGTCGGTAAAGACAGTGAAGGCGCGCATATCCGCGGCAAGGCGGACAAGACCAACCCCGCCACCTGCCAGTCCTGCCATGGCCAGGCAGCACACAAGACCGGCCGCCAGGCAGACAAGCTGAACCAGCATACCGGCACGGTCGCCTGCCAGACCTGCCACATTCCGCAATTCGCGCGCGGCGGCGTCGCCACCAAGACCGGCTGGGACTGGTCCACTGCCGGCAAACTGGACGCGGATGGCAAACCCATCCTGACCAAGGACGAACATGGTCATGTCATCTATGATTCCAGGAAAGGCGACTTTACTCTCGGCGAAAACATCACGCCGGAATATGTCTGGTTCAACGGCGACGTAACCTATACGCTGCTTGGCGACAAACTCGACACCAGCAACGGGGTTGTCAAGATCAACACGCTGGGCGGCAGTGCCGACGATGGCCGCTCGCTGATCTGGCCGATAAAAGTCAT
>Ga0209507_1000853_pt1 | contig 27940 bp, 16 predicted proteins | sample AD_UKC028_MetaG_FD_184414 | JGI IMG/M metagenome (GOLD analysis project Ga0209507, IMG submission 184414) | Active sludge microbial communities of municipal wastewater-treating anaerobic digesters from USA - AD_UKC028_MetaG (SPAdes) (version 2) | ecosystem: Engineered > Bioreactor > Anaerobic >...
TCTTGATCTGGTTGGCCATCTAGCAAACCTCCTTTCGGAGGCCATGCTATTCGGCTTCAAACCTTATCTGCGTGGCTGGTTTTCAAGCGCTTTCTACTGGCTGGTTTTCACCGCTCAATGACACTATTCAAGCCCAGGCACACGAAGACGGTTGGTTATGACCTGACACCCGAAGAGAAAGACCTTTACGAAGAGGTGACGGAATACGTCCGTTCCAAGCGCAAGGAGGCCAAGGCCAAGCGCAACAGGAACGTGGAGTTGACGCTTCTGGTCATGCAGCGCCGACTGGCCAGCAGCGTCTACGCGATAACCAGAACCCTCCAGAACCGACTTACCGCTATTGACGAAGTCCTGAAAATCCTACGCGATCCCACCAAGACCAAGGCTGAGAAGAGGCGTATCCTCAGCGCTGGCCAGACAGGGATTGAAGTGGAGGACATCGCCTCCTACGAAGAACTTCCCGATGACGAGCGGGAGCAGGTTGACAGGCGGATATTCCGTCAGGTTCTGACGGATGACCCCGACAAGGTGGAGGAAGAGCGCGCTGAGGTCGAACGGCTGTATGGGATGGCTGACAACCTTCGCCATCACAAGGAAGCCAAGTTCGCAGAACTCCTGTCCGTGCTGGACTCGTCCGACGTGATTCGCGCTGACAAGGAAAAGCTCCTTATCTTCACCGAGCACAAGGACACGATGGAGAGCCTGGCCAAGCGTCTCAGGGACATCGGCTATGCCGTGACGACGATTCACGGCGGCCTTGACGTAGATGAGCGAAAGAAAGCTCAAAGGGAGTTCCTGCTCCGCTCCAAGATCATGGTGGCCACTGACGCCGCTGGCGAAGGTATCAACCTCCAGTTCTGCCGTTACCTCATCAACTGGGACATTCCCTGGAATCCGAACCGCTTGGAACAGCGCATGGGCCGTATCCATCGCTACGGCCAGCAACACGATGTCTGGGTTTACAACCTCGTGGCCCAGAACACACGCGAAGGCGTGGTGTTGGAGAAGGTGCTCAAGAAGCTCGATACCATGCGCGAACAGATGGGCGCTGATCGGGTCTACGATGTGATTGACGACCTGCTTGACGGCGTTCCCCTCGTTCGTCTTATGGAGCAGGCCATTGATACTGACGACGACAAAGCCGTTCAGCAGAAGACTGATGAAGCTCTGGAGACTGCCTCACAATCCAAGGCCGAGCAGTTGATTGACCTCCAGAGAAGGACATCTCTAACGTCGCGGCTGGACTTGCGCGCCGCGCGGGAACTCCGTGACGCTTCCGACGAACGCCGCCTGCAACCGATGTTCATCCAGCGCTTCTTCGAGAGAGCATGGGAGGCGTGTGGCGGCAGGATTGACAAGGACAGGCAGTATCCCGTCTGGCATCTCGGCCCTACCCCCGTCGGCCTTCTGGAATTGAGCCGAGAACGCAAACGCCTTCTGGAAGACCGCTACGATACGCCCTTCGTTTTCGACAAGCAGCTTGTCAGCGTAGCCAGCAAGGTCCGAGTACCTGAGCGCACGAGGCTGATGGGGCCAGGAAACCCCCTGTTCGACACGCTGATTGACTGGGCCATTCGTTCGGCAAGGGAGTCCTTTGCCAAGGGAGCCGTCCTCGTTGACGCAAGTCTGGCAAAGCCGCAGCGAATCTGGCTCGTGCGTTCAAGCATCCAGGACGACCGCGTGGAGTCTCACAAGCGGCTGGCGGACGAGCGGCTCGCTGTCGTTGCCCTTGACCACATGGGAATGAGAATGACCTCCCCCTCGTATCTGCTGGTCTGTCTGCCGCCGACGGAGAATGCCCAGCTTCCCGACCTGGAATCGCGTTCTCAAGAGGATATTCAGACATGGGCTTACACGGAACTCTCCCAGAAGCAACTGGCCCATGTCCGCGCAGCGCGTGAGGAAGAGTGCAACATCCGCAGGGAATATCTTGAGACGGCCTTCCGTGACCTGATTCTCGAACTCCAGGGGGACTTGAATGACCTTCAGCAGGCAAGCCTGTTTGGTGAGCCGAACAAGGAAGAACAGGAGCACCTGCGCAAGAGAATCGAGGTACTGAAAGCGCGCAGGACGGAGCGGATCAAGGAGTTGGAATTGATGCTCAGGCTGAAGGCCGACCTGCCTGATATCGTCGCCCATGCGATTGTCTTGCCTACGCCAGTTGCAGCAGTGGAGCAGGATGAAGACCGCCCGAAGCAGGGCGTTCCCATGCGGCGGGATGACGAGGTGGAAGCCATAGCCATGAACGTGACCATGCGTTACGAGCAGAGCCGTGGCTGGAATCCAGTGGACGTTCACGCCGACGGTGAGCATTACGATATTCGCTCGGAGTCTCCCACTGGCGAGAAACGTTTCATTGAAGTCAAGGGCCGCGCCCAGAGCGGGGCTATCATCCTGACTGGCCCTGAACTGGACAAGCTCCAACAGCTTGCGGATCGGGCCTGGCTCTACATCGTCACCTTCTGCAAAGGCGAGAAGCCACGGCTTCGGATCATCCGTGATCCGATTCCAAAACTGAATCCTGAAATGCTCTACAGGCAGGTGCAATTCTTGGTGGACATGGCGGACTGGGAAGGCTGTGGTGAAGAGGTCAGCCATTGATGGGGGCATGACATGAGCAGTGTCTTGTCAAGAATCGGCCAGTGGGCAACCACGCTACCGTATTGGGAGCAAGCGGCATTTCAGAAGGTCGTATCTGGAGCCACATTAGTTGACGCGGATTATGACAAGTTGCTCCAATACCTGCTCGAAGACTCTGATCCACCGCTTGCCAAGCCATCCCAGCAGAGACCTGCACTGACATACGCTCAGACCCTTGCCACCGCCGCTACCGCTCCGTCTAAGCCTCTCCGCCTGGCGAAGCTCTCGAACCTGTGTAATGTAAATGCCTTGGCGCCAAATCAGGTGCTAACCTTCGGGCCAAGCCTGACGGTTGTGTACGGTGCCAACGCTTCGGGCAAATCGGGCTATGCGCGAGTGATCGCAAGTGCCGCTTTTACGCGCGGAGATAGAGGTGTTCTCAGGGACATCGGGAAGCCGTTCGATAGCTCGAAACCAATCTCTGCGGATATCGAACTGACGGACGGGCAAACCCCTAAGACTGTCAAACACAGAGTCGGTCAGTCCTGCCCTGAAATGGGTTCGTTCTACGTGTTCGACAGCACAAGTGCCAAAGCACATCTGATGCGCTCAAACCCCATGAGTTTCTCACCAGGAGGTCTGGAATACCTTACTGCTCTTTCAGATGTGACTGATGAGGTCCGTAAGAGACTTCAGAGGAAGATCGCCGAACTAACGCGCCCGAACTCATTCGCTGCTCTCTTCCCAGGGGCCAGTGCTGTTTCCGTCATGATCCAGACCTTGGGTGCAGGAACTGATATTAACCAACTGGACAAACTGGCGACCATTTCACCAGAGGATACGACCAGGCTGGCACTGCTGGACAAGAAGATAACCGAACTCAAGAGCAAGAGGGTGCCTGAGGAGATCGCTCAATTCCAGTTGATGGTGGACGCGCTAAGGCGGCTGTATAGTTCTATCTCGGACATCATTCCGCATCTGACCGAGAGTAAGGTGGAGAAAATACAAAGCAGGCTGGCAGACTGGCGCAAACTGAGCAACGCTGTGCAAGCTCTCAGTGTGAACCAATTCAAGTCTGAGCACTTCTCTGAGACTGGCAGCGATGCTTGGCACAGCTTCGTGAAGGCCGCACATGCCCTGGCAGCGGCGGAATCGAAGAATGGCCAGCCCTACCCACAGTCAGATAGTCGTTGCCTGCTCTGTCAGCAACCGTTGTCCGCAGAGGCGAGACTGCTCCTGCAGAGGTTGTGGGGTTTTCTCGAAAGCGACGCACAGAGCAAGTTGGCATTCAAAGACCATGAATTGCAGGAAGACTATCGGGACCTATCAGGTCTGCGCGCGGATGTGTATCGTGAAGATACATTAGCCTGGCAGTGCTTGCAGGGCGGGACCCCCGACGTTCATGCAAAGGTGGTTGCCTATGTTTCTTCCCTCCAAGCACAGCGCAACGCTTTGATGGAGGCAATCACCGCAAAGAAGGAACCAGCACTGGCCACTTTGCCAGAAAGTCCCTTGAATGAGATTCGGAGCCTGGGACAAAACTTGATATCCATGAAAGAGGAGTTGGAGAGGAAGAATCCAGCAGAGGAACTCGCCGAGTTGGAAAGAGAGAAGCGTGAACTTGAGGATCGCCAGAAGCTTGCCCCATTGTTGTCACAGATCAAAGACTACGTGAATACGTGCCTTTGGATATCGTGCGCGAGCCAGCCGTCAGTTCGTGGGTCAACCAACCACATTACCAGGAAGTATAACGAGTTGTTTTCGGAACTGGTCACCGTCCGATACGTCAAGCTCTTTGACGAGACACTGAAGGAGTTGAAGTGCAACTTGAAGGTCAGGGTAGAGACGAAGGGGGAGAAAGCAGAGACTCGAAAGCAGGTTGTGCTGGTCGCCGACAAGACAGTACCTGCCGATCAGACATCGCCAGAGAAGGTGCTCAGTGAGGGAGAGCAGAAGGCTGTAGCCTTGGCGGATTTCTTCACTGAAGTGGAGCTTGATGACAACAGTTCAGGAGTAGTCCTGGATGATCCTGTAACGTCATTGGACTTCGAGTGGAAGGAGACCGTGGCCAAACACGTTGTTACTCAGGCCAGAAAGCGACAGGTCGTCGTGTTCACCCATGATCTACACTTCTTGTACTGCCTGAAGGAGAACGCCAGCGCGCAGAGTGTGGAGGTTGCGGCACACTGGATTCAGAAGTGCGATGGTAAGCCAGGCTGTGTGTTCACAAGCAACTCTCCGATGTCTGAACGTGACTATAAGAATGCAGAGAAGGTCAAAGAAATCCATAGGCAAGCGTCTGCCACTGGTATCTCGCCAGAAGAGCAGCAGAGGCTTCTTCAGGAGGGTTTTGGCGCGCTCCGAACCTGCTATGAGGCATTCGTCATGTTTGAACTGTTCGGGGGAGTTGTCTTGCGTTTCGATGAACGGCTGAGAATAGAGCGTCTCAAGGATGTCGTCATTGATGTCACCATCCGCAATGAGGTAATAGGCAAGGTCGGCCTCCTTTCCAGATACATCGAGGGCCACTCACACAGCGATGCTTTCGCCGCTCAGAAACCCACTCCTGACGTTCTTCTGAAGGAGATTCAGGAGTTCGAGAGCATTAAGAAAAGACACAGACAGTTCAAGAAGGACCAAGGCATCACGAACTGAGGAGCCGCGAGGAATGGCAACAACTGACTCTACGTGTCCGCGATTGATTGAAGTCGCCCTGCCGATTCGGGAAATATCGGCGGAGAGTGTGAGGGATAAGAACATCCATCATGCGCACATAAGCCACCTGCATATATGGTGGGCGCGCAGGCCGCTGCCAGCGGCAAGGGCCATTGTTTTCGCGTCCCTGGTGCCCGACCCCGATGATCCGAACTGCCCCGAATCCTTTCGCCGTGCCGTCCAGAGATACCTCAAGACCAACGTCCCCGCCGAATTGAAGTCCTACTCGCGCGGCAGGGAGTTACGCAAGGACGCCGATCCCTACCGTCCCTACAAGGGGATGCCTGATACGCTTCGGAACCGCCTGCTGATGTTCATTGCCAAGTGGTCGCCTGAGGCCCTGGAGTTCGAGGCGGGGAAAACCACGAAGGAGCCGAAGCCCGCCCAACTGCTGGACGACCGTTCGCTGGTGAAGTGGGAGACTTCCGATCCCGACAACCAACAAGGGAGGGCGATCCTCAACGTCGCACGGGAGTTGGTGAAGGCGGCGTATGACGGCAAGACGCCTACTGTGCTTGACCCCTTCGCAGGCGGCGGGGCTATTCCCTTGGAGGCAGGACGGCTGGGTTGCCAGGCAATTGCCAACGACTACAACCCAGTCGCCTATCTGATCCTCAGGGCAACGTGCGAATTCCCCCAGAAATACGGCAAGCCAGGCAGGCGAAAGGTGGTTGTAGAGGAGTTCGGAAAGCACGTCGAGAAGGAAATCGAAGTACCCAATGTCCTTGTCCATGACGTGGAGAAGTGGGCGAACTGGATACTGGAGCGAGCCAGAGAGAAAATCGGCCATCTCTATCCTCCAGGCAAGGACGACAAGCCCGTGATCGGCTATCTGTGGGCGCGGACGGCCCCATGCTCCAACCCATCCTGCAAGGGCGAAATACCCCTGCTCCGTAGCCTGTTGGTCTGTAACAAGGCAGACAAACGTGTGGCCCTCACGATGGAGGTTCATAAGAAGCTCAAGACCGTGGAGTTCGGCATTGCCAAGGGACGGGACATAGAGCGGACCGAAGGCACCATGCAGAACCGTGGCAATGTTCTCTGCCCATACTGTGAACAAGTGACGCCAGTAGACGACCTGCGCAAGGCGGGATTGGCAGGCAAGATGGGAGAACGGATGGTAGGCGTGATTGTGGAGGGGAAGAAAGGGAAGGAATACAGACCAGTCGAGAATGCAGACCAGAAGGCATTCAGCGATGCCGTGAAGATCCAGGTGGAACGTCCCAAAGAGTTGATCCTTCCAGAGATTAACGCTGACGACGCGGAAGACGATGTCTCCAACTCGACCGGGATTCGAGTCCATCTCTACGGAATGAAGACGTGGGGTTCATTGTTCAATGTACGTCAACTTGTGGCGATGCAAACGCTGGTTACTTTTGTTCGTGGTGCACTGTCGGCTATGAGTACGGAAGTTTCTGACGTGAGCTACCGTAATGCGATTGCCATATACGTATCTTTATGGATAGACCGTGCTGCTGTCTTCAACACCTCAGTATGCCGATGGGCATCAGGTAGTGAGATTGTGAAGACTCCTTTCAGCGGTCAGGCAATTCCAATGATGTGGGACTATCCAGAAGTCAACCCGTTTGCTGATAGTTCGGGGACACCATCGACACAACTTGGTTTCATGGCCGATGTTATTCGACATGAGAGCATGGACGGCGTGGGAGATATCCATTCGAGTCTAGGGACTGCGAGTTGCATCCAATTGGCCAATGACAGCATTGAGAGTGTTATTACAGACCCCCCGTATGACGACGCAATTTCTTACTCCGATCTATCAGATTTCTTCTACATCTGGCTGAAGAGAGCAATAGGATCACAGTTCCCGAACATATTTGCAACCCCACTGACGCCCAAGAGCGAAGAAGCCACGAGTCTGAAGCATCGTCACAATGGCTCTGAAGAGCGTGCTCGTAAGCACTATCGTGTCGCTATGCGAAAGAGCTTCACTGAAGCACAGCGAGTGGTACGCGAGCCTAAGCTTGTGACCGTGATGTTTGCTCATCAGTCTACGGAGGCTTGGACGGCGCTCATATCCGCGCTCTTTGAAGCCGGTCTGTCCCCTGATGCCACATGGCCTATCGCTACGGAGATGCCGAAGACGGCTCTGGCATTAGGGACGGCGTCTCTCGAAACATCAGTTACTGTTGCCTGTCGACCACGGCAGGTCGGAAGCGCAACATCCTTCAGGGAAGTTCGGAAGGAAATCGAGCAAGTCGTCTCAGATTCCGTGAAACGATTCTGGGGCTACGGGTTCCGTGGGGCCGACCTGATTGTGGCCTGCTACGGCCCAGCAGTAGGCGTGTTTGGCAAGTACGAGCGTGTGGAGAAGGCGGACGGCACGCCCGTGGAAATTCCCGAGCTGCTGGAACTGGCTCGCATGGCTGCCCGTGACGCCATTGCGGGCGAGTTCCGTGGCGATAATCTGTCCACGCTCTACTACGTCTGGGCCAATCTCTACGGCGCGTCCGAACAGGCGTGGGACGACGCGCGGCTGGTGGTGCAGATCGGCGGGGAGGCGGAGAATGCGATGGAGGTCGCCCGTGGACACGGCATCTTCGTGGTGGACGGGGCCAAGTGCCGCCTGGCCCTGCTGACCGACCGTTCCAGCAAGAAGAGCCTGGGCAAAGACCCCGACTCGCCCCTGATTGACTCCCTGCACGCCGCGATGCTGCTCTGGAAGGCCGAGAAGCGCCGCGACCTGGTGGACTACCTGAACGAGCACGGTCTGGCGGACGACGAGAGGTACTGGAAGCTGGCCCAGTCGCTCTTTGAAGTCCTCCCCCGCGACACTGAGGACTGGAAGCTCGTCAGCGCCCTGCTGGGCGAACGCGAGACCTTGAAGACGGAAGTGAAGAGGCAGACAAAGAAACCCGAACGCGGATTGTTCTGAGCGGGAGTTGGGAATGAGCAGTAATCTGACACAATTCACGATACAAAAGCTCCAATACGTTCACAATCCTGCACATAGAAACGGTAACCCACACAAGTCCCAGTGGAGTATTAGTTGTTCTGATGAGCAAGCGGTCTTCAGCCGAACTGTGGCACGAAACTGGTTGCAGAACAGTGTCGGATGGGGCTTGCACCTCTCAAATAACAAGGTGAGTGTCCTGGGCCTATCGCCTGACGGGAGAGACTTGTTCTTCGCCAAGTTCGTTGGGAGTGCCACTTGGCACGGTTATCCTGGTGACCAGTTACGCAAAGGCGATATACCAGCGTTCCAGGTCTTGCAGGTGTGGCTACGGCTCGATCCCAGGAAGGTAAGGAAGATAATGAAGAGGATTCCATGAGCCAAATAGTGATGAGAATCCCAGGCAAGTTCTGGGACAGCCATGTGTACATGGGGAGGCTCTACCTGTTTGGTCTGGACGGGAGTGTTCAGACCGTCAACTGGGATCGTCTGGTCTCAGAATGGAAGATAGATGAACCCCTTAGACTCGCAATGGATTGCGCGTTCAAGCGGAGCGAATACCTCTACGGCGAGGGCTTTGCGCCTATCCTTCACGACAGCGAGATACAGCCACTCATAAGGGGTAAGTTTGAACGGTTGGGAGAAAAGGACCTCACTGTTCCCGATGGCATCCTGTCGTCGAACACTATGAGTGTTCAGGACAGTCCATTTCCCTTCCCGCACACTGACATGACGATATTCCACAAGCGCATCTATGCAGCGACACAGCAGGGCCTGTTCAGTTCAGCCTGCAACAAGAAGACGAAGTACGGAATCAGTACGAGACGCTCAAAGATGTGGGATGCTGACGTACTCTCCGTGTCGGGGTATTGGCGCTTCCTCGCGCTGGCCACAGGTGACGACGGGCTTTTTGAGTTTGATCTGGATGGCCCTGCTATGTTCAAGAACGAACCTGTCCAGTGCTCGAATATGAACTGTACAAGTTGTCACTGGGTATACCATAGCATCTACGGGTCGTCGCACGTAGCTGGCGGCTTTTTGGCGGACTACGAGGTTGATGAAGACTCTGAACTTCACGGAAGCATATCGGACTCCCACTCTGAAAATGATAGCTTCGTCGAAGGGAGAAAGAAGCGTGTACTCAAGGACATGGTGGTAGACAAGGACATCTTTCAGGACAAAGGGTACTCGTGGGGATTCAAGGACAAGTTGTGCCAAGCTAGCGATGGAAGCGTCCGAGTTGTAAGGTACTCTCCTTGGGCCGAAGATCAGGAACGACTTGCGGCTCCCGTCACACTGCGCGTCGAGCAACACAAGGGAGGTGTGGTATCTGGGGAAGTGGCAGTCTTCGGCACCGTAGTCGAGTACGACAAATCCCTTGTTGTGATACCGAGCGATGGTTCGCCAGTCTGTCTGGGAGGAGAACCCGTGGGCTGGAGAGTGTTTCCGCGCTCTAAGCACTACGAGAACCATCTACACGTGATATATGACGACCACTTGGCAATCTACTCATTCAATCATGACTACTTCGTTGACCAAAAGGTGAAGATTTCAGGAGCAAGGTACTCCTTCCTGAAGACGCCATAGGAGAAGACGGCATGGAAATCAGTCCAGACAAGCTGCCGATACTGAGCCTTGTCCAACGCGCCCAGCGGAAGGAGATCGCGTTGCCTCAGTTCCAGCGGAACTTCGTATGGCCCCGAGACGACGTTGCGGACTTGGTGCTCTCGGTTCTGAAAGGGTACTTCATCGGCACGTTTCTCTTCCTGGACGTGGACAAGGAACACCTGCCCTTCGCGGTGAGGGCGATTGCGGGTGTTCGGGGCGACCCCGAAGACATCAAGCCCGACATGTTGATTCTGGACGGGCAGCAGCGCCTGACATCCCTGCACTACGTTCTGAGCGCCCCCGACGAGCCGCTGAAGAACACCAGCTACCCCTACCGCTTCTTTCTGGACTTGAGGAAGCTGCTGGACGGAAATGACGACGGGCTTGTCTTCAGCCTGCGGTTCGACCAGTGTGAGGAATATGCCACTCGTGAGGGACAATTTCAGAAGTGGGTTCTGCCGTTCACGGAGGTGCCAAGGTGGACAGAGTGGAAGGACGCCTACGAGGACTGGCTGTTCGACAGAGACAGGGACGATCATGAGAGATATCGCAGGGAGAGGCGGCAGACGTGGAACAAGGTTCTGGATGACTTCGTGAAGTTCCAGGTCCCGATAATCAAGATACCCAAGGTGAAGGATGACGACGCCGATGCGGTCGCGGAAGTCTGCGCGATATTTGAGAAGCTGAACAGCACGGGCGTGGCGTTATCCGTGTATGACCTGCTTACGGCGCGGCTCTACAAGTACGGGATAGACCTGCACAGCCTCTGGAAGACAGCCATTGAAGATAATCCCAAGCTGAAGGAGTTCTCGGGAGGGGAGCCAGACTCATACGGCGTGCTGCTTCTGCGGACTATCGCGCTGCTGAGAAGGCAGGAGGTGAAGTCCAAGGCGCTCATCAACCTGAACCAGCAAGACTTCGTTGACGACTGGAACAGGGCCGTGGCAGCTATGGAGAAGGCGCTTGAGAGACTTGTAGCGGTCCACAGGGACGGATTCGGCGTCTTCGATACCGCGTGGCAGCCTTATACGACGCTCGCCCCCGTGTTGGCGGCGTCTCTGGATACTGCTGAGAAAAACAGGGCGGAAGAACACGCCTACCGCGACATCAAGTGTTGGTATTGGGGTGCGGTGTTCCTGCAGCGGTACGCGGGTTCCGTTGAAACGCGGACGTATCGTGACGCGATGGACTTGCTGAGGCGGCAGACTGAGCCAGACTTCGTGCCAGAAATCTTCGGCGACATCAGGAGGAACTTGACGGATAACACGCAGTTCTCGCTGAAGGAAGTGGCGCGGGTGAACTCGGTATACCGCGCGGTGATGAACCTGATTGCGATCAACGGGGCGAAGGATTTCCAGAACAACGACGGCGTAACATTCCACGACATGGAAGACCACCACATCTTCCCACGTGCCTTCCTGCGTGATACCTACGGCTACACGAGCGGGGAGAAGGTCAACACAATCCTGAACAGGACCCTGATCTGCGCTTCCACGAACAGGCGGATTAGTCGGATGATGCCGAGCCAGTACCTGAACGAGTTGGTTCCCGACGTGCACCGTGATGCTATACTACGAAGCCATTTGATTGGACCTGAAGCGCAGAGCGCGATGGAACGGGACGACTACGAAGCGTTCCTGATTGCAAGGGAGAATGACATTCTGGCGTTTCTCAGGAGCTACCTGGAGGTCGCGTAATGAGTGACCAGTTGAAGCCGTGGTACGCAATAGCCACGCCGCATGAGGATATCCGCAAGGGGCGGCTGGACGAGTCGGTCTTTGCGGCGAACATCTGGGCCGTGGTTCAGAAGACAGCGCCCGAGGTCTACCTCGATCCAGAGGAGTTCTTCCGCAAAACGCACATGACCGTCGGGCTTGGGACAATTCTGGCCCGCGTGTCCAGCGCGCTCCGAGGGGGAGGAGAGGCGGGGAACCGAAATATCAGCCTGCAGACGCCTTTCGGCGGCGGGAAGACGCACACGCTCGTAGCCTTGTGGCACATGGCCAAGCACACGGCGAAGCTGAAGAAAGCGCCCTACGCAGAAGGATTGCGGAAGGCGGTGTCGGGCAAGTTTCCTGAGAAGGTGAGCGGGGTCGCGGTGTTCACCAACGCAACTTGCGATGTAGTGCAGGGGCGCAAGACAAACGAGGGCGTTCACACGCGAACGCTCTGGGGCGAGTTGGCGTTTCAACTGGGCGGCAAGGCGCTCTATGAAAAGATTCGGGCCAATGACGAGAGCCGAACCGTGCCGCAGGGAATCTTCGTGGACGTTCTCAGCAAGGCCGCGCCGTGTCTGATTCTGCTGGATGAACTGGCGGACTACTGTGTGGGCGCGGCGGCAGTGTCGGTCGGCGGGACGACTCTGGCGGATCAGACCATCTCCTTCATTCAGCAGCTTACGGAAGCGGTTCAGCAGGTTCCTGGGGTCGTGGTAGTGGCGACTCTGCCAGCCAGCAAGCATGAGGTAGCCCAGAGCGAGAAGGGGCAGGAAGCGTTCATCACGCTGGAAAGGCGGTTCCAGCGGCTTGGTTCGGACGTGAAACCTGTGGCGGATGACGAGATATATGAGGTCGTGCGGGCAAGGTTGTTCGAGACCATCACGCCAGAAGACGAGCAGGACTACCCCAAAAAGGTGGCATTGGCTTATCAGAACATGTACGCCGCCCATTCTGGCGAGGTGCCCAGCGAAGCGGCAAAGAGCACCTACCGCGAGCAGCTTGAGCGAGCGTACCCGTTCCATCCCGCGCTGATAGACGCGCTCTACAGACGCTGGGGGAGCCATCCCGATTTCCAGCGCACGCGCGGCGTGTTGCGGTTGCTGGCGAGCATCGTGGGCGACCTGTGGAAGCGCCGTGAAGGGAACACGCAGACGCAGCACCTCATTCAGCCAGCGGACATCAGGTGGTCAGTGGACGCTGTGCAGGCGGCATTGACGCGCTTGTGGGGGGCAGCGTACCAGTCGGTTATTGCCGCAGACGTTGAGGGGGACAAGTCAAACGCGGCTGTGTTCGACGACGAACGGGGCGGCGACTACAGGCAGGAAGGCATAGGGCAAGGTCTGGCGGCAGCAATCATGCTTGGCTCATTTGGCGGTCAGGGCGCACGAAGCGGATTCAGCAGCAAGGACTTGAAGCTGGTCTGTTCGCGGGCGGGTGTGAACTGGAACTACGTGGACGGCGCACTACTGGAGCTTGAGGAGCGTTCCTTCTATCTCCATGCGGCTGCGGCAGGCAACCAGGGGAAGAGATACTGGTTCGGGACAAAGCCGACTCTGAACCGCCTTGTGGTTCAATACAGGCAGCAGGTTTCGGGGGAGAATTTTGACGAGGATATCGTGGAGGCGATCCGCGACTTGGTAAAGAAGGCAGGTCAGGGCAAAGCCACATGGCGGGTGCTGGTAGCTCCAGAATCCGAGTTGCCCGAGCAGAAGGGTCTCGCTCTGGTGGTCCTGCCGCCTGGACTGGCTTGCAACAGCGACGTGGAAACGCACGAGGCTGTCAAACAGTGGGTTACACGGCTCAGCAAGTCCTGTGGGCAGAAGGATAGGACCTACCGAAACACTCTGGTCTTTTTGGCGGCCCATTCAAAGGGATTGGCCAAGCTCCGTCAGGCATTTCGGGAAAAGTCGGCGCTACAGAGCGTTGAGAGAGATTACGGCGACCAGTTGGATGCCGAGCAAAGCAGGGACCTTGAAAAGCGCATTGAGACCGCACAGAAAAGCACCAGCGAGTCGTTGGGGCCTGCCTACGTCGTGGCGCTGAGAGTCAACGGGCAGGAGGTGGAGGAGTTCGTTCTTGGGGACGCCAAATCCGAGTTCACCAAGCACCTGGAGTACTTGTGGAGCATACTGGTTGAAGAAGAGGAATGGATTCTGTGTCGCGTCGGCTCAGTGACGTTGCGTGACGCGGGAATTATTCCTGAAAGTGGCGGGTTGAGCCTGAAAGACGCGATAGAGTCATTTCTGAGGTACACGGACAAGCCGATGATCGCGTCAAGGCAGGCCGTAAGCCAGGGTGTCGCCAAGGCGTGCGCTGACGGCGTAGTAGGCCTGGCATGGGGCACCAGTCTGGCGAAGGCGGCGAAACGGGAGTGCGGCAAGACGGTTGACCTTGATCCTGGCGATGAAGGCGTCTGGATCATCCCGCCCTTCAAGCCAGACGAAATCAAACCCGCTGACGAAGGCGGCAAGGCCGACGACGGAGAAAAGCCTGACATCGGCCATGAAGATGTGAAGGAGACTGGCGAGAGGAAGACGGATGACAAGGGGAAGGCAGCCGCCAGAAAGGTCCGTCGCTTTGAGGTGAAGGGCGCGGTGCCGATGGAGAGCTGGGGTGAGGTGTTTAGGTGCTTCGTGTCGCCCGCCGCTCAGATGAAGCTGAAGCACCTGAAACTCGGGATACAGTTCCAGATGGAGTCTGATCCGTCAAGGCCGCTGGATGAAGGCGACCAGGCGCTGAAGGCGATGGAAGAAGCCGCGCGCCAACTGGGGCTGAAACTGGAGATTTTTGAAGCGGATGACTGAGTGAAAACCTAGTTGGTGTGTAAAGCGGAGCCACGTAACAGGAGCGGCGATGAGGCAGGCCGACAATGATAGAGTCGCGAAACAGGCTGCGCGCAGAAGGTTGAACGCGATAGCCAAGAAGTTCGGGCTGGAGGCGGATCGTGTTTTGCGCGCATTGGCGGGGGCACAGAGTCACTCGCATCTGTCCGCTGACGAATTGGCTGAGGAACTCGACGGTATCCTCGGCGATCACTCCGAATCAGTCCCTCTCGAAAGCCTCCTTGCGGCATTCGAGACAGAAGACCTGGACAAGCTCTACGCCAGAGACCCCCTGCTTGAGCGGGAGGAGCTTTTCATCACCGTAGCCGACCTGGAGCGGATTCTGGAAGACTACCTTGGAATCCTTGGCAGTCAGACCGACAATATAGTCAAGATGGGGCGACCAGCAAGCCTGAAACGGCGAGAGCGCTTCCTTGACCGACAGGTCCTGACGCTCTACCAGACAGAGGGAGTTCGCAAATGCCTGGGCTGCTGCGAAGTGTCGCCGCCGTGCCCAGAGGATAGAGTTTCCTTCTTCGACTGGTTCCACCGCAACGTGTATCCAGAGGACCAGAAGCTCTATGAGATTGACCCCGAAGCCGACATCCCCGACCTGACTCTTGAGGATATCGAACGCCTGGAGGCCAGCAGGTTGCGGCTGCTTGCCGCAAAGAAACAGATACTCCAGAGAGCGCTTGTGGCGGCACAAGTACAGTCAGTGGAGGGTTTCTGGGATCGGTGTGTGGAGATATTGGTTCACAACGTCGGTGCTGACGACATGGTATTCCTGTTGCGTGTGGACAGGTTCCTGTTAGGGTACGACTCGAAGCTTGAGCGCAGGCTGCTACCCCTGTCTCACGCGGCGGATGGCGGCATCAGCGACATTTTCTGGCTGGTCTATTACGTTGAAAGCAAGATATCGGTCAGCCCGATTTATCGAGATTCTCGGCTTCTCGGAAACATCATACGGACAGATTCGGATGGAAGACCTGTTCCCACCTCGGGTAGCTACTTCGGGTTGCTTGCAGCGACTGACAGGGGCACGGTGAACGAGGCGTTGGAAAAGCTCCAGGATGCAGAGAAGGAAAGGGAGGCGATGTGGTGGGGATTCAGACAGCGGGCGAACATCGCGCTTGCCGACAGACTCACCAAAGGCGCGCAGAGCGCTCTGCTTGCCTTGCCGACTGCCGAGGCGCACTTAGCTTCGGCCTCGGCTAAGGGTGCGCCCGCCAATGAAATCGTTTTTTTGAAAAGCAGTTCTGGCTGGTACTGCTACGGGAAGAAGATCGGCTTCAAGCGGCGCGGCTATGACAAGTGCTTCACGGTACTCCTGAGCAACGTTGGCAAGTGGCTTGACTTGTCCGTTCTTGCCGACAAGGCGGGGGTGAGTGAGAAAACAGCCAAGAGCGCGATATCGGAGATCAGGGACATCCTCACCACTGCAAGGGACGATATGTCTCGCAGGGATCAGACTGGCGAGTCTAGGAGGCAGGCACAGTTATACGTGAGGCGGACCATCCTAATAGGCGGCAAGAAAGAAGGGGATCGGTATCGTATGAACCTGGGCGGGGACCCCGAGAGGGGCTATTTCGTGCCCTCTGAATAGCGGATTTCTGCGGAACTAGATGTGTCAAGGGGTATTTCCTGAAAACGGCATGAAAAAGCCCACCATATCCTAACCCACTGCTGACCTTCCACTTGCATCATCACGTTTTGGCATGGCTCGCCAAAATGCGCACGGTCTCCTGGCCAACCGCGCGTGCGGAAAAATGCGGAAAAAAGTGGGGCGATAATAGAGGTATGGAACAGCATGAAAACAACCAGTCGGACGCCGCAGCAAAGGAGCAAAGCGGTTCGCGTTCTCCTTGCGAGGCCAGACGCATGACGGAGCACTGCCCAATGCAAAATGAGCCAACTGTCGATGTGCCAGAGACCATCTTGGACTGCGAAACACCCAAACAGGCTGCCCTCTACTATCGGGTGAAGTGCGGTTTCTCGGTCGTGCCAATAATCCCGCACAGCAAGGCCTGCTATCTCAAACGTACAAACGATCCTGACTCGGGATGGAAGCCCTACCAAACCAAGCTTCCGACCGTGAAGCAGGTCGAGGCATGGTGGACACGCTGGGCCGATGCCTGGCCTGCGATAGTGTGCGGCAAGGTGAGCGGGCGCAACGGCAGGAGCCTGACGGTTATTGACTCGGATCGGCACCACTACGAGTACATACGTGACAAGATCGACCCCAAGACAGGTCAAGTCTGTCTAGACAAACAAGGAAGGCCCGAGAAAGAATACGGCCCCCGAGTCTATGACGGCACAGGTGTTCTGGAGCACGACGGAGAGGCACACGCCCGCGCCCTGTTTGGAGACGACGACTGTTGTATTCAGAACACGTCCTGCGGTGGCAGGCACAGGTTCTACATGACTGAGGTCGCCTATGCCACAGGCGACCTCGGCGATAATTGGCCTGCTGTTGACGTCCAGGCTGAGGGGGGCCTGATATTCGCTTACCCCGCTCCGCGTCGGGAGTGGCGGGACGATCCCGCCGATGCAATTCTAGACGCCCCGAAGGGCCTTGTCGAGATTCTGGACAGCCGTGAGGAAGAGAAGAAAGAGGAAGTTGCTCCCGAGCCTGCCGAAGTTCAGACTAGGGAACAATGGTGGTCTGGCGGTTTCCCCGAGGCAGTGAAGCCTGGCGAGGATTTCAACTCCAGGGGCAGTGTCCTTGACGTTTTGGAAAAGCATGGCTGGCAAGTTCACCACGGTGACGACCGCCAGAGCTATCTGACTCGTCCTGGAAAAGACCCGAAAGATGGTATCAGCGCAACTTATAATGGATCAGTTTTCTACGTGTTCTCAACAAACTCGCCAGCTCCTTTCGAGGCGAACAAGGGTTACTCGAACTTTGCCGTCTTCGCATTGCTGGAATATGGCGGAGATTGGTCGGCGGCGGGAAAGGCTCTCCGTGCGCAGGGCTATGGAGTAGGTCTGTACGTGCCGAAAGCGGTCGCACAGCAGGCGCAGGCCGCTCTGGATGCAATGCCCGAGCGCCTGCGTGCTCTGATTCTCGCCGAGGACTACTCACCCGTGCATCATCGACGGATAATGATCGAGCGCTACGGTACGCAGTGGGTATACATCATCGGTAGGGGATGGGCAGTGCGCAGTCCCGAGCCAGGGGGTTACTACGTGATGGACGTGGACAACGCGCAGATTCACAATGCGGTTGCTGAGATGCTGGAAATGAGGGCGAGAGCGATAGCGGCTTCGTGTCCAGATGGACTGTCACGACGCGATGTCAGCTCGCTGACTCCCACCTGTATACGGATCAACGACATTCTCAACGACATGTCGAAACAACCCCGACTCAGGCGCGTGATGGACGAGTTTGACGAACGCAATAACGAACTCAATACTCGTGACGGGGTATGGGAAATCCGTACAGGCACGATTCGCGCTCGTCGTGACGATGATCTGTTCTCGCAACCCCTGCAATGCAGTTACCGTCCCGAACTCGGGTATCGGCTATGGGACGATTACATCACGAGCCTGCTTGCTCCAGCCAGTGAATGGAAGAGCGATCCAGAGGGCACTCGGCAGCGCTACGCAGAAGAGGTGCGGATGTTTCGGCGCTATGTCGCCTACTCCCTGTCGGGAGAGACGAAGGAGAAGGTCGTCATCTATTTGGAGGGGCCACAATGGAGCGGCAAGACCTCTTTGGTGGACATTATCTCTGAAATGTTCGACTTACCCGACCGTCGGAATACGTCAGTCTCCCGCCTTGTTGGGGAGTGCCCCCCTGGGTTGGTCGACGACGCTAAAGGGGTCAGTGAGACCAGCGTGGAGTTTGCTTTGGCGGAAATCACGACCTGCAGACTGCTGATAGGTCGTGAGATCACGGGCAGACTGGACGCGGTCAAGATCAAGCGAATCTCTGGAAATGAAAAGACCCGCACAGCGTGTGTCAAGTCAAAGCAGGCCTTCCCGTTCCACCCCAGAATGAAATTGTGGTTAGCTTCAAACAATCTCCCAGAGCAAGATTCCACCGATATCGCGGCCTGGGGACGTTTGAGAATCTTCCACTTTGTGAACGTGTTCGACGGGAGCTACGACCCTCGTGAGAGGTTGCTCTCCGAAGAGGGGCGTTCGCAGTTCCTGAATTGGGTGATTGAGGGCGGTAAGGACTATTACCGGAATGGACTGGGAGAAACCGCTGAGATGAAACAGCGCCGGGAGGCCGCGCGGGATGACCAGTCCATACTCCCGATGTTCGTTGAACGCTTCTGCCGCCTTGACCCGGATGCGGACGGGGGCGCAACCCACGAGGAGCTTCTTGAAGCCTATAATGCACACCGTCACAAACTGGCCCTCTTCTCCGTATCCATACAGCGCTTTCTTTCAGAAATCCGTACGTGCCCGCTGACCAAGGACTGTCTCACCGGCTGGCGCAAAGGGGGCCGTCACGACGACCGCAGAAGGCGGGTGCGGGGACTCAATCTTAACAAAGACGGCTGCATCATGATCCAGAAGGGCAATGACCTCGACGAGCCGAGCAACGACTAGAGTCGTACGTTCTTTCCGCTGGCCGGACGTGCCGTTCCCGCTCTGCCCGCAGGGGACACCCCCCGATGACCCGTGTCCAGATGTGTTCACGAAAACAGGCTTGTCGTAAGTCCTTATGCTTCAAAGCCGTGGACAGAAGGTCAAATCCGTGTCCACTTGGTGTCCACTAGTTGATTTGTCGTAAGTCTATATTTGCCAAGGCCGTGGTCAGAAAAATAGAAATTCCTTGTACCACGAGATACAGAAGAAGAATGGCTGGTATCTGTGGGAGGATATGCGGTACGTGCGGATGGTACATCGTGGCCATCCGGCCACATTGACTTTTTTCTGGGTTTTTGACCACGGTGTTGACAGGCAACGACTTACGACAATTGGACAAGTGGACACACGCTGGACACGCTGGACACGGAGTGTTGCGTGGCAACCACTTTCTTGGCGTTTTTTTGTCCAGTTTTCCTACTTTCGCATTGTGTCGTAACGCGAAGGCACGAAACACGATACGACAACAATGATGAGGAGAAAACTGGACACGTGTCCAGCCCCTCCATAGATAAGAAGTCATAACATATTGACACGTGGTCACTTGCGACTTTTCTGTTTGTCCAGCTTTCTCCACGCGAGCGCAGCCGTAGACGAGAGTGGCGGCGGTCGATATGCCCATCCGCGTCGTGCCAAGTGCCGCACGTTGGCGGCGGAAGATCGTATTGAACATACAACGACCGACCCATTGCCAGTACCGCCGATGTTATTTTTCAAAACCTTCAACTCAGAATCGTAACTCGGCAATGTTTCCTGCCTAACTTCTCCCGACTCGATGCGCACCCCCTTAATCTTCTCGGCGTGTCGGACAGATTTCCCGACCTCTACCCCCACCCGCGAAATCATTCTAAGTAATTTCGCGCGGCGCATATACTGGGTTCGACGGAAGGCCGCCTTGAAAATGCGGCCCGCACCGGGAAGGACATTTGAGCAATGGAAGACGTGATGAAGATGACATACGCTAATGTAGACGGCGACGGCCCCGCAGGCCCGCCGGTTCCGCGAGAGCCTTTCAAAAGGGCTTGGACTGACCGTAACGTACTCTTGCTCGGAATAGGTGACAGCGTTACTGCGGGGTTCGGGGCGCGGCCCGGGTACAGCTACTGGGATCGTCTGATTATGAACCCCACCGACGAATTTCCTGATATGCGCGGCGTCTGCCTGTCCGCAGTGATGCCCAACATCGAAACGAGGAACGTGTCCGTTTCCTATTCGGATTCGTTCCAACACTTGCGCGACCAGATCACACCACTGCCGACGTTCGACGAGGATACGTTTGGCGTGGTCTGCGTTACAACAGGCGGCAATGATCTCATTCACTCATACGGTATGGAGCCTCCGCGTGAAGGGGCTATGTTCGGCTCCACTTGGGAGCAAGCGCAGCCGTGGATCGCGGCGTGGGAGATTCGGCTTCAGGCTATGCTCACGGAAATTCAACGCCGCTTCCAAGGGGGCGTGGAGATTTACATAGGTACCATATTCGATCCCAGCGACGGTCAGAACAACTACAAGTGTACGGGGCTACCTCATTGGCCAGACCTGCACACGATTCTGGGCGCATACAATCGGGTTATCCGAACGGTGGCGGCGCACACGCCGGGCGTCCATATTGTCGATATCCACAGCGCGTTTCTGGGTCACGGAATATCCGACGCGCGGCATCGAGGCCCTGCCGACTGGGAAGCCGATCCCGACTGCTGGTACTTGAGCAATGTGGAAGACCCCAACGAGCGCGGTTATGACGTTCTTCGCAGGCTGTTTTTGAACGAGATCGTGCGAAGGTCGGCTTTATGCCCACAGAAACTCGGTCCGGGCCAGACAAAAAATATCACTTAATTCTGTGCAAACTTCGCACACTTTTAAGTGATATTTTTCGGCGTACTCATGGCCAACAGAGCAAAACCTGTCATGCCGGTCGACGCTGCTTTTGGGGTGAACCTTTGTCGAATTCTACAAAGGTCCGCCCCCCTTCCGATGCGGTCTAAGCGCGAAGGACCACGTGGCACATAGCGGGGGAAAATGAGGGGGCGCGGACAGAATACGAAATCTTCAGAAAAATCCCAGAATATGTCTTGACATATGCGGATATCCGTATATACTATCATACGTAGGAAGAGAGCAGTGAACTGGAACAGTGGAGACAGAGCAGAAACGATGAATAGGTGATGCAAAAAAGTGCCCCCCAATCGGCTGCAACCGACCGGGGGGCGGTTGACCAATACCCCTGAAGGAGGAATTAGTCAGATGCAGAGTACCCAATGTGAACGCGCAAAACAAGCGCTGAGGCAAATCGTGGACGTGTTCGAGAACGAACCCGAAAGACTCCCCCAAGCCGTGGCCTTTGCCACTATCGCCAAGGTGGAGGGGTTCGATACCCCGGCCAGCAAATGGAGTCTGGGCAACCGTCTGTTGATGTTTCTGGCGGATACGAACGACGCCAGAACCTACAACCAGTGGCAGGAAATTGGACGCCAAGTGAAACGGGGCACGAAGGCGTTCTTCATTCTCGCGCCAGTCACGGTCAAGAAGTCCAAAAGGATAACGGACAACGACGGCAATGAGTCGACCGAGGATGTTGTTCTTGTAAGGGGCTTCAAGGGTGTTCCAGTCTTCCGGTACGAAGATACCGACGGCGACGCCGTGAGCTACCCCGACTACGCGCCTGCCGCGCCGCCCCGTCTGGCGGAAGTCGCGGCGGCGTGGAACATTGACGTGTCGTATGTCCCGAGCAATGACCGATGGTGGGGCCTTTTCTCCCGAAGAGGGGGCGCGGACGGCCAGAAGCAAGAAATCACGCTGGCAACGCACGATGAAACCGTGTTCTTCCATGAACTTGCACACGCGGCCCATTGCCGAGTTGTTACAGAAGCGGGGGAAGTTTTCCCCGACGGGGCGCGGGAACGCGCCCTGAAAGAGACCGTCGCGGAACTCGCGGCGGCGGCGCTTGGCAGAATGTACGGCCTCCAGATCGAGGGCCGAAGCTACCAGTACATTCGCCAATATGTAGCCGACGGCCAAAGTGTCGGGAGGGCTTGCCTGAAGGTATTGTCCACGGTCGAAACTGTTCTTGACCGCATTCTGTCAACCGAGTCCGCGTTTGTGGCGGTTGCCAGCTAGAAAGGGCGACGAAGATGCTTAGAGTCAAGACAACCGAGAAACGACAACCGCTTTTCTTTGATGGGCAATTTTTGTCGAACGGCAAATGGTTGTTCGACATCCGCTACGTTGAATCAAGTCAGGCCGAAGTCCGCGCCCTCGTGAACGCTGGACAGCGATTTGAGCGGAAAGAGGGCGGGCGGATGTTTTTGAACGGCGATGCCCACATTCCCGTCATCAAGGCTTGCATAGAAAGGATGCTGGCCAAGCCTCACGTGCCGGTCAAGATCGCCGACACGGGGATCAAGGCTTCGGTAACATGTTTGCCCCCTGACACGTGGTTCAGAGACCTGCTATGCGATGGTACCCCCGCACGGAATGAAGAGGGGAAGCGCCTGCGGCTATACGACGAATACGCGGAGTACATTCAAGACGTGCTCCCCGATAAGGTCGTGCTTTGTGATGGCGGGGTTGTCGCACTGGACGCCGACGGCCAAGTGATGGGGATCGCAATGGCCTTTGAACACGCCGTCGGAGAGGAAAGCTGAGTTGCTGGAACTGGCGCGATTGTCACAGCGCCAGACAGTCCCGACTGGTTGACGGTCGGGTTGACTCGTGATGTATCGTGGGGCCGCGACTGGCGGCCCCACCTTTGGACTGAAAGGGATTGAAAATGCCGGATGAGGAAAAACTGACCGAACGACTTCTGCTACTGGTCACTCCCACCGAGAAGCTGGCCTTGGAAGAACTCCGTCACCGCCGTGCGCGAGACACGGGCAAGCGAGCGTCCGTCGGCGAATGGGTGCGGGAACTTATGAACGCCAACCCCGAGTTCCAGAAGGCGCTGAAAGCCGTGCGTAAGCAGTAGGGGCAAGACCTTCAGTCTCTGCGGTACGCCGCCCACGAAAATCCACTGGCGAGCAAGATTGGAGTGGTTGCCGCCCGTGGAACACTTGCAGAATTCCCAGAAAAGCGTTCATTGATTAATGGCGCTTCTCCGTCTGACACTCTCGCACATTTCCTTGATAGCGGGCATCGCCGCCTCGTCTGGTTGTCCATTGGGAGCGGTGACTCTCGCGCTGACTACAAGCTTCCCCGACCGAAATGAGTATTGGCTAGGGAATCCGTCTATCACCAAGGTGTTGTGGAAGGTCTCGGCGTCAGGATCATTCCTGAACTCGGCAGCGGTATACATGCAAACAGACTTGTCCTGAGAGACCAGATACATGCGGTGGATAGAAGACGCTTCCCCCATGATACCAATAATCTTATCCCTCGCATCTCGGGCGTCTCCATACTTGGATAGTTCAAGCCTCAATACGCCGGGATTCTCCACTACGAATGCAGTGTCCCCGGTCCAAACGAAATAGGGAGGGGCCAATAGGGGCATTTCCCCATCAGAAGCAAGACGCCAGTCCTTTGGCAGTTCGGAACGCAGTACTCCCATCTTCTTCCACACCGATGGGACGACCGTTGTCCTTGCCGCTGTGCCAGCAGCGCTGGCCTCAACGCATCGGGTCTTGATTCTGGCGGCAATAGAACTCAGAATTCGTACGTCTGCGGGTGTCAGGCCACCAGTGAACGAACTCCTTATGTACCCGGGTGAACAAAAGGCGGCCACGTACCTGCCAACGTGAAAGGAGATATCACCAAAGGCAGGCTCACTATGATATTGCTGAAAAATATCTGGATCACCAAGTTCCACTGCGAAGAACGGCGCGACTAGGCGTCCGGAATTCGTAAGAATACAAGCTGCATAGTATCGTAGTACATTTCGCTGCCAGTCTCTCCACAGAAAACCCGGACTGTCTGGTTGCATCCCACCCGGGTACAATGCCCTGTCTGGGCCGAGACCTTCAAGGAGGTCTGTGCCTTCGAGAACATACCATGTCTCCTTCTGTACAATGTCGTATCGGTTCCGCCATGCTGGTGTACCATATTTGATCGTGTACCCCTCAGGTACGTCCTCTTTGGCTATTCGGAGTACCCCCCAAAGGTCATCTTTGGGGACCTCCGGCAAAATCAGATCGGATGGGACAGCGTCATCTCCCTTCGCTTGGCCGCTTTCCCCACCTGTTGTTGGCGCTGGAACAGATTCCTTCTTCCCTGTGTCGCTACTTTGAACAGCATACCCAAGAGTGATCGACCCGATCACCGATCCTGACTTCATGGGGTCTTGCTCGATTCCCTTCTTTCTAGCCCACAGTCGAGTCTGCGCACAGGCGTAGTTGTAAGCCTCGTCAACGTCTACCCGCCCGTCACCGTTTGCGTCTGCCTTGCCGGACATGCCGTTGGCAAGAAACCACGTAAATACGCCGTGTCCCCCTGCCAGTTCAGCGTCTTCATTTGACTTCTGATTGGGAGCGCAAGAGGCCAACTTGACAAACCCTTGTGCCTTCTCCAGTGCTTCCTGAAATTCTGGCGACATCGAAGCGGGGGCTTTCCCCGCCCCCGCGTGGCAACAATCGAGAATGAGTATCTTCCGTTCGGCCTTGCAAGCGTCCATCCACTCCTTGATCTGCGCCAAGGGGATACCTGTCAGTCTCAGATTACCGCGCTTGGCGCTACTGGGAAGCAGATAAGCCTCCCCGTTCTCTGTCATACCGTGCCCTGAGAATGCAATCATCAAGTCATCTTCTGGTTCTGCATCCCTCAGCCAGCGGGGGATCATCGTAACCAGATTCTCGTAGGTGGGCCTATGATTCGGCTCTGTGGAGGAGTCAATCATCAACAGGACATTGTCGGGGTGAAAACCTCCTGCCGGTCCTGTAATGACCTGATCCAGAAGTTTCATGTCCTCACTGCAATATTTCAGCGAGCCGATCCCCATCTCGTCTTCATACTTGTTCACGCCAATCAGGATAGCCCAACGTCTTGGGCGCTCTTTGCGCATCGTCGAGATACTGACGGCCTTTGCTATCCCCTTCTCGCCTTTTTCAGTCTCCTGCGCGTCAGCGGAGACGGACAGGAAAAAGGCAACCAGACCGGACACTACCGCAGCGACAAGCACTCCCGTTCTTGCCATCTCTCGCCTCCTGTTCGGTGCTGGCCTTCGCCAAAAGAAAGCGGGAACGCCAACACCGAGGTTGAATCTGCGCGACGGGCCTACCACAGCCCAGACACCAGAAACAAGCACTCGGGCGACGCTCCCGCAGAGCGAGAGCGCCGTCCCAAGCTGCATCCCGGTGTCAACGAATGTGGTAGTTAGTCGCGCGGGACGCTAAGCCGAGACGGCCTAGCTGTTAAGAGTCAGATTGTTCTTGTCGGTTCGGCTCCTTTCCCTCGGATGCAAGACATAGGTGACGCCAGTAGAATAGCGTCGCCCCATCGTCACGGCAAGGCCGTCGGAAGCAGGATTCCGAGTATTGGAAATCTGAGTGGGGCCAACGAAGACCGCCTGCGGCACTCGATAGCACCACAGGCGGTTCGTTCGCCGGGCGGGGGAATCAGCATTCCGGCGGCGGGACGTTCTCGAAATCGTCAAGGTTCCATTCAACCAGACCCATCTCTTGTGCTATAGACGCGACGGTCTGCATGACCACGATGCGAATTCCCCCTTCCTCCTCGTCTATTCCTCGTCTTCTCAGGTCATCCCGGTAATCACGGGCGTATTGAGCGGCACTGCGCGGGCCGCACATCATCAAATGGTACAGTGCCCACCACCGATCACATATCATGCTTTGTGCTGCTGGTTGCCGCTCCAAAAACTTCGTGTAATCATCAATGGTCTTCGGGTAATGCTCTTGCCAGTCGCGGTCTGGAAGGGCGTTAAGGTATGCCGCCAGCGAGTCAACCAGATCGAAACGCATGTGGCAGACTGGGAGGCTGAATGGTTCGAGTTTACTTGTTTCCGTCATCGTCATCTTCTCCAAGTGCGAACCGCCCGTACCCACGTCGGGTTGGGCGGCTCTTGTTAAATCAATCGGGCCGTCTCTGCCGTCTCGCCTCTTGATTCACATTGAACCAGAAATCGGCGGGGCGACCGGCGCGGCCCGATGGTACGTCCGCTTGGTTGTCCCCCTGCGGGGTTATCTGAATCCTGAGTCCATCTTTCGTCCTCTTCCAGTACCTGTCGCCGCCCGTCTCCGAGCGGCCATCTTGTTACCGTACGAACGAACGGTAACAGCTTTGTCACTGTCTGGCATACTAACATCCTACTATGGTCTAGTCAATAATAATCTGGCGTTATTTATGTTGACATTGGCGGCTTATGGCATATAATGCCGTGCGTGATGAAGAATGAAGGAGCAGCAACAATGAGCAAGAAGGCGACAGGATATCTGAGAGTGTCGACGGCCCAGCAGGTTGACGGTGTTTCTCTGGACGCTCAGGAAGCACGAATCAGAGCATTTTGCGAAGCACGGGGGTTCGAGCTTGTAGCCGTGCATCGTGATGAAGGGGTGAGCGGATCGAAGATGAGGAACAGGCCGGGGCTTGAGGCCGCGCTTGACGCCGTGATCGAGAACAAAGGCGTGTTGGTCGTCTACAGCCTGTCCAGAATGAGCCGAAGCCTGAAGGACACTCTGGCCATTGCGGAGAAGCTGGCAAAGGCAGGGGCTGACCTTGCTTCTCTCTCGGAATCAATAGACACCACCAACGCAATGGGCAAGTTCTGCTTCAACCTGTTCGGAGCCTTGAACCAGTTGGAGCGTGACCTTGCCAGTGAACGGACGGCGGCGGCGCTGGCCCACAAGCGGGGCAAGGGTGAGAAGACGGGGGGTAAGGTACCCTTCGGCTACAACCTTGCCGCCGACGGCGTGAACCTGACCCCGAATCCCGGTGAACAAGGTGTTGTCCGTCAGATCGTGGAGCTTCGTGGTAGCGGACAGACCTACCGTGCCATTGCCGCTGAACTCAAAAGGCGCGGGATCGTGACGAAAGAGGGGAACGCAGACTGGAACCCGAAGGTTCTTCGGGGTATCCTTCGGCGAGCATCGGCGGCTTGAAAGGGAGAACGGCAAGTGGCGAAAGAAAAGCGTGAAGTACCGGTGGAAGTATTCAGCCTTGACGAATTGGCCGCCATGTACGGTTGTGGTAAGAGGACGCTACAGCGCCACGCCGCCGAAGGCAGGCTGAAGACCGTCCGTCTCGGGCGGAAGGTAGTTGTGACCAGAGAGAACTGGGAGGCGTTCCTTAGTCGCGGGGACTCTGAGTAGTCGCGGGGCTACCAGCGTCCATTTCCACCCCCATAGTCACTGTTTCCGACCCGCTGAGTTGTAGAAAGAAACCGCTGAAAAACCGCCGTCAAATCTGCGCACATATTGCGCACACATTTCTCCGAAAAGGTGATTTTGGGCGCGAAATGTGTGAAGACTGACGGTAGTCCTAACTGCCTCTATGACAATGATTTGTGCTCAAATAGTCCAATACGCTTCGGAATTCGTGATTGTGCGCTGAGAGGTTTTCAAAACCGCCGCCATCGGCCGCTCGGCCATCCCTCCAGCCGATTGGTAATCAACATCTTATGTCAAGCTACCCTTGCCGGTCATCGCACATACTGCGCGCAACTTCAAGCGCATGGCAGTCGCAAATCCTTAAATGGCACGAGACGCTTTCAGAAGCCTTCATCTTCCGACAAGCAGATGTGCGCCAGGATCAAAGGCTATACTGAAATTACCTTGAGCGGGATTTGTTGTCAATCGCTGGGAATTGAGCAATCCGTTCTTGACGGTGGCGCCTGTCAGTGACATCCGACAGGACGTCGAAGCGGAACTGAGGATTGAACCGGCGCGCGCAGGCATCTCGCTTGCGGACAACCATAGCAGCCTGTTGAAAAAGGGGGCCTTGACACATGTGGTAATATATTATTGAAGAGAGGTTATTTTCCGGTATGGAGGCAAGCGACGATGGCGATGAGACGACGGCAGAGGCAAAAGCAGTCGGAC
>Ga0209507_1000856_pt1 | contig 27908 bp, 23 predicted proteins | sample AD_UKC028_MetaG_FD_184414 | JGI IMG/M metagenome (GOLD analysis project Ga0209507, IMG submission 184414) | Active sludge microbial communities of municipal wastewater-treating anaerobic digesters from USA - AD_UKC028_MetaG (SPAdes) (version 2) | ecosystem: Engineered > Bioreactor > Anaerobic >...
CCGATTGGATTTCCTCGCGTGGTGCTCCCGGGCGAAATCCGGGGCGGAAGTGTCGGATCAGGGATTGCAGCGGAAACCACGGGCTTGGCGAGACAACCGACAGTGGGAGGCGCTGGCCTACGCGATACATCCGCTCGCGGATGAACAAACCGGCGCCTGACTGCATGCTGTTCGGAAACAGGCTGGACAGGACAACGATGTGGGGCGGTCGAATGCTAGCCATTCGCGCGTTCCAAGCCTGTCAGTCGATGGTAAGGCTCAACATAGTTGGCTACGCTGTTACGCCAATTGCGCACATTCTCGACGAACGCCCGGCCGTTGGCGCGAATGGCGGGCCAAGTGTCAGGCGCTTCAAGCAAATTGATGATCGCCTTGGTGAGTGATTCACGATTCCCGGCTTCAAACAGAATGCCAGTCTGACCATGCTCGATAAGTTCCTTGTGTCCGCCAACATCGGAGGCGACAAACAATTGACCTTGGGCCATTGCTTCCAGCGGCTTGAGCGGTGTGACTAGTTCAGTCAGACGTATCGGGTGTCGTGGGTAAGCCAGCACGTTGATCAGGTCGTAATAACGATGAATCTCCTGGTGTGGAACGCGGCCGGTAAAAACGACATAATCGGCGAGGCCCAGACGGTTCACCTGATTTTGGAGATTGGTTTCTTGCGGGCCACCACCGACCAGCAGGACGCGGACATCGGGGCGCTGGCTGAGCAGTTCTGGCATGGCGTCTAGCAACAGATCAAGGCCTTCGTAAGCGTAGAAGGAACCGATGAACCCGACCACAGTCTTGCCGGTCAGCCCAAATTTCTCCAACAGTTGCGGATCTGGGGGACTGGCGGGTCGGAAAGATTCGACATCGACTGCGTTAGGAATGACGGTTATCTTGTCGGCTGGAATGCCTCGCGCCACGATGTCAGCACGCAGACCCTTGCAGATGGTAAAGACATGGTCGACCTGGCGGATAGCGCGGGTTTCAAGAGCACGTGTGGCTCGGTAGCGTAGGCTTCCCTCGAAAGTGCTTCCATGGTCGACTGCGGCATCTTCCCAAAACGCGCGGATTTCATAGACGATCGGGATTCTAAGCCGACGGGCGACCTTGATGGCAGGCATCGCATTTAGTACCGGCGAGTGAGCGTGAATGATATCCGGCCTGATTTCGCAGGCGACTTCATCCAAGCGGGATTCCAGTTGCCGCATCAGCGCCAGTTCACGGTGGATTGGCAAGTCGGCCAAGAGGCCGGTGGCAGGCTGTGTGCGATAGAAACTCAGCCCGTCGATCTCTTCTACTTGGGTGATGGTCCGACCCTGCTTGGGAGAGGTCACGTGGAAGGTTTGCCAGCCCAACGCACGCTGTTCACGGAGCAGGGCGGCAGTACGAAATGTGTAGCCGCTGTGCAATGGGATCGAATGGTCGAGCACGTGCAGGATGCGAGTCATGCCGTTTCCCCTGCTTCCATGACATTGCGCAGGAAGGCTTCAAACATCAGGATGGTCCAGATTGACGCGCTATAATCGCGGCTACCGTTGTTGTGGTCGCGGACCAGTTCCTGCAGATAGTCGCGGTTGAACCAGCCTGTGTCGGCCAAGCGTGAGCCAAGAATGGACTCCTGAACACGGGCCTTGAGCGGCCCCCGGAACCAGCGGGCGAGCGGAACGGAAAACCCCATTTTCGGGCGATACAGTACGTCGTTTGGCAAATGCGGCTCCATTGCCTTCTTAAGCAGGTACTTGCCTTCCTGGCCACGAATTTTTTGCGTGGAGGGCAGGGTGGCCAGCCATTCGATCAATTTGTGATCCATCAGCGGTTCGCGTACTTCAAGCGAATGGGCCATACTGGCACGGTCGACCTTGGTGTTGATGTCGCCGATCAAATAGGTTTTTAGGTCAAGGTACTGGATCAGAGCCAATGGGTCGCTGGTATCAGCGTTGGAGGCATGGTCGGTGAAAACTTCTAAAGCGTCATAGTTGCCGAGTGCGGCCTTGAACTGTGGGCTGAACAGTCGTTGGCGCATCGGTGCGCGCAAGATTGAGACGGAATGGAAATAAGCTTCCACTGAGTTACGGGCCATGCCTTCAAAAGTAGTCTTGGCGCGGAAGATGCGTGGAGCCCAGTCTGCCTTCGGGTAGAGTCTGCCCAGCGCTCCGAAGAGCGGCCGGCGCAGGCCGAGAGGGAGGGCCGAACGCATCTTGTCTTCCATCAAGTGCAGCTTGTAACGCCGGTAACCGCCAAAGCTCTCGTCTCCACCGTCTCCGGAGAGTGCCACGGTGACGTGCCGGCGAGCCAACTGGCAGACGCGGTAGGTAGGGATCGCCGAACTGTCGGCATAAGGTTCATCATAGAGCCGGGCCAGGGTGTCGATAAGGTCAAAGTCGTCACTTTCAACCATGTCGAGGTAGTGGTTAGTCCGGTAACTGTCGGCTACCATTTTGGCGAATGCCGATTCGTTGTACGCTGGGTCTGAAAAGCCGATCGAACACGTATTGACTGCAGTTTCGGACAATCCGGCCATGATGGCGACAACGGCGCTGGAGTCGACGCCACCGGAAAGAAAAGCGCCGAGCGGTACTTCCGAGATCATGCGCAGCCTAATCGCCTCTTCGAGACGATGCATCAGTTCAGCCTGAGCATCGGCATCGCTGATCGGGTTGTCGAGCGTAAAGCGCACATCCCAGTATTTGCGCGGTTGTCCCATGGGCTGACCACGACGTAGCAACAAGGTATGAGCGGGAGGAAGCTTTTTTGCCTGTTTGAAGATGGCCCGCGGTTCGGCAACGTAGCCGAGGGCAAAGTATTCCTCAACGGCGCAAGGATCGATGTCGCGCTTGAGCGCTCCATGCACAAGGATGGACTTGAGCTCAGAGCCAAACAGGAAGTACCCATCATCAAGCAAAGCGTAGAAAAGCGGTTTGACGCCAAGACGGTCGCGGGCGAGGAAAAGGGTTTCACGGTTGCGATCCCACAGGGCAAAGGCGAACATGCCGCGGAAGCGGTCGACACAGCTTTCGCCCCAGGTTTCCCAGGCGTGGACAATGACTTCGGTGTCGCTGCGGGTATGGAAGGTGTGGCCGAGTGCCTGCAGTTCGGGGATGAGTTCCTGATAGTTGTAGATTTCGCCGTTGAAGACGACGCAGACACTGCGATCTTCGTTGTAGAGCGGTTGCTGGCCTGTGGATAGATCAATGATGGAAAGACGGCGGTGGCCGAGTCCGACCCCGGGTTCCACATGCAGGCCGCCTTCGTCGGGGCCACGATGGAATTGCGATTCGTTCATGAGATGCAGAACCGCACGGTCGATTTCTCGCTTGCCTCTGGTGTCAAAGATGCCGGTGATGCCGCACATGAAATTTCCTGTCAGTGGCTGCTGTCGTTTCTGCGGTCAAGGTGCAGAAGATTGTCGTAGAGGCCCTGGTAGGCTGCGACCATGGCGTCCATGCTAAATTTACGCTCGACCAATTCGCGTCCAGCGTTCCCCATATTGCGGGCGATGTCATGCTGGTTTGCCAGGAAAACAATTCTCTCGGCCATTGCTTCATGGTCGGCGGCTGGAATTATGTACCCGGTAAGTCCGGAGGATACCAATTCTGTATTGCCTCCAACATCGGTGGCAATTACCGGCAAGCCGGAAGACATGGCTTCGAGAATGGTATTGGAGACACCCTCCGCCAGCGAAGGCAGGACAAAGCAGTCGAGTCCACGCATGATTTCCGGAATGTCAGCGCGCTCGCCGGGTAACCATGCCAATTCAATAGCGCCGGCCTCCAGCAAGAGTTGCTGGCATTCAGCCAGAAGCGGGCCATCACCGATCAGGGCAAGGCGCAGAGAATGTTTCAGTGAAGGAGCGATTTCCAGTGCGCGAATGAAAGCACGGACGAGGGTGGGTTGATCCTTTACGGCCTGCATGCGACCGACCGTACCGACCAGCCAGTGGGCCGGCCGAGTGAACGGGCAACCAGCATCGCGCAACCCGGTTGAACCAGGATGAAATTTGACGGAATCGACTCCGTTATAAACTTGAAGCATCCTGTTTTCCGGAATGTGAATGGCCTTGGTGAGATAGTCGGCGAGGTCACGAGAGAGTGCGAGGTAATAACTCACGAAAGGACGGTAAAAACGCCTGACCCGCTGATAGGTTATGTTACTACCATCTAGATCGCTGACATCCCTGCCATGTTCGCCGTGAATTCGAATGGGAACACCAGCAAGCCAGGCTGGTAGTTGAACCTCCAGGGCGGCCAGGTTACGGCTATGGACGATAGCCGGGCGGAGTTTGCGAAAAAGCTGGAAGAGCCGCGGGTAAAGCCAGATGCCATGGCCGGGCGACTTGTGCAGGGAAATGTATTGAACGTCGTCTCGTTGGATTCGTCTGCGAAAGTCGGTGACTTCAGTGAGAGCGATGACCGCATGGCGGTAGCGGTCAGCAGGCATGTGATTGATAAGGTTAACAATGCCGTTTTCCAGACCACCAGTATCAAAACGATACATTACGTGGGCAACCAGTGGCCGCGGGTCGATCGCCATTAGCGGGCCTCGTGCGTGGCTTCAAGCAACTTGTTAATTTGTGGGTCGATTGCCAGCGCGAATGAACGCAAGCGATCGGCTGAATTTTCTGTCGGTGTAAACAGCATCACCACGGCCGAGTCGTCTCCTTTTCCACGCAGACGGGATAGCGCGGTCAGCCACTTGGCTTCAATGTCGCTGGTTGTGACGCGGCCGTTGATCCAGTACCAATGCCAGACAACAAAGCGCATCTCGTTGCCGGCTTCTTTGCTCAGGATATCGGTTTTTCTTACCACCTGTGCTGGACTCTCCAACGCGGTTGGGATGGAACTGCGTGAAATCACCGACCAGATTTTATCGTTGCTGGGAACCAGCGTGTTCGTTGAGGTAATCAATTTCCGCCCATATCCCTGGCCGCGGTAAAACGCCACATAAACGCCCACCGGGCCGTTGCCGTTATCAAAGGTAGCTAGGGTCACCGAAGAGAAATTTTCGTAGGCAGGTGACCAGGTGGTGAACGGCGGGACTTGATTCCAATCTGCAGGGGGATTGAGCAACCCAAGGGTTGCCGGGGCTGCACGATCGGCATTATTGATAGAGAGATAAATCATCGGTCCAAGAGCGGTAACGATGGCGGCGATCAGCAAGACTGGCCAGCGCGGACCATCATTGCTTGCTTCAGTTGTTGCATTTGGCGCGGCTATTGGTACGTTGTCCGAGGCGTGCTCGCTCCATCTGGCGCCGATTGCGAACATGGTCATGATTACGATTCCGAAGAAAACCCACCCATAGATCAGGTGATCAACGCCGACCGCCAGTTTGTTGCCGGACAAGTGACCGATCATCACGATCATGTAGGCACGCAGCCAATTCGCGAACACAGGTACGATAAATGAAACTGCGATGAAGATCAGACGTCGGCGGAGCGTTACGTAATTCAGATAGGCGAACAAGGTACCCACAGTTACTGAAGCGATGATATAGCGGATGCCGCTGCATGCTTCGACAACTGACCAGTAACCGGATGGAATTACGAACTGCAAGCCTTCCTGATAGACGGGAATGCCTGAGGCGCGTAGTGCCACAACAGTGAACCATGCGGTCCACTCCATCAGTTTTGGCATCATGAAGTCACCGACCGGCACGCAGAGCAACAAAAATGCGAGCGGAAAGGCGATCTGGCGACTGACCTGGATACCGATGATGGAGATGGTCGTCAGAATCAGCAAGGTGACCAGCGCAAACTGGGTCAACGCGTTGACGGCGGTCAATTCGCCTAACAACCAGACAACTGTCGTGATCAGAATCGGCGCAGTCAACCAGAGCGTCGGTTTTGGTAGCAGATGGACCAATTCGTTACGTTTCCGCCAGATCAGCCAAAGCGCTATGGGAGGAACGATGAAGGCGTGTGCATACGTGTCGGAACGTGCCCAAATGGCAACCATTGCACGCGCCGTATCCCAGTACCAGAAGAGTATCCAGACGATAGCGCCCAGCAACATGAGCAGGGTTGCCAGCCAGTTCGGATTACTGGCGCTGCTTGGAGGCTTTGTCATTCGCTTAATGCTTCGCGAAAGGGTAGATACCTGTCGACAGCCTTCAGATGGGCATCCCAGCTATAGCGTTCGACAACGCGCCGACGTGCTGCTTTACCAATCGCAGCGGCTATTTCTGGGGCATCGATGACCCGGCTCATTTCAACAATGTAGTCGGATGGCCTAACGGCGGTAAGCAATTCCGCGCCTTTTTCGGCGTCGACCGCAGCAGCACACTCGGCAGAAGCAATGACTGGCTTCGTCATGGCCATTGCTTCGAGTATCTTGTTCTGAATGCCGCGCGCGATGCGTAACGGTGCTACGACGACGGCTGCGTGCTGAAGATAGGGGCGTACATCTGGAACGGTTCCGCTGACCGCCACGTGATCGTCTGCAAGCGCCAGGACAGCTGCAGTCGGACTGCGGCCGACGATATGAAAACGTGCATTGGGCCAGCGCTTGAGAACGTCAGGCAACACCTCGTCTTTGAACCAGGTGACTGCATCGATATTGGGCAGGTAGTCCATCGCGCCCGTGAATACCACTGGCAACTCATCGGCTTGGTAGGGTGAGGGTCGTTCCAAATCCGGGGAGAAATAATCGGCGTCGACGCCATTGCACATTGCCTCGACGCGCAACTGACATTCCGGGGCCTGATCGCAAAATAAAGCAGCCTCGTTTTCCGTGACGAAGAACGATCTCGTGCTTCGGGCCGCAATACGCCGTTCATAATTCAGCAGCAGTTTACCCTCGCGGCGGTATAGCCAAGACATCGGCCAGCGATGGCGCGGCGCATATTGGACCCACTTTGCCGAATCGACATCCACGAAGTCGATCAGGGTCGGGAGACGCTGAAAATCCTCGACGTATTGAGCCATCGCGGCAGAGAATACGACCACCGCATCGATGAGATTGGCTCGGCAAAGCCGGTTGGCCCATTCAAAAATTGCCGGGCTGCGGTAATAACGCAGAGTGAGCGGTTCACCGGCAAGGAGGCCATTCAAGCTGGCAATTCGTGCTCTTTGCGGGATCAGGCGTTCGATTTGCAGGTCGGCGCACAGATCACGAACTGCAGGCACGTGAACTTCATCTTCAGGATCGTCGATGAAGGTTCCGAGAAATACGCGGTGATTCTGGGTCAGGTGTTTCAGCAAGTGGTAAGAGCGTACCTTGTCGCCTTTGTTGGGCGGATAAGGAAGGCGATGTACGAGGTAAAGAATGTTGGCCATCGTCTACCCTAAATTCCGGACAATATAAGGCCCCAGCCGGTTGGCCAAGCTGATCGGCATGCGTCGCCATGCCTCGATGAAGAACTTGTACTTGGGGTTGTTTGGGTTGTTTTGAGGAATGGCGTCGCGCTTGTAGAGGCAATACTCGTAATGCAGCGATTGGGGTTCGAAGCCCCAGTTTTTCTTGAATGCGAATGAACCGGTGCCTTGCTTGCTTCGTCCGTAGTCGAAGACCTTGATACCACGCTCGCAGGCCCGGCGCATCAGTTCCCAGTATTTGAAATCGTTGGCAGCGAGGTAACGGGCGCTTTCGTCGTCACCAGCGTAGTAGGGAAGAATTTCATCACGGAAGTAGAACGACAGTACGCTACTGAGCGGGCGGCCATCAGGCCCGCTTACCGTAAGTACTTCGCAGTCCTGCCCGAAAACCTGAAGCAGGGTGTCGAAATAACTCTTGGGCATGGCTGGCGTGCCATGGCGATGGACGTTGTCCGCGTAGAGGGCAAAGAAGCGGTCGCTGTTGCGGTCAACCGTGCTGATTAGCCCGTTTTTGATTCCCTTGCGCACCATTGCCCGCTGCTTGCGCGGGATAGCCAGCATGTTGTCTTCAAGTACCGGAAGGATAGGCTTGCGAAAGGTAACGTAGAGATCCTGTGTTGGCCATTCTGGATGGCGGGGCATCAAATTGCGGAATTCGAGATGGTCCACGCCAAGGCCGCAGGCCAGTTTTTGAGCAGCTGCTTCAAGTGCTGCAACCGCTTCGCTATCGACAGCAGCTATGCCCCCATAGACCGCGAAAGGCAGGGCAACCAGGGCGTTACCGAACAGCCGGCTTCTGACGTGAGCCAGCGGAAGGATGCCCAGGATGCAATTCTCATCCTCGGCAAAGAGAAAATAGGCCGGATGACGGAATACTTCAACGATGATCTTCTGCCAGGCGGAACGATGAAAGAAGGTCGCTTCGCTGCAACGATCGACAAACATGTCCCAGCGCGAAGCGGTGGCTAGGTCGGCCTGATCGAGGTGCTTGACGGTCAACATCCGGATCACATCTCAGCGAGGAAGAGACGATCCATTCGGTCCCAGCGAAAATCGCCCAGAAGTCGGTGTAGGCGAGCTTCCATTCGATGAATATTCACGTAATGTCGGAATCGTGTCCGAGTACTGATGCCGGGAATTCGTGGCTGTTCCGGATCGATTTCCCAAGGATGGAAATAGAAGACCGCAGTGAGTTGGTCGCCATGATTAATCCGGCGCAACATCCAGCGAGATAGCCTGTAGGGCATCAAGCGGAAATAGCCACCGCCACTCGCCGGCAAATTGCGATTCATGATACGTAACGTTGTGGCAGGAATTTCCAGGAGGCCACCTACCATGTGAGCATGGCGCGGGGCATCCGGCATGCCGTAATGATCGTGGCGGATCGGATAAATGCTTGAACTGTAACGGTAACCGGCACGTTCGAGACAATCGAAGGCCCAGAGATTGTTGTGGCCAATAGAGAAGCTCGGCGCACGGTAGCCTTTGACTTCGAGGCCACCTAGATCTTCGAGGATTGATTTTGCACGATGGATATCGTCGAAAAATTCCGCCTCCGACTGATCAGATGCGCGTTCATGACCATAGCCATGGCTCGCCAGTTCGTGTCCGCCATCTACAATATGCCGGACAAGTTGCGGATAGCGCTCGGCGACCCAGCCCAGAGTAAAGAACGTCGCCTTCGTGTCATGCTGGTCGAGCATTTCCAGAATGCGATTCACGTTGCGCTCGACCCGACACTCTCTGGCGGGCCACTCGCTGCGAGGAATATGCGGTGCAAACGCGGAGACCTGAAAATAATCTTCGACGTCTATGGTGAGGGCGTTCGTGACCGGTGCCGGTTGCATCTTTAGTCGAATTAGACAGAGGCCGGAGCCAGGTGCATGGAAATGAGCCAGTCAGCAAGATCGCTCGCAATACGTTCCGCTGCACGACCATCCCAAAGCTCCGGAACTCGCCCTTGCTTGCCGCGACCGGCGAGGATTTCCGCAGCTTCGCGTCGAATGGCCTCGATGTTTCGTCCAACCATGGTGTTGGTGCCCTGTTCGACCGTGATTGGACGTTCGGTATTTTCTCGCAGAGTAAGGCAGGGAACGCCAAGGGCTGTCGTCTCTTCCTGCAGCCCTCCGGAATCGGTGAGGACGATGCGCGCTTCGGCCATCAATCCGAGCATTTCGAGATATCCCTGCGGAGGAAGAACGATCAATCGCGAATTTTCAAGCAGATGTTGCAACCCGAAGCGTTCAATGTTTGCCCGCGTTCTTGGGTGCATAGCAAAGACCAGTGGCAACTGGCGAGAGATTTCCGACAGGACGCCGAGCAACTGTACAAGATGTTCCCGGTTGTCGACATTCGACGGACGATGCAATGTAACGACGCCGTACCCGTCAGGTGCCGAAATCAATTCTGGATCGTGGCCAGTGGCGGCAACGACAACAAAGGGCGAGCGCGCGAATTCACGGTTATGCAACAGCGAATCGATCATTACATTGCCAACGAATCTTACGCGCTCGACATCGATACCTTCACGAACCAAATTGGTCTCGGCGCTGCGCTCGGTCGTATAAAGCAGGTCAGCAATTTGATCAGTCAGGACTCGATTGATTTCTTCCGGCATCTTTCGGTCGTAACTGCGCAAACCCGCTTCGACGTGGACGACGGGAATGTTCTTCTTAGCGGCGACCAGGGTGCACGCCAGAGTCGAGTTCACATCGCCAACCACCAGTACGCAGGAAGGTTTGTGATTGTCGATGACCGGCTCGAAGCGCCGCATGACTTCGGCAGTCTGCACGGCATGAGACCCTGAGCCAACTTCAAGATTGATATCGGGTCTGGGAAGTCGCAAATCCGCGAACAGCTTGTCATTCATGTCCTTGTCGTAATGCTGGCCGGTATGAACGAGCATGCATGGGATGGATGGTACATTGGCAGCAAAAGCACGCAAAACTGGCGCCATTTTCATGAAGTTGGGCCGAGCGCCAACCACACAGATTACCGGGCCTAGGTCGCTTGGCCATTTTGAGTGGGTCATGGCGTTTCCCCTGCAGACGCTTCAGGATCAGTTGCAGGCAGTGTAGGCAGTAGCTTTTGAAGTAGCGTTAGTGTCGTGCTGTTGATCACTTCGAGTTGTTGCAGGCTTAGTTCAAGGCGCGCAAGGCGTTCGTTGAATTGCCAAGCGTTCAATCCGGCCAGTAATTGATCCAGATCGTCGCGAGACGATACGGAAATGTCCTGGATATTGCCATTCCGTTCGCGTTGTTTTCGTCTGATAGGGGTGGTTGACAGGTCCGCGTCGGTTTCAGACAGTCTCGGATCGTGCCAGCCATCGTCCTGATTGACTTCACGTCGCTGAGGCATGCTTGAGCCACGCGTTTCTTCTTCTATTTCACGTGCGACTTCCTCGACATCGGCTGCCTCAAATGCCTTTTTGTCGGTCAGGTAGCCGAGTAGCAAAAGGCGGTCGCAAAGCGAGTTGATGCGTCGCGGTATGCCGCTGCTCGCCTTGAAAATTGCTTCAAATGAATCGTCGGAGAATTCGGGGGAACCGGTCGAACCCGCATGTTTGAGGCGATGTTCGATGTAGCCCTTCGTTTCCTCGACATCCATCGGTCCAATGTGGCATGAGGCAATGACCCTTTGACGGAATTGCATCATTTGGGGACTTTGCAATATCTCGCGAAATTCCGGTTGCCCGATGAGATAGCTTTGCAACAGCGCATGGTTGCCAAACTGGAAGTTAGACAGCATCCGTAATTCCTCAACCGCGCGAGCAGTGAGGTTTTGTGCTTCATCGACGATCAACAGGCAGCGCTTCCCCTTAGTGGTCATGTTGATCAGGAAAGCTTCAAGCGACATCAACACGTCTGCTTTGGAAACGTCTCTTGTTCGTATGCCGAATGCCGCTCCGACCAAGCGTAACGTGTCGTCAGCATCGAGCTGGGTGCTCATCAAATGAGCTGCAACCACCTTGTCCTGGTCCAGGCTTTCCAGGAGTCCGCGGACGATGGTCGTTTTGCCGGCACCAACTTCTCCGGTGATGATGATAAATCCCTCGTTCTGGTGCATGCCGTACTCAAGGTAGGCCGTTGCACGCCGATGCTGTTTGCTGGCGAAATAGAACGATGGGTCCGGATTCAGTTGGAAGGGCTTGCTGGTCAAGCCATAGAACGATTCGTACATGTACTAGAAAAACATCGTTATCGAACCAACCAACGCGTTCTCTGTATAGGGGCTGGTATCACTGTCGAATTCAGAACGACGGAGATTCAGGGAGCCTGCCGTCTTTGCGCCGAAACGGGTCGATACGCCAACCTGGTAGGTTGTCATTGTGGTGTTTAGAATATTCGTCAGCCCACTTTGGCTTTCCATACGTGAGCCAAGGAGATTTAAAGCGGTCAGGGGAGTCAGGCGGTGTGCAAAACTGACGGTAAATCCCTGTTGGGTTACGCGCGATGCTTGTCCCGCAATATTCGTATTTTGTCCAAAGACAGTAAGCGCTTCATTTTCGTTACGGGCGGCAATCAGCGTGAGCGAGTTTCTAGCGCCGTAGAGCACGTAAGTGAGTTGCTGACTGGTTTGAACGCGCGGACGCTGTGCTGCATAGTCACTGACTGCCTGAGCATTTGGCGCAACGCCCAGTTGGTTCAGCAGGTTTGTCACATAAGCGGAACGGGCCACTGGGTCCGGGATCAGGTTGCTGAACTGATCGAAATACATATCGTAGACCGTTCCCATGCCGGAGGTGGTGAACTGGTTGGGTATCAACGATACATCCCGAATGGCTGTATAACGAATACTGCTCAGCGGAAAGCGGTGACTAAGCAAGACGTTGTATCCGTTCCCAAAGAAACGGTGCTCCTGAAATCCGGAAACTTGCGTACGTTCTGTCGGAGTCCAATTGATGCCGTAACCGTAAGTACTTTGTCCCTCGTTATTGATCGATTGATAGTTGTTGGTTTCCCAGCCACCACTGCCTGAAAGGCTGAATTCAGGGAATAACTTGTAAGTTAGTACGCCACGCAGTCGCCCATCATCGTAGTTCCGTCCAAGACTGTAGTCCGTATTCTGTTGGCTACCGTCGATTGTCCAGTTGAGGTTCTGGAAGCTTGTGTTTCCACGAACCTGTCCAATCCATTGCGAAAGAGTGACATTCGAAAGCGAACTATTCTGGTAGTTCGTGGTTGAGACGTTGTACCTGAGAAAGTAGTCTGCCGAGCCACCCAGTTGTCCTCTGATGTAGGGTGAAAGCCTGTAGGTCGACGTTTGGGTCAGATTGCTGTTGTCGTAAATGTTGCTGGGGGTCTGTACGCCGAACGGATTGATGATCTGTTGGGAAATATTGCCGCTGAAATCGAGAAACAACCAGTTATCGACTGCTTCCAGTGTGCCGAAAGCATTCAACACATTCTGGGCTTGGCTACTGCTGTTGCCGGTAGAGTAACGCAGTCCATTCAAAGAATAGTCGAGAAACATCTTCAACCGAGCCGTACGTGCATCGACACGAACGCCAGGGGATAACTGGGATATGAATCCGGTTTGAGTATTCGTCGAGCTAAGGTTGATGTTGTCTGACAGCGTTTCGGTCAATCCAATACGCGGGGTAATCGTCCATGCTCGCGACGCCCCTTCATCGGATGTGTTGTCGCCCCGCATTCCGGGATTTTTAATTGGCGCCGCACCCGGAAGGTTTTGACCCGGAACCGTACCGGCGGGCGTGATTACGGAATTTGCCTGCTGAGCCAAGGCTGGCATCACGAAGCAACTGCAGAACGCAATGCGTGCCGCAATCCATGAGGCGTTATTTCTCGTTGCCATATCCGTATCCGTATCCGTAGGCATATCCATATCCGTAGCGGTCGGAAGCGGATTGCGTGGCTTGGTTCAGAACCATCATCTTGAGTGGGCAGGACTCGATGGTGGATAAGGCTTCTCTGACCGCAGCCTGCGTTGTTGTACCCGACTGAACCACGATTACGATTTGCCCCATGTGGGTTGCCAGGGCTCGCGCTTCCGTTGTCAGAAGCAAGGGAGGGGAGTCAAAAACAATGATTCGATCCGGATAGCGTTTCGAGACATCGTCAAGCAGTCGGATCATTGCCTCGCTGGCAAGCAACTCGGTTGCGCGGGGATGTGCGGTGCCGCTGGGTAATATGGACAGCTTTTCGATGTTTGTGTGAAGCAATACCTCTGATATGTCTAGTGAATCTTTATCAACCACGTCGAGGAGACCTTCGGTGGGTGGGAGCCCAAGCATGGTTAGAACGGATGGGCGTGCGACATCGGCATCCACCAACATGACAGTATTGTCCAGTTCCATCGCAATACTGACAGCAAGATTGACTGCGGTGAAACTCTTACCCTCTCCAGGAAGAGCACTGGTAACCATGATGAGGTTGCCGTTTTGAATCGGATTTGAGCCCTTGCCCATGGCATTGGCAATTAGCGGACGCTTGATCACCCGAAACTCATTGGCCAACAGACTGCGCGATTGATTCGGAACAAGTAGTCCCGAAGCGGCCATAGCGTCAAGGTCAAGTGTTATTCGCTTGGTCGAGACTTGAGTACTGCTTGGTTCCGCAGGAATCGCGGTAGAGATATTGGGAGAGGGGGAGAGGGGTGTGGCAGAAGCGTGTTCGACAGTCCTTTCAGGCGATACGCGCTCCGGTATTTCGGTCGCCGGCTTGTCCTCGGGCAACTCAACACCAGCCTGACGGAGTTGCTCCAACCTTTTCGCTGCTTGTTCAATAAGGCTCATTGATTATCCTCAGACAGCGCGTTGGGCGAGATAGGTAAGGATGGCGATTCCTGCACCATATGTGACAATGAGCCCTCCACCAGCCAACATGAAACGTACCAGACTGGCTCGCTCCTGCTTCTGTCGGGCTTCATTTGGGAGAAGCGAAATAATTCCGAGAAGCGGCAATCCCGTATCGTCACGCAGCGATTTTCCGTCGAAGAAAACCGGTCGCAATTGGCTTGCGACAAAGGCGGCAAAAAAACCGCCGCCAATTGCCAGCAACAGCCCGAGCGGGAGAAGAACCAAGCGATTTGGTGCCACAGGTTTTGAAGAAACGCGTGGCGGATCGATCAGGCGGAAATCGGCACCGCCACCAGCGGACTCGAGATCGCCGGTCAACTCCGCGGATTCGCGACGGGCGACCAATTGCTCGTAATTTTTCTTGTGAATGTCATAGTCGCGGTTGAGTTGTGTGTATTCCGCTTCGAGTTGCGGCATGGACTTCATCATTTCCTTGGTGCGCTTATAGCGGGCTTCATATTCTGCAACCCGTGTACGCAACGATGCGACACTTGCTTCAGCTTCACCCAGTGAAACCTTGAGTTGCTGGAAAGCCGGGTTGTTGCTGATCCCAGTTCCCGGATTAGCTTGGGCAAATTTGCGACGGGAAATGATTTCCTGTCGCTTTTGTTCTTCCAAATCCTTGATTAGCCGTCTGGTTCCGATGACATCGGGGTGTTTGTCGGTGTATTTCTGAAGCAAAGCGTCGAGATTGCGTTTTTGTGTTTCGATACGGCCATCGATCTCCGGAAGTGAGATGCTGGCATCTGCACCCGGAGATTCAGGGAGAAGCACAGGTTCTTCGCCGACGATCTGGCGGCGGAGTGCGTCACGCGAGTTCTCGGCTTCACGTAGCTCAAGTCTTGACTTCTCGAGTATTACAGCGATGTCACCCAAACGATCTACGTTGGTCTTGCCATCAGCTGTTTGCAGTTCCAGATTGTGCAACTTGAATTCCTTGAGGCGATTTTCGGCCTCTTCCAGCTTTTTTTCATAGTTGCGAATCTGCTCGTCAATGAACTTGCGCGCTGAATCAGAATCCTGGCGCTTGCCACCGAGACTCGACTCCACGAAGATGGAAACCAGCGACTGAACAATGCGTTGCGCCTTGGCCGGGTCTGAATCGCGATAGGACAGCGTATAGAGGTTATCGCGGTTGGTGCTCTTGATCTCAAGGGTCTTGGTCAGGCGCTCGATCAGTTCTTCCTGGTCGGCCTTGCTTTTGATATTGAGATCTGCGTCGGACATTCGGATCAGTTTTTCAACATTTGGACGACTGATCAGTGTGCGGCTCAACATCATGACTTGCTGGTCGATATTGGGCTGCACGGCCAAGCCGGACATCAGTGGTTTCAGAATCGACTGCGTGTCTACAAAGATCCGGGCCGAGGCCTCATATTTGTCGGGAATGCGCAGGATGACACCGGCCGCGATTGCGCCGATCAACCAAGCGAAGAGCATTCCCAGGCGTCGATGCTTCCATGCACCACGAAGGGCTGATCTGGCTTGTTGGAGAATTTCTTCCATCTGATTTATCCGAACTCACAGACCGCCGGGAGGACGACTCCACGGCGGTTTCAATTACATTTGGTTAATCAGAACCAGCTCTGCGGAATGATCAGAATGTCGCCAGGTTTCATATCTACGTTGGCTGATACATCGCCACGCTTGACCAGATCCTTGAGCCTGACACTATATTGGGTGTTGTTTTCCGAAGTACGCAGGATGGTCGCCCGGTTGCCATCGGCAAAGTCGGTGATGCCACCAACCGCGATCATCACGTCAAGTGCCGTCATTTTTTGCTTGTAGGGGAGGGTTTGCGGCTTGGTTGCCTCGCCAATCACACGAATCTGCTCGGTGTAGGGGCCAACGAAGGAGGTGACGACAACGGTGACGACCGGATCGCGAATGAACTTGCCAAGCTCCGCTTCAATGCTTCGGGCAAGCGTCGAGGGATCCTTGTTCAATGCGTCCAGGTCGTCGATCAGAGGCGCCGAGATTTTTCCATCGGGGCGCACCGGCACCGTCATCGAAAGTTCCGGATTGCGCCAGACCACGATATTCAGATTGTCGCCGGGACCGATCTTGTAGTTGTAATCGGGTGACGCGGCGGATGTAGGTGCTGGCGGATAGCTGGTGGAGCAGGCAGCTATCGAAATAACGGCGATCGATGCTATCAAGCATTTGATGCCGCTAAATAAGGTGCAGACATTTTTCAACATGGTATTCCCCTAATCAGATCGCAGACAGCGCCTGCTTCGCAAATCAACAGGGCATAATCATAACGGAAACGTCGTAAGCGTAAAGGCCAAGCCTAAAAGCTTCTTGGAAGTATTTCACGTTCGGGTAAAAAGCCCTAAATACAAACCTCGTCGATCCTGCATCAGGAATTTCTGACCGCGTGCGGGACAACGGACCGAAGATCGGTGGCTCCTGCCCGAATCAATCAAAAAGCAAAGCAGCCGCAACCTTGCGTCCTTCGGCGGCCAGAATGTTGTAGGTTCGGCAGGCGGCCTGAATATCCATGATCTCAAGACCGATGCCGGCTGGCGCGAAGGGGCGCATAAGTGCGCCTTGAGGGAAACGCAGGCGGTTGCCGGTACCAAGCAGGACAATCTCGGTTCCTAATTCGAGCAAGACCCGCATGTCGCCTGACGTTAGCGTCTCGACGGTTGCGGTTGACCATTCGGAAATGACCGATTCCGGGAGGACAATCAGGTTTTTTGAGTGTTTTTCATGGTTGACCGCAACATACCCTTCACCATAGGCAGTGAACACATTAAGTCCGGCGGTATTGGATAGGTGTAATTTCACGTTGCGATCAGCTTGAATAGCCCGTCAAAATTGCGGTGCACCATGCGATAAAGTAGGATTATACCTTTTCACTCCGAGTGTTCCGGATTTGTCTGCCATGAGAGAGTTTTCCCGCATCAAGCGTCTGCCGCCCTACGTCTTCAACATCACCGGTGAGTTGAAGATGGCGGCTCGCCGTCGCGGAGAGGACATAATCGACATGAGCATGGGCAACCCGGATCAGCCGACGCCGCAGCACATCACGGACAAACTGGTCGAGGCCGCTTCGCGCGAAAATACCCACGGTTACTCGATTTCAAAGGGTATTTACAGGTTGCGCAAGGCGATCTGCGATTGGTACAAGCGTCGCTACAATGTCGATTTTGATCCGGAATCCGAGGCGATCGTCACGATCGGTTCCAAGGAAGGGCTGGCGCACCTGATGCTGGCCACGCTGGATCGTGGCGATACCGTGCTGGTTCCGAACCCCAGTTATCCGATTCACATTTATGGTGCGATCATCGCCGGTGCCGATATTCGCTCGGTACGCATGACCGCCGATGTCGATTTTCTCGAAGAATTACAGCGCGCCATCAAGGAATGCACGCCGAAACCGAAGATGATGATCCTCGGTTTTCCGTCCAATCCTACCGCCCGCTGTGTCGAACTCGAGTTTTTCGAGCGGGTAGTGGCGCTGGCCAAACAGCACGATATTCTCGTGGTGCACGATCTGGCCTATGCCGATATCGTGTTCGATGGCTGGAAGGCGCCGTCGATCATGCAGGTGCCTGGTGCCCGCGATGTGGCGGTCGAGTTCTTCACCATGTCGAAGAGCTACAACATGGCTGGTTGGCGGGTCGGTTACATGGTCGGCAATAAGGAATTGGTCGCGGCGCTGGCACGCATCAAGAGTTATCACGATTACGGGACGTTCACACCGATCCAGGTCGCGTCGATCATCGCCTTGGATGGCGACCAGACTTGTGTCGAGAACATCCGGGCCATGTACCAAAATCGCCGCGACGTGCTCGCCAAGGGGCTACACGAAGCGGGCTGGCTGGTCGAGGTGCCCAAGGCTTCGATGTATATCTGGGCCAAAATTCCCGAAGCGTATTCCGCCCTGGGATCGCTGGAGTTTTCCAAGAAGCTTCTGGCCGAAGCCAGGGTCGCCGTCTCGCCAGGTGTCGGCTTTGGCGAGTATGGCGACGACCACGTGCGGTTCGCACTGATCGAAAACGAGGAGCGAATCCGCCAGGCGATTCGTGGTATCAAGGAAATGTTCCGCAAAGACGGATTGCTATGACCGAAGTCGTCACGCCAGTGTCGGCCGACAACGAAGAGAATTTAATGCCCCCGATCAAGAAATCCGCAAAACTCGCCAACGTTTGCTACGACATTCGCGGCCCCGTGCTGCAAAAAGCCAAGCAGATGGAAGAGGAGGGCCACAAGATCATCAAACTGAACATCGGCAATCTTGCCGCGTTCGGTTTCGACTCGCCCGAGGAAATCCAGCAGGACATCATCCGCAACCTGCCAAGTGCCGCCGGTTATACCGACTCGAAAGGCATATTCGCGGCCCGCAAGGCGATCATGCACTACTGTCAGCAGAAGCACATCAAGGGTGTAACGCTGGAAGACATTTATGTAGGCAATGGCGTTTCCGAACTGATTGTCATGGCGATGAACGCGTTGCTCGACGCGGGTGACGAGGTGCTGGTGCCGGCGCCGGATTACCCGTTATGGACGGCGGCAATCAGTCTTTCCGGGGGAACGCCCAAGCATTATCTGTGCGATGAAAACAATGAATGGTTGCCGGATATCGACGACATTCGCCGCAAGATCACGCCGAACACCAAGGCCATCGTCGTCATCAATCCCAACAATCCGACCGGGGCGCTTTATCCGGACTGGTTGCTGAAGGAAATCATCACCATCGCCCGCGAGAATCACCTCGTAATCTACTCGGACGAGGTTTACGACAAGGTGCTGTACGACGGTGTGACCCATACGGCCATCGCCTCGCTTTCCGAAGATGTGCTGACCATCACCTTCAACGGTTTGTCCAAGAATTACCGCTCCTGTGGTTACCGAGCAGGTTGGCTGGTGGTTTCGGGCGACAAGCGCAATGCCAAGGATTACATCGAAGGCCTCGATATGCTGGCTTCCATGCGCTTGTGCGCCAATGCACCGGGTCAGCATGGCATCCAGACCGCGCTCGGCGGTTATCAGAGCATCGACGACCTGGTGGCCGAGGGTGGGCGCATGCGGCGCCAGCGCGATGTGGCGCACGAACTGATCACGGCGATTCCCGGTGTCTCCTGCGTCAAGCCAAAGGCCACGCTTTACATGTTTCCCCGGCTCGATCCGGCGGTTTATCCGATCGAGGACGACCAGCAATTCATCTCCGAATTGCTGCAGGAGGAAAAGGTTCTTCTGGTGCAGGGCAGCGGCTTCAACTGGCCTCATCCGGACCATTTTCGCCTGGTTTTCCTGCCCCATGAGGACGACCTGAAAGAGGCCATCGGCCGCATCGCCCGTTTCCTCGAGAATTATCGCAAGCGTCACAACACCAACCAAACCAAGTAAAGACAGACCATGAAACCTATCAATGTTGGCCTTATCGGCATCGGCACCGTCGGCGGTGGCACCTGGAATGTCCTCAAGCGCAATGCGGACGAGATTTCCCGTCGCGCTGGCCGCCCGATTCGTATCACCGCCGTGGCGGACAAGAATGTCGAGCTGGCGAAGCAGGTGACCGCCGGCGAGGCACGCGTCACTGACGATGCCTTTGCACTTGTCAATGATCCGGAAATCGACATCATCGTCGAGTTGATCGGCGGATACGGCGTGGCCAAGGAAGTGGTGATGCTTGCCATTGCCAATGGCAAGCATGTGGTAACTGCCAACAAGGCACTACTCGCCGTGCATGGCACCGAGATTTTCACCGCCGCGCAGCAAAAGGGTGTCATGGTGGCCTTCGAAGCGGCCGTCGCGGGTGGTATTCCGATCATCAAGGCGCTACGTGAAGGCTTGAGCGCCAATCGCATCGAGTGGGCTGCGGGCATCATCAATGGCACGACCAACTTCATCCTGTCCGAAATGCGTGACAAGGGACTGTCCTTTGACGACGTGCTGAAGGAAGCGCAACGGCTGGGCTATGCCGAAGCCGATCCGACTTTCGACATCGAGGGCGTCGATGCCGCACACAAGGCGACGCTTATCGCCTCGATCGCCTTCGGCATTCCGGTTCAGTTCGACAAGGCCTACATCGAAGGCATCACCAAGCTGGAAGCCTCCGACATCAAGTACGCCGAACAACTTGGCTATCGCATCAAGCTGCTGGGCATCGCCAAGCGCCGCGAAAAGGGTGTCGAATTGCGCGTTCACCCGACGCTGATCCCGGCCAAGCGTTTGATCGCCAACGTCGAGGGGGCGATGAACGCGGTCGTGGTCAAGGGCGATGCCGTCGGCACGACCCTATACTACGGCAAGGGTGCCGGCGCCGAGCCGACCGCTTCTGCCGTGATCGCCGACATCGTCGATGTGACGCGCCTGGCGACGGCCGATCCGGAGCACCGTGTGCCGCATCTGGCGTTCCAGCCGGATTCGATGTCGTCCCTGCCGATCCTGCCGATGAGCGAGGTCGAAACCGGCTACTACCTGCGCCTGCGGGTCGAAGACAAGCCGGGCGTGCTGGCCGACGTGACCCGTATTCTGGCGGATCAGCAGATTTCGATCGACGCCATGTTGCAGCGCGAGCCGGAAGAAGGTGAAGGTGAAACCGACATCATCATCCTTACGCACGTCTGCAAGGAAAGTTATGCCGACGCGGCAATCGCCAAAATCGAAGGACTGAGCGCGCAGAAGGGCAAGGTCAAGCGGATCCGCCTGGAAGAGTTGCAGTAAGGCAAACTCGCATCGGCTTAAGCAAAGCGGGGGCGTGATGCCCCCGCTTTTATTGGCTGCTGCCGGCGCTTGTCCAGGCGACGGCAGCCAGGAAGAGATAACCGGCACCATAGACGGTCTTGATGAAGGCCGGACTTTTTTCGTCAGGTTCCAGTTTTCGTCGCAGTCGCGAGATGCGAACATCGATGCTGCGGTCGGTAGGTGCCAGGTCGCGGGTTCCCATCAGTTGCTCACGTTGCAGGATTCGATTCGGATTGCTGACGAAAACCTTGAGCAACTCGGCCTCGGAGGTGCTGAGCAGGTGCTCCTCGCCATTGGGGGCATGCAAGGTATTGTTGGCGAGATTGAAACGCCAGCCGGAAAATTCGGCGATTTGCCGTGCCGGCGCCGCCGCAACGCTTTCCTGCCGGCGCAGGATACTGCGCACGCGGGCGACCAGTTCACGCGGTTCGAACGGTTTCAGGACGTAGTCGTCGGCACCGAGTTCGAGTCCCATTACACGGTCGCTGACATGGGCGCGCCCGGTCAGGATCAGGATGCCGCAGCTCGATTGTCCGCGCACCCGTTGCATGGCTTCGATGCCGTCCATGTCAGGCAGACCGAGGTCGATGATGCAAAGATCTGGCTGCAGCGTCCGCAGGCGGCGCAACAGATCACCGGCGCTACGGCACCAGACGGTGCGGAACGAAAAATCGTCGAGCACCTGCTCGATGATGCGTGCCACGCCGGGGTCATCCTCGACAATGGCGATCAGCTTGCGGGATTCAGCTTCCTTCATGGCTTGTCTCGATCAGATTTTTGCATGGCCCGCGCCAACTCCTGCCGGGAAAATGGCTTCGCCAGCACAGGTAATTCGTTTCCACCACCCTGCGGTGCATCGTCTGTATAGCCGCTCATCAGCACGACATGCATATGGGGATGGTTTTCCAGCACCGTCATGGCTAACTGTCGACCGTTGATACCGCCAGGCATGATGACATCGCTGACGACGATGGCGATGTCGGCGATATGCTCAAGCATTTCCAGCGCCTGGATACCGTTTTCGGCCTCGATGACGGGGTAACCCAGGTCGACGAGTTGCTGACGCACTACGCGCCGGACGTTCGGGTCGTCCTCGACGAGCAGAACCAGTTCACCGCATTCGGGCAGCGATTCATCGTCCGCCGGCAGGTCATCATCCGGGTTGCGTGTCGTCAGCGGGAGCACCATCAATACCGTGGTTCCCTGGCCGGGTTGGCTCTGGATCGAGATGCCGCCACCAGATTGTTTGACGAAGCCATAGGCCATCGATAAACCGAGACCGCTGCCCAGCCCGAAGCGCTTGGTGGTGAAGAAGGGTTCGTAGACCCGGGACAAGGTGGCAGCATCCATGCCGCAGCCGTTGTCGGCGACCTCGATCAGCGCGTAGCGGCCGGGCAGCACATCGAACACCGCCGCATCGGCGGCAAGCTCCACCGGGCGGGCGGCAATATGCAGGCGACCGCCTTCCGGCATGGCATCGCGGGCATTCAGGGCGAAGTTGAGAAGGGCGCTTTCCAGTTGACCGGGGTCGACCAGGGCGTGAATCGAAGCGCCGGACAAATCGGTCGATACGGCAATCGACTCGGGCAGCGAGCGGCGAACCAGTTTTCCCAGGCTGCCGATCAACTCGCCGATGTTGACGGCTTCGGGCTCCAGCGGCTGCTGGCGGGAGAAGGTCAGCAGGCGTTTGATCAGTTGGACGCCGCGGCGAGCGGATTGCAGCGCCGGTTCGACGAACTCGTTTACTTCGGCATCGCCCGGCCGGTGGTCCTGCAGGGCTGCGAGGTTGCCGATGATGACGGTGAGCAGGTTGTTGAAATCGTGGGCGAGGCCGCCGGTCAACTGGCCGATGGCCTCCATTTTCTGGGCCTGCACGAGTGCGGCCTGCATCCGCTTCTGCTCCGTGATCTCGTACGAAAAAACGAAGAAGCCGATGGTCGCGCCTTCCGGCGTGATCTCCGGAACCAGCGTACTGCGGGCGAATACTGTCTGCCCGTTGCGCGTCATCTGGTACTCGTAGGTAACCTGCTGGCCGGACAACGCTTTTCTGACCGGGTCGCGAACCTGATCGTAGACATGCGGTCCGATGACATCAAGCACGGCGCGCCCGGTGACTGCACCTTCCGGGTGACCATACCAGTCCGAGTATCCCTTGTTCGCGTACTGGTACACCTCGTTTTGGTCGACGTAGCCGATCAGGATGGGAATGGTGTCGTTGATCAGTCACAGGCGTTCTTCGCTGCGCCGAAGAGCGGCGGTAATGCGACTGTTCTCAGCATTGGCGCGGGTCAGGTTCGCATTGGCATTTTCCAGCTGGGCGGTACGCCGGCGCACCCGCTCGTCGAGCTGGATGTTCTGGTACTCGGTCAGGTTCTCGATGTAGCGCTGCTCGGTAACGTCGCTGTAGAGCGTCACGAAACCCTTGTCGCGCAAAGGCTCGCCGCGCAGCAGCAGGGTCCGGCCGTTGGGACGCTGGCGCTCGGTAATGTGTGGCGCGAACTTGGCCGCTGAAGCTACCCGTTCGCTTACCTGCGTCTCGATTTCGCCGGGGCCGTATTCGCCGCGTTGGGCATTGAAGCGGATGAAGCTCTCGAATGGTGCGCCGACGTAGGCAAGCTCGGCAGGAAATTCAAGCAGACGAAGGAATGGCTCGTTCCAGGCCACCAGTCGCAAATTCGCATCAAATACCGTAATCCCCTGATCCAGCAGATCGAGCCCGGCCTGCAGCATTTCATAGCGCTGGGCGGTTTCTGGCGGAGCGGGCGGGCTGGTCATCGGACGATTCTACGGCAGGCTGGTCGCAAGCATTGGCCTTGTAACCATTCGTTACATTTCAAAAATAGTTGCGCAAGAGTGTTTTGCAATCCTATTAAAAAAATAGCGGTACCCAAACAACGAGAACAGCACTTTCGCAAGAATCGTGAGGAGACGTTCGTGTCACAAAATCCCTATGCCTTTGGCCTGGATCAGAATTCGGCCAACTACGTTCCGCTTTCACCTCTGAGTTTTCTCGAGCGCTCGGCTTTTGTCTACCCGAAGCGCACATCCCTTATCCAGGGCGCTCGCCAATATACCTGGAAAGAAAGCTACGATCGTTGCCGTCAGCTCGCTTCGGCACTGAAGAATCGCGGCATCGGCAAGAACGATACGGTTGCCGTGATGCTGCCCAATTCGGCGCCGATGTTCGAATGCCATTTCGGGGTGCCGATGATCGGCGCCGTGCTCAATACGCTGAACACCCGTCTCGACGCCGAAGCCATCGCCTTCATGCTGGCGCACGGTGAAGCCAAGGTACTGATCACCGATCCGGAATTCTCCGCCATCATCAAGGGTGCGCTGGCGCTGCTCGAAGGGCCGAAACCGCTTGTCATCGACACGCTCGACCCCGAATTTACCGGTGGCGAAGCACTCGGTGAAAAGGATTATGAAGCCTTCATCGGAGAGGGCGATCCGGACTTTGTCTGGAGCCTGCCGGAAAACGAATGGGACGCCATCGCGCTCAACTACACCTCCGGTACTACCGGCAATCCCAAGGGTGTCGTCTACCATCATCGCGGCGCCTACCTGAATTCGGCCTCCAACATCATTTCCTGGGGCATGCCACCGCACTCGGTTTACCTGTGGACGCTCCCTATGTTCCACTGCAACGGCTGGTGTTTTCCCTGGACGCTTGCGGCCAATGCCGGCACCAGCGTCTGTCTGCGCAAGGTCGATCCGGCTTTGATCTTTGGTTTGATCAAGGAGCACAAGGTCAGCCACATGTGCGGCGCGCCGATTGTGTACGGCATGATGATCAATGCTCCGGCAGCGCTCAAGGAAGGCATCGAGCACCAGGTCAACGGTCTGATCGCCGGTGCCGCGCCCCCGGCTGCCATTATCGAAGGCGCAGAGCAGATGGGTTTCAATATCACCCACGTTTACGGGTTGACCGAAACCTATGGCCCGGCTTCGGTCTGTGCCAAGCACCCGGAATGGGACAAGCTGCCGATCGACTTGCGCGCCGCGCGCAACGGCCGCCAGGGCGTGCGCTACCACATGCAGGAGGCGATTGCCGTCCTCGATTCGGTATCACTGGAGCCGGTGCCCTGGGATGGCGAAACCATGGGCGAAATCATGTTCCGTGGCAACCTGGTCATGAAGGGTTACCTGAAGAATGCGAAGGCGACTGAGGAAGCTTTCGCCGGTGGCTGGTTCCATACCGGTGACCTGGCGGTCGTCCATAGCGACGGCTACGTCAAGATCAAGGATCGTTCCAAGGACGTCATCATCTCCGGCGGCGAAAACATTTCGTCGCTGGAAGTCGAGGATGTGCTTTATCGCCATCCGGCCGTGATCGCCGCCGCGGTGGTAGCCAAGCCTGACGAGAAGTGGGGCGAAGTACCGGCCGCCTTCATCGAGCTCAAGGACGGTGTGCAAACCACCGAAGCTGAGATCATCGAGCACTGCCGTGCACATCTGGCCCGCTTCAAGGTGCCCAAGCAGGTCGTTTTCGGCGAACTGCCCAAGACCTCGACCGGCAAGATCCAGAAATACGTGTTGCGTCAGCACGCCAATTCGGCACTCGCCATCGAGTAAACCCTGCGCGCTTTCTGCCGGCTGACTGTCGGCAGGGGGCTTGTGCGTCTCCAAGTTAGGAAATCCAAGATGAAGATTCTCGTTCCCGTGAAACGGGTGATTGACTACAACGTGAAGGTACGTGTGAAGGCGGACGGATCGGGTGTTGATCTGGCGAACGTCAAGATGAGCATGAACCCGTTCGATGAAATTGCGGTGGAAGAAGCCGTGCGCCTGAAAGAAGCCGGCATTGCCACGGAAGTCATTGCCGTCAGCTGTGGTGTGGCCGCCTGCCAGGAAACCCTGCGCACCGCGCTCGCCATTGGTGCCGACCGCGCCATCCTGGTTGAAACGGATGCCGACCTCCAGCCGCTGGCCGTTGCCAAGCTCCTCAAGGCATTGAGCGACAAGGAACAACCCCAACTCGTCATCTGCGGCAAACAAGCCATCGACGACGACGCCAACCAGACCGGGCAAATGCTCGCCGCCCTGCAAGGCTGGCCGCAAGCCACCTTCGCCTCCAAAGTCGTCATCGCTGACGGCAAAGCCACCGTCACCCGCGAAATCGACGGCGGCCTCGAAACCCTCGCCATCAGCCTGCCGGCCGTCGTCACCACCGACCTGCGCCTCAACGAACCGCGCTACGCCACGCTGCCCAACATCATGAAAGCCAAGAAAAAGCCGCTCGACACCGTCAAGCCGGCCGACCTTGGCATCGACGTCAGCCCGCGCCTCACCACCCTCAAAGTCGTCGAGCCGCCCAAGCGCAGCGCCGGCATCCGGGTCGCCGACGTCGCCGACCTCGTCAACAAGCTTCGCAATGAAGCGAAAGTGATCTAAGGAGCCACACCATGACCATTCTCGTCATTGCCGAACACGACCACCAAAGCCTCAAGGCCGCCACCCTCAACACCGTCGCCGCCGCCCGGAAGATCGGTGGTGACATCCACGTGCTGGTCGCCGGTGCCGGCTGTCAGAGTGCCGCCCAGGCCGCCGCCCAACTGCAAGGCGTCGCCAAGGTGAAAGTCGCCGACGCCGCCCACTACCAAGCCCAGACCGCCGAGAACCTCAGCGCGCTGGTCATCGCCAACGCCCCCGGCTACAGCCACATCCTGGCCCCCGCCACCACCTTCGGCAAGAACCTGCTGCCGCGCATTGCCGCCTTGCTCGACGTCGCCCAGATCTCCGAAATCACCGGCGTCGAATCCGCCGATACCTTCGTCCGCCCGATCTACGCCGGCAATGCCCTGGCCACCGTCAAGAGCGCCGACCCGGTCAAGGTCGTCACCGTCCGTACCACCGCCTTTGATGCGGTCGACGCTGGCAACAGTGCCGAAATCGAAGCCATTGCCGCTGCTGCCGACACCGCCCAAACCCAGCTCCAGAACCGTGAACTCACCAAATCCGAACGGCCCGAACTCGGTGCCGCCAAGATCATCGTCTCCGGCGGTCGCGGCCTGGGCAGTGGTGAGAACTACCACCAGCTGCTCGAACCGCTGGCCGACAAGCTCGGTGCCGCACTGGGCGCCAGCCGTGCTGCGGTCGATGCCGGTTTCGTGCCGAACGACTACCAGGTCGGGCAAACCGGCAAGATCGTCGCCCCGCAGCTTTACATCGCGGTCGGCATCTCGGGGGCGATCCAGCATCTGGCCGGGATGAAGGAGTCGAAGGTGATCGTCGCCATCAACAAGGACCCGGATGCACCGATCTTCCAGATCGCCGACTACGGCCTCGTCGCCGATCTGTTCGAATCCGTGCCGCAATTAGCCGCCGCGTTAGGCTAGAATCATCGTGTGAATCTGCCGGATACATTGCTGGGTGAAGGGTGGTACTGGGCGGCATGGGCCGTCTGGTTGCCGCTTTTTGCCCGCAGTGTCTGGCGCGCGTCCTGGCTGCGTTTTAAGGACTCCGACCTGTTCAACGTCTGGCTTGGCATGATTGTGCTGTTGACGCTGATCTGGAGCATGAAAGCTGGCGTCAAGCCAGGTCTTTCGATGCACCTCTTGGGGGCAACGGTGTTTACCCTCAGTTTTGGGCCACATCTCGCATTTGTCGGGCTCTCGTTGGTGCTTCTGGGTATCTGTCTCAACGGGGGCTTCAGTATTTTTGCGTATGCGATCAACGCGCTTTTGATGGCCGGCGTCGGCATCCTGGTCACGCAGACGATGTATCGCATTGTTGTGCATTACTTGCCGCGCAATTTCTTTGTTTACGTCTTCGTCAACGGCTTCTTCACCGCGGCGTTGAGCGTCATCGGTGTCGGCATTGTCGCAACGCTGTTGATGGTCGTGGCGGGTGCGTACGAATGGGAATATCTGGCGAGCGAATATCTGCCATATTTCCTTTTGCTGGGATTTTCGGAGGCCTGGCTGTCGGGAATGCTGATAACCCTGTTCGTCATCTATCGCCCGAATTGGATTGTCACATTTGACGATGCCAGTTATCTAGCCAATAAATAAGGACTACAATTCGTTCGATTACATGTCATTGGGGTTAAGGCAGGTGAACCGTAACGCATTTCGTTTTTCCCTCATT
>Ga0209507_1000859_pt1 | contig 27878 bp, 30 predicted proteins | sample AD_UKC028_MetaG_FD_184414 | JGI IMG/M metagenome (GOLD analysis project Ga0209507, IMG submission 184414) | Active sludge microbial communities of municipal wastewater-treating anaerobic digesters from USA - AD_UKC028_MetaG (SPAdes) (version 2) | ecosystem: Engineered > Bioreactor > Anaerobic >...
CGCGATGGCAGTTAGTCGCGAAGTGTCGAGGTCTAGCGTTCTTGCAACGAACTCAGGGAGGCTCTGCCCCAACTCGATGAACTCGAATCCATCATGTTCGAACTCGAAGACCTTGCCCGCGTCCGGACCGGAGGTCGGTACCAAGAGATAGTTACCGCTGTGCGGAATTTCCCCAATTACCAGGCAGTCCTTGATCCAATCCGGCAGATACTCTTCTTCCTCATCTTCTTCGATACCTTCTAGCCATGGTCTGAAGTCACTATCTAGCTCCGACCACTGCAAAGGACTTGCAATGAAGAAGGCGGCGTCACCGCTTTTCTCGTCAAGATATAGCGTGAGTTGCGCAAAGGTATCGTAGAAGTCTCGAAGTCCTTGAACATCGGGAACATCAACATCCGGGTCCGGTGGAGATCCAGCGTGGCGGAAGCTGACCGTCTTCGTGTTCTCTTCGCGATGAATCTCAATGCAAGTGAATTGACCGATGTGTGAGTGAACTTCAGAGTAGAGTGATTCGAGTATGGCCATTTATCGTCCCAGGCGATGAAGGTGGTTCTGAGGGCTAACAGTTATTCAAGGGACCCACCGGTCCGCATATTGATAATCGTAAAACATGGCAATTCGAAGTAACTGATTGATTCATTTAGGGGCAACTCCGGCATACAGTCAGCATATACCACGGTAATGCTGATCGCAAAAATCGGTATGTCGAAGGCGATAATGCTCTGGCGAATGGCAGCTATGGAGCAGTTTCTTGAAGGACCGCTTCTGGCCGATTGTGTGAGTTGGCGCCTACGCCAGTAAGCTGACGTTCGCCAAACTCCGAATTTTCCACTGGCCGGTATCAGGAAGCAGCAACCAATAAGTGCTGTCGGCCAACTGCTGCCGCTGGTCATTTCCCCAAACCGGCCATCTGAGCGACCGCAGCGCCTCGTAACCTGCCGTCGGATCGAATCACACTTCTCGGCCATTGCTGCCGTTCGACCCGTCCCATGAGAGTGGCTGGTATAGGCAACTAAACAGACTAATCAGCAGCTAAAAAGCAGGGGAGGAAGTCGGTCAAAAGGGCCGCACCCTAAAGCAGCCCTTCAAAGCGTCAACCAGACCCGGGGCGATGCATATTGCCGCAAAAGACGGGCCGGCTTTCAGCCGGCCTTTGTGGTCTACGCCCGCTGCGCGGGCCGGTGCGCGAAGACCCGGGCGCCCCTCCGCCCGCTCAGCGCGCAGTCGACGTCACATCTCGGGTAAACCCGAGCGCGCTGGCAATTGCCCGCTCCACTGCCGGCGCCGAAAGGTTGCTCCAGTAATTGGCGTAAAGCGGGAGCGGGGTCAGTTTCAACTCGCTGGTAAGTAGTGCGATGTCGTGCCCCTTGCACAGCGTTGCGGCCGCCGCCTTGGGCAAGGTCGCCAGGCCGAACCCGCTTTCCACCAGCTTGACCAGGGCGGAAATCGACGAGACGGTATGCACCCGCTTGTCGGTTACCCCCACCGCGCGCAAGGTGTCGAGCAACGCGATGTGCGGCTGCGAACCCCGCTGAAAGGTCAGCAGTTCGTGGTTCAGCACGGACGCAAGGGGCAGCTCCCCGATCCCCGACATGCTGCCGGGCCCGACAAAGATCATCTCCATGGGCGCCAGGCGCTCGTTGACGATGCCCGGGCCTTCGGCCGGCGCCGCCGAGAACACGAGGTCGAGGCCGCCACGCCGGATCTGCTCGTTGAGCACATGGGTCATCTCGACATTCAACTCAAACGCGATTGTCGGATAGCGGGCCTTGAGCGACTCCATCAGCGGAATCAGCCAGGTGTGCAAGACGGTCTCGATGCCGCCGACGCGCAACGAAACCGGCAACTGCTCGGGCGCCCCGAGTTCGCGCTTAAGGTCGAGCTGCAAGGCGAGCAGGCGATCGGCGTAATCGAGGAAGCGGCTGCCGGCGTTGGTCAGGCGAAACACCCGGTCGCGGCGGTCGATCAGCGGCACGGCGAGTTCTTCCTCCAGCGCGGCGATGCGGCTGGATACCGCGGACTGGGTCAGGAAGAGCTTTTCCGCTGTCCGCGAGATGCTCTGCAGACGCGCCACCCAGACGAATGCTTCGACAAAGCGTAGATTCAAGGCATCTCCTTCCCGGGCACCGGGGCAGTTGGCCGGTCGCCGGCAATGCAGGTTGGCACAGCTTAACGCCAGACGAGGCCGTGAAAACAGCGCTGCACAAAAAAATTCGATGATGTCTCAAAGAAATTAGTCGTTTGCGAAGTCAGCACCCGGCAACACATACTCCGCAAAAATCAAAATCCCTTTGGAGACTTTCAATGAATACAAAGACATCCGATTCCGCCAAGCAACTGATTGCAGAAAATGGCATTCAGGCGCGCCGGGCTATTCGCGCCGGACAGTGGGCCGGCCATACCAGCGGCACGGCGCCACATTATGTGCAGGGCAACGTGGTCATCCTGCCCGAGGCGCTGGCCAACGATTTCCTCCGCTTCTGCCAGCGCAACCCCAAGCCGTGCCCGCTGCTCGCCGTGTCCGAGCCGGGCGATCCGACGCTGCCGCGCCTCGGTGCCGACCTCGACATCCGCAGCGACGTGCCGCTTTACCGGGTCTGGCGCCATGGCGAGCTGAGCGCCGAAGTGACCGACATCCACAGCCTGTGGCGCGACGACCTGGTGACCTTCGTCATCGGCTGCTCCTTCTCCTTCGAGCAGCCGCTGATGGACGCCGGCATTCCGCTGCGCCACGTGCAACAGGGCAAGAACGTCGCGATGTACCGGACTAACATCCCGACCGTCGCGGCCGGCCCCTTCAGCGGCCCGGTGGTGGTCTCGATGCGCCCGATGACGCCGGCCAACGCCATCCGCGCCGTACAGGTGACGGCCCGCGTGCCGGCGGTGCATGGCGCGCCGCTGCACCTCGGCGATCCGGCGCTGATCGGCATTGCCGATCTGGGCAAACCCGATTTTGGGGATCCGGTGAATATCTTGCCGGGCGAGCTTCCTGTCTATTGGGCTTGCGGCGTGACGCCCCAGGCTGTGGTCATGGAGGCGAAACCCGATTTCTGTATCACCCACGCACCCGGCGCAATGCTGGTCACCGATTTGCAGGACAGCGAACTGGCATTTTAAGTGCACCTTCTCCGCACGACCCCGCCAAAGAGCGGGGGCAGCGGCTATCAATCCACTCATCAAGGAGACAAACCGTGTGGATTAGTGAAACCAGCAACAACGAACGGAAGACGCTTTTCGCGGCTTTTGCCGGCTACGGCGTCGACGCATTCGATTACATGATCTACACCTTCCTCATTCCCACGCTGATGGCGACATGGGCAATGAGCAGGGTGGAAGCTGGCTACATTGCGACCGGCGCACTCGTCACCTCGGCCATTGGCGGCTGGGTGGCCGGTATCCTGGCCGACAAGTATGGCCGTGTCCGTGTGCTGCAATGGACGGTGATCTGGTTCACCTTTTTTACCTTCCTTTCCGGCTTTACCAACTCCTTCGAGCAACTGTTCTTCACGCGTGCGATGCAGGGTTTCGGCTTCGGTGGCGAGTGGTCCGTCGGCGCCATACTGATTGCCGAGATGATCCAGGCCAAGCATCGCGGCAAGGCCGTCGGCCTCGTCCAGAGTAGCTGGGCGGTGGGCTGGGGCGCCGCAGCCATCGCCTTCTGGGCCGTCTATGCTGTCCTGCCGCCCGAGCAGGCGTGGCGAGTGCTGTTCTGGCTGGGTATCCTGCCAGCGTTCCTGATCTTCTATATCCGCCGCAACATTCATGATCCGGAAGTCTTCCACGCCACCCTGGCCAAGAAGAAAGTTGAAGGTGGCGGTAATTTCTGGGAGATATTTTCACCCAAGATACTGAAGACCACGATCTTCGCCAGCCTCTTGTCTACCGGCATGATGGGTGCCTACTACGCCGTCACCACCTGGCTACCGACTTTCCTGAAGGTCGAACGCAATCTTTCGGTGCTCGGTACCAGCGGTTACCTGCTGGTCTTGATCCTCGGCTCCTTTATCGGCTACCTGACCAGCGCCTACCTGTCGGATCGCCTCGGCCGGCGCCGTTGCTTCATGCTCTTCGCCACCTGTGCCGGCTTGCTGGTCTATAGCTACACCCATATCCCGATTACCGACCAGATGATGCTCGTCCTCGGCTTCCCGCTCGGCTTCTTTCTCTCGGGCATCTTTTCCGGCATGGGCGCCTATCTGACCGAGCTGTTTCCCAACGAGTTGCGCGGTTCGGGCCAGGGTTTTTGCTACAACTTTGGCCGTGCCACCGGAGCGATGTCCCCTGCGCTGGTCGGCTACCTCAGCACCTCGATGCCGCTCGGCGAAGTGATCGGCCTGCTCGCCGCCGGTGGTTACCTGATGGTGATCATCGCCTGCCTGCCGCTGCCGGAAACGCAGGGCCGCGACCTGGCCGTACAGAACTGATCCGGCACTGCTGACTGCAGTACCGCGTTTTCTCACCCGATTTATCCAGCTTTCCTGCTGCACCGCAAGGTGTGGCAAGGACCGCTGTCACCTTTGAAAGCCTCGCCATGGATAACACCACCAAGATTCCGTCCTATCTCTCCCGCGACCAACTCGGCCCCTGGGAAACTTACCTGGTCCAGATCGACCGGGTCGAACCCTACCTCGACCAAGCCCTGTTGCCCTGGGTCGAAACGCTGACGCGGCCGAAGCGCTCGCTGATCGTCGATGTGCCGATCCGTCTCGACAACGGCGTCATCGCCCACTACGAGGGCTACCGCGTTCAGCACAACCTGTCGCGCGGCCCCGGCAAGGGCGGCATCCGTTTCCATCCCGAAGTGACATTGACCGAGGTGATGGCCCTCTCGGCCTGGATGACCATCAAGAATGCCGTGGTGAACGTACCCTACGGCGGTGCCAAGGGTGGCATCCGGGTCGATCCGAAAAAACTGTCGATCGCGGAACTGGAACGCCTGACCCGCCGCTACGCCAGCGAAATCAATATCATGATCGGTCCGGACCGGGACATCCCGGCGCCCGATATCAACACCAACGAGCAGGTCATGGCCTGGTTCATGGATACCTATTCGGTCAATCAGGGAAAGACGACGACCGGCGTGGTAACCGGCAAACCGGTGTCGCTGGGCGGCAGCCTCGGTCGGCACGATGCCACCGGGCGCGGCGTTTTCGTGACGACCGTCGAAGCCGCGCGGCACTTGGGAATTTCAATTGCCGGGGCGCGGGTCGCCGTGCAGGGCTTCGGCAACGTCGGCGAGGCTGCCTCTCGCCTCTTCGCCGATGCCGGCGCCAAGGTCGTCGCCATCCAGGACGACACTGGCTCGATTCATAATACCAATGGACTCGATGTTCGCAAGGTTCGCCAGCATCGCCAGGAAACCGGCAGTCTGGTCGGAGCTCCGGATTCAGAGCCGATCGGGAACGAACAGTTCTGGTCCTGCGAGGTCGACATCCTGGTCGCCGCCGCCATGGAAAACCAGATTACCGAACACAACGCTCCGATGATTCGTGCCCGCATCGTTGCCGAGGGGGCCAACGGGCCGACTACGCCGGGGGCCGACCTCATCCTGCAGGAACGTGGCATTCTGGTCATCCCGGATGTGCTGGCCAATGCCGGCGGCGTCACCGTCAGCTATTTCGAATGGGTACAGGACATCAGCGCTTTTTTCTGGTCAGAGGATGAGATCAATTCACGTCTGGACAAAATCATGCGCGACGCCTTCGCCGCAGTTTGGAATGCCGCCCACGCCAAGGGCATACTGCTGCGTACCGCCGCCTTCGTGCTTGGCTGCGAACGGGTGCTGACCGCCCGCAAGCTGCGCGGCCTCTACCCCTGAGCGATCCTCCGACCATGACCGCTGACTCCTCCATTCTTCCCGTCCGCCTGCTCAGTGTCGGTGATACCGCCTGGACAGTCGAGTTCGGGTCGGTCATCGATCCGGCCATCCACGGCCGGGTCCTCGGCTTCAGCAGCCTGCTCGACACCCTCTCCGGCGATGGACGCCTGCATGGCGTCGTCGAATGGGTGCCGACCTTCCGTTCGGTGACGGTGCATTTCGATCCCGAGCAAACCGATGCCCTGGCGCTGCGCGACCTGCTGCACGACGTGGCCGGCAAGAGCGGCATCCTCTCGGCGGCCGGCTGCCGCTGGCATATCCCGGTCTGCTTCGCCGGCGAGCACGCCCCCGACCTGGCCGATGTCGCGGTCGCCAGGGGGATGACGGAGGACGCGGTGGTCGAGATGATGACCGGCACCGTGTTCTCGGTGTATATGCTCGGCTTCCTGCCCGGCTTCCCCTACCTCGGCGGGCTGCCGGCGGCGCTCGAGATGCCCCGCCTGGCCAGCCCGCGCAAGGTGGTTCCGGCGCGTTCGATCGCCATCGCCGGACGCATGTGCGCCGCCTATCCGTGGGAAAGCCCGGGCGGCTGGCGCCTGCTCGGGCGGACGCCGGTGCGCCTGTTCGATGCCGCCAACGCCCGCCGTCCGGCCCTGCTGGCCCCGGGCGACGAAGTGGTCTGGGAGGCGATCGACGCGGCTGCCTACGACGAACTCGAGCGCGAGTTTGCGGCCGGCGGCTTCGACCTGACCCGGCTCATGCGCGAAGGAGGCCAGTGATGAGCGCCCTCGTCGAAGTCGTCGAGGCCGGCCTCGCCGTCACCATCCAGGATCGCGGACGCTCCGGCTACCGCAATATCGGCGTGCCGCTCTCGGGCGCCCTCGACCCGGAACTGATGAGCGCCGCCAATGCCCTGCTCGGCAACGAGCGCGACGCCGCGGTGCTCGAGGTCTGCCTGGCCGGTCCGGCGCTGAAGGCGCTCTCCGGCACCGTGCGCATCGCGCTGGCCGGCGAATTGACGGCCCAGGTGGTGACCACCCGCGGCCGCCTGCTCAAGGTCGAGTCCTGGCAGACCGCGACCCTCTTTCCCGGCGATATCGTGCGCATCAGCGGCGTCGCGCGCGGTGTCGGCTACGTCGGGATTACCGGCGGTTTCCAGGTGCCGCAGCAGCTGGGCAGCCGGTCAACCTACCTGCGCGCGCGCATCGGCGGTGTCGCCGGCTTGCCGCTGGCGCTCGGCCACCGCCTGCCCTGCGCCCCGCTGAGCGGCAATCCCTGGCTGGAGCGCTGCGCAACCCTGCCGTGGCCGGCCGCGGAAGGGCCGATCCGCGTCATCCCCGGGCCGCAGGATGACCATTTCACGCTGCCGGCGCTGGCAGCCTTCGTCGATCGGCCCTACGCGGTCACCCGCGACATGGACCGCATGGGCATTCGCCTCGAGGGCGAGAAGCTGGCCCACAACGAGCTGGGGGCGGAAGTCATCTCCGACGGCGTGGCGCCCGGCGCCATCCAGGTGCCGGCCAACGGCCAGCCCATCGTCCTGCTCGCCGATTGCCAGACATCGGGCGGCTACCCAAAGATCGCCACGGTGATCCGGGCCGACCTGCCGCGCCTGGCGCATGTGCGGCCCGGCGACACGCTGCGCTTCGCCGCCGTCGACCAGCGCCAGGCCGCTGCCGCATTGCGCGAGCGGGCCGCGCTGGTGGCGCGCTGGTGTGAGAACATTGGCAACTTCTGCCCGCCCGGGGTGGTGGACGAGACGGCGCTCTACGAGGGCAACCTGATCAGCGGCGCGATCCGCGGCGACGAGAGCTTCGCGCCGGCCTAGGAATCTGGAAAACGGGGAATCAACGATGCAGCAAAAAATCAACCTCAATGCCGACCTCGGCGAGAGCTTCGGGGCCTGGCAAATGGGTAACGACCCGGAGATGCTGCGGGTCGTCGGCTCGGCCAACCTGGCCTGCGGCTTTCACGGCGGCGACCCCCTGGTCATGCGGCAGACGCTGCGCCGCGCCAGGGAGCACGGGGTCAGCGTCGGCGCCCACCCGTCCTACCCGGACCTGCAGGGCTTCGGGCGGCGCCGGATGGCGATGGCCCCCGACGAACTCGAAGCGGCCATCCTCTACCAGATCGCCGCGCTCGACGGCATGGCGAAGGCGGAAGGCACGCGCGTCAGCCATGTCAAGCCGCATGGTGCCCTGAACAACGCCGCGTGCGCCGATCGCGCGCTGGCCGACACCGTCGTGCGGGCGATCCGCGCCTATGATCCGGCCATGATCCTGCTGGCGCCCGCCCTCTCCGAACTGTGTGCCGCCGGGCGTGCCGCCGGCCTGCCGGTGGTCGAGGAAGTCTTCGCCGACCGCGCCTATCTTGACGACGGGCAACTGGTCCCGCGCAGCCGGCCCGATGCCATGATCCACGGCGCCGAAGCCAGCTACGCCCACGTCCGGCGCATGCTCGATGAACAGGCGATCGTCAGCGTGAGTGGCAAGCGCTTGCCGTGCCGGATCGGCAGCATCTGCGTGCACGGCGACGGCCCGGAGGCGGTGGCAACGGCACGCTACCTCCGCCAGCTGCTGGAAGCGGATGGTCGATCGTTGGTGGCACTCCCGGCGCTGGCGAGCGGGATGGGGGTTTGAGTTGGGCAGCGGCGCAAACGAAATCCGCTTTTGCGTGAGCGCGGGCGGAGAAAAATTTGCGCTTCGCGCAAGGATTTTTGCCAGCGCCGCCAGCTACCGCGAACCAGCTGGCGATTTCATTGCCGTTGCGAGCGACAACTGATGGCGCCCGGCACCGAGGCTGACCGTCAACTGGCGTTGGCGGTTGCCTGCCTGGCGGCGGCCAGCGACCATCCGGCCCGGCGCGATCTGGCCAACGAGGTACACGCCCGGCCATTTCTGAACATCCAGGCGCCGGCGCGGGTCACCCATCTCGCCGTCCTCGGGGATCTGGCTGCCGAGCCTGCGCTGCACGTCGCGCTGCTTGCCGAGTTCTGCGCCGCACAGGGGCTGCCGCCACCGCCGCCGGATGTCCGTCATCTGGCGCACAGCCACGATCGCTTCTCGCTCAAATGGGAACGCCACACCGAGTTTTCCAGCTTTACGGTCGCTGCGCCCGGCACCGGCAAGGACAGCTTTACGGCCTGGGTCGAGCCCGATGTTGCAGTGCCGCCCGGCTGGCGCGACCTGGTCGAGCGCAAGCGCCTGGTGGCCTTGCAGATCGAGGTGCTTGACGGCGACCGCGCGCACGCGGCACGGCGCGATCGCGCCCGCTGGTTCATCAGCGGCAGTGGCCATGTCGGCTGCCGGGTCCTGGGGGGCGGCGAGGTCTGGTGTGACTGGCAGATCGGCGCGGATGGCTTTTCACGCTTCCTGGTCCTCGATCTTGAGTTTCGTGAAAACCAGGTCGGTCGCCTGGTCCAGCGCCTGGCGGAAATCGAGACCTATCGCTTGATGGCGATGCTCGCGCTGCCCATCGCCCGGGAAATGCTGGGGAAGCTGGAGAGCCTGGAGGCGAGGCTCAGCGAGGTGATCCGCGGGATGGCCTCGGACCAAGCCAGTGGCGGCGATGCGCAGCGCCTTTTCGCGCTGACCGATCTGGCGGAGCAGGTCGAAACCCTGAGTGCCGGGGTCAGCCGGTTCAGCGCGTCGCGTGCCTATTATCAACTCGTCCTGGCGCGCATCCAGGAACTGCGCGAGGAACGCATCGAAGGTGTGCCGACCATCGGCGAATTCATGGAGCGACGCCTGTCGCCGGCCATGGATACCTGCCGTTCCGTTCAGACCCGCCACGCGGCGCTGGCTGAGCGTATTTCGCGCGCCATCGACCTGTTGCGGACACGGGTCAACATGGTCCAGGAAAGACAGATCACCGAATTGCTCAGCGGCATGCACAGCACCGCCTCGACCCACCTCAAGATGCAACATGCAGTCGAGGGACTTTCCGTCGTCGCCATTTCCTACTACACGTTTGCGCTGTTGTCGCATGTTATGGAAGGGGCGCATCACCTCGGACTGAACGTCAACATGCCGGTGCTCGAAATCCTGCTGGTGCCGGCCGTGATGACGGCGACGTTTTTCATGATTCGCGGGGTTCGCCGCGGCATTGAAAAAGGCAAGCCGGAATTTCAAAAGGCTGCGCTGGCGTCCGGCGACAATTGCTGATCGGCTCGTTCAATGGTGGCGTCGATGAACATCCGTTAAAGATCGCCCCCCTTGGGAGGGTGTTCGGGATTTTGTGTAAAGCGGCCGTTTCTCATGCCATCAAGGAATGACAGGTTTGGCCGAGGAGTCGCCATTGAGCAATTGTCCGGCACAACTGCTTTACTCAGTTACCCGACGTATAGAGGGCAAAGCGACGGTCGGCTGGTTTGGGTCGGGAGCACCAGTTCGGCGGATGGGAAATCGGTCATTCAAGGCGGTGAGAGGCGCAAGGGCAGCTTACTGCCCGACAGCCGCCCAATACCAAGCAACCGGCCAGCGTCCGGATTGGCCGACGAGCACTCTGCCAGCTACCACTCGGTGCGGCTGCTTCGCTCAGAAACCTGCCGCTGGAACTCCGAGACGGTGAATGTCTCTTTGGGGTCGGGAGTACGCGTTCGCAGGTTTGGAAAGCTGACGCTCGGAACGAAACCTTACCGAGAGGCAGGTAACCGGCGCATTGCTGACCGAGTGGTTCAGCTGCTCGAACGACCGCTGAGGCCGACGAGTTGGAGTTACTCATAAGATAGGTTTTGCAGCCAAACTGCAGCTTGCGTGACCGTTGCTTCGAGAGTGTAACTAGCCGATTTTGGCCAAAACCTGCTTCTAACAGACTACCCCAACGCAGTTATCAAGTAGTCATTTGATCGCGACTCTTGGCTTTTGAGTTCGAAGAAAAATTCAATATTTAATGCCTGAGGCTCTACCGGCGCAAGACTAGACATTTGCCCGCATAGGAGTAGTCTGGAACTGAAAGCCGAAGAGACGTAGCTCGGTTCTCGAAGCAAACAAAGCGATTGGAGGCAGCATGACTGAAAGTCCGCCGCAAATTGAGATGATTGCGTAGTACCCAAACGGCGAAAGCCGCAATGCTTCGATCAATTCCTACGAAGCCATAGATTTAAGAAGCCCATGCTTGAAACGCTTGGGCTTTTCGCTTCTGGGTTAGTGACTTTGTTGATGCTGCTCCATGCACTGTTCCAGCTTCGCCTTGGGAACGTTTTGAATTCTGCGTAGTAATTCGTGGGAGACATTTCTCACCTTGAAGCGGGAGCACAACTGCTCCTCCAGGTGCTGCAGCAAACTGGCCGCCATCTCGGCATCAGCTAGCGCTCTGTGTGCCCTCCCCACCTGCGGCAGATTAGCGAAATGAATGAGGTCACCCAACTTGTGGCTTGGTGCGTGTGGAAGAATGCGGCGGGCCAACAGTAATGAGCACGCAAACTCCTGACGGCGGTGTTGGTTGATGAGAGCCAACTCGGCATCCCAAAACTTACTGTCGAACGAGGCATTGTGCGCAACCAGTGGGATGTCACCCACAAAAGATGCAACCTCACACATGACCTGTGCGGCCGAGGGGGCAGACCGAATCATTGAATTCGTGATTCCGGTTAGCGACTCGATGAATGCGGGGATACGAACCCCGGCATTCATCAGACTTTGATAGCGGTCGACAACCTGTCCATTCTCAAGGAGGATCGCTGCTATTTCAGTTGCCCTGTCCCCCTGAGCAGGAGACAGACCCGTGGTCTCAAAATCGATGACGGCTACGATGTCCAAGCTTCAATCCCTCATCAGATCAGCTTGGGTACGGCAGCCAATACCGCATCCTTGAGATTGGCTTCCCCCAACACCTGACGCTCCCGGAAGCCATCAACCTCGTAATCGATGCCGTAGCGGTCGATACCCAGCAACGCGACGTTCCTTGGCGCTACTGCTTCAGCCTCTACAAGCAATGCAGTCTCGTCAGTTAGTGACAGGCTGGCAGCTGCATCAAGGGCATCCGCCTCAACCCAGCCCATCTTCCCAACCCCTCCGATGTATCTGAGACGCCTGGGAAGAATCCGGAAGAACATGAAGTCGAGCGCCAGGTACTGTTCAGCTGCCGGCACATAGCGGAGATAACGAGCTATCAGTTCCGGGCTGGGTTCAAATTGCTCGGCATCCCCAACCAAGGTCAGTCGCTGTCCATCCTGGACATTGGTGATGCCCGGCTCGGTGATTGAAATGCTGACCTTGGGGTCGGCCAGCAGATTCTTGGTGTGTTCTGCCAGGGCGCTAATCAGCAGGACGGGTTGATGGTGTTCGTCCAACACATTGGGCACTACGGTAGCGTACGGGTAGCCAGGCATCTGCAGCGATTGTGTGGCCAGCGTAGCGGCCTGCGCGCTGTGCAGCAATTTCAGTACGGAAGCAAGTTCAAGTTTCACCGAAAAATCCTGCAGGCAGTGGATTAGCGTTTCGCCGGCGTGGGCTTTGCTTCAAGAAGGTGGTGAAACGCCTCATGTACGTCGTAAAAGGCGCCATCGATATCACCCTGCCTGCTCTGGCAAGCGGTCTTCATGGAGGCAATGGATGCGACCAACTTTGATGCATCGGTTGAGTGAATGTCGATTGCCAGCCGTGCCAGTTCATCGACTTTGGCACAGGCATTGGGCAAACGCTCCGGACCTGGGCGGGCATGCCAGACAGGCGCAAGCACCGCATGAAAGGCGTCCACATCCTTGGCAATTTGATGATGGTGATGATGATGGTCATCGGCAATGGCTGTGCCCAGGCAGGCCGCAGCGACCAAAGCCGAAAACAACTTGGTGAATTTCTTCTTCATGGTTAATTTTCAGTTGAAGCTAAAACTTGTTTGATTTCGTTTGCCAGCACCGTCGGTTCTTCTGCACCTTGGATTCCGGATCTACGGTCGAAGATGAAGGTCGGCACCGAGTTCACACCCCATGCCCTCGCCTCTTGTTCCATATCTTGAATGAGGGAAATATCTTCATCGGAGTCGAGGTATTCGAGCACATCGGCTTGGCTGTAGCCGCAGGCCGTTGCCACATTCGCGAGGACCATTCTGTCACTGACGTTCTCGCCCTGTTCAAATTGCGCTTCGAACAGTCGCTCCACGAGCACTGAGGCATCCCCCTGTTGTTGCGCCCAGTGAATGAGGCGATGTGCCAATAGCGTATTGGCGCGAATCTGGATTTTCTCGAACTGGTAGTTGATGCCGAGCGGGGTACCGATTTCGCGTATCCGCGTCCAAATCGCCTCCACCCGTTCTCGCCCCCCGAATTTCTGAATCAGGAACGGCAAGTACGCCTCCCCCTCAGGAGGTGTATCCGGATTAAGGAAGAAAGGCCGCCAGCGCACGACGTACTGGAAGTCTGGATTGCTTTCTCGAACCAGGGCTATTGCCTGTTCAAGTCGGCGAAGGCCAACGAAGCACCAAGGGCAAACGACGTCAGAAACGACTTCGATAGTTAGCGGCTTCTGCGTGTTCATTCACCCTCCCACTCTTTGAGGAATCGACGGACAAACTCTTCCATGTACTGGTGCCGCTCCTCGGCCATCGCACGGCCTGTAGCGGTGTTCATTCGGTCTTTCAGCAGGAAGAGCTTTTCGTAAAAATGGTTCAGGCTATGCCCTTTTGATGCTTTGTAGGCTTCAGCCGTCGCATGCATCACCGGCACCTCGTCAGGGTCATACATCGATCGCCCGGCGTGGCCGCCATAGGCAAAGCAACGTGCAATCCCGATAGCACCGATCGCATCGAGTCGGTCAGCATCCTGAACACAACACCCTTCAAGCGTCTTCATGGCAGTCACAACGCCTGCCCCTTTGAAGGAGATTGTCCGCACAATCTCGACGACCTGTTCGATGACGTCCGGTGCAGCGCCCTCTTCCCTCAGCAAGCGTTCCGCTTCACGCGGCCCGACGCTCTCATCGCCGTTGTGAAACTTCCAATCAGCAATATCGTGGACGAGCGCAGCCAGCTCAGCAATTTCGTGGTTAGCGCCCTCTGCTGTAGCAATCCTCTTAGCAAGACGCCGGACTCGATTGATGTGGTGCCAGTCGTGGCCAGAGCCCTCGCCGGCGAATTTGGCTTGAATGTGCTGGGCGACGCGGTCGACCAACGCGTTGCTAGCTCCCATGCCTAGAACGGGATTTCGTCATCCAGGGCCGGATGTTTGGATGATGAAACCACCGGGGGAACATCATCTTCAACGGTCCGGCTACTGACTCCAGCACCGCTCAGTGCCTGCTCAAGCGCCTTTTCAACAGCGTCGATACGTTCCTTGCAGACGTTGAAAGCCGCAACTGACTCGGTCACGATGGTCAGCAGGTCATCAATGTTCGGTTCTTGCTGGTTACGCAACGTTTCGGCATGTTCTTGCAGCACTCCGTAGGCCTGCTTGAAGGATTTTTCGGTCATCTTGACTATCTCTAAGTTGCTTGGGTGGTCACGTGACCATCCCGGAATTCGATGTCGAGCGCTTCACCCGTCTTAACTTCAGTTTGAGAAGTGACTGGTTTGCGCTCGGCGTTGCGGATGATGGCAAAACCACGCCCGAGCGTCTTCTCCGGGCGTTGGCCGGCAATTTCACGGAACAAGGCAGTCGATGAGGTTTTGGCGTCGGTTAGTACGCGCCGGGCGTAGGTGGTGACATCTCTCAATTCCAGCTGAATGTCCTCTCGACTGCGCAGCAGATCCAACTTGGCCCGGTCACGTATGCCCTCTAACCGGGTCGTTGAAACAGAGCGCGCCGTGTTTACGACATTGGCTGCTTCGGTCCGGATTTCTGTCATTAGGGTGGGCACCTGCCGTTTGGCTTCACTCAGGCCTTGGTGGGCCTGGTGCCGCACTTCGGTCATCAGGTGCCGTGAGGCTTGCTTGGCATCATGCAGGGTCGTCGTTGCGGACAGGCGAAGCTCGTTCATCAGTTCGCTGGTCTGCTGGCGAGCCGTAGCTAGCTGACGTGTCGCACCTGATTGGATGCCCGAAAACCGCTGTTCTGCTTTTGCCCGTACGGCATTGACCGCCCGGTTCGCCAAGCCCGTCAGTTGTTCGAAGCTGGCTTTCGCTTCGGTCACCCGTTTGCGGATGAGTTGTTCGATACCTCCGATGACTTTGCTTGGTGTATCAAAGCGCGTATGAGCCACTTCATCAAGAATGGTGCTGTCACGCTCATGGCCAATCCCGGTCAAAACAGGAACACTCAAGGTGCACAGGGTTTTGGCGAGCTCGTAGTCGTTCAGCCATGCCAGGTCATTGACCGCGCCACCGCCGCGAATGATAACGACCGCGTCGGGAGGAGCGCCTGCCCAACGACCCATGGCAGCCAGGAGGACTTGGCGGATTTCTTGTGGGGCGCCCTCCCCTTGGAATCGGCTGTGCGCATAGACGAAGCGACAAATCCCGAAACGCTCCAGGCGCTGGGCTTCAGCCTGGAAGTCGCCCAGACCCGCAGCGCCTTGCGGAGCAATCACCAGTATGGCGTTGTAGTCCCAGGGGGCTGGCAGAAGCTTGTTGGCGTCGATAACCCCATCCTGTTTCAAACGCGTCCGAATCTCACGCTTACGGGCTTCGAGGTCTCCAACAGGCAGCTCCCCTACTGTGCGCGGGCATCACCACCTATTCCCCGCTGATGAAGGCCCAACTCAAAAAAGGCATGAAGGTGGGCGTCGCCGGCATCGGCGGGCTGGGCCACATGGCAGTCAAGATCGCCGTCTCCAAGGGAGCCGAGGTCTATGCCTTCACCACTTCAGCCAGCAAGGTACAAGACATCCTGGCCTTTGGCGCCAAGGAGGTCATCGTCGTTGATGATCCGGCCAAGCTGGCGGCTTATCAGGGGAAGCTGGACTACATGATCTCCACCATCCCCTACCAGTACAACGTCGCAGCCTATGTCTCGGTGGTCAAACCCTACGGCACCTTCTGCCAGGTGGGCATGCCCGAGCGCTTTGAAGTGACAATGAACGCCCTTGGCCTGGCCGCATCGCGGGTGAATTTCAATGCCTCCCTGATCGGCGGCATGAAGGAAACCCAGGAGGTGGTGGACTACTGCGCCGACCATAAAGTACTGCCCAAGATTCAGATCATCCGGGCCGAGCAGATCAACGCCGCCTGGGAAAGCGTGGTCAACAAGGAAGCCCGCTATCGCTACGTGATTGACGCCGCCACCTTCTGAGTCGATTGCCCCTTTGCCAAATTTTATGAATAGGTCAAGCGGCAGGTTTTGGAGTGGAGCGGCCTTTTGAGCGGCCGCTTACCTATTAAGGCGAACTACCGCTTCTGGCCGATTGTGTGAGTTGGCGCCTACGCCAGTAAGCTGACGTTCGCCAAACTCCGAATTTTCCACTGGCCGGTATCAGGAAGCAGCAACCAATAAGTGCTGTCGGCCAGTTGCTGCCGTTAAAGCCCTCCAATAAGCGGTCTTCTAGGGGCCGCTCTGTACCCTAAGCTGCCTCCGTGGGTATTTGAAGAGTGACGGCATGAAGGCAGTCACCTCGAAAGCATTTAGTTAAACTGCTGCCCTGAGGAGGTTTCATGCTGATTTCTGGCCAATGCCAATGTGGCAACATATCTTTCAATCTTGAGTGGCTGCCTGACCCACCCAGGATTCCTGCTTGGGCGTGTGCTTGTTCGTTCTGCCAAACCCATAAAGGCGTATGGACTTCGTTGCCATCAGCCGACCTGAAAGTCAAAATCATCAACAACACGCAGCTTACCCGGCACACCTTCGGCACGAGGACTGCCGAGTTCCTCATTTGCAAGCAATGCGAGGACATTCCTCTGGTGACCAGTGAGATTGATGGGCGCCTCTATGCGGTGGTCAATGTCCATGCGCTGCAAGGCATCTCGCCCAGCCTTCTCAAGCATTTTCAGTCCGATTTCGATGGCGAAAGTGTTCCAGAGAGAACAGCGCGCCGCCGTCGGAACTGGATTGCAAATGTATCCATCAACGGCTCGTAGGGCGAAAAGTCACCCAGCAATCCATGGCGCTGCCGTGCCGCATGCAAAATCGGAATGCCAGGCAACAATAATCTCAATTGAGCACTTGGGACATCCACCGTAGGCTTGAAGCCAATCGTTGGAGTATCCCAAGTAGCCATGACTTCGAAATCCACCAAGCCAGTAAAAATAGACATTCCCGCTGTCGATGGTTTTCCATTGCATGCCCATGCCTGGGTTCACGAGGTGGTCAATGGCGACGAGCTTTCACCAGTCGTCATCATCAATCCGGCCACTTCGGTACAAAGCCGTTACTACAGTCGATTCGCCGATTATCTTTACGCCCACGGATTCAATGTCATCACCTATGACTACCGGGGAATTGGTGGCTCCCGCCCCGAGAACATGCGGGGTTTTCAGGCCAACTGGCTTGATTGGGGAAGCAAAGACTTCGAAGGCGTGCTGAGATTTGCCAGCACCTGCTACAAGGGCCACGACATCCTGGTGGCAGCCCATAGCGTGGGTGGTTTCCTGGTGGGCATGGCACCGTCAAACCAAATCATCAAGCGCGTTTTCACGATGGGCTCGCAGTTTGCCTACTGGCGGGATTACGCCAAGCACAAGCGCTTTGCCATGTACCTGCGCTGGCACATCGTCATGCCGACCCTGACAGCAATCTTTGGCTACTTCCCGGGCAAGCGCCTGGGATGGCTTGAAGACACGCCGAGCGGCGTGGTACGTGACTGGATTTCCCCGGAGCCACGCTTCGAAGACATCTACAAATCCGGCCCGCAGGCACTGTCGGATGAAGAGCGAGCCAAGCTGGTTAAATCATTTGCTCAGGTCACGGCGCCCACGCTGGCCGTGTCGATGAGCGATGACGAGTTCGGCACCATTCCGGCTATCCATCGCCTGCTCAGCTACTTCAAGAACAGCCCGTCCACGCACCTGCGAATCGAGCCCGACGCTGTTGGTCAGCCTTCCATTGGCCACTTCGCATTTTTCAATGCCCGCTATGCGGACTCCTTATGGAAAGTTCCCCTGGCTTGGCTACGCGATGGCGTGGTCACCCAGGAGATTCCGGCACAGCTTGTTACGCTTGAGCAGAATCCGTAAGTCGAGCTTCCGTCCGAATCCAGTCAATCAGGGTTTGTGCCTGACTGCTTGCCGGCGAGTCTCGTTGAATCAGGTAGTAGACCTTGTTTGAGCAGGGGCCGGGAAGCGACGTCGGAAGCGCAATCAGGCGACCATCGGCCAACATGGCGCCGATGATTTGTCCTTTGCCCAAGGCAATGCCTTGACCCGCGACAGCAGCATGAATCAACTGGTCATACAGGTTGAAGCGAATAATGCCTTTGGGTTTCACACCTGCCCACCCTTGTGACTCCAGCCAGTTACTCCATTGCCATGCGAATGACGAGTCTCCCTCGAATTCCAGCAGGGTGGACTGCTCAATCAATTCGGGTCTATCCAAACGCTTCATGCCAAGGCTTGGATGGGCAACCGGGAAGACGGTCTCGCCAAATAGCCGACTTGCGCCTGGCGGCATCATGCGTTCCTCGCCATAGCGAATGGCAATATCCAAACCTTCTTTTCGCAGGTCCACAATCTGATTGTTTGCAGAGATACGCACCTCGATTTCCGGGTGCTCCTGCTGAAATGCACCAAGACGAGGCAGCAGCCAAAGACCGACAAAGCCAATACTGGACGTAATCGTCACCGGTCGCCGGCGTAAGTTGTCTTCCAGTACCCCCAGCGCATCTTGTAGCTGCTGCATCGCGCTATCAGCGGCAACGAATAGTTGCTCGCCTTCCGGTGTAAAGCGAATGGCGCGATGCGTTCTTTCGAATAGCTTCACACCTAATGCCGTCTCCAGACCATGAATCTGGCGGCTGACTGCCGACTGGGTCAGGAATAGGTCGTTGGCAGCCAGGGTAATGCTCATGCGGCGACCGACCGCGACGAAGCCTCGCAGCAAATCTACCGAAGGGATTTTAGAGAGGCTGAGTGACATTACCAATCCTCATGCGTAGTGACAAAAAACTCAATTGAGGCATAGCGACACATCTATTCTAATAACCTGATTGCAACTATGACTACAACAAGATGCATGAGCAGGGCGAATGTTAATTTTGACCTGCTGCTCACCATCTGACAACGACCAAGGAGCTTGAATATGGCCCACATATCTGACCCGAACTTCGCCGAACGCGTATTAGCCAGTTTCGACAAACAAAACGCCATGCATCTGGTGAAAGCCAGCATGCCTGTCGTCGAAAGCGGGATGACAGAGATTCATGTCCCGCACTGGGAGGGTATCGAGCAGCAGCACGGCTTTGTCCACGGCGGTGTCGTCGGCATGATTGCCGATTCTTCCGCCGGCTACGCCGCGATGACGGTGGTGCCAGCCAACGCCTCTGTCCTCACCGTCGAGTACAAGATGAACCTGGTTGCACCGGCCGACGGCGAGAAGCTGATTGCCCGTGGCCAGGTCGTGCGGCCGGGACGTACCCTGATTGTGACTAAAGCCGAGGTCTTCGCCGTCAAGGATGGGAAGGAGACGCTCTGTGCGCTGATGCAACAGACCATCATGGTGATGCACGGCAAAACGGAGAAGTAACGGATGGCAGCTTACCTGCAAGATGGCCAATCTGAGCCGCAACGTAAAGCCGTCACCTTGCCGTCCCTTCAGAGCATGAAGAATGCTGGTGAGAAAATCGCCATGCTGACCTGCTACGACGCCAGCTTTGCAGCGCTCATGGATGCGTGTGCGGTTGATATGCTCTTGGTTGGTGATTCGTTGGGCAATGTGTTGCAGGGCCATTCGACGACATTGCCGGTGAGCATCGCCGACATCGCCTATCACACGGCCTGCGTCGCCCGCGGCAACAAGTCTGCACTGCTGGCGGCAGACATGCCCTTCGGCAGTTACGGAACACCTCAGTCAGCCTATGAGAATGCCGTGAAACTGATGCAAGCCGGTGCCCAGTTAGTGAAACTGGAAGGCGGTGCTTGGTTGTGCGACACAGTGCGCTTTCTGACCGAACGCGCCATACCGGTCTTTGCTCACCTTGGGCTAACGCCGCAATCCGTTCATCAGCTCGGTGGATTCAAGGTTCAAGGCAAGACCTCGGAGGAGGCCGAGCGCTTGTTAGCCGATGCGCTGGCCTTAGAAGAGGCAGGAGCGTCAATGATGCTGTTGGAGGCCATTCCCGCTTCGCTCGGCAAGTCGGTTTCGGAGGCGCTCCGCATTCCCACTATCGGCATTGGCGCCGGTCCTGATTGCTCCGGCCAGGTTCTTGTAATGCACGACATGCTGGGCGTCTTTCCAGGCAAGAAGGCTCGTTTTGTCCGCAACTTCATGCTGGGCCAACCAGACCTCGCGGCAGCAGTTCGCGCTTACGTCAAAGCGGTGAAGGACGATTCGTTTCCCGCGACAGAACATTGCTTCTGACTCACTGAGCCATCATCATGTTTCACACAATTCGACGCCCCGACGTGCTGTCCGTAACGCTGGCGGCGGCCGGCATTCTCATGGTGACCATGGGAACTCGCCAATCCTTTGGACTCTTCATCAGTCCCATCAATACCTCGACCGGAATGGGTATCGCCACCATCAGCCTGGCGTTGGCCATCGGGCAGTTCACCTGGGGTGCCATCCAGCCAATTGCCGGGGCTGTGGCTGACCGCTATGGCTCACGGTTGGTATTGAAGATTGCTCTGGTCACGCTCGCTCTCGGGTGTGCAATTACACCTTTCATCGACAACGGGTTCGGTCTGGCGATTGCCTTGGGCATCTTGGCGTCCATGGGGTCAGGAGCCGGCAGTTTTTCCGTATTGATTGGTGCTGCGGCCCAACGCTTACCGTTCGAATCACGCGGCACAGCATCCGGGGTTATCAATGCAGGCGGCTCCTTTGGCCAATTCATCTTTGCACCGCTCCTGCAAAAACTGATTCAGAGCATGGGATGGATGGGCGCCATGTGGGCAATGGCTTTGGCGACCCTGGCAGCTCTCCCACTGGTCGGAAAACTGACGGGGCCGACGACAGCGGTGCCTCAACATACTGACAGCCCAGGCTTGGGAGCGGCAGTGCTAGAAGCGCTCCGGAACCCCAGCTATTGGCTGCTGCATGCCGGCTTCTTTACCTGCGGGTTTCATCTTGCCTTCTTGGTCACCCATCTACCGGGTGAAGTAAATTTGTGTGGCCTACCGCCTAGTGTGGCAAGTTGGTCGCTTGCAATTATCGGCCTGGCCAACGTGTTCGGCAGTCTATATGCCGGTTCATGCATTGCCCGTTATCGAAGCAAATATGTGCTGGCGGTGATGTATGCCTCGCGGGCATTGCTGATTGTCTGGTATCTATGGATGCCACGTACCGAATGGACGTTCTACCTGTTTGCTACCGGGCTGGGCTTTACATGGCTGGCCACGGTGCCCCCCACTGCGGCGATTGTCGGGAAGCTTTTCGGTACTCGCTATTTGGCGACCTTGTTCGGTCTGACGTTGTTGTCACACCAGATTGGGGGTTTCCTGGGAGCATGGCTGGGTGGCATCACGATGGCCCAGTTCGGTGACTTCTCTTGGATGTGGTACGCCGACATTGTTCTTGCAGTCCTCGCGGCCTTGGTCAATCTCCCGATTAAGGAAGGACCAATAACAAGACCACCTAACAGCTTGGCAGCAGGAAGCCTTGCGCAAGAAAATCAATAATCCTGGTGCCGTTCGGAGTCACAAAAATGAACCATATTCACTATCTTGATGACCTCAAGGAAGGACAGCGCTTTGGCTCGGGGCGCTTTTTGATGGATGCAATGGCTATCAAGCGCTTTGCGGTCGAATTTGACCCCCAGCCTTTTCACCTGAACGACGATGCAGCGAAGGCGACCTTGTTTCAAGGCTTAGCGGCAAGTGGTTGGCATACCGCTGCCGTGACCATGCGACTGTTTGCCGAAAGTGAATTCAAGCCTGCTGGCGGTACCATCGGGGCTGGCCTGGATGAACTGAAGTGGTACCAACCCGTTCGCGCCGATGATGAACTTTATCTTGAAACCGAGATTCTTGAGGTACGCCCGTCCCAATCGAAACCGGAACAAGGCATGGTCAAGGCTCGTGTAACGACATATAAACATCCTGGCGAAGTCGTTCAAGTCTTTGTGGCAAATCTCGTCGTAAAAAGGAACGTCACACAATGAAGATTCGCCAGTATCAAGTTGATGCTTTCGCATCGCGTGTATTCGAAGGCAACCCGGCCGCGGTGTGCCCGTTGGATGCTTGGCTGGACGACACCCTGCTTCTGGCCATCGCCAACGAAAACAACCTCTCGGAGACGGCCTTTTTCGTTTCCAGTGAACGCGGTTTTCAGCTCCGGTGGTTTACGCCGGTCGCAGAAGTTGACCTATGCGGACATGCCACGCTCGCGGCTGCCCACGTCATCTTTGAAATCCTGGGTTACACCAAGAAGCTGATAGTTTTTGAAACCCGTAGCGGTGACCTTGTTGTGAAATCCAATGATGGTCTGCTGACAATGGACTTTCCCGCAATCAAGCCTTTGTCGTGTCCAATTCCGGATGGCCTCGCCGAAGGGCTAGGTCTTACTCCCGTGGATGTATTGGCTGCCGATGACTACATCGCAGTCTTCCAGAGTCAAGAAATCGTTCAAGCGCTCTCTCCCAATCTATCCAAGCTCCAGGAATTGGGCCTCAGAGGGGTTGTTGTAACCGCTCCAGGCGAAGAGGTCGATTTTGTCAGCCGATTTTTTGCGCCAAAGCTGGGGGTTCCTGAAGACCCCGTCACCGGTTCTACTCATTGCGAATTGGCCCCCTATTGGGCAAGTCGCCTAGGGAAGAATGCTTTGCAGGCAAGGCAAGTCTCGAAGCGAGGTGGCAACTTGCAGTGTTGGGTTCAGGGAAATCGGGTGGTTTTGTCCGGCAGAGCGGTCACCTTCATGGTCGCTGAAATCAACCTTTGAATGGCTGATGACATCGGGAACCTGACGTTGATTGGCTAAACTCGTCAACGTCCGCAGAGGGTCGAGAGCACGTGTTCGCAGGTTTGGAAAACTGACGCTCGGAACGAAACCTTACCGAGAGGCAGGTAACCGGCGCATTGCTGACCGAGTGGTTCAGCTGCTCGAACGACCGCTGAGGCCGATGAGCAGAAGTCCAATACCCCGTAACCAACCAGGCACCACCCTCCGGTCGTGAGGTTTTAGATTCAATTGTTCTTTGCGTTCAGCCTACACCTCGTCAATGAGCTAGCAGCAATATTCTGCGCACTTCTACCGGCTTTGAATCGCTTTCATGCAATCCGGCCGCCATTGCCCACCGCTCGACGAACAGAACAACAAGGGCGGAATGTCAGGGGAGTTCAGGTTTTCAATTTTGATCCATTGAGTTTGCCCGGAAAGCTGGATCTGAGCGAGCGGGGGACGTACTTCGACCACCAGTGCACGATAGGGCCAGTTCTGACGATCATTCGAGACAACAACGACCATCGTGTCGCCAGACTTGAGCCCTACTCGGCCGCTGCGCGATAGCTGTTCCCATTGTTGCTTGGCAGCTCGCCATTCGGCTTCTGCCTTTTGTTGCGAGGCCTGATCACTGGCCACTTTGGTCTCCCGGGCAGCGCGATAAATGTCACGCGATTTAGCAATTTCACCTCGATCCTGCACCACAAGGTAACCGGGTCGTTGGAGCGTTGCATTCTCGATGGGCTTGATGACTTGGAACAGCGTCAGTTCAGCCAGCGGGAGGCTTTGGCTGAAGAGCTCTTTACCCTCATCCTGGCCAAAACAAACCAGTACGGAGTTGTTGGTGACTACACGTAGCACCGGATTCTGATCGGATGTGACCTCCGAGTATCGAACCGCAGTACTCGTGTGCCCGGTTTTCATTTTGCCATCATGGGCATCGCACCATTTTTCAAAGGCAGAGTTCCAGCGGCTGGCATTTCCTGCGGCGTAATAACCGGCGAGGGCGCCGGGCTTGTCCGTGTAGAGCAGAATACTCTTGGGTAACGCAGGAAAGACCTTCTCGGACGGCAAGTCGTCGCCAGCCACCTTGAGTAGTGCCTGCTTGAGCGACGCCATATCCAGCGCCCGTTGCTCGACCGGCTGCATCCCGTCCTGCGCAACGGGTGGCTTACGGGATTTATCGAGGTTAGTACCACATCCAATCATCGACAAAGCAAATGCAGCCGCGATCAGAACTGTCTTTTGAACTCGCATCTTGGATACCCGAAAACTAAGGATTCTTTAGTATGCCACAACCAGCATTCCTAAGATTCTCTTAGCCCTTATCATAAGGGGGCTTTGATGGATGATCTGCCGACATTTGCGCGCCGCATGCGTGAGGCACGAGAGATGATCGGCATCTCCCAGAAGCAGTTGGGCATTCAGGCGGGCATTGATCCCTCGGGCGCGAGCGCACGAATCAACCAGTATGAACGGGGCAAGCATTTTCCCGATCAACTTACCGCTCAGCGGCTGGCTGCCGTACTGAATGTGCCGGTATCGTTCCTGTACGAGTCGGACGATCAGCTAGCCACACTGATCCGGCAATTAGGGCGGCTTACGCCGGTCGAGAGGCAACAATTAAGCGATGCGTTGAAGTAGGGCCCATTCCCAATTCTTTGTCTGCCCGGCTGAAACGCATAAGCCCTCTGATTGGCAACTATTCGCGAAATTGCTGACTGAATTAAACAGCACGCCGAACGTCTGCACCCAACGAACGTAATTCAGCTTCTCTCCTGCCCCACCCTTTTGGGATTACCAATAATTAGATTGCATTCAATGCCCCTGTGCTGCCGCCGGCACTGGGGCATCGAATCACCAGCAAAACTCTAATAGCGGGTGCCGAAAGCATCCCCCTGAGGAAATGCACCATGAACCCCTGACTGCCAAGCCGCTTCGCTGGCCACCCGATCCGCAACCGACAGGATCGTCGCCTCGATAATCTGCGGCCCCCGAATACCTAGATGCTCAGCACCCCGCGTTGCAGTGAGCGCATGAACAAGTGCCAGGTACTGGCTTTCCGGAACAATGACGCCATCCTTGCAACGGGCAACCGCCAGCCACTCAAGAATGGTGTGGCGATATCCAACCAAGCGCCCGCGTTCGGAAAACTCATACCCCTCCCGCTCGGGGGTGAGACGGAAGTCATCGGCCTTGCCGGCATCGTGCAGGAATGCTGCGGCAATCAGAACGGAGTTGCAAACATCAGTCGTCCCGTTCGCCAGCATCTTGGCCTGCTCGGCAGTCTCGACGGCATGGCGCAGATTGCCGTTGGGGTATGGCTGATAGCCATGCAGCGCAGCCGGTCCGGTCAGGAAGCGTTCGAGGCGACTACCATCCCAGAGTACCGCTGTTACCAGATGCTGGAACGGCCGGGAAAGCTGCTCCCAGAGTGACGCGGCACGATGTACCCAAGACCGATCGCGCACCCAGCTGGGTGGAATGGTGTCAAAGGGATTGACGGTGGGCAGTGCCTTGTCGAGGCGATCAAGGCGCTTGATGCGCTGGCGATCGCTATCTAGCATCTTGCTGTCGATTCCGCGCAAGGCGACATAACAGCCGCGCTTGAGGCGACAATCCACCTGTTGTGATGTCCAGACAACCTTCAAACTGGCCTGCTCATGGAAGAGCACCGCTTCATTCGCAACGCCGCGACCATTCGGTCCCGGCAGCCGGGTAATACTGACCAAGCGGAAAATGCTGGGCAAGCGCTCGCTGGCACCATCGCGGCACACGCCGGGAAACGATTTGTTGCGATCAGCCATGATTGACCTCCATCTCATTCGGGGAAGCTTCCTTGGTTGGCGACTGCATCTGCTTGTCAGCGTTACCAAGAGTTGCCGTCAGCAGCCGCTCGAAGGCCGAGCCATCTTGACGGGTCAGGTTGGGCACGAAACGTCCATAGACCTTGAACAGCATTTCCGTAGACGTGTGTCCGAGTTGCCGCGCAATCCACAGCGGGTTCTCGCCACTGGCCAGCCACAGCGTGGCTGCCGTATGGCGTGACTGATAGGGACGCCGCGCCTTGATGTCGAGAAAGCGCAATAGGGGATACCAGACGCGCTTGGTGATGTTGTTGTGATCGAGCGGTTCGCCACTACGCGTACAGAAGACGTACTCGCTCTTGCCCTTGGTGACCTTGGCCTGCTCCATTAGCGCTTCGTAGACCAGTCCGCTCATCTGGATTTCGCGCTGCGAACCATCGGTCTTGGTGTAGTCCTGCTCGCCGGCCACGATGCTTTCGCGAACGAGGATCATCCGCTTGGTGAAGTCGACGTACTTCCACTTCAGACCGTCGATTTCGCCGGTCCGCATACCGGTAAAAAAGCGGACGGTGTAGTAGTTCCGGAAGTCGGCCCGGACGTTGTCCAGAATCTGCTGGACTTCGTCGAGAGTGAAGGGTTCGACGTCGCTTTTCTGAACCTTGAGCGGTTTGATGTTGCGAAACGGCGTGTTAAATTCAAAGCGGTCGGCCGCTTCGTTAAGGATTTGACGCAACGGCGTCATGATGGCGTTGATGCTTTTGGCTTTGAGTGTGGAACTCTTTCGTCCGGGTACTTTGGCGAGTGTCGAACGAAAGGCCATGATGTCTGCCTTGGTGATCTGGCCGACCACCTTCTCCCCGAATTCGGGAATCAGGCGCTTGTCGAGGATGTCACGAATGGTCCGCTGATGGCTCTTGCGCCAGCTGACCTCGCTCTCGCTATACCAGGTTTTGGCAAATTCTGAGAAAGTCGGTGTGGCAGGCGGCGGGGGCGTCTGGTTGGTTGCCGGGAAAGCCTGAGCGACCGCCGCAGCGACTGGAGTCACTTCCGTCGAACCACCCTTCTCCGGTGCAAACTTGGCCGCGCGCTTGCTGTTCGGGAAGTAGCGCTGGTAGTCGAAGGTGCCGGCGCTAATCTCGAATTCGATCTGATCGAGAAGCTTCTGAAGCTTCTTCCGATTTGAGGAAGTGTCACTCAGAGCAGTAAGCTCCCTGCAACGATGACCGTCATATCGGAAGTCGATGAACAACATCCCAGTATCTTTACGAGCTCGAATGCTAGCCATGACAGACCTCGCCAACGCGAGAGTTGTTTGGCTTGCTGTCTGCGACGGCAGCTGCTGAAGTTACCCGACAATTCCGACCCCCAGCCATCGGGATGACCAAATCATCATTGGAATTAACCGCAGGGGACAGGTAGGCCCCCTTGGAGGCGAGCACCATATCTTTCTCAATCCGTTCCCAGAGATAGAGAATTTTCCGCCCCCCAAACGGACGAATGTAATGCACGCCTTCGAGTAGGACCGAATCAAGCATCCGTTCGCGGATAGTTCGCACATCGTATTTGATTCGTGCGGACAACTCATCAGTCGTTAGGTAGGTATGAATTTGCGTAGCCATAATTAAATGATCTCCTTAAAATATAGGCGTATTAGAAGAACACATTGATACAAATCGATATCAAAATGACCTTCTGTAGATCACTATACAGCAAATTAGATCTGTTGAGGATTTTTTTAATCTTCTACAGATCAAATAAATTCATGGGTGGGCAAAATGATCAAGTGCAATCTTTCGCGGATGATGGGCGAGCGCAAATTGAAAATTAGCGATCTTGCTCGCGAGACGAGCATCAATCGAGGAACGCTAACTCGGATGTATCACGAGACCGCTGAGCGCCTGGAACTAGATGTCCTCAGTTCCCTCTGCCAGTATTTCGGATGCACTATCGCCGAAATACTTGAATACATCCCTGATCAGGCCAAACCCAAAAACAACGGCGCTGATTAGAACAACCATTCGAAATGCTTGCATGGCGCCCGTACAAGCCAAAAGGTCAAAAACGCCATCTTGACCAATTTTCGATAAATTACTTGGGCACGTCGTGGGCACAAATAGGGCACAACGTGGGCACGACAATTTTCAACCCTGAAAACAAAAAAGGACCAACGCCGCTAAGCTGTTGATCCTTCGTTGTATTTCCTGGTTGCGGGGGTAGGATTTGAACCTACGACCTTCGGGTTATGAGCCCGACGAGCTGCCAGACTGCTCCACCCCGCGTCCGTCAGAGGGGCGCATTATCCATGCCCTACCTTCCTCTGTCAATGCCTTCCGGCGAAATTCTGGCATTTATTTTG
>Ga0209507_1000867_pt1 | contig 27654 bp, 18 predicted proteins | sample AD_UKC028_MetaG_FD_184414 | JGI IMG/M metagenome (GOLD analysis project Ga0209507, IMG submission 184414) | Active sludge microbial communities of municipal wastewater-treating anaerobic digesters from USA - AD_UKC028_MetaG (SPAdes) (version 2) | ecosystem: Engineered > Bioreactor > Anaerobic >...
TCAGCAGGCACACCGCGAACAGAGGCGCGAGGGCGATCAACACCCAGGGGCCGAGCAACACCACAACCAGGAAAAGCGAAGCGACAATCATCGGCCACGCACTGCGCGGATGCAACTTTACGGTCAAACGATTCATTGGAATCATGCGAAATCAGCCAGGTCACGGCGGCAAAGCCGCATGCGGAGTGCGCAAATTTGAATTGAATCTCTCCTCTGGCAAGGCGCCTGTCGATTTAATGGGATCAGATTAAACGTGCGCGGGCTCAGAAAATGCGCCCCTCCACACCATGACGGCAATAAGCTCAATTTCCACGACTCGGCCAAAGCAGCCGCTCAGAAGTAGTGATGCCAACGGCTGCTTTACACAAAATTTCGGACACCCCCCAGACTTGTCCACAGATTTCGTGGATAAGTATTGTTTATGCAATTGCCTTAGATGCTTCACCGCTACAACGGCTAATAAGATGCCGAATCTGGGCTTGAACAGTACTCAGGTCTTGAAGAGTGATTTCGCCGATGGTGACTTTTGAGGTTTTTCCCTCGAAGGTCATCTGCTTCTGGACCCCTTGGAATTCGCCACCTGAGTGGTTCCAGGGGTAAAGAAGCAAAATAGATTGGCACTGGTATCGCTCAGAGTAGGCGAGCATTTGGTACAAGTCTGCTTGAGAGACTCCAAGCTTTCTCTCTTCAAGTTGGAGTCGCTTCCATTTCGTATCTACGATGCAGTGGGGGGCACCAGCTGACGTTACAACAATGTCGGGGCGCAATTGAAACAAGCGCTGATTTTTCTTCTGGTCCTTGGCGAGGTAATGCCTTGAGTGCTGCAAGTGAACCTCGTGGCCTAAAGGCTTCAATGCCTTCTGAGCTTGTTTGCCGATATAGCGTTCGAACAGTTCTGCCATGTCGAACATCAGAGCAAAGGACTGTTGGTTCCCTGAGTAAATGTCGGTGGTAAAACCTTGCAGGAATAGCTTGGCCAGTGACAAGCAGAAGCCAAATCGGTCGCTCATCCTGTCGAGCTTTACCCCTTCCATCCAGTCTTTGGAGAAGCTGACATCACTGACGTTCTCGAAAGCGGGCAAAAGCTCTCTTGCTGCTTGTTGTGTTGAGGCGTTACTGGCAACTCTAAGCATCAGCCGCACAGTCAGCTTGAACAGCTGGTTTAAGGCATGGTTTTCATCGAACTCATCGTATTCACAAGCTGTGCGCTCTTTGTGAATCAGGTTCCTTCGTAGCTGTTCCTCGTTGAGTATTCGACCTCGAACTGCAGGCAGGTCGTTCTCCTCAAGTCGATACTTCTTAACCAGGCCGCGGCGTACCTGGTCAGCGAGCGCACGGCAGAACAGGAGTATCAGCAAGTCGAGCCAACCAACCTGGCGGCTGGATAATCCAGCAGTTCCAGAAGTGCTTCCCCCCAAGTCATATGCAACTCTCAGCATCTCAAGGAGGTTGTGACGAACACCAGGCAGGTCGTCTTTGCCTGTGGTTTCAATCTTGGGCAGAAACTCGATGCTTCGAGTCGGCATTTGGATTGTGCCGACATACTGTTTGGGTCGAACCTGGGAACGGGAGATGTGCTCAATCAGGCGAATGCCCAGGTTGGCGCTAATCCGGTCGATGCTTTCTAACTCGGCAACGGTGAGCGCCCTCTCATCAGGAGATGAGAGGGAATTTAGAACGCGGATGGGCTCGTATTCCCGAAAGCTAACAACGCTCACTCGTAGATAGCCTTGAGCATGTCGGGAGTTAGCTTTTCAGCAACCTGGTAGGTCACGCGACCATTTCCAAGGTCACTTTCATTGCCAAACAGTTCAGCGGCTTCATCTTCTATCTTTCGGATGATGAAATTCTCCGAGGCTTTCGGCTGGATGTCTTTGAAGATGAGTTGAATCTTCGACCAGTCATCGAAGAAGTATTCTTGAAGTAGCGGAATGACCTTATGAAGGAATCGAGACTCGAGTTCAGCAAAGGATTGAATGCCGCAGAAATAAGCATGGCCAATGGTGTGCTCACGGTCGAACAGGTAGGCAATCCGCTTATTCAGAACAGAAAGTAGCTTCTTCATCGAAACACCACTGATGAAGTCGACCGTTAGAACCTCCGGATCGGGCATTAGCTCTTCGAAATGGAAACGCCTGCGCAGGGCGGTGTCCAGTAGGGCGATTGAGCGGTCTGCTGTGTTCATTGTGCCCAGGAGGTACAGGTTGGGTGGCAGACCGAACGGCGGTTCCTCGACGCTGTAAGGCAATCTAGCTGTCAACTGGTTAGCTTCGCCAAGGCGCTTGTCTTCCTCAATGAGCGTAATGAGCTCTCCAAAAATCTTGGCAATGTTGCCTCGGTTGATTTCATCGATAACCAGTACGAAACGCTTAAGCGGAACTGCTTCGACGTATTCAGGAAGTCCGAGAGCGAGGTCAGTCTCTTCGAGAAGCTTTAGAGCAGCCCAGAAAAAGGAGCCGTTGTAGAGCTTGGTGTCAGCAGGCTTCTTTATGTTCTGGCGGTTGGGCCAGAGCTTCTTTAGTTGGAATTTCGGGGTGTTGTACACCGTTGGGTAGTCTGGCAGGGTTAGGACGAAGCCTTGGCCCTTAGAGGCAGCTCGCACTTGTGCGGGATAGCCTTTCTTGAGTTTGGTTTCGACAAACCCAAGTTCGGATTCCTCAATGTTCTCGATAACCTGATTAAAGGCTCTCTCGAACCGCTCGTCGTCAGTCAGCCCACTGTCTGGCAACTTACGAGAAGCTATCCAGTTGTCTAGTGCGTCCTTGGCAATTTTCTTTAGTACCCCTGGCTCAACCGAGTAAATCAGCTGGCCACCATCGGTGGTCTCAGGGCGAATTCCTTCGATGAAGTCCTGGTAGGCATATGAAGGATGGAACGTGACGAACTCAATTTGCCCGTTCTCACGATAGCCATCAAAGCGAGCTTTTGTATTCTTGTACGCTTCGGGAGCCATCAATTCCTCAACTGTGCCGCCCTCGATTATGGCAACAGCTTCAGCAACTGAGCGGTAAGTCTTACCAGTTCCTGGTGGCCCGAAAAGAATTCGGTTCAACGGACCGACGTCTTCCACACTTGTCTCAACTGGCTTCGTTACAGCCTCCGAAATGACGTCGAGGTCCATGATTTCTTCCAGGTTGAGACCAAAGTAGGGTTTGAGGAGTGTTTGCTCAAATTCTGGAAGTTCGTCCTGAGGAACCTTCCAGAACGTAGAGTTACCTCTCGGTGTCCATTTCTTTGAGCTCTTCTCGTAAGGGGTCGAGAAGTTGGCTTTTTTCAAAACCTCATACGAACGCTGTACCCAGCCTACGCCCTTGTTACAAGGGGAAGCTGTGCTGGTAAGTTTTCCAAGGAGCTGGACTGAGTTGCCGTGGCACAGATAGATAATCGTTCCGACAGGTGCCTCTTTGAAGTCCTTACCTTGTTCATTGCCAGTATCCTCATGCATCACAGCCAAGTGGTCTGCGAAGTAGGTGGCTCGCTCGTTATCGTTAAAGCTTTGCCCGCCGTGGGAAATCTTCCATATCTCGAGGTCTTTTTCCTTCCAAGCGGCAACAATCCTTGAGCCGAATTCCAGAATGCCTTCATCCGTTACCTTCTGTGCAGTGACCAAACGCTGAAGGGCTGCCATGTTGAGCTTCTTGTCCGAATTGCCTAGAAACGCTCGTAACCAAGAGGGCTTATAAACGTCCACGATGGTGGGGGTGCTTTTGTCTTGGTAATGGAAGGCAATCTTCCATTTCACAGCCTCGCCCAGGTCGATTTTTTCAATAGCATCCAGGTCGCCACGTTGGGCAGCTTCAGCAATGTCGACTACCGTTTTTCGAACCTGAACAAATGCTGCGTCCTGCTCAGCGCCGTATTTCGAATACCAGCCGTAATCATCCGAATAAGCCGCACCGCCGCCGTCTTCTTTATCGGTCTTGTCTTTGCGGGAGAAGATGCCGAACTTGAAAGCGCTCCCACCCCAAATACTGCCCAGTTTGTCGAGTCGACTTTCTATCCAGTAGGAGAAGGTGTCTTTGTCACCGGCTTTTGTGTAGTCCTCGAGACTCATTGTTTTGAGTCTTTCAATGGACCAGGTGTTGTTGAACTCTTCCCAGAGTGCGTAGCGAGCTTCGTATTCTTCTTTGGTAGCCACGGGGTGTCCCTAATTCTTGGTGTTTCTTGAAAATCGCATTATGAGGCTGGAATCAATGCTGCGACCAATCCGTTACGAGTCAACGGCGCCTCGCGCTCATCAATGAGTGCCTCGGTAATTTTCAGCATTGACGGCTGGCTGGATTGTTTCTTGGCCATGCTATGGCTTCACCCAGTAGAATTTCCGCTCGTCTAGCGTCGGTTCGCCATCCCAACGGTAGGCCACCAACTTTCCTCCCTTGGCCACGCTGTAATCGACGCAGGCGACCTTGCTAGCAAGGAGCGCAGGAACTCCGGTAAGCCAGTAGTGGCCGACGAAAACCGGTTTTCCGCCATCGTGCCCAATCAAGGCGTGCGATGGAACGGGATCTTCCGGAAATAAAGCCCGTTCCTCTCCGAGCAGGTCAGTGTCTATACGTGGGTCAAAATTCGATGCAAATCTATGGGGCTAGTGGGTCAGTTTTAGGTGCAAATCAACAATCGGTTCTCTAGGTGATGTCAGCAACATCTACTTTAATCCATCAGCCCGCGCCCGAGTTACGTGTGGTTTATTCGCTGATCGAAGGTGCGGAGGCTGGCGCTGCATTGGTACAAGTTGGGCGGTAAGCGAGTACCAGAGAGCTGTCACGGACAAGCGCCAGCCCGTGGCCTTCAGCGACTCATGGCTCATCTTCTGGGAGAGACCGCTATACGATGCCCCGAGCGAGAATGGGGAGCTTGAGATGCGCAAGCTCGGGAGCGATGTAGCCCACGGGAACCGCGTGTCGGGGCGACACAGTCTGTCGCATACCCGGCCTATGCTCCAAACCGTGCCGGCAAGGAATGTCTGGCGACCATGATTAGTACTTGGCGATGGCAATCCGACTACTCGCAGTTTTTTCTGACGCCAGAGACCTACAGGCCTATGGCTGAATCGTAAAAGGAGATTCTCGTGAACCCGAATAACCCCCCCGTCAACCGCCCAGCGACGCTGGACGAAATGGAACGCGCACATCACGCGCTCATGACGTTTTCCGGGATCAGTGGTAGCTGCAAGAAGATGATGTTGAAGGCAGAAATCGCATGCATCAAAATGGGCACCGTAGATCAGAACAGCGCAAGCCGACCTCTGATCATCCACAATTTTTTCAGTGTCATCGACAGCCCTGCCGAGTTCTTGCTGGTTCCGGCAGGCACTTACGACATTCCCGCCGAGTTTTTCCAGCGCAATCAGGACCGATGCATCATCGGCCTGCCTTGGAAGAAAGCCGATTTCCCAACGCTCAGGCTCGAAGGACTACCATGGCAGAAGAGCCTTTCGATTTACGCAAATTCACGCGGGTCGGAAACCGTGCCACACGTCATTGATGCTTCTAATCTGCGCTTCGCAAACGTCCGTCTGGATGCGATTATCCCAACTGTACTGGAAATCCAGAATATGGAAGTCGCGGGCGGCTTCTTGACCGGCCTGCATCAGCACGTTGAATACAGCAAAAAAATCGAAGTGCTAGACAGTATTGGCGACAAGCTCTGCCTCGGTCGTGAATGGGCACATGCCGCCTACGGACCGGAATGTGTTGCGCGGCACGCCGGTATCAAGATGCTCGAAGGCGCATACATGGGTCTTCTGTCTGGCGTGGATGGCATTTTCAAGCCGCTCGTAGCTAAGGGCGAGCGGATAGATCGTGCGCTGGGATGGAAATAGGGCCTTGCATTCACACATGTGGCACGAACTGTCGTGCCACTGCGCAGCCCAAGAAGAGGTTTTACACAACTGCTTTTAACCCTCGCTAAGCCCCCGCAATTCTCGTCCGGTGCCTTCGAACGCCACCGAGATGCGGCCACCTAAGTTCTCGGCGTCTGCTTCGCGCAATTGCTGGTGGATCTGGAAGCTATTGCAGCCAACTTTTCGGCGATCCTGCAATCGATTCAACCAGACCTTACTGGCCAGCCATTTTTGGGCGCAATGATTGGCCTGCTTGGTCAAAGTTTGGGTGAAATCGATTCCGTCACAGACGGGCCAATCCCAGCAGGTCAGCGATTTGCTGGTGGACGGTTTGCCAATGCTACTGATTGTGTAGCGCTAGCCTGCCATCCACCGGAAAAACACATAGATGAACGTTACCATCAGCACGAACGGCGCCAGCCAGACAAACAAGAATGCCGCCACCGGCAGCAGGATCATTCCCAAAAACACTACGCCAACGATCTTCTTGACCAATGGCCGCAATTGCTCATCGCTGACCCAATTGGTCGCGCGGGTCACCACATAAATAACAAATGCAAAAAAGGCGGCGGGAAGAATCAAGGCCATAACAAACTCCTGATGTCATTTGACATTGAGTAGTATCGCCAACCAACCCGACAGGCTACGTCGCAGCAATGCGCCAATCGCCGTTTCGGCTGCCATCCAGCGCAAATGCGCATGTGATAATTCTGCCTTTCATTTCTGAGAATTGCCGTGGCCCGCATTTCCCCCACGCTGGACAGCATTCGATACGACGCCGGGTTTTTCCGTGAAATCGACGTACTGGAAAAACTGCAAAATTCACTTGCCGATGGCTACGAAATTTTCCACAGCGTCGCCATGCACACCCTTTCCGGCAACGCGGAACATCACGGCGAAATCGACCTCATCGTTCTCGGCCCCAGCGGGGCCATCGTGCTGCTCGAAGTCAAAGCTGGCGACGTCACCTTGCGTGATGGTGGAATCTTCAAGGCGTACCGCGACCAGGAACGCGACATCGTCCGGCAAACCCAGACACAATATGCCGCCATGCGTAACCGCCTGACTGCGGCGCGTCTCGATGCTTACGTTACCAACTGCCTGGTCTTGCCCGACTATCGAATCGACAGCGACGCCCACATCGTTTCGATACCAAGGGAGCGCATCATCGATGCGGAAGACTACGAAGCCCTTGGCGCCTGCGTTCAAGAAATCCTGGATCGGCACTACGCAAAAAGCGACATTGCCGAAATACGCCGCTTTCTCGCCAACGAATTTCAGGTTTCCGCAGACCTCAAACGTCTTGGTGCCCAGCTACGCAACACCAGCCGCCGCCTAGCCGAGGGATTGGCCACCTGGGTACCGCGCATTGATGCGCCAAGCGGCGTCATCCGGGTCAAGGCCAGCGCCGGCGCCGGTAAAACCCAGCTTGCGCTTCGTCTCTTGAACGATGCGGCAACCCGGCAGGAAAGCGCACTCTACATCTGCTTCAACCGCAGTCTGGCTGACCACATGCGCCAACTGGCGCCCGCAACATGCCGGATTGCCAGTTTCCACGAACTATGTGTGGCATATTACCGCGCGCAACACGGCAACCCCGATTTCAGTCGTGCCGAAATCTTTCAAATCCTTGAACAGCACTACAGAGAGGCAAGCGCCAGCTTTTCTCCGCAACACGCCCTCATCATCATCGACGAAGGTCAGGATTTCGAGCCCGGCTGGGTAGCAAGCCTGCTGCCTCTGCTGCAAGAAAACGGCAACCTCTATTTGCTGGAAGACGACAACCAGCGCCTCTACCAGCGCGACGCTTTTGATCTTACCGACGCGGTCACCGTAAGTTGCAACGATAATTTTCGCAGTCCCAAAGCTATCTGCAACACCATCAATGCCCTTGGGCTCACCGTACCCCCGATTGACCCGCGCAGCCCCTACGAAGGCGAACTTCCCGGCTTTCGCGTTTACCGCGATACCGACAGCCTGATCCACGAAACCGCCGAAGCGATACGCTCACTCGTGCAACGCGGAATTCCCCTGGAGGAAATCGCCGTACTCAGTGGTCAAGGCCTTAGCAAATCAAAGCTGATGTGCCTAGATCAAATCGAAGACATCACCACCCGACGCTTCACGGGGCAATTCGACAAAAACGGCACCCCGATTTGGACTCGGGGTGCCGTTCTCATTGACAGCATCTATCGATTCAAGGGACAAAGCGCCAGCGGTATCGTGCTGGCCGAACTCGATTTTAACGAACTCAGCGAATCAGTTTGTCGCAAACTTCTGGTTGGCATGACGCGGGCGGAAATTGGCTTGGAGTTGGTGGTTTCCGTTGCGGCAGAGATGTGTTTGTCATTCGAACTCATCACCTGTTGACTCAGAAATACACAGTTTGGACTCCCCTTGCGTCAAAGCACGGGGCGGGGAAAGAGTCTGTTGAAATTATCGAGGCTGGCTTGGCCGGTTCCCAGCAAGCCTCCTCAAGAACTGCAGTCGTTTGCCGGACAGCTTGAGTGAAGGCTTCAAATATCCGCTGTAGCTCCTTCAGCAACTTTTCCAAAGGAACCGTATCTTGTTTCTGATCGAGTTTGGCAATGGTTTGATGTATTTTTTCATAAAGCTCAGCACCTCCAATTTCTAATGCATCAAGCTGGAGACCGTTTATTGCCAGTTTCTGCTGACAAATTGCGTCGATGTCTGACTGAATAGCGTGGTCGTACATATTAAAAACCTCCTTCAGTCTACCTTCGAGACTTTCCTTGGCATTGCCGCATTGGTTGATTTTGGCAAAAAAATTCATCAGGCTTTGACCACGGTGTGCAATTTCCCTGCGCATGGTTGAACTGTAGGCGGTCATGCCCGCAAAAGAAATGCTCTCGCATGCCATTATGCTTGCCACTTCATTCATTATGGACTCAAGATCATCTTCAGGTTTAAGGTCTGCTTTATTGAGCACTACATATAGCGATCGGTTTTCAATACCAATCTCGTGGAGAAAAACCAGATCCGAATCAGGGATTGTCCCATTGGCGTCGAGGCCAACAAGCCAGATTATTGCGTCCGACTGGCGGGCAAATTGAACGGCGGTGAGCTTGTCGTTTTTGCTGTATTCACCCGCTGTGCCTGGAGGGTTATAGCCGGGGGTGTCGATGAAGCAAATATTGCTAAAGTAAGTTGGGTCCATCTCGACGCCTACGCACATAAAAGGCATAAGACTCTTAAGGTCGAAGCTGAAGGAGTTGATAAACGCATGGGAAATGCCTTTGTAGAACTCCGTGTCTAGTTCGATGTAACCACCATTGGAAGAATAGCCCCGAATCAGACGTTCGGGAGTTGCTAGTACATAGGTTGGGATGGCAGTCACCGGTTGTATGCCAACAGCCAAGCGGATCTCGCGGTCGAGAATAAAGCTGTTGATAAATTCTGACTTGCCACTACTAAAGCCGCCAACAATGCCTACGGTTGTCCGTTCGAAAATGTCCGGGAAACCGACCAGCAAGGCTAGCTCTTGTTCAATAGACTGCAGCATGAGAAGTGCAGAGGCTTCCGCAGCCAACGAAGATTCGGCTTCAGCAAAAGCCATGTAGTCGTTTGCCAATAACTGCCGAAAAAGGCTTAATCCTGCGCTTTCCGGTGGTCGGGCAGCTAATAATTGCGAAATCAGTTGAAAACGGGTCCAGGTGTCACCATGTCTCTGCTTCTGTGTGTTTAACTCAGTAGCTAGCTCATGCCTAGCTTCCTGCTCTTGGACAAGGGAATTTTGAACAGCATGAAAGGCAGCGGATTTCTTATCCAGTTCCGCTCGAGTTTCATCCAGCGCTTGCCCAAGCTCCTGGTTGGCCAAATTTAGTTTGCTGTGCTCCTCAATCAACTGGGCATGGCGGGCCGCCAAGATGTCGAGCCGCAACTTTGACTGCTCACTGTCCTTCCGGTATTGAGCTCGGGTTCGGTTTAGTTCCTGATGCAATCCCTGAAATTCGGCCCGGGTCTGCCCCAAGTTAGCCTCGGTGGTGGCTAACTCCTTCGCTAGGCATTCCCGTTCCCTGAGCATGGCCTGCACTTGCGCCTTAGCGTCATGATCCTCGCGTACTAACGCCTCATGCCGAGTGTAGGCGGAGCTTAGATCATCGATGATATTGTCATAGAGATATTTGCGTCTCCACACAAAGAACCTTGACAGTCTTTCCAAGCGTTCAAAGAGCGCTGGAGAAAATAGCTCCGACATCAGGCAGCCTCTAATTCTTTGGCCATACGTTGCAATCGATCAAGGGTCAGCATTGCATTACTGACTTGCTCTTCGAGTTGCGTGATTCGAGTGTGCATGTCCTTAAAGAACTCATCACCAATTGAGCGCGGCAGGCCGTTTGCAATCAGATTGGTAAAGTCTCGGATTTGGCGCGTTGCCTGTCCCTTTAGGTTTTGCAGAAGGCCCTTGGCATCATCCAAAAATTTGTGTGCCTTATCATCCTCCAAACAGCTTCCTGTCCCACTCAATTTGTGCAACTCACTGCTGTCGAGTTCGAATTCCGGAATTTCAATATTCGAGACAAGGCTCTTGACTGTGCGAATTACTAGAGCTGGATCTACCTCATCGCCGAGATGCAGTCTAGCGACTTTAGTGATGTCCATTATGAGCTGCTGGCGAAACCGGTTGATTAAATAGTCGCTGTTGCTTTTTAAGGAGCTAGCCAATCCCTCAGCGAAGTCATCCAGGCCGGCACGGACAGGATTCAAGTAGAGTTTGAACTTATTATCGGTATACACTTCCTTGCCACCGCCCCAGCACCAATTTGCAAATTTTGCAGGGATGCTGTCCCGCACTCGGGTGTCTGTTTTATTTATCTCCTGAGAAGCCCCATTAAAAGCGACTTCCGTATTTCCATACGTGTTCTTTAGCTCTTGGTTGAGTGTGTGCTGCAGTTCATTGCGAACGTAGCGAAGGTTGTCGGCAAGTACATCATCGAGCTCCTGTGTTGCCACTACGATCAGGCTATCTAATTTCCGCCGCTGCGACTTCAATTCATCGATATCGGCGCTCTTGATCTCGTGGTACTTACCCTGAGTAAATTTCAGGAGGTCCGCGCGAAATGCTTCTAATGCGGATGACTTCGCTCTAACAAGTTCTGCGCGGCGTTGTTCTATGATCGTATTTTTTTTCTCGCGAACGTTGTTTAGCACCTCCCGCAGCGCAGCGGTGTTGGCTAGCAGATCTAGATTAGCTCGGCAACGTTCAGGGTTGTCAGGAGTGAAAAAATCTCGGTAGTGAGTCTGCAAGTTCTCCCACGCCTTAAGCTCACCGCTGTCCCAACTTTCCTGCCGATTGAAACGATCCGACAGGCTATGGCATATACCCGATGAGTGAAGTACTTTGCCTGTGCTGCGCTGAATCAGGTCATCAAATGTGCTGCCAATTTCGGGGTGCTGATCCTTTAAGCGGCGCAATGTTTCAACTGTGTGCTCACTAAGTGTGCGAGTAATTTTTTCCAGCGCGCCCTGAAGAGTTGGTTGATGTGTGTCACTGCCATAGAGTTGGTTATCTACCTGGCTAGCAATTAACACCAGCTCCTGAATGCCCTCCTTTTGGGTGATCCGGCTCATTAACTCAAGATCCTGCTCGCTAAGGAACTGCCCAGCTGGACTGACGATAAATACTACGTCACAGTCCTTGAGCAGCCTGGAGGTCCGCTCTTCACGGGACTGTACCGGATCGTTTAGACCTGGGGTGTCAATAATTTGAACGTTTCGCAGCGACTCCAGCGGCAAAAAAATGTCTAGGCTCTTTGTCAGTGGCATGTAGCGCCCTTTGGCACCTACATAGTCTATTAACTGATTAGCCAAAGACTGGGCATTTTCCGCATGAAGTTGGCCCAGATTCTTTAGATCGGCCAAGCTAATCCCGGATTTAGTTATGCGCTGCCACTGATCATAGGCCGCGGCCATGGCATGCTCTGCTTGGAGTGCGCGCCGAGCGGATGAATCAACATAGTTGGCGAATTGCTCGTCATCGACCGGTTGGCCGCTGCGCAGGAGGCGTTGACTCAGAGCATCCGCCGCCTTGACCCGTTCTTCAGTAAGACATGCCTCAAAGCGCTCGGCATTCATGCGAATATTGTCTAAGTCCGCCGTATTGTAAAACTGCACCTGGGCGCTAAATGACTCAGCGTACGTCAGCGTTGTCAAGGCGGCAGTCATGGGCGTAGCGGCACGGGGAAGAATATTATGGCCGTCGAAAACTAACGCGTTAAGAAGCGAGGACTTTCCGGCTTTGACGCGGCCTACGACACCAATCTGCAGTAGCTTGTTTTCCTCTGCTAACCTGTCAAACGAGCGAGTTAATTCGTCGGTCCGATTTATGGCATGCTTCTTGACCCAGTGGGAGATGTCCTTGCCTAGTTCTTGGTGGTATTCATCCATCCACCTATGCAGCCGCTGATTCAGTTCGAGAACGTCTTGCGTATTCATGGCTGTCCCTAGCTGTAAAGTGTGCCCTTGGCCAGAAGTTGAAGGCGCTCTCTAACATCCAAAAACTCTGCGATCTGCCGTTCTATAATTTGGCTATCCTTGCTACGGTTAGACTGTAATTCATTGATGATTTTTTGTTTTTCACCGATCTCATGTTCGAACTCGGCGCTAACTTGGGCGACCAAATTGTCTAGTTGTGCATTTAATAGCTGAGGTAACTTACCTCTCAACTCTCGTTTTACTGACGGAATTACTTCGTTAAGAATCTTTTGCCGGAGTTGGTCTCGCTGTCGCCCCTCATTGATAAAGGACAAGATGTTTGGCAAGAAGATGATGGCGAGTTCGATTAAGGGGTTAACTACCGAGGTAGTAACGGCGATGATCGTTGCCAAGCTCTGATAGCGAATTCTGGGAAGCGGTTGCCCCTCTTTCCAGTCAGTTTCCTTCTTCCGTGTTTCCAACTCTCGGGCATTGCGCTCAGCCAGAGAGTTACTCCAGTTTCCCAAGGTCTCTCCGGTTTTCTGCAGGCTGCGACAAATCCTCTCAGACATACTATTCAGCCAGTTTGGGTCGTTGTTGAAATTACCCATGGACTTACCCAGTTCTCCAAGTGCCTGGGAGAAATCTGAGACTACGGAGCGGCTTATCAAGTCCATCTGATCTTTGATGGTACGAGTCATTGAGCCACGGACGATGTCCGAGACGATTCGCGAAAATGCCTCCTGGTTGCCGGAAAGCGCTGAGTTGACCAATTCCTCCTTGGCATTTTCCAGATCTCGTCCGGCCTCGGATATGCAACGGTCCACCGTACGGTCTAGTTGCTGATCACGTAAATCAGCCAGGATATTGTCCCGCTTGCGCTCAATTTGGCGGATGCCATTGGCCAGTTCGCTCAACGCGTGTTCGTTTTCGACCTGATTCCTTTTCAGCGAAGTCAATGCGAGATTTACTTGGTTAGTCAGGGAGTGAGTAAGATCTTTCAGGCGGTCTTCAAATAACCTCCGAACAATATGTTCAGGCTCGAGTTTCGCCAGCACTTCTGCAATCCGGGTACTGCCATCAAGACCGATGCGAACGAGGGGCTGGGTGGTGGAAAAATTAAATTTGATTTGTTCTTCGATAAGTCCAGCCACTTCGTTGATTTGCTCGTCAGAACGAAGGTTGACCTTGTTCAAGACAAATGTGAAATCTCGTCCATAGGTCTGCAGGATATCTAGTTGACGCATCATGGACTGAGTGATGTTTCCGTCTTCGATACTGGTAACCACAACAAAATGTGCTCCGCGGGGCAGATAATATGCGATGGCTTTGTTGTGGTTTGCCAGCGATGATCCGAAGCCAGGCATGTCGACCAATACTAGTGGCGACAGGGATTGGAGGTGCGGGTTGTCGAGGTATAACTGTAGATGGGTAAATTCGCTTGCCCGTGTTTTTAGACTTGAAAGCAGGCTTACGTCTAGACGTTCACAGCTACCATCCAATCGAAGTGCAAGAATGTGTGGATCGCTGCTGTAGCGCAGCTCAGTTGCGAGTTCTGTTTCAGGGGTAAGTCCGACCCCAAGAACGTCTGCTCCGAGAAAAGCATTGAGGAGGCTACTCTTTCCTGCACTAAAGCTGCCGATCATAGGGATGAGCAATTCCGTTTGCTTAACGTCTTCCCTAAGATTGCCAATTTCATCGGACTGGATGGGGGTTCTGTTGATCAGTTGCTGTACAGCTTTAAGATAGTTCTCGTATGCGTCTTGAGTTTTCAACATTCGGGATATTCCTGATCGACGGCAAATAGTTGTCAAATAAAACGATGCGAGCGCCCTTGGGCAGGGTCTAGGGCGTTCTGGTAAAGATTCTTGGAGTAGCTGAGTTACTGTCTATCCACAGTATTGAACGATGGAAATAATGCCGGCGTCCCCCATGACAGAAGCAATGTCTTCGGATATGGGGGCGAATGGCGTTCTTGCTCAGATTCATTGTGCATTGGTGTAATGGTTTTGGGCCGCTGCCATGCAAGGCACGTACTTGTAGGCTCTGCTTGAGGTTCCGGGGCGATTCAGTCTTATCAGATTCCAGGAAATCACCTCCCAAGCAATTTCACCAATACATCTTCAATCACGCCCGGCTCCCGCCTCTCCAACTCAGGGTGCCCACACTTCGGGCAGAAATCAAAATAAAACACCCCGGGAACCATCACATCGCTTGTTGGCGCCACGGTCTTTTTCCAGCCACAACACGGGCAAATGTAGGTGAAAGGTTGAGGTTTGATGGGCATTTGTTCTTGTCCTCTCGCGCTTATCGCGCATCGTCATAACGATTATGCATTTTTGCAGACGTTTCCGACAAGTTGCGTCGCAGGGATTCGGGGGCCAAGGCTTCAACGCGCTCGCCAAAACCCAATAGCCACCATTTGAGCTGTAACGTGTTGGCGACCGTTGCCGATACATCGAGGGTTTCGGGTTGGCCGGGCAGAGATTGAACTTGTTGATCGCTACTGAGTGGTGTCTCGCGCAGGTGTTCGCCGGCACCATCGTAGAAGCGGAGTCTTAACGCGATTGGTTCGCCAGCGCCAAACTCCCAGACACCGCGCGCGACCTGGTTGTCCAGATCGAAATCCGGCGGTGGAATTACCGCTTGTTCGCTCATCGCCACGCGCTCGATGCGGTGCATGGCAAGCGTGATGGTGTTGGGGTAGTCGAAGAGACGGGCGTAGAGGTAGAGAATGCTGCCGTGCTGGATAAGCGCCAGGGGATGGATGGTGTAGTTTTCCGCTTGCTGCTGGCCTTTTTTTCGATAGGCAATTTCGAGTTGCCGCTCTTTCAGCAGTGCGTCAGTAACGACGCGATGAACCTCGACGTCGATTTTTGGCGGAATGAGGGGTTGCGTGGCTGGAACACTTCGGATCTTGTCGAGCCAAGATCGTACAGGGTAAGGATTCGGCTCGCTGTTGAGCCGCTCGCGTGCCGATTTAAAATAGGGGCGCAGTGCTTCGATGGTACTGCCCGGCATGACCTGCCTGAGGTAACGCTCCGCGAGCGCCAGCATGAGCGCTTCGGTGCCGGTCAGGCAGGGAAGATCGAAGCTTCTGGCTTCCTTGTCCCAACTCCAGCCATAGGGTTTTTCGCGGTCGTCGACCGTAAGCGGAAAGACACTTGAAAGCTCGTTTAGGTCACGCTGTAGCGTTCGCTCGGTGATTTGAAACCCTTCGCCGGCAAGCTGTCCGTGAATCGCCTGGATGCTGATCTTGTGCGGGTATCGCGGAATCATCCGCAGCATTCGCCAGTGGCGAAAAAGCGTGTCGTGTTGCTTGGGCATTATTATTTTTTGGTGCTTCGGCGTAACGGGTTTCGTGCGTACTGGCCTAGCGTGTCTGTCATCAGACCAATGGAATCTTCCGGAAGTCTCTCACATGACGGAGGGCTTGGATATTCCATTGTGGTTCGCGTTGTGAAAAACTTCACGACAATGATGGGATTGGCCGAAAGTTCGCCTTAGCTTTTCATTACCGATGCCGTCTGCCCCCCCAAAAACAATGCCTCACGGGATTGTTAGCAGCTGATTCCGGGAAAACGACCGGTGAGCGATTCTTGCAGCCCTTAAGGATGAAGAACGCCAATGACCGCTGTGGCCGATATTCCGCCTCATGCCAGCGGCAACGGGCAGTTGGTCGGCCTTTACCAACCTTGGGCCTCTGGCCAATCTCGGGCGGCCAACACTGTTCAGGTTGTTGGGCGACAGGCTGAAGGGGCGAAACAACTAGAACAGTTGTTCAACGCAGAAATTGCGCTCCCCCGAGATAATTCGGTGAAAGACTTCCTGAATAGTGCTGACGAGAAATTCTCCGGTTTCAAATCTCAAGGAGAGTGTATGAGAGAGGATAGCTATCGCATGGATAAATTTCCAATGGCATTAGAATGAACAATGCCTATTCAAAACTTATCGCATGTCGCCTATCCAGCAAAAATCGCCCCAGACCAATCCTTATCAGCAAAGCTACCAGGAGCTACTTTCATCGGGAGTCGTTGAAGTAAATGCAGCAACGCTCGTTATTGAAAATTACCTGGACGGAAAACCCGCCCGTCGCGGGAAAAACAAGGTCACGCAGTGCGAACGCGATTTAGCTTTCTGGTCTGCCGAATTCTTGCAAGACATCCCCGCAAAGGTTTGGGGAACTGATGTGATGACGCTAGCGCTGGCACGTTACCTTGACCAAGAACGAGTCAGCAATCCCTTACTACTCAGTCGCATTGCCGATATTGAGCCAGTTACCTTGTGCAAGGCAATTCGCTATGCACGCATGGCGTATTGCCCGAAACCGACACGACTTGCGGAGCTCAAAGAACTTGCTCATGCCGCTCCAGTCGTTGCGGAGCAATGCCTGATTCTCGACATCTTTGCGCAGGCCTACCAAGATCGTCTGGCGGACCTTGAAACATTGAGGGCAATGCTTTCTGAACTGTCGCCATTTGAAATTTTGATCTACGCCAGTCTCTACGCTTTCGAGCACCTTGTGCCACGCGAATTTGACGCTCCTTCATGGGAACTTGGCGAACGTAGGGACGCAGAAACCATTTGGTGCGCAATCAACGACCTCATTGTCTGGAAACTGAAAATATCGCCTGAGTCGGCAATCAAGCTCTCCGAGCGGGAAATCGGCATTTCCATAGGCACACACCTATCGCCCTTCTTGTTCCCCTCCCCATCAGGACCCACCCCTCGCCATGATCTGAAAAACGCATTTGCCCATCTATTGGCGGCTCAAGTTGAAATGAATGAATTCATTTCCCGGTCCGTCGATGCCCATAGCTACGATGACGCAGTACGCTTCGTACGCCACGGGCCAGGTTTGGAAATAGAAGAAGCGGATTGCTCGATACGCGACAAATGGCATCGTGATGGCGAAAAACTATCGTTGTTACATGGGTACTGGTTCTATCGAGCGCTCAACCAATTCGTATCGTCCGATATTGCTGCTCATCAAATTGGTCGCCCGGAAAACCACGAGGCCAACAGGCTCGCCTATATCCGCGCAATTCGGGTCCAACTCCAACTCGACGAGGTCTATGGTATCAATGACGCGGTAATGCTCGAGTCTGGTGAGCGGGTTGATCTCTTCCAGGCATTGCTGTCCCTGGAGCTGACCTCCGCCTTCTTCCAGCAAGATTTTCTGCAGCGTCACGCTGAATTGATGCTCGACTCAGAATCCTGGGTGGTCGCTTTGGGAAAGCTAGCCTTGGAAGGACTCGTAGAAGGAATGCAGATTCGCTTTCCGCTGACATGGTCGGATCGAGAGCAAAAGATCCGCTCGATCGTTGGTTGGACTGTTTGCGAGAAGCATCCCAAAGGTAGCCTACCAATGGCAGCATTGATTCTCGACTTTTGGACCAACGACTGGATATCGCTAGCGTCTCGATTGCGCCAAGGTGGACCCGGTATCTCACCAGAGGTTCTGGAACGCCCTTTCCTCAAACTTGGACAATATTTTGTCCAATTACCATGGCTGACTGGCCTTCAAAACAACAGTACCGCTGCCATCAACAATCTACGTCGGATCGGCGCACGGCGTGCTGAAGCACGAGATGAAACCCGACGTATAGAGGAGAGGCTAGGAAAGCTGTTTGAATCTCGAGGATTCAATGTCATCGCGAACTGGACACCTGAACCCGCGAGCTATCCTGGGGTTGGAGAGATTGACTTGATTTGTGCCAGTGACGAGATCCTATTGGTCATTGAGGTCAAATCAACGTTTCTTAGGCGCTCGCAGCGTGATGCATGGCTTCACGGGAAAACAACGCTAAGAAGAGCCGGACGGCAATTGCGACGCAAAGTTGGCGCAATCCGCCAGGCGCTCAACGCTGATGCAGAATTAGTGAAAGCGCTTGGCCTTGGATCCCCAAACGCTTCCGTAAAAATTTACGGATGGATTGCCGACACTTCAATAGAGCATGACCACCAACGCTTTGACGGGTTTCTAAAAGTGTCAGTGGAAGAACTTATTATTGCTTTGCGGGATGATCGACAACTATTGGCAGATCCGGCAGGAATCTTGAAGGGAACCAGGCCAATCCATCAATCAGCCGCTCCAGCTGGCGACTGGAAGAGCTGGTCGTTGTATCCCAATGGATTTAGTCCTTCTCAATTGATCGATGCAATCGAGAGTGAGGCAATCTGGGATGGCGTCATACTAGCCAATTCGTAAAGCGCAGGTTCAATTTTATTAAATTGAGCACTAAGGTAGATGCTCTGTGGGCAACTTTGCTGACGCTTGAAGTCCTACGTCTGCCACTGCTGAAATTATAGGAGAACGCCGATGGCTTACACCTATTCGCGAAGGGAGCCCTATGACTTCGTTTGGAGCGAACCCAAAACGGTGCTTGCCCAACGATTCGGGGTCTCCGATGTCTGGTTATCGAAAATTTGTCGGGCAGCGAATATCCCTATTCCGCCGCGTGGATACTGGGCAAAAATCGCGGCCGGGAAAAAACCTCCCAAATTGGTTTTTCCTGAGCGTGATTTAGGTGAGATTGATGAGGTCACCATCGGTAAAGAGCATTGGTCGAGCCAATTGGAACCGATTATCGAGCTTCCGCCCAGTCCTTGTTTTGCGGAAACACTCGAGGAGGTATTGGTTAAGGCGAGAAAGCGACTTGGCCGGCTTAAAAATTCGAAAACACTCTCAAGTCCGCATCATCTTATTCAGGAATTGCTGGATGAAGATGAGCGTCGGCGGGTTGCCGATAAAGGGGAGAGCTATGTTTGGGACAAGCCGAGATTTGACGATGCGACGAACCGACGCCGCCTCAGAATACTGAATTCCCTCTTTCTCATGCTCAGCATGGGAGGCTTTCGGCCAACACTGAAAGGAAAAGATGCCGAAGAGCCCGGCGTTACGGTCGGGAACTACCACGTGTCCTTCAAGCTGGAGAAATTCCATCAGCGGGCACGATCAAACCAGGGCAAGGCAGGTCGCCAAAAAGAACCTCTCCAGTTCGAAATTTCAAACTGGACCCAGGCTCCGGAGTTTCCCCGGCAACGTTGGCAGGATAGCGACACTGAATCACTCGAAGATCATCTTCCCGAAATAGCAATCAGCCTGGTTGCTGCCGGAGAAATGCTTTATCGGGGCGCCATCATCCGTCACTACAATTGGCTTGTCAGCCGAAAAACCGAACACGAAAAGAAGCTTCGCTTGGCGGCAGAGCAAGCCGCAGCGGAAATCGAAGCAGCTCGATTAGCGGATATCAATAGGCGAAGAGATATTCTTCTCTCCGCTTGCGCCAATCGCGAGAAGGCAGTGGCTATTCGGGCCTTAGTCGACGACGCTGCGCAACAACCGAATGTGGCTGCTGCGAGCCAATTTGAAGCTTGGAGAAAGTGGGCTCTCGCTGAGGCAGATCAACTTGATCCATTTATCAACGACCTCTCTATGCTCCTCGCGGCGGCACCTAAACCATTATGACCTCGATGCGCTCTCTAACGGCGGGTGATGACTAAACCCGAACTCACTTTGTCAAATTTCAACCACTAGGTTAGGAATGAAGCTCGGGTTTTCAACTCCACGCCGTGAGATATATCCCCTAGGATTGCAGACGACACGACATTTCCCCACATGGTAATCAAAGTTGTCGTGCGTATGCCCATGAATCCATATGTTGGCTTTCTCAACGAGGAGATCTAGGTGACTTGCGAATGCGGCGGAAAGTGGCTCTGCTTTAAATCGAGGGGCAACACTCAATCCTGAGGGCAAATGGTGGGTTACCACGACTGACTTCCCTGCAAATGGGTTTGCCAATTCAGCGGTTAGCCAGGAAACTGAATCCCGATGTAGCCGGGCCGCTTCAACAGCGGGGAATCGATTTTCCGGAGAGCAGCGAATGATGCGGTGATCGTTTAGCGCCTTTTCGGCGTTTTTCATGCAGAACACCATTGCATCATCACCAAACAGCTTGTAGTCGGTCCAGAGCGTAGCGCCAAGGAATCGAACAGGCTCACCTGTTGCCGGGTTATCAAGTTCAATTGACTCGTCGTCAAGCAACCAAATGGCAACACCCTGTGATCGTGCTTCTTCCGCTCTTTTCTTGATCTGCAGACGAATGCTGTGCAATTCGGCGTTATAGAACTCATGATTACCGATCACGTAGAGGATCGCTGTTTTGCTACCTTTCCAATTTTCGATTGCCCACTCAATACCTCTTGTGTGTAAGTCGATATCTCCTGCGAGTACGACCACATCCGCATCTACCTCGGGTGGATGGAAGCGATCAAACTCGTTGTGGAGGTCAGAGATAACATACAGTTTCATCGCATGATTTCCCATTTAGGGGTGATTGCAACCACATCGCTCTCGGCGATCCTTGTCTTGTAATCGGTCATGTAAAGGTTACCTGCTCTTGAACCTCAGATCCATTGAGCGGTGGGTGTCGGTCGGATGTTCGCGTTCGCTGAATAGGGAAGTCGTCGTTCGAGCAAACTGAAGGCTGAACGATGGTGAAGGACCTTGGTTTCATGGCCGGCCGATTGAGGGCGACAGGTCAAGGGCAGAACTCAACCTACCGACCATGAGCAGCCAGTCAATTTTTCTCAGGACCGGACACTAGAAGGGCCGCTCCAGTCGGAAAGCCGCCTGATGATCTATTTCGGCACCTCGGCCTTATGTAGAGCTCCACATAAGGCCGAGGTGCCGCCTGTTGCCGCTGGCATGAGGCAGAAGTTCGGCCTTTGCGGCCGTTGGACAGAGGTATGGATGTCGGCTGCTATCAGCAGCTTAGTTGCCGTTCAGCCTTGATAGGTCCGAACGGCCGCTTTCTAATCCAGCGAAAATCTAGAATCCATTACGTCGCAATTTGACGGCTTTCAACGAGGCAAGAGCATGTTGCAAGCGACCGATTTCCAACTGAATCTCCTCTGGGCTCAAATCATTACCCGGATGCACTTGGTCCAAATCTAAGTTAAACCATCGTGTTGCGTCTCGTGGTTTAACAACATTCAAATCTAGATCCCAGTCGCACGCCCGTTCATACAGCGCCTCCTGAAGAGCATTGCGCGCCTTGGATTCCCCATGCTGAAGAAATACGGTGCGACCGAGAACCTGCCGTACGTTCCCCCTATGATTCTCAAACAACCAATTTACTAGGTCAGTTTGATCACCGTGGGCGGAGTACCCTTTTAAACAAGTTATGCTGGCACGAACGTGGCTGATTGGAACACTGAGGCTGCGCGAACCATCCAGATGTTTCCAGACGATCTCACCGGTGTGTAGTTTTCGTTGGTCAATTGGTGCTCGCATTAGCGTTAGGAGTTGCCCGCCAACTGTCGTTGCAGCGCAGTATCCGGCCAGAGCCACAATATTCCTCTCGGACTGGATCAAAGCTGGCAACCAAGAAGCGCATGCTCCGCCATCTCCTGTGCCAGAACTCATCAGAATTACACGAGGTCCATTTTCGTCCTGGATTTGTCGAGCGCGATCTTTTACCTGCTTAAATAGAGGACGCCATGCACCAGCCACGCTGTTGCCAAACCGACCTCCAACATCCCTCTGATCCAAATTCCCGAGCGTCATTGAACAGATGTCGAGTGCAAAATCGAAGTGCTCGCGATTGTTCTTGTCGAGTCCAAGTTCTCTAAACACCTGTTTGCCCATCCAAAGCGGACGAGATTTTCCGGTAGTCGGATTTAATTGAGTTTTCTTGAGCGCTTCAAGGGTGACAGCATTTACTTTTGCCGATGTTGGCGAATCAAGGAGATATTTGATGGCCCCATACCTCTCTGCATTTTCTGCAACGAGATAATGAATATCGAACAGGATATCTTGAGTACGACCGACAGAAAATGCAGGAAGCGCAAGCGTACCGCCAGACTCGAGAATTCTATCGAGCAGTTTTTTCAGTTGCGCTCGACGCTCCGTAGGACTCCGTTCTGACTCTTCGCGTACAACACTTCCGTAAGTGGACTCAAGTACGGCAAAGTTTCCTGGCTTGGGGTGCAAGGGATAACGCAAGAAGGGGAGTACCTCTCCATCCTCGGAACCAGGGCCAACATCTCCAGAGAACACAATGCTCTTTTGATCATCACCTTTTGGACCCCAGTGTATTGACACGCTCGCCGCACCAACGATGTGGCCGCTGCGAAAGAACCGGATGAACAAATCTTGGTCGACAGGGTGATAAATTCCGAATTTGGTAGCGCCACCAGGCGTCCGCCATTTGATCAGCTCCAGATCGTTCTCCGAGTATGGAGCGTCTGGAAATCTTGCCGCGTCGCGTAGCAGTAACTCAGCGAGTTTCTGTGTTTCCTCTGTGCAGTAAATAGTCCCTTTAAAACCTCGCCTGTATAGGACTGGGATTAATCCGCTGTGATCAATGTGAGCGTGGGTTAGCAGAACGAACTGCAGATCCGCTGCTTGAAATGGCCAATCCTCGCATGCATTCCAGTCCTTCGCGCTTCGTTCCCCTTGCTGCATTCCGCAATCAACAAGGAAGCTCCAACCGCGAGATTGATCGCGCATCCACGTGCATGAGCCGGTGACTTTGTCTAACGGGCCAATAAAACGAATTTCCATTTTCTTCTCCTCGACGTTTCCTGAATGAAAATTGTTGCGCCGGCTTTTGAGGCTTGGCACAAGATCAATCGCACTTGCGTTTGTCGAGTCGGAGTTTGAAGGGGAAAAATGGCGCCTCAAAATCGTGTGCACGATTGCTGCACCGATGCACGGTAGGTGCACATAACTGCCAAATACAGTTATATTTCAGCTCATCACTTCAGAGGGAAAGCAGATGTCTGGCCCGATTCGTACCGCCAAGAAGTTTTCGGAATTTGAGTCCAACAACAAGTTGGCAGAGGCATTAATCGCGGCCTATCCCAAGGTCTCTTGGGGAGAAAAACACCGATCGCTAGGGAACAAAATCGGTGATTTGGATAAAGGCGTTACCACTTGGTGGCGAAACAACCCGGACAAGGCGAGTTGCTTGGCTGAACTCCTGGAACTCTCGTTGGAGGATCTGGGGTTGCATGAGAAATCTGCTGGCACTGCGTTCCATTTTCTAGAGTTTCCGGAGATGCCACCGCTTGATTTCAAGCGTGACGAAAGTTGGCAGATTGCTTACGAGGAACTAGATCCCCTTCAGATATCTCCAAGCGCGACACAAGGCAAACCGAAAATGGAGTTTTGGTTTGGTGGACGGCCAACCTTGGATTGGCGTCAGCCCACTGACTTTGACTGGCTGTGGGTTTCGGACGATTTACATAGGCGCCTACTGTCTCGGAAATTGAGTGCATCTGGGCGTTATGAAGTGGCATTTACGGAAACCTTGGCTGCTGCGGCAGTTAGGCTTCGGAATCCGAAACCAGTAATTGTGGTAGTTGAGCAGGATGGTGGAAGTGACGATCTGGTTGCGCTGGCGGAACGCCCAAGTGATGCAGGAGTTCTGGTTATTGCTCCATTCATGTTGTCTCCTCGCGAGGAAACGAGTTCCGCGGAGTCGTGGGGATGGGAAGCCAGAACTATCAAGGGGAAAGCGGGTAGGATTTTTGACCTTTCATCGAAGCATTGGTCAGGATTAGACGCCATAAAACGATGGGAGCTGAAGAAACTCCCTGATTGGCGCGAGCGACTACTGGCATGGGTTGAACACCGCTTAAGTCGGCACGGGTGCGACACGTTTTTTAGCGCGCAGGCGGTGGAAAAATGGTTGAAGTCCTTTGATCCGGATGGACTCTGGTTTTGTTCGACAGCGGACTTAATGCAACTTTGCCATTTGGTGCATCGCAATTCAGAAAAACTCCTGCCCAAATCCAATGATCCACAAGCTGGAGCACGCCTGACGCGTATGCTTTTTGAACGTGAGCCAGTAGCAATGGTCTATTTGATTGAGCAACTGGCAGGTTTACGGTGGCACAGCAGTTCTCTTTGGGAAGGGGGGCTCTCACTCAAGGAATGGCTGGAAATTTCGGGAGGAGCAGGAGCGACCGTTTCCAGAGCGGACCTTGATCAAATTGTCACAGCGAAAACAATCGGCGAGCGAGTGGGTGTAGCTGATCGCATAGCCAGTCAGCTTGCCAAGGGTAATCCGGTTGCCTTGATGGAAAGTGGATTGCTAAAAGAAATTCGCCGCGATGCATTCGATTTCCAACATCCCACTTTTGCACGCTTGATTATCAGGGACAGCCTGATAGACCAGATTATCAACGGCCCGTTAGACGCGTGGGCCCTGAATTGTTTCGATCCAAGTCGGCGCCAACTCGTTGATGCGGCGTTAGAAGCCGTTCCCATGGGTGGTTTAGTCAAGACAGCACATCGCCTTAACGATGCCCTAGAAAAATCAGCCGAGTCTCTGGCAGCCGCCGAGGCGCTGTTTGTCGCAATCGGAAAACGAATCGCAAGACAAGAAAATATCCCGATTGATTTGTACTCGGTGGCCAAACAGGTGATTCAGCATCTCGACTTCTCCGACGATTGGACTCTGCCCAATCCATGGACGCGCCCAATGGAAACGAGAGATGATGAATTGGCATGGATATGCGCTTGCTGGTCATGGAGTTTATTACCAGAGGCAGTGGTCGGTGATGTTCCAGCGGGGCTGTTCCCTGGTTGGACGAAGGAGATTTCAGAATTTCCCTACTGGCTTTACTCATTGGAACCCGAGGGTGAGGCAAATGCTGACGATTTATCGCTTGCCTTCAAGGCGTTTTGGCGAGTTGTTGTCGAATGGACCAAAGAAGTCGACACGCCCGCCGAGTCATGGCCTCCTGTCATCGTTAGTGCCTTTCTGCAGAAAGCTGCTAGAGGCGGTTTGTCAGCCCAGAGTGCTTGGTGGAACAAGGTGGTCGGACATGAATGGGCTGAAAAATTTTTGCTGGAAAGTTGTGAAGAGATCGGTAAGGACGCTTCTTCACGCTTGTGGCCGAGTTTCGTGAGGGCTGAGCAGGAAGCTAGAGTTCGCTCAACGGAAGAAAATCAAAAGCCGGAATTATTTTATTTCCAGATTTCGCGAATTCGCTTTTGGCTACTTAAACATCTAAATCCAGCAGAAGTACTGCGCGGCCTTAACAAAGATGAACTTGTCTACCTAGCATTGCAGCCTGAAACCGTACCGCCAGAGGTGAGGGCGGATTTGCTGTTGGCGGTTAAAAACTTCCTGCCGGTGATTGGATATTCTGGTGAGCTGAAATTTTTTGAACGGTTCGGATTCCATGCGGCCTCTGCACTGGAGGCTTTCCTTGAGGATGATGCTGTTAGCAATGCTGCAGTCCAACTTCTGTGGCGGTGGAATGCAGATCGCGCGCTTACTCTGCTATCGGATAAGAAGTCGGTAACAGTCAGCATGCGTAATGCATTGTATTGGGGCTGCACAGAACAGCATTTCCCCGCGGCTTGCGAATCCCTCGCGAACGATTACCAAGTCTTCGATTATGAAGAACGGCAACGTTGGATTCGGAAGTATTTGCCTAATGCGGGGAGGCATGCGGAACATGCGCTGGAGCTTTTGAAAGCTCGATAGATTACCTCTACTTAGATTCTGAACGACGGCTGTTCTGTTTATTGCAGCCCTAATCGATGACATAGCTGTGGGTCGGCTTCGGCCGAATTGCTTGCTTAGGCATTTCTGCTGGCTTCACAGCGTAGTAGTCGTTTAGGTATTCGATTATTAAACGCCTGGGGCTGTAGTTGCGCAAGACTAGACATTTGCCTGCGGAGGAGTAATCTGGAATCGAAGACCGAAGAGAAGTAAGTCGGTTCTCGAAGCAAACAAAGTGACTGGAGGCAGTATGACTGATAGTCCGCCGCAAATTGAGATGATTGCGTAGTACCCAAACGGCTAAAGCCGAATTGCTTCGATCAATTGCTACGAAGCCAAGGATTTACAGAAGCCCAAGCTTGAAACGCTTGGGCTTTTTGCTTGCCCTACCGCTGACACTCAGTGATTCCTAGATGCTCTTTAGTCTGGACGCAGGTAAGCGGCGAATACTGACCGACCCGACTCAACGCTCTTCTATCCCGTTTCGTCGGCCGCCCCTTCTGCTCCGGCGCCGGCGATGGCGCCAGTTGTCGAAGTTCGGCTAGCTGCGCACGCCGCTGCGTGCTCTCGGGTGTCTCCAGATAGAGCAACTGAGCCTCCGAAGCAGGTCGGCGCTGCTCGTTGATGCCCTGAACGACGATCTCCCAGTCCTGTTCGCCGGCACGGATCCGGAGTCGATCACCTACCTTGATCTCCTTGGCCGGTTTGACGGGAGCACCATTCAACTTCACCTTGCCCCCATCGGCCGCATCGGTCGCCAGACTGCGGGTCTTGAAGAAACGGGCAGCCCAAAGCCATTTATCGAGACGCACGGAGCCCCCTCCTCAATCGACGCAGTGCTGCATTCACGGCATTACCTGTCTTAATCTCCGTCACAGCAACGATTGCTGCGGCACCTCGGCAATCAGCGCTTCTGCGGGAAAGGGCTGCAGAAACTCCCGGCTTTCGCCGGCAGGGGCTGCAAGCCAGGCGTCGTACGCTGCCTCATCCAGGATGACGACCATGCGTTTCTCGTCATCGGGCTTGTGAAACTGCCGCATCAACGGATGACTGTCCGCATTGATGGTCAGCATCGTGAAGCTGAACACCGTCCTGCCCTCCGGGGATTTCCAGGTCTCCCAGAGACCGGCAATCCCCATCGGCTTGCCATCCTGGCGTCGAATGCGTGCCGGGATCGCTTTCCCTGAGCGCCAGTCCGGTTCATAGATGGCTTCGGCCGGAATAATGCAATGCCGTGCCTGCCGCCAGGCATTCCGGTATCTGGGTTTCTCATGCACGGTTTCCGAACGGGCGTTATAGGTTCGCCGCGCAAAACTTTGATCCTTGGCCCAACCGGGAATCAGGCCAAAGGATCCCACCAGCAGCTCCCGGAAGGGCACAGCCTCATCGCCGACATCGGCAAACGCATGCTTGCGCAGGAACGGACCGAAGTAACCGGGCCAGACACTGGGCTGCAGGTTCAGAGGAACCTCCGAAACGCCGAAGAATGCCTTCAAGCGAAGCGGATCGGTCTGCGGGTCGTAGTGGGCACACATGGAACTGCTATTCGCCGGAAGGGCGTTCGCGATACGCCTGGTCGAAGACATGCTCCAGGGCAGGATGCACACCGCGCAACTGGTCAATGACTGCCTTGGCCCAGTCGAAGTACGCCTGACGGCGCTGCAGCGACCAATCGTGGGGTGGGGAATGGGCGATGTCGCGCAGATTGCAGATCTTGTCGGCCAGCTTGACCAGCTTCGCCCGCCGGCTGATGTGCGGGGCATGATCGATCTGTTGCTGCTTGCGGGCAGCCTTCGGCAGCGCCTTGTCGTCGCTGACTTCAAGCACGATCTCGGCAATCTCCTGGCCGAA